>Ga0302320_10006154_pt1 | contig 26723 bp, 16 predicted proteins | sample Bog_T0_3_FD_202130 | JGI IMG/M metagenome (GOLD analysis project Ga0302320, IMG submission 202130) | Peat permafrost microbial communities from Stordalen Mire near Abisko, Sweden - Bog_T0_3 | ecosystem: Environmental > Terrestrial > Soil > Wetlands > Peat | place: Sweden: Abisko, Stordalen Mire...
TGTTTGCCCGCATGGCGGTGCAGTTGCCGGTGGCGGACGACGTGCTGGTCATTCCGCTCACGGCCGTCTTGAGCGCGCTGTACGGCGACACGGTGTATGTGGTGGAGCCGGGCACCAACGCCGCCGCCGGCCTGGTGGCGCGGTTGCAGATCATCCGCACGGGCCCGGCGCGCGGGGATTATGTGAGCGTGGAGGCGGGCTTGAAAGCGGGGCAAAAGGTCGTCAGCACCGGCGTTTTTAAAATTCATTCTGGCGACGCCGTCAAAGAGGACAACGCCCTCACCCCACCGACCAGCCAGAACCCGCAGCCCAACAACAGTTAAGCCGGCGCGCCCATGAAATCATTTACCGACATCTTCATCCGCCGGCCCGTGCTGGCGGTGGTCGTCAACCTGCTGATTCTGATCGCCGGCTTTCAGGCCATCAAGAACCTCAATGTCCGGCAATATCCCCGCAGCGACAATGCCGAGGTGACGGTCACCACCACTTATGTGGGGGCCAGCGCGGACCTGGTGCGCGGCTTCATCACCACGCCGCTCGAGCGCGCCATCGCCGCGGCCGACGGGATTGATTACATCCAGTCCAGCAGCCGGCTGGGGGTCTCCACGATCACGATCCGGCTCAAACTAAATTACGATCCAAACAAGGCGCTTTCCGAGATCAGCTCGAAGGTGAACCAGGTGCGGAACGATTTGCCGCCGGAGGCCGAAATCCCGATCATTGACATCGAGTCGGCCGACTCACAATTCGCTTCCGCCTACCTCAGCTTCACCTCGGACATTCTCCAGGCCAACCAGATCACGGATTATCTGGTGCGGGTGGTGCAGCCGCGGCTCTCCGCGCTGGAGGGTGTGCAGCGGGCCGATATCTTGGGCGGCCGCACCTTTGCGATGCGCATTTGGCTCAAGCCGGACCGCATGGCGGCGCTGAACATCAACCCCAACCAGGTGCGCCAGGCCTTGGCGAACAATAACTTTCTCTCCGCCATCGGCCAGACGAAGGGTTCCCTCATGCAGGTGAACCTGACGGTCAACACCGACCTGCGGTCGGTGGATGAATTCCGCAACCTGGTGGTCCGCCAGTCCGGCAACAATCTTATCCGGATCAAGGACATTGCGGATGTGGCGCTGGGGGCGGAGGATTACGATGCGGAAGTGCGGTTCTCCGGCGAAAAGGCGGTGTTCATGGGCGTCTGGGTGCTGCCTAACGCCAACTCGCTGGACGTGATCAAACGCGTCCGGACGGAAATGGCCTCCATCCAAAAGGATTTGCCCACCGGCATGACCGCCGCCATCGCCTACGACGCCACCAAATACATTGACGACGCATTGCATGAAGTGGTGAAAACGCTGACGGTCACCCTGGGGATTGTGGCCGTGGTGGTTTTCCTGTTCCTGGGTTCGCTGCGGTCGGTGCTGATTCCGCTCATCGCCATTCCCATCTCGCTGATCGGGGCGGTTTTTTTGATGCAGGTCTTCGGATTTTCGTTGAACCTGCTCACATTGCTGGCCGTGGTGCTTTCGGTGGGGCTGGTGGTGGATGACGCCATCGTCATTGTCGAGAATGTGGAGCGCCATGTGCGCGAAGGGAAAACCCCGCTGGAGGCGGCGTTGCTGGGCGCGCGGGAACTGATCGGCCCCATCATTGCGATGACCATCACGCTGGTGGCGGTGTACGCGCCCATTGGTTTGCAGGGCGGGCTGACCGGGTCGCTCTTCCGCGAATTCGCCTTCACGCTCGCTGGGGCGGTGTTCCTTTCCGGCGTGGTCGCCCTGACACTGTCCCCGTTGATGTCCTCCCGGCTGCTCGCCGCCGGGCATGAGGAGGAGGGGCTGGTCGGCCGCATCAACCACGGTTTTGACCGGCTGCGGAAATTTTATGGCCGGGTGCTGGACGCCACCCTGGCCAACCGTCCGGCGGTCTATGTCATCTGGATCGGCCTGAGCCTGCTGACCATTCCCATGTTCTTGTTTGCCGCCGGGGAGCTGGCCCCGGCCGAGGATCAGGGCGTCCTCTTTGGCATCGTGGAGGCCGACGCGAATGCGACGATTGACCAGTTGACGTTTTACACCGAGGCCGAGTACCGGATTTTCACCAACCTCCCGGAAACGGACAAGACCTTTCAGATCACCTCGCCGGAAACCACCATGGGAGGCGTGGTCCTGAAGCCATGGGGGGAACGCAAACGCACGGCCGCCCAGCTTCAGCCCATCCTGCAGACCGAGGTCGCCAACATTCCCGGCATCCGCACCATGGTCGCCACCCCGTCCGCCCTGCCCGGCGGCGGCACCTTTCCGGTGGAATTTGTCATCGCCTCCACCGCGGAGCCGGAGACGATTTTGAAGTTCGCCGAGATCATCCAGCAAATCGCCGCCACCAACGGCATGTTCGCCTTTCCGCCCATCATTGACACCAAGGTGGACCAGCCGGAAACCGAAATTATGTTGGACCGGGACAAAGTGTCCTCGCTGGGGTTGGACATGGCCACGGTGGGTGCGGATTTGAGCACGCTGGCCGGCGGCAATTACGTCAACCGCTTCAACCTGGCCGGGCGCAGCTACAAGGTCATCCCTCAGCTTGAGCGGGTGCAGCGCCTGAACGCCAGCCAGTTGCAAAACACCTACGTGAAAGGCCCCGAGGGCCGGTTGGTGCCGTTGAGCACTTTCGCCACGTTGAAAGAGAAGAACACCCCGCGCGCCCTCAACCGCTTCCAGCAGTTCAACGCCGTCACCATCAGTGGCGTGGCCGTCCGCCCGCTGAACGAGACGCTGACCATGCTCGAAACCGAGGCCGGGAAGATCCTGCCCAAAGGCTACAAGCTGGATTATACGGGGGAATCCCGTCAGTTGCGCACGGAAGGGAACAAGTTCCTCCCGGCGTTCGGACTGGCGCTGACGCTGATTTTTCTCGTCCTCGCCGTTCAGTTCAACAGCTTCCGCGATCCGTGGATCATCCTGCTCGGCTCGGTGCCGCTGGCCATGTTCGGCGCCATGATGTTCATCTTCCTGAAGATGCCCAATCCCATGATCCCCTTCTACACGGACGGCTGGACGACCTCGTTCAACATCTATTCGCAGGTGGGATTGATCACGCTGGTCGGGTTGGTGTCCAAGAACGGGATTCTGATCGTGGAATTTGCCAACGTCCTGCAGCGCACCGGCAAAACCAAACTCCAGGCCGTGCGCGAAGCCGCCCTCATCCGCCTGCGGCCGGTGCTGATGACCAGCGCGGCCACCGTCTGCGGCCATTTCCCCCTCACCCTCGTCACCGGCGCGGGCGCGGCGGCGCGGAACTCCATCGGCATCACCATCGTCGCCGGCATGGCGCTGGGGACGATCTTCACGTTATTGGTCATCCCCTCGATTTATGTGTTGATCGCCAAGCAGCACAATCACGATGAGGTGGAGATTTGAGCGGCCACCAATCGCGGCTTGCTGCCGTGCGTCGTTTGCGCAATCTTCCACGGCATGGCTGAACGACCGGTGGCAACCTTGAACCAGGCGGACGTGGCGTTGGAAATGACGCTGCGGCCCTCGCTGTTTTCCGATTTCACCGGCCAGCCCCGTGTCAAGGAGCGGCTGGAAATCGCCGTGGCGGCCGCCCGCCAACGCGGCGAGGCGCTGGATCACATTCTCCTCAACGGCCCGCCCGGCCTGGGCAAGACCACGTTGGCCAACATCCTCGCCAAGGCCATGGGCGCCGGCCTCAAAAGCACCAGCGGCCCCACCATTGAAAAGGCCGCCGATCTGGCCGGGCTGCTCACCAACCTTGAGGAGGGCGACGTCCTCTTCATTGATGAAATTCACCGCCTGCAAAAGACCATCGAAGAATACCTCTACCCGGCCATGGAGGATTTCAAGCTGGACATCATCATTGACCAGGGCCCCAACGCGCGCAGCGTCCGGCTGAACCTGCCGCGCTTCACCCTAATCGGGGCGACCACCCGCAGCGGCCTCCTCTCCGCGCCGCTGCTCACCCGCTTCCCCATCCGCGAGCGGCTGGATTATTACCAGTGCGCGCAACTGGAAACCATCGTCGTCCGCTCCGCCAACCTGCTCAACGTGGCGGTGGATGCCGCCGGGGCGCACGAAATCGCCCGGCGCAGCCGCGGCACCCCGCGCATCGCCAACAACCTGCTCCGCCGGGTGCGCGATTACGCCCAGGTCAAGGGCGACGGCCGGATCACCTCCGCCATTGCCGACGCCGCGCTGGCCATGCTGGAGATTGACCAGAACGGGCTGGACGAAATGGACAAGCGCATTTTGGAGGCCATCATCGTGAAATTTGGCGGCGGCCCGGTGGGGGTCAACTCACTGGCCGTGGCCGTGGGCGAGGAACCGGACACCATCGAAGAAGTATATGAGCCCTACCTGATCATGGAAGGCTACCTCAACCGCACCCCGCAAGGCCGTGTGGCCACGGAGTTAAGTTACCAGAAACTGGGACTAAAGCCCGCCGGCGGCCAGCCGAGATTGCTGTAAGCTGCGCCCGCTGTTTTTTTGTAACACCCCGTCGGATTTGCTTCTATCATGGGCATATGAAACTTATTCATGGGGTGACCACGATGGCCTTGGTAACGCTGCTTACGCTCAACGGTTGCTCCAAACATACCACGTCCACTGATTCCGTCCCCAAGCCGGCGGACACCGCGCCCAAGCCGCCCCCGGGAATCACGGTGTTCACCTCCTTTGACGCCCAGAATGCCTGCGATAGGAAAACGGCGTGGGCTGTGATGAACGGCGGTCAGGGCGGCTACCGGGGTCAGGCCGAATGGTTTGTCCCCACCGCCTCCGGTCCGTTGAACACCGTGGATCTGGCCCTGACCGGCCACGGTTCCGCTAATATCACCCTGGCCGAAGATGCGAAGGGTATTCCGGGCAAACCGGTGGAGAGCTTTGCCGATGTCCCCAGCTCACAATTTGGCCCGGACGGGCATTTGGTGTTGGAATCGGCGGCCCATCCGCAGTTGACCGCCGGCACCAAATACTGGTTGTGTGCCGAGCCGGCGGACAGTGGCACCGGGTGCGCCTGGAGCTACAACAACTTGGATTTGGCGCAGGGATTTGCCATGGAGCGCGGGCCAGGACAGTGGTCTGCGGTTCCCGGCGGCCCGCGCGACGGCGCCTTCCGGGTCAGCGTGGTAAAATGAACGGTCGGATTGCCCCTTGCCGGAAATCGGGCGGCGGCGCATGATGGGCGCGTGGCAACACCGGCCGTTGCCGGCGGAACGATGCGCGTTTCCATCAAACAATTTGAAAACCGGTCCCGGGCCTTCATCATGGCGTTCGCGGTCCTGTTTGTGGGCATCATCGGCTTCTGGGATTATGTCACCGGTTATGAGATGACCTTCGCCGCCTTTTATGTGCTGCCAGTGGCGGTGGCGGTGTGGTTTGCGGGCCGGGCCTGCGGGGTGATCATCTCCCTGCTGAGCGTCTTCGTCTGGCTCGCCGGCGACTACGCCAATGGTTATCACGCCAACTCCCTGATCGCCGTCTGGAACGCCACGCTCACGTTCGTGTTTTATCTGATCGTCGTCTGGATTCTGGCCAATCTGCACTCCCTCCAGTTGGAGCTGGAGAGCCGCGTGCGGCAGCGGACGGTCGCCCTCACGCAGGAGATGCAGGAACGCACCCGGCTGGAGAAGGAACTGCTCGAGGTCAGTGAACGCGGCCAGCGGCAGATCGGCCATGATTTGCACGACAGCCTTGGCCAGCATCTGACGGCCACGGCGTTTGCCTGCCAGGACCTGGCGGAGCAGTTGGAGGGCCGGCCGGTGCAGGCGGCGGCGGCCGGGCATCTGGTCAAGATGGTCGAGGAGGCCATCCACTTGTCGCGCACGTTTGCGCGCGGGCTGATTCCTTTTGAAACGGATGCGGAAGGCTTGATGAGCGGGTTCGAGGAACTGGCGGGGAACATCAGCCGCCAGTTTAAGATTGACTGCCAGTTTGAGTGTCCGCATCCGGTCCTGTTGCGCGACACCACGGTGTGCCTGCATTTGTACCGGATCGCCCAGGAGGCCGTGACCAACGCCATCAAGCATGGCAAGGCCCGCCGGGTCACCATCAGTTTGGCCGCCGATGCGGAGACGATTTATCTGGAGATCACCGATGACGGTGCCGGGCTGCCGGCCCATCCCAACAGTGGCGGACTGGGTCTGCAGATCATGGCGCATCGCGCCGGCATGATCGGCGGCGATTTCAAGATTGAACCCCTGCCTGGGCAGGGCGCCCGGGTGACTTGCACCCTGCCCGCCAGCGGGGTGGCAGCACCGGAAAATCATGGCTGAGAATAAACAGGTGTTCTTGGTGGACGACCACCCGCTGGTGCGGGAATGGCTCACCAATTTGATCAACAAGCGGCCGGATTTGCGCGTGTGCGGCGAGGCCGGATCCGCGCCCGAGGCGTTGCGCCTGATCGAATCGCTCCGGCCGGACGTCGCCATTGTGGATCTCACCCTGGCCAGCGGCTCGGGCATGGAACTGATCAAAGATCTGCAGTTGAACCATCCCGGGGTGGCGGTGCTGGTCCTCACCATGCATGACGAATCCGTCTATGCCCTCCGCGCGCTCCGCGCCGGCGCACGCGGCTACATCATGAAAGCCGAGGCCACCCAAAAGGTCATCCAGGCCATCCGCACGGTGCTGGAGGGCAAGCTCTATGTCAGCGACCAGGTCATGGCCCTGATGGCCGAAAAATTCGTCGAGCCGCATCCGCCCAAGGCCGGTTCCCCGGTGGAATTGCTCAGCGACCGCGAACTGGAAGTGTTTCAACTCCTCGGGCGCGGCCAGAGCACCCGCCGGATCGCCGAGCAAATGCACATCAGCTTTAAAACCGTCCAGGCCTTTTGCGCGCGCATCAAGGACAAGCTCCAACTGGCCAATGTGAACGAACTGTTGCGCGAGGCGGTGCGGTGGCAGGAAAGCCAGCAGGGCAAATAAGCTGCCCCACGTAGGGTTTCACCCTACAAAAAATTTAGGCCGCGCTCCACAGACAGCCAGCGGTGGCGCCCGTATCCTTCCCCCGTTTGAAAGGCTTATCCCTCATCCTGTTGGTGTTGATGACGGCCCAAATGGTCCGCGCTCAAACCAACGTGCTGATGCTCGCCGACGCCCGGAACGAGGCGCTGGCGCGCAACTGGGATATTTTGGCGGCCAAAAGCGGCATGGACAATGCGACGGCCCAACTGATCATCGCCCGCGAATTCCCCAATCCCACCGCCTCCTTGTCCACCTACAAAATTGGCTCCCATGAGGCGGGGACGGTGCTGGGCAACGGCCTGTGGGACCGCAGCTATGACAGCATCGCCGCCGTGAGCCAGTTGATCGAAATTGGCGGCAAACGCCGGGACCGCCAGGTGGCCGCCCGGGCGGGGGTGCTGGGCGCCAAAGCCCGGTTTTACGATGCGCAGCGGACCCTGACGGAAGGCGTCACGCAGGCGTATATCGCCGCCCTGCTGGCCGCCGAAAATAAGCGGATTCTGAACGAATCCGCCGGCCTGATGCGGCATGTGGCCGACATTGCCCAGGCGCAGTTCAACGCCGGCGCCCTGTCAGCGGCCGACAAAAAGACGTTGGAAATCAATGCCGGCCAGTTTGAACTACAGGCCCGTTCCGCCGACGCTGCCGCCGTGCAGGCCCGCATCGCGGTGGAAGTATTGATGGGCGCGGGGCAACCAACCGGCAACTGGACGCCGGGGGATTCCCTGGAAAAATTGGTGGCGACCGCCGCGGCGGCGCCGAAGGCCGGAACCCAACCCGGCGCCGTCCGCCCGGACGTGCTGGCGGCGGAAGCGGATTTGCAGGGCGGCCAGGCCGAACTTCAATTGCAGAAGGCCATGTGCATCCCCGATCCGACCATCAGCCTGGGGGCCGAACACGACCCGCCCGGGGGCGGTCCGGCGGTGGACACCTTGAACATCGCGGTGTCGTTTGCCCTGCCCTTGTGGAACCGCAACGGGGGCAACATCAAGGCGGCGCAGGCGGCGGTGGATCAGTTCCAGGAGGCGCTGGGCAAAGTCCGGACCCAGGCGATGGCGGACGTGGCCAACGCCGAGTCCGCCTATCAGGAAGCTTATGAGCGCTGGCGGCGATTTCAGGATGAACTGGCCCCCAAATCCGCGCAGGTCCGGGAATCCGTGGCCTTTCAGTATGAAAAAGGCGCGGCCGCGCTGGTGGATTTGCTCAATGCGGAACAAACCGACAACACCATCCGGCTGGCCCTCGCGCAAGCCATGAGCGACACCGCCAGCACGGCGGCCGCCCTGCAGGCGGCGCGCACGGCTTTGACCGGAACCGACCTCAGCCGCCATTGACGCCGCAACCCTGTTAACACCTTCATGAAAATATTTTTTAAACACCACTGGCCGTTCTGGCTCGCCGCCGTCCTGGTTGGGGCGGGCTGCGGCAAGGAGAAACCCACCACCGTCGAGGTTCCCCCCGCGTACCAGGTGACGGGGGAGACGGTCAGCTTTGCCACCAACGCCCCGCAACTGGCCTTTCTCACCGCAGAACCCGCCCGGGCCCGGACGCTGGCGGTCACGCATGTGACCGGCCGGCTGTACTGGGATGGTGACACCACGGTGGGCGTGTTCACGCCGGTGGCCGGCCGGGTCACCGCCCTGCGGGCCGCCCTGGGGCAGCACCTGGAGGCCGGCGCGCCGCTGGCGGAGATTGACTCGCCGGATTTTGCGCAGGCGCTGGCCAACGCCCGCACGGCGGTCGCCGCCCTGGCGGCGGCGGACAAGGCATACACCCGCAGCCAGGAGCTGTTCGCGCACGGCGCGGGCGCGGCCAAGGATGTGGAGGCGGCCCAGGCCGCCTACGTGGCGGCCCTGGCGGAACGCGACCGGTCGGAAGCCGTCCTGGCCAATTACGGGGGGCGCGACACCAGCACCAATTCGATATACACATTGCGCAGCCCGATCGCCGGGACGTTGGTGGATAAAAACATCAACCCCGGCCAGGAACTGCGCGCCGATCTTATGCTGGCCAACGCCCCCAATTTGTTCGCGCCCAGTTTTACGGTGAGCGACCCGTCCAAATTGTGGCTGCAGGTGGATGTGGCGGAATCCGACCTGCCGTTGCTGCAAACCGGCGAGCGGCTGCGCGTCACCACCCGCGCCTTCCCCGGCCGGGTTTTTGACGGTGTGCTGGACAACATCGGGGCGACCATGGACCCGGCCACGCGCACCGTCAAAGTGCGCGGGGTGGTGGAAAATCCCGACCGGTTGCTCAAGGCAGAGATGTATGTGCTGGTGGATGTGGTACAGGACGCGGCGCGGGCGGGGGCGCTGGGGGTGGAGGTTTCCGCCAAGGCCCTCTTCATGAAGGGGGACACCGCGTTTGTCTTTTTGGAAACCGCCCCCGGCACGTTTCAACGCCAGGCGGTGAAGGCGGGCACGGAAATGGACGGCAAAATTCCCATTTACGACGGCGTCCGGCCCGGTCAAAACGTGGTCACCGAGGGCGCTCTGCTGCTCCAGTCGCTGGTTGAACCCGCTTCGTAACCTGGCGGCGACACCGTATGATCAATGGCCTGACCAACAAAGTTCTGCACCATCCCGCGGTGGTGGTGTTGTTGATGATCGTTTTCCTCCTGCTCGGCGCCCAGGCGTTCCATGAACTGCCGGTCGAGGCGTACCCGGATGTGACCAATGTCACGCTGCAAATCCAGACGCTCTTTCCCGGCCATGCGGCGGAGGAGGTGGAGCGGATGGTGACCATCCCGATTGAGAACGTGATGAACGGCATCCCCCAGCGTGTGTCCATGCGTTCGATTTCGGAGTTCGGGCTGTCGCAGATCACGCTGGTGTTTGAGGACGACGCCCACAACGACGTGGTCCGCAACCTGGCCAACCAACTGCTGGGCACGGTCAACCTGCCGCCGGGCGCCCAGGCCTCGCTCTCCCCGGACGCCACGCCGATTGGTGAGGTTTATCGCTATACTATGAGGGCCGTGCCGGGCTATCCCCCGGAGGAGGTGCGCGCCCTGGAGGACTGCGTGGTCGAGAAGAAGATGCGCTCGGTGCCGGGCGTGGTGGATGTCAATCCCTTCGGCGGGCTGACCAAGCAGTATCAGGTGCTGATTGACCCGGTCAAACTGAAGTCCTACGGGCTGAACCTGGCGCAGATCTTCACCGCGCTCTCGAACGGCAACGCCAATGCCGGCGGTTCCTATGTGGAACACGGCTCGGAACTCTATGTCGTCCGCGGCCTGGGCCTGGTGGGCGGCGTGTCGGACATTGAAAACATCAGCGTGACGACCGTCGGCGGCACACCCATCCGCATCCGCGATCTGGGCACGGTGGTCATCGGCCACGCCCCGCGCCTGGGCCGGGTGGGCCGCACGGAGGGCGTCAAGGACGAGGACGACGTGGCCGAGGACATCATCGTGATGCGGCGCGGGGAGAACCCGCAGCAGGTGTGCGCGCGCATTGAGAAGATGGCGGAGGAGATCAACAAGCTCTATCTGCCCGTCGGCGTCAAGCTGGCGCCCTACTACGACCGCACGGGCCTGACCGAACGCACCTTGCACACGGTCGGCCACAACATGATAGCAGGCATCGCCCTGGTGCTGCTGGTGCTGATCCTGTTTCTGGGCCTGGGCAACTGGCGGTCCGCGCTGGTGGTGGCGCTGGCCGTGCCGTGTGCCCTGCTGGGCGCGTTCCTGCTGCTGGACCTGCGCGGCATTCCCGCCAACCTCATTTCCCTGGGCGCGATTGATTTTGGCATCATTATGGATTCCGCCGTGGTGGTCATCGAGAACCTGCTGCGCATCCTGCAGGAACGCAAGGGCCGGACCCGCTCCGTGCTGTCCGCCATCCAGGAGGCGACGGCGGAAATGGCGCGGCCCATTCTCTTTTCCAAGGTGATTTTGCTCACCGCCTTCATTCCCCTCTATACCATGCAGCGGGTGGAGGGCCGCATCTTCAAGCCCATGGCCCTCACCCTGACCTTTGCCCTGATCGCCGGCACCTTCTTTGCCATCGTCATCGCCCCGGCGCTGGCCAGCTTCGCCGTCCGGAGCAAAATCGGCAGCCACGAAACCTGGATCGTCCGGTGGCTGCTGCGGCTGTATCGTCCGGCGCTGGATTTCGCGCTGCGCGTGCCCAAGGTGGTCTATCTGGTCGCCGCCCTCCTGCTGGTCGCGGGCGGGGTGACCTACAGCCGGTTGGGCACGGAGTTTCTCCCCAAACTGGATGAGGGCGACCTGTGGGTCCGCACCTTCGCCCCGCAATCCATTTCCCCCTCCGAATCCGCCAAAATCACGCGGAAAGTGCGCCAGATCATGGCCTCCTTTCCCGAGGTGCGGTATGTCGTCAGCCAGATCGGCCGGCCCGACGACGGCACCGACGTCAACGGCTGGGACGTCACCGAATACAGCGTGGGGTTGATCCCGTGCGAACGCTGGACCACCGCGCACAACCGCGAGGATTTGTGCGACGCCATCAACCGGAAGATCAAGGGCTCGATCCCCGGCCTTGACACCCAGTTCAGCCAGTATATCGAGGATAACGTGGATGAGGCCGTCTCCGGCATCAAGAGCGAACTGGCCATCAAGCTGTTCGGCGACGATCCGACCCGGCTGCAGGCCATCGCCAACCAAATCGTGGATCTGGTCCGCACCGTCCCGGGCGCCACGGATGTGGGCACCGACCTGCTGCTGGGGCAGCCGCAGATTCAAATCACCGTGGACCGCACCGCCATCGCGCGCTACGGCCTGACGGTCAACGACGTGCAGACAGTGGTGGCCACGGCCATCGGCGGGCAGGCGGCCACGCAGGTGCTGGAAGGGGAACGCACCTTTGACCTGGTGGTCAAACTGACCCCGCAATCCGTGGGGGATCTGGAATCCATCCGCAACATCCCCATCTACGGTTCGAACAGCGAACGCCTCTCGCTGGGAACCGTGGCGGCGGTGGAGATGCGCCCCGGGCTGGCGTTGATTGACCGGGAGGAAAACGAGCGCCGCACGGCCATCAAGCTCTCGGTGCGCGGCCGCGACCTGGGTTCCGTGGTGGCGGAGGCGCAACAAAAGGTCAAAGACCACGTCGCCCTGCCGGTGGGCTACCGGCTGCAATGGACCGGCTCCTTTGAGAACGAGCAACGCGCCGAAAAGCGGCTGGCCGTGGTGATGCCCATCACCATTGCGGCCATCTTCTTCCTCCTGTTCATCGCCTTTGACTCGGCCAAATTCGCCACGCTGGTGCTGCTCACCGTGCCCTTCGCCGCCGCCGGCGGCGTCATGGCCCTGCCGGTTGGCGGGCTGAATTTGTCGGTGTCCGCCCTGGTCGGTTTTGTGGCACTTTTTGGGGTCTCGATCCAGAACAGCGTCATCCTCGTCACGCGCATCCGGGAATTGCGGCGCGAAGGCTGGGAGCTGCTGGAAGCCATCAAGGAAGGCGCGGCCTCGCGGGTGCGCCCGATGGTGATGACCGCGTTGATGGCCCTGCTGGGGCTGCTGCCGATGGCCCTCTCGAACGGCGTGGGGGCGGAAACCGCGCGCCCGTTTGCCGTGGTCATCATCGGCGGCCTCATCACCGGCACCGTGCTGACCTTGTTCATTTTGCCCCTGCTCTATCCGGTGTTTGAACCCGCCCGCCCCCGGACGCATGCCGACGAGCCCGCCGCGCCGTAGGCGGCCAACCTCGCGCGGCAAAAACTGCATTCCGGCAGAATCCAAACTATGGGTGGATGGTAGCCTTCTTTGAAGCGTCGGCTTTGGAGCGGATTCCCTTGCGGATGGTGTGGTTGCTCGCGTCGGCAACATAGACGTTCCCAGCACTGTCCACCGCCATCCCGTTGGGCATGTCAAACTGTGCGGCGCTTCCTGTCCCGTCCGCACTGCCGGCTTCGTCCGCCTTTCCCGCCAAGGTCGTGACCATTCCGGCTGGAGTCACCCTGCGGATGGTCCGGTGGGCTTGATCCGCCACATAGAGATTTCCCGCGTTGTCCAGGGCCACACCACTCGGAGCGCCAAACTGCACGGCGGTTCCCGTCCCGTCTCGGCCGGGCAAACGGTAGTAGGTGGCAGTGCCGACATTGGTCCAGCCGATCTGCGCCGTCCCGGCGAAGGTCGTCACCATTCCTGCCGGCGTCACTTTGCGGATGGTGTCGTTGTCCCGGTCTGCCACAAAGACATTGCCTGCGTGGTCCACCGCCACAGACCAGGGATAATTAAACCGGGCTTCCTGGGCCGTCCCGTCACTCCAACCGACCCGGTCCCAAGGCGAGCCCGTCGGTCCGGCAATGGTCTCGACGGTCCCTGCGGTTGTCACCTTTCGGATCCTTTGATTGCCTGTGTCCGCCACAAAGACGTTGCCGGCGCGGTCCACCGCCACGTCGTGAGGGTCACAGAACTGCGCGGCACTGCCGGGACCGTCGGCACTGCCAGGACTGCCGGCCATTCCAGTCAAAGTTGTCACCGTCCCGGCGGGGTTCACCAGGCGGATGGTGTGGTTTCCTGCGTCCGCCACATAGAGGTTGCCCGCCGGGCCCACCGCCAATCCGGAAGGATGAAAAAAACGCGCGGTGCTCCCTTGCCCGTCTGCGCTGCCAGAACTGCCTGCCAGGCCGGCGAGGGTTGTCACCACACCTGCTGGCGTCACTTTGCGAATGGTCTGGTTGCCCCAGTCGGCAACATAGACGTTCCCAGTGCTGTCCACGGCCACCCCATTAGGATTATGAAACCGCGCGGCCCTTCCGATCCCGTCCGCACTGCCAGGATTGCCCGCCTCGCCAGCCAAAGTGGAGAAGGTATAGGGGGTGGCGTAATTCAGCTGCGTGTGGGCACCCGCTGGCGGCTCACTAATAAAAGTCACCTGCGCGCGGGCACCCATGGGTGGCGAACCAAAGAAACACGCGAACAACAGCAAGAAGGTCAGGCGCAAGGACTGGTGGCGGTTTCGCCAGGATTGACAAGCTGCGAGCAACGGGAACAGCTGGCAAGTTTTCATAATTGGGCGCATCACCGGCATCACCTGAACAGAGCAGGAAGTTGTTTTTCCATGCGATTATTCATAGGTATTCGTTTTTTTCGCGGAGTCGCGCAATCGCCTCACAAAGGCACCGGCGGCGCCGTGGTCATACCATATGACAACTAAGCAGCCGTTTTATTAGACGAAAAGGAAGGACATCTGCTCAAGGTGGTGGCCCGCCCAAATCATGGCCGGCCACGTTTCCCTTACTTTCCCGGAGCCGCAGCGGGTTGGGTAGCGCGAGCGGTTTTATCGGCCGCCGGCGCGGTCCACTTCGGATTCGGCGTCGCTTCGTAGATGCGAAAACGCCGGAATTCGTGTACGCAATAGCCGGAACCGAGCGGGACGCTGGTTTTCGGCAGGCCGAATTTCTCGAAGGTCCCGGACACGGTCACGCCGTTGCAATTGGCGAGCACGGTGTTGCCGATAAACTCCATCCGCACCCGATACCATTTGTCCGGTTTGAGCGCCAGTGGTTGGTGGTCTACGGTGGTGATGCCATTCCGGCTCCATTCGTCGTGTTCGAGCACCAGGCCCGGTTGGCGGTCCTTGCTGTCCAGGTTCGCCCAAACCGAGGCGGCGTACGCGGACGGATTCAATTTGAAATTCGTCGGCGATATGCGGCACGCCGCGCCCTTGTTTGCGTTATTCGTGCCGGCGTCCCGATGGAAACGGAAATCCACTTCAATGACGACGTTGCTGAAAGGCTGTTCGCAGTCGAATTCCAGCACCGGCATGTGGCCGCCCCGCCAGACGCTTTGGACGCCGTTGCGGGTCTTCTGCCAATTTGAGTGGGCAACTTTTACGGTCCAGCCCTCGGCGACCGGCTGCGGCTGGCTGGTGTAGTTCGTCGGCGTTTTGAAATCGTTTTGGAACAGGAGCCGGCCTTTCAACGCCATTTGCGCGTGAGCGTCAGCCGTGGCGAACGCCAGGGCCAATCCCAGCGTGAGTTGAATCGTGTGGCGGGCGGTTTGGTTCATAAATTTGCGGCTGGTTCATGGTTGAGGCGAAAGTGCGTAAACAACGTTCGCCGTGGCGGAGAATTCAATGGTCTTTGCGTCCATTTGCCGGACGGCGACCACCTGGCCACCGGTGCGCACGGTCACGGCCGTGGTTGTCCGCAACCGGCAGGGTCCGGCATATTTCGACAGCACGGTCGCGGATGCGAGTTTTCCATCTTTCCACGCCTCATCCACCGTGAACCCTCCGCGGGCCCGGAGTCCGCGGACCGATCCGGCCGGCCACTCTTTGGGCAGGGCCGGAAGCAATTCAATTTCACCGGCGTGGGATTGCAGCAGCATTTCAACCACCCCGGCGGTGAAAGCCTGAAGGCCTTGATTGCCTTCCATCGAAGGCACGCGGTCGCTGTCGTCCCGCTGCGGATGGATGCTGATTTCGGTTTGCAGCCCGCGCAGCACGCGGAAGGCGGATTCGCCATCGGCGAGCCGCGCGTACAGATTGATCTTCCACGCGGCCGACCAGCCCAGGTTGTCGCCGCGACGCTCCAGCACCCGGCGCACCGCCGCCGCCAGTTCGGGCGTGCTGCGCAGCGTGATCTGGTCGCCAGGATACGCCGCGTAGAGATGCGAAATGTGGCGGTGCTGCACCTCCGCTTCGGGATAATCGTCGAGCCATTCCAACAGCCGGCCTTGGTCGCCAATTTGCAGCGGCGGCAGCCGCGGCAACGCCGCCTGCAACTGGCCGCGCAGGTCTCCGTCCACGCCCAGCTTCGCCGAAGCTTCGATGCATCCAGTGAAGAGATCGCGCAGCAATTCGGAGTCGAGCGCCGGCCCGGCGCACAGCGCATTCTGGCTGCCGTTGGCGAGCAGGAAACTGTTTTCCGGCGAAGCGGACGGACAGGTCACCAGCCAATGATGCTTCGGTTCCTCGACGAGATAATCCACACCGAATTCCGCCGCGCCTTTGAGCAGCGGATAAATTTTCGCAAGATATTTCGGATCGGGATCGAAGCGATAATGCTCCCACAGCGATTGCACCATCCAGGCGCCCATCAGCGGCGTCATGCCCCAGGTGGTGCCGTCCGTCATCGTGGTGTTCATCCAGATGTCCGTGCCGTGGTGCGCACACCAGCCGCGGCAGCCGTACAAGTCCTTGGCCGTGCGGCGGCCGCTGGCGGCGAGATTTTCCATGAACGTCAACAGCGCGTCGGAGGTTTCTGCCAGGTTGGCGCTCTCGGCGGGCCAATAACACTCCTCGAGATTGATGTTGAGCGTCCAGCGACCCCGCCAGCGGCCCTGCAGGTCGTCGAGCCACAGGTTGTGATTGTTGAACGCGAGCGTTCCGGGACGCGAAGCCGCGAGCAGCAGATAACGACCATATTGAAAATATTGGGCCGTGAACCGCGGATCCGTTCCGCCCTGGCGCAACTGTGCCAGGCGGGTGGTGGTGTCCTGCGCCGCGGCGGCGTTCGTGCCCAGATCAAGGGCGCAGGCCCGGAACAACGGCTCGTAATCGTCAAGGTGACGCTTCTTCAATTCGGCAAAGGAATGCGCGGCGGCGGCGCTCACATAATGTTCGCAGCGCGCATCGGGGTCCGCGCCGAGTTCGTTCCAGTTCTTATAGTTCGTCGCGCCCGCCAGAATGAGGGTGGCCGCGTCGGCTTTTTCGACGCGCACGGAAAGGCCGGAGGTATCACTGACGTTGCGCACCGCCCCGCCTTCGGCTTGAACGCGCACACGGCCCTGCCATGTCATCCGGCTTGGGATTTGCGGGGTCGGCTCGGCCACACCGCCTTCCATCAGGATGGTTCCGGGCTGGATGGCTCGGCCCACCGCGTTCTTTTGCAGGCTGCTTAAGCTGGTGTTGAACGTGATTTGTCCCGGCCGGTCGCAGGTAATGCGCAGGACGACGACCTGGTCGGGATAACTGGCAAACACTTCGCGGGTGAAGTGCGCGTCGCCGATGCGGTAAGTCACCCGCGCGACGGCCGAATCCAGGTCCAGTTCGCGGCGATAATCCTGTACGGCCTCATGTCCTTCAAACCGCACATGCAGCCGGCCCATCGGCTGATACGTTTGGACAAACGGCACGGGATAACTCAAGAGGTTCGTGGCCAGCCGGGTCGCGGCGGCGAAGTCGCCCGCCAGCGCGAGCCGGCGGATTTCCGGCAGGGACTTGAGTCCGTTGGGATTCACCGGATCGTTGGGCTGCCCGGTCCAGAGTGTTTGGTCGTTGAACGGAATGATCTCATCGCGCGCGCGGCCATAAACCATCGCCGCGAACCGGCCGGTGCCCAGCGGCAACCCCTCCCAAAACTTCGCCGCCGGCGAACGATACCACCAAGCCATCGCCGATTCCGGCGGCTGCGCCGCTCCGGAAATGTTCGCATCGACTGGAAGCGGTTCGCCTTCCACATCGGGAACCGGTTGGAAAACCGCGAGGCCGGCCGCTTCAGGGCTTGGGTTCTGGCCGCGAGCCCAAGGTGCGGCCGCCAGAAAAGCGGCCAACATCAGCCAAGTTCCCCAGTCATGGACGCAATGCGCCTTGCCGCAGCATTGGTTCTTAACTGGTGGCGCAGGGGAGGATGCGACGCTCGTTTTCATTCAGGAAAGCGTGCAACGGAGTAAACGCCAGATTCAGGCGGCGGTAAAGCTCATTTCTGCTCTGGCCATGGGTGCCCCCAAAGCTGCCGACAAAGTCGGGGTGGGGACGGGCTCGTCCCCACATTCGGCCACCGCCTCGTCCCCCCGGCCCATCGGGTTTGCCGTCCAGTGATCTCCCCCCTGTGCCTGGCTTGCAGGCCGGGACCCCACCCGGGGTGGCGTTTGCTCTTGTTCCGACTTTGTCGATAGCCATGTGGGTGCCCCTCGATTGGTCGCCCCTCCACGAACCATTACGTTAAAGAGATTCCTGGGGCGACTTTTCGTAGGCGGCAAGCTGTTCCGGCGTGAGCTTTTCAACGGACGTGACCTTGAGCTCCGGAATCTTGGACAGCGCCGCCTTGAGCTGGTCGGGATCAAAGGCCAGAAACGAGCCGACCAGTTTGTCGCCCTGCTTGGTCGTCCGGAAGTAGCCGATCTCCCCGCTCTGGCCGGAATACACATGGATTTTGGATAAAAACTCTTCCGGAGTTTTCGGCGAGAAATCACCCGCCGGCTCAAACCTGACGGCCCACACGCCCTTGGCGGCGTCCAGATGCTCGAAGTCAATCAAGGATTCCTGCGGCGACTTTTCGTAGGCGGCAAGTTGTTCGGGCGTCAGTTTTTCAACGGCGGTGACCTTCAGGCTGGGGATCTTGGCCAGCGCGGCCTTGAGCAGGTCCGGATCCGAGGCCAGAAACGAGCCAGCCAGTTTGTCACCGTGCTTGGTCGTTCTGAAGTAACCGATCATGCCGCTCTGGCCGGAATAGACATGGATTTTAGATAAAAAATCCCCCGGAGTTTTCGGTGAGAAATCACCAGCCGGCTCAAACCTCACGGCCCACACACCCTTGGCGGCGTCAGGCTCGCCGGTCGGGGCCGGCCGGGGCGGGGTTTGAGTTTGTGCATCGGTCAACGTGGCCAATGCGAGACCGGTCAGCAGCAACAGGGCCAGCACCAGGCCACGGTCAGTTTTATGGAATTTGGCGATCATGATGATCCTCTCTTTCATTTGTTGTTTGTTTTCCAGTATTCCGGCCAGGCCTGGTCCCCACATGGGTTGACCAAATCCTTCCAGAAGCTTCACGATGGTCAGGCCATAAGCCTCGTTTTCGCCCGTTGGCACGCGGGCGAGCGCCAGCGCATCGCAGGCCAGTTCCCGGTTGGCGCGCAGCCGATGAAAGGCCAGCCAAACCAGCGGATTGAACCAGTGAACGATCTGCAGGGCCAGCATCACCCAGCCGGTCAGAATGTCCCAGCGTTTAATGTGCGCCAGTTCGTGCAGAAAAACATGGCGCAGTTCGTCGCGGGTGAACATGGGCAACAGCCCGGCCGGCAGCAGCAGGCGCGGACGCACAAAGCCGCACAGCGTCGGGCTTCGGGCGGCCTCCGTCTCGATCAACGACACCGGAGTGCTGACGCCCATGAGGCCCTTGCAATCTTCAAACAGGTCGAGCGTGGGTCCGTCCGTCAACAGCCGCAGCCGTCGGATGCGGCGGTTGAACCGGTGTTGGCAGGCCCAAGTGCCACCCGCCAGCAAAACCCCGCCGGCGGCCCACCCCCATACCAGCCAGGAACGCCAGTGTTCGCCGGTGGCGGGTCTCGCGAGGGTTGCCGGCGTGGCGCTCTCCGCCCGGCCGCCGACGGTCGCCTCCAAAATGGGTTGTGCCGGTGCCGGCGCGGCGGCGGGTATTTTCACCACGTTGAACAGGCTGGCCGGCGAGGGGATGGTCCACGGCCACGCCAGCCGTACCATCACCAGCAGCCACAAGGCATGACGCCAGCGCGGTTTCAGGCGCCGTCCGCACAACCACTGGGCCGCCAGCACCAGCAGGATGAGAATGGAAGCCTCCCCCGACATCTTCAGCAGCAAGGAAAGCTGGGCCGGCATTTCGCTCATAAAATCGGTTAATCAGGGTTCTTTAGCAGGCGCCGCAACTCGCGGATTTCCTCCGGAGTTAATTTGTCCCGTTCCACGAAATGGGCGAGCATGGGTTTCAAGGACCCGCCGAACACCCGCTCCAGAAACGACTCGCTGGCGGCATCCGCACAGTCCTCGCGCCGGACCAGCGGCCGGTACACGTAGGCGCGCCCCTCCTTGCGGAAGCCCAGGACCTGCTTTTTGACCAGGCGGTTGAGAAACGCCTTGGCGGTGCGGGGATGCCAGGAGGCATCCGCCTGCTGCAGGGCGGCGATGATTTGTCCCGCCGCGCAGGGGGCCTGCGCCCAGACGATCTTCATCACTTCCCACTCCGTTTCTGATATTCGTGGCGCTTTACGCATGGATTTTCTTTAAGATTAACAGTGTAATCTTTGATAAGATTACACTGTTAATCGGTGGCCGTCAAGCGATTTTTTTCCGGCATTTTTCGTTCCGGGGTGTTGGAAGAAAGTGGGATGAGCCACGGCGACGGAACGGGCGCTTTTTCGAGACGGACGCGGACTGGCGGGATTGCCTCAAAATCCGGGCGGAACGCCGTCCCCGCGTGTGGGCCGGTGCCGGCCAGGGAACCATGAAGCATCTCCCGTCCGAATCAACCTCAATTAAATATGCCCTCTGCCCGTGATTCTGACCGGGGACCTTGGACCACGGCGGTCCAACCCCGAAATTCATCACGCCGCCGGCGATTCCACCAGCGCAATTTCATCAGGGGTAAGACCGTAGAGTTCATAAACCAGTTGATCCATCTGTTGGTCGGTGGCGGCAACTGCGTTTTGCAACGTCGCTCGTTCAGCTTCCGGGGCGGCGGCGCGCAGTTTGGGCATCAAGATCAGCATTTTTTCCACCAGCAACACCAGTTTATCGTGCCGGGATTTGTCGGCGCGATTCTTGAGATCAATCTTGGGGAATGGAAGCGAACGAGTTTCCTTAAGAACAATTTTTGGAAAATCGTCCCTTTGGGCAATATTTGACTTTTGAAGAAAATACCAGGACAGAAGCCGGCTGTTAAAACACCCCAGCAAGAAATTAACGTCTGGTCCGCCCACCAATGGCAATGCACTTTGCATGGATTTATTGGTCACGAAATCATTGACCGCTTTCACCGCTTGAATCTGAAACTGCCTGCTAATGAGTTCGCGAATCAACAAACGGGGGCCTTTAAAGTAGCGAACGGGCTTCGGTTCAGCCAGAGTGTCATCAAATCGAACGTAACATTCCGGACCATTTTCCAATACATAGCGTCTGACGGTTCCGTCAAACGCTGGAAGACTGGATTTATGCGTCGGCTTATTGGACAGATTGAAAGGGGTGACTCCACGCTGAATATCTGCATACGTTGAAAATGGAACCCCGGTCTTTTCAATCCGCTGCATCAAAGCTGTTGTACTTGAATCCGCGTAGGTGAGGAAAATGTCGCCCCCGGCCGCAAACCAATTTGCAAATTCCGTGGTCTGAACATCCCGGTCAAATTCAGAAGCGGTTTGTATCTTGTGACGTTTTGGGAAAAATTTCAGCGCGACCAAATGTTGCTCGATTCTCGGCCAGCCGGTCTGCGCTTTACGCTTTTTTGCCGCAAAAACTGTCGTGTCCACCCAGGCATCTGCGAAAACGTCGTATGGCAAGTTTACAAAGACGGTTGGGTCCGTTTTGCAGGCTGTAAATTTGCGCAAGGCCGGAAATTTTGCCCCGCTATACCATCCGGTCGGCACAATCATTGACACATATCCGCCTGGGCGGGCCAGCTTGATGGATTGTTCCATGAATAGCGCGTAAGTGTCGGCTTCCCGCCCCGCAACTTCAAATTTACGCCGGAGATAATCCAGCGTCTCCTCACCGCTGTCAGCCCCATAGGGCGGATTCCCAATCACCGCATCGAAGCCCCCGGCTTTCATGATCGGGGCGAATTGCACCGGCCAGTCGAAAGCGTGAACGCGCACGAGGTCTTCCGGTATCATCGAAAAATCGGAGGCAATCAGGGAGTTACCGCACTTGATGTTGTCCTGCAAGGGTGGCAGCAAGGCGAGGTCAGTTTCACCGGCCAGCAGTTCGCGCTGGCGCTGGAGGGTGGTCCGGTTCTCATTCTCCAGCATCTTGAGGTAAAGCGAGAGCTGGGTCACCTCCACGGCGGAACCGTCCAAATCCACCCCAAAAATGTTCTGGGTGAGAATTTTGCGCTTGAGATCCACGGTGAGGTGAATGTCACCGGTGGTTTCCTCCACCCAGCAGAGCTGCCGGTGTTTTTTCCGCCAGGCGGCCTGCTTTTCGGTCTGCTCTTTGGGCGGCCGCTGGGCCGTCAAATGGCGCTGCCAGTGTTCGCACACGCGCTCGAAGGCCCGGATCAGGAATGAGCCGGAGCCGCACGCCGGGTCCAGCAGGCGCAGGTGAAGCGTTTCATCCGGTTCTTTGCCTTTCAGCAATTTGCCCACCGTCTGCTCAACGATATAATCCACGATGTAACGGGGGGTGTAATACACTCCACCGGCCTTGCGGACTTCCGGCTTTTCCTCGATCGTAACCCCCACACCTTGGGGCCGGACCACCTTGCCCAGGAAGCGTTCATAGACACTGCCGAGAATCTCCACCGAGATGACATTGAACAAATAGGGTGTTTCGTCATCGCTCAACTCACTGATGAAGCCGGCCAGCCATTCATCGCTGACCCGGAGGGTTTCACTGAAATGCGGTTTGAACAGGGTGCCATTAAAAAAGGGAACGTGCGACGCGGGCCGGCGGTCCAGGGCGCGGAAATGGCGGACCACCGCCCGCCAAAGGGATTCCTTGGGAGCGCGAATGTCGCCGGCCCCAAAGAAGGCGGGGGCTTCTTCCCGCATTTCCAACGGCTGCTGGTGGGCGCGCCGGCCGGCGTCTTCGTTGCCGGTGTGTTTGCGCCAGGTCTCGGTGATGGATTGCAACCGGGTGCCGGTGTCGATGTCCCGGTCTTCGCAGATCCGCAGGAACAGGATGCGGTCGAGAATGTGCTGGACGGCCTCGTTGAGCTGGTTGTGTTCCAGCAATTCGGCGCGGTCGTTTTGCCGGATCAGGGCGGAGGCCAGTTCCCGCCTGGCTCCGTCAAGGAACTCCAGAAAATCATGATCCAACGAGCGGTTGCGGTCGGGTTTGATCAGCCATGGCTGGCGGGCTTTGCCTTTGCCGGCGGGCTGCTTGGGCAACGATTCGATGAGCCGGTCAACGGCGCCATCGGCGGCCTTTTCCCGGGACAACAAATCCCAGACTTCGCGGCCAATCAATGGGTATTGGCGGAAATGCCAGGTTTTCCATTCTCCCACCTGCGGTTCGTCCAGGTGGGGTTTGCCGCCCACAATGAAAATTTTAAGCGTCTCAAAACTGGTCAGCAAGGCCACCCAGACCCCCTTGTTCCAGGCGTAACGCTTGGCTTGGAAGGCGTGGCGGGCGTTCAGCTCATCGGCCGGTTTTTTGGCCTCACAGACAAAACGGTCGCGGCCTTGCGCGCGGAACAGATAATCAGCGCGCTTGCGCCCGCCGCCAATTTGCGTGGGGCTTTCGATCTCAACTTCCCGATCTTTCTGAATGAGCCCCGCCCGGTTCTCCATGTCCCAACCGAGGGCGCGGAAGAAGGGATTAAGAAAATCATCCCGGAGTTTGGCTTCGTTGTAGTCGGCGCCTTTGAGTTCCGCGAGCCGTTTGCCGAAGGCTTCCACAAGACGGTTTAACTCTTGCTCAAAAGAATTAAACGTGGTGTTGCCCGGCATGATCAATAGCATTACCAACAAACCGCGCCGGGGGCAAGCGTCAGGCTGCGCCAGCCGCGGCCTTTAAAATTCGCGCCCGACCCCTTTTCGCCGGCTCTTGGAGGAGCCGCTCCATCGCCGGCGGAAAAGCAATGAACTCCCGGAAGACAGGTCCAGACCCTGGTTTGACCTCATTCCGCCGGACGTGGATTACGAGGGGGTGGTGGGGCGATTTTCCACTGCCCGTCAATTTTTTGCAGGGGGATGGTCGAGGCGGCCGAAGCAGCCATGTCCAGGTGGAGGCGGACTTCAGTATCGGAAATGACTTCCGTTTGGGTGATCTGGACGGACATGAATTCTTTTCCCGCCGCCATCATGTTTTGCTTCCATTGTTCCAGGTTCATCTTTTTGATTTTGGCTTGCGCCGACGGAACCAGGCTGGCGATATAGGTGTCCACATCCCCGCGACTCATGGACTGGATCATGGTCTGCGCCGCGTTTTCTGGAGTGTCATAACCGGGATAATTAGACGACGCCTTTTCTGAGGGCGGCATTTTCACGGAGTGGAGTGCCACGGTGGCGGTTCCGGCGGCGAGGAGTGCGACCACGCCGATTACGATGGCTGTTTTTGCTTTTGTCCAAGCCATAAGTTTTAAGGTTCCTTTGATAAGGGTTAGGGATGAGGTGGTAAGAAAGCTGGCATTGAAAGTGGCGGCGGTCGTGGCGGCGGCCAGACCGGCAGGGGCGGCTTGGACGGAGTTGGTCGCGATGGCGCCGGCCAAGACGGCGGCGGAGACAACGATCCCGTGTTTGGCAAAGCATCTCCGCAGCTTTTCGAGGGCGCGGCCGACGCGCTTTTTTACGGCGGGCTCTTTCACCTGTAGCACCGCCGCGACTTCGGCGACGGAGCGGCCTTCGAAGTAGTGGAGCAGGACGGTGTCGCGGTCCTTGCGGCCCAACCGGGCGAGGGCGTCGTCGAGCAGGGGGGCGAATTGTTCCCAGGGCGTTTCGGCCGGCGGAGATTGGGCGGTGGATTGCATATAGGCTGCCTGTTCGCGGCGCTGGCGGCGGGCCTCGCCGCGCCGCAGTTCGGCGGAGGCCAGACGGGCGGTCTGATAGAGCCAGCCGGTGAGCACGATTTCGCGGCGCAGCGACACGGCTTTGCGGGCGAGGATGATGAAGACGGCCTGGACCACGTCCTGCGCTTGGTGAGGATCACCTAGATGCCGAAGCGCGACGGAATAGACGAGGTTGACATGGCGTTCGACGAGGGCGGCAAAGGCGTCTTGGGAATGACGCGCAGAGTAATCGTCCAGCAACTGCATGTCCGTCGGTTCAGGCATTCAACCAAATACTGGCCGCCGGGGGGAAAAACGGCGACAATTTATTTGCGCCTCCCTTACAGACTTGAAGGCGCGGCCTTATGAAAACGCCCCGAGCAGGGCGCGCATCTCCTCGTCGGCCTGGGCCGGGTCGGACAGGGTCTGCGCGATTTCCTGTTTCAACAGTTCGCGGTACCGGCGGCGCAGCCGGTGGATGGCCACGCGCACGGCGCCTTCGCTCAAGAGCAGCGCGGCGGCGGCTTCCGCGTGCGGGATGTCGTCTTTGTCCACCATGAGATAGAATTTCAACATCTCAAACTGCCCGCCGCGCCCCTCCGCCACGCTCTCCTCCCGCAAGCGGCCCACCACGCGTTCCAGCAGGGTCAGCGCCCAGGCCCGGTCGTAGAGCTTGTCCGGGCTCAGGTTGTCCGCCGGGTCCACCTGATACCGCGTGTCGGCGTCCGACCAGTCGAGGGAGAGCGGCGGCACCCCTCCGCCGCGCTTCTGGCGATGAGCCCGGTCCCATTCGTTGATCAGAAAATGTTTCAAGGCCGTCAGCAGAAAGGCCCGGAACCGGCCGCGGTTGCTGTCCAGCCCCGCAAGATAATTTTTCTCCAGCAGCCGCGCAAAAAACGCCTGGGTGAGGTCCTGCGCATCCTCCCGCGCGTGGCCCTGCCGCCGCACATAGGCGTAGAGCGGATACCAATAGGTGCGGCACAATTCCTCCAGCGCCACGTCGGCCGCGGGCGAACTGCGGTCGCCCGCCGCCAGCACGACCGTCCAGCGCGTCGTGGCGAAGATGTCGCCGCGCGCGGCGGTGCCGGGTGATTTATCGTCCGTGCTCATTTGGGGAACAATCATTGCGCCAGTTCCGACAGGGTCCGGTCCCGGACGGAGCCTTCGTTGATGCCCAGGGCGATCTGCACCGCCTCTTTCCGCAACCCGGCCTTGGCCAGGAGCAGGGCGGCGTCATGGGCGGCGGCGTTGCGCTGGCTGCTGTCGTAGATCTGGCCCAGCGCGGATTGGACATCCCGGAAGTCGCCGACGGTGGCGGCGTCCCGGGCCAGCGCCGCCGCCGCCTGGTCCCGGACGGAACTATCACTGATGCTGACCACCGCCTCCAAGCGGGCCGCCAGATCCTTCAACTGACTGGTGGTGGACAGCATCTGGTTCAGATTCAGTTTGGCAACGATGAATTGCACCCCCGCCAGTTGATCTTGCCCTTTGAAATCCCAGGTGCCCATGCGCCGTGCGGTACCCCCAAGTGAGCCTACGATGTTGGTCCAGGCGTTGGTGCCATCCACCAGCCCCAGTTTCTGCAAACCGGTCAGTTGCACTGCCAGGTAATCAATGTTGCCGGAGCCTGTGGCGGAACCTTGCACAATTAGTTTGTCAAACCGCACGGAGCCCCTGCCGAGTTCCTGCCGGACCCGGGCCACAAACGCGTCATTGTCGTTCAAGGTTACGGGAGCGGACGGGCCCGGTTGTGGTGGGGTTGGCACCGGCATCGTAGGTGGCATTGTCGGCATTGATGGCATTGTTGGCATCGGCGGTATGGTCGGCACGGCTGGCATGGAGGGCCTTGAAGGTGTGTTTGTTCCCAAGGAAAATGCCGGGTAAGCGTAGCCCGGGCCACCGACCGTTACCGGGGGCGACACGTTCAGTACAGCGGTGGCTGCCGGGGAAACGTAGCTCACGTTCCAAGGCTGGGATCGGTAATGTTTAAAATAGCTGATCACCAGCACCACCCCCAGCAACAAGGTCAACAAACCAGTGAGCAACAGCAGGAGGATTTTGAACAATGATTTCAGGACGCCGCTGGTGGGTGCCGTCCGGCTGCGGAACACTCCGCGGCCTCCCAAAATAACCGCCGTGATGACCACCCCGGTGACCAAGATTAAACCAGCGATGGTCAGCACCGGAACCCCCGCCCTGAGCACCGCGCCGGGGACAATGAACAGCGACCAAACCGACGTCAGCAGGCAGATTCCGATGAGGATCAAACAGCCGCCGCCGACCAGCAGGAGCGCGTAATGTAAAAACCGGTTCGTGCCGCCGAAGCCCGGTTTGGCCGCCGCCCCGGCACGCCCGGCCGCCGTGCCCGGGGCTGACGCCGGAAGCCGTCCCGGTGTCGCCGTTGCCGGTTTGGATTTGCGGATGAGGATGAACAGAATC
>Ga0302320_10006158_pt1 | contig 26707 bp, 20 predicted proteins | sample Bog_T0_3_FD_202130 | JGI IMG/M metagenome (GOLD analysis project Ga0302320, IMG submission 202130) | Peat permafrost microbial communities from Stordalen Mire near Abisko, Sweden - Bog_T0_3 | ecosystem: Environmental > Terrestrial > Soil > Wetlands > Peat | place: Sweden: Abisko, Stordalen Mire...
GAACTCCCAAACCTTTCCTTTCCTGCGATCCGCCAGTTTCAGGCTACCGTGCTGATGACTCGTGCGCCTCATCAATCCTCCTTTGTGAGAGGCGACACGGATGGCTGCCTCAGCTTAGCGCAAGTGGTGGCGGGTCGATGGTGAATATCTTTGGAAGAAACCGGGCTAGCCGGCTTTCTTCGTTCTCAGCCATATCTCCAGGTCCGATGCTCTGAAGCGCCATAGTTTCCCAACCTGAATTCCATGAATCTGGCGCTTGCGAGCCATTCGCTGCAGCGTTTTCGGATGAATGCGGAGCAACTCTGCCGCTTCATCGCTGTCCAAGAGTGGCTCGAAGACAAATTCATGCCTGGGTCGGGACTGGCTGGGAGAGGGAGCGAACCTCGATGGCTGGGGAGCGGACATAATGAACTCCTAGAAAGGTCGACAAAACGACTTGGTTTGGCCCCTCTTCCGATTTTCCGAAAACGCAGATTTAGTTTCAGTCAAGTGGCCTGATCGCTCGGTTGTTAAACTCCGTGCAGGATCGGTTGTAGTAAGCAATTTGATTCAGTCTTGCCGCCGTGTCCAATGAATTCTCGGGAGTCTGTTATTCCTCCCAGGAATAACAGCAGGACGAGGCCGATCCGTTTGTTCCAACCCTTCGCGAACGAGTTGATTAGCTAGCACGAGCATATTGAAATAGCAGGACTTGCAGATAATGACGATCATCTACAAAAGCGCCAGACTATCCTTCACGTAGCCAGGCTACTGGCCTGTCGTCTTGCTAGTAAATCCGTCGCTGCTGTCGTCCGGAAGGTGTGTGAGCAATCGAAAGGTTAGCGAAGTCATGCTGGCTATGTCCTTTGTCGCGAATCGAGTGGAGACTTTCACGGAGACATCGATAACAAATTCACTAACCGAAGCCCTCTCACTTTCCATTAAATATTCCTCCCAGGAATAACAGACTCCCGAGAATTCATTGGACACCGTCGTCGAGTGGAGTTAGCTTTGCGCCGCTAGCATCCGTTTTGGGCTACTCCGCCCGGAGGCGTATATGGCATCACGCTCGTCGCAAGTCAGTGTTTCCCGAGCGGAGATCGAAGTTGGCCGTACCCCCCCGCGCTCTGTCAGCTGCACGCGCACCAAGAAGAGTCCCGTCGCGGTACGGCATCTCCATCCGAATTTAGGTGCGGATGGAGCGGTCCGCTGCGCCGAGCTCCGAGCCTCCTCTGCGCTACGCATACAGATCACATTCAGCTCGACATTCCATGGCATACACGGGTACCTCTGGCGAGTCGACTGGTTTTCGATAGAGCCGAAGGGAAGTCTAGGAAAGCTGCTCGCTTTCGCCGGCGGAATTTATCCCACTTGCACCGATTGCAATTGGGTTTTCCGGCTCAGGGAGGTCGCGAATTGCAAGACGATCCGGCGTATCACGTGACGGTCGAATATCGCGGCGATTCCACCTGGGATTCCGAGGACTTCCGGCTCGACGTTCTATCCTCGGATGCCATCCTTTCGTCTCGCATATTCACAGCGCGAAAGCATCCCGCTAGCCCCACAAATCTCGAACACGATTGGTTATGGATTCTGCAGGAGCTTGCTCTTGGAAAGGACGCCGCGAAACTCACCCGAAAGCTGACTTCGCGCCGCATTGACAAACGGAATTCCCTGTACCATTTACCTAGAACAACGGACGTTGCATCGGCCAGACTTCGGCTCGGTAAAAGCATTTCGATAGACGACGTTGTCATACTCCTTGAAGGTCGGCGACGCCTTGAGAATCCATTGGCACTCTGCCGTGCTCGTGCGCGGGAGCCAACAGCTTATCGGCGGGCGGTGGGGGGCATTATTCTGCGTTCAATTTCGAGCCAGAGCAAAACGGTGCTTCGCACCGGGAGAATTTTGACACTCCACCCCTTCGAGGGTCGTGCAGGTATACCACTGTAAACTTGCACATAACGGAAGAGTTACAGGATGCACGTATACATGGGTATACCGTGCCGGGAGGCAACACCGATGCCCTTACTTGCTGAAAATAGCGACTCGAAAAAAACGCGAAAAAAGACAGTTTTTCGGAATACAACGGTATGCCTCAAGCTGACTGAACCGGAGGTGCGGCTCCTCGATCAGTTCGCGACTGCAAAAGGCGTGGCGCGGAGCGAGTGGATGCGCAACGTGATCCTGCGGGAGCTGCGCGGAGGGTCGGCCAGCGATCCCTCACTTGCGGAAATTCTTGGGGTTCGGTTGCTCTTGGTAAATGTGTTGCGGCCTCTGGCCGCAGGCCAGAGACTCGCGCCGGATGCCTTCGACAGACTGCTTAACGAAATCAGCTGCGTTAAACACCAGCTCGCCAAGAAGTTAGTCACCAGTCAGGCGGGGAACTAGGGGATGGCCAGAGGTCGATTAGCCAAGGGGTGCAGCACGTTACATTTGGTAAGATGCTCCTGAAAACCAAGAGTTCTTTTTCGAATGAAACAATTTACCTGCATTGACCTGTTTTGCGGCTGTGGTGGCTTCAGCTTGGGCTTGGAGCGCTCAGGCTACGCTGTTCTGGCTGCAATCGATTTCAACGAGGAAGCGGTCAGTATCTTCCGGAAGAACTTCCCGTCGGTCATGCACGTTTTGCAACGAGACTTAACCCAGTTTCCACCGCGTGAGTTGGCGAATCTGATCGGCACGGACGAACTGGATGTCATCGTGGGAGGTCCGCCGTGCCAGGGGTTTTCGACGGTTCGGCAGCGTGACGGCGCGAACAACGGACCTCGCATGGTGGAGGATAAACGGCGTTACCTATACAAGGATTTTCTTCGGTATGTCGGGTTTTTCCGCCCCAAAGTGTTTGTTATGGAAAATGTGCTCGGCATCCGATCTGCGGCGGGTGGACGATACTTTGCCAAAGTTCAAAGGGAGGCTCGGGCCAAGGGCTATCGGGTACATCCCCAGGTTGAAAGGGCATTGGCGCTCGGTGTGCCACAGAAGCGACAGCGCCAACTGATCATTGGCACGCGTCTCGATCTTCCCGAGTATTTCCGTGGCCAGTTGGAGGCAGCCCCCCGTGCCGTGAAAGCGCCGACACTCGGGGAGGCGATTTGCGACCTGCCGTTGGTACGAGCCGGTGGCGGCGAGGAGAAAGCCGATTACGACATGATGCGACGGAAGTTGCACATCGCGAAATACGGCCGACGCTACCTCTACGAAACGCTGGAAGTGCAACGCGCGACCATGCTCACTGCCCATCGCGCGCGTCCTCACAGCGACCGCGACCTGCGCGATTTTGCCCGACTTCGCGAGGGCGAGCATTGCGCCGAAGCAACAAAGCGGGGCGAGATGTTTGAGTTTCCGTACGACAGAGGAACGTTCAAGGACCGATATACGAGGCAGCATCGTAACGAGCCGTGCTCCACGATTGTTGCGCACTTGAGCAAAGACGGGTTGATGTTCATACACCCGACTCAAAATCGGTCGCTGACGCCACGCGAGGCTGCGCGAGTTCAAAGTTTCCCGGACTGGTTTGAGTTTCCAGTAGCACGCACGCATCAGTTTCGTGCAATTGGAAACGCTGTCCCGCCCTTGGTTGCGGAGGCGGTTGGATTGGCTGTGAAATCCTACTTGGAGAAAGCGATGAAGAATCACAGGTCCGTTCGTTTTGGTTTAGAGCCGTTGCCCGTCAGCCAGAATGAAGCCGTCCAGTGGCTCATCGCTTTGGTGCACGCTGCGGAAACCAAAACCCTTCGTGAAACTCCCACCAAGAATTTCGTGCGTGGCTGGTATTCCGTCGGGTTTCTCTATGCCGGACTTCATCCTGACAGCGCTTTGCAGCACGGCGTCGAATTGTCTTACGACACGGATAATGTCCCGATAATCAGCAAGATCGAACCCCGACTGCTGGCCCCTCGCTACGTTCAGAGCGGCTGGCCAGTCCTCTTGGAACCGATTGTGAAAGAGGCGTGGCGACGTTACAAAGCGGGGGAATTGAAGGACGACCAATTCTATTGCAGTGAAGCCGTGGTCGCCGGAATGTGTTGTCGTAATCCGGACTTGATAGAGGAAGTCAGGCTAGAGCGGGAGAGAGCCCGAGGGTGACGTGTTCGCCGCAACGGAGGAGCACATAGATGGAGGAGGCATCTACTGATTTTGTCGAGCCAAGTGCGGCGGCTATGGTCGAATCCCTCCGCGCCTTTGGCTACGATCTTTCGACCGCACTCGCAGACCTTGCAGATAACAGCCTCTTTCACTCGTCGCGTCATCTGACTGTTGAATTTCACTGGGCTGGTCAAGGCTCCGCCATCGCGCTTGCAGACGACGGCAACGGGATGGACGAACCGACACTCATAAATGCAATGCGGATGGGCAGTCGCAACCCCCGTGAGTTGCGCGATCCTGGGGATTTCGGTCGTTTTGGCCTTGGGCTTAAGACGGCTTCCTTCTCTCAATGCCGCCGTGTCACTGTGTTTACAAGGCGAGCCGGAGGTGAGGTTCTTGTGCGCTGTTGGGATCTCGATCATATTGCGGAGATTAACAAATGGCATCTACTACGGACTCCGTCGGTTTTGGCGGCAAGCCTCGCAGGGAAACTCGGAGACACAAGGCAAGGGACTGTCGTCGTTTGGGAAAAACTTGATCGCATTACGGCGGATACTTCCACGGAGGACGACGCGGATCACGATGCTTTTCTCCGACGTGCGGAACAAGTGGGGGAACACTTTGCGGCTGTTTTTCATCGTTTGATGGTCGGAAGAGATGCAATAGCCTTTTCGCTCAACGGCAAACCTATTAAACCGTGGGATCCATTTCTCATAGACGAAGCAGCCACGCAACGGCTACCGGCTGAGAAGCTGCATTTTCAAGGTCACACAATTGAAGTCGAACCGTTCGTCCTTCCGCATCTCTCCAAGCTGGACGCGACGTCGCATCAACGAGCGGCTGGTCTACGCGGGTGGAATGCGCACCAAGGCTTCTATATTTACCGCAACCGCCGATTGCTTGTACCTGGGGACTGGCTCGGCATAAAAGGCTGGCGGCAGGAGGAGCATTACAAACTTGCGCGCATAAGCGTTAATTTGCCGAATGCTCTCGACGACGAGTGGCAAATTGATGTCACCAAATCACGAGCCCGCCCGCCGGAGAAGTTGCGCCGCGAACTGGCCCGAATCGGTGAACGCGCACGCAGCGTTGCCAAGAGGATTTACTCGCACCGCGGCGCGAAGCTTATCCCCGCCGAAGGGCAGGAGCGAGTGTTCCTTTGGGAGCAGACCGCGAGACACAATCAAGTGTTCTACCGGCTCAATCGTGAGCATCCCCTGGTGAAACACGTACGAGCCGCCTGCGGTGACTTACCAAAGTTCAGCGCACTATTACGACTCATCGAGGAGACAATACCCGTTCCACTCATCACCGTCACGGATCGCGAGAAACCAGATCAGACTGTTGGCCCTTTTGAAACGTCCAAGGAATCTGAAATCCTTGATGTAATGCGGCAAGTGTTTGCATCGCTTCGTGCCACCGGGCTGTCGCGGAAAGACGCGTTGCTGAGACTAGCTCACTTTGAGCCGTTCCCGCGGTTTCCGGAACTGCTACAAGCAATCCAGGAGGACGCTGAGTAATGAGCGATTCTTTGAAGCATGCCCGCTCTATTGCTGTGACGTTATTGAATCTCCAGGCCGTCCGAACTCCTGAGGTTATACGAGCACAGGTTGCTCTCGCGGTTCATACCACCCGTGCGGCAGGCATGGGCGAAGTTGATGCCGACGCGCTCGTCGCTCAACTCATGCACGAGGCAAACGTCTATGTCCCGGACGCCACCCTGATGGACGATCCAACCGACCACATCGAGTGGCTTCCCTCTCGACGGGGAAGCATCGAGTGGAGATTCTGGAGTCGCTACAAAGCCTTTCTTGAGCAAGAAAGAAACTTACCGGAGCCGGTAGTGAGCTCGTTGGATAAGCTCACCGACGACATTCTTGGCAAACTTGAGCAACCGGAACGAAATCCACCTTGGGACTGTCGCGGAATGGTTGTCGGAAGCGTCCAGTCCGGAAAGACTGCCAACTATTGTGGAGTTATCTGTAAGGCGATGGATGCGGGCTATCGACTCATCGTAGTCTTGGCCGGCATGCACAACAATTTGCGGAGTCAGACTCAATATCGGCTTGACGAAGGGGTTCTCGGTCGTGACAGTCAGAAAGACCGCCAGCTAGATCAAGCGAGCAGTTTGATTGGTGTTGGAAAGCTGTTCGGCCAATTGCTCCCAGTCCATACACTCACCAGTAGCTTGGATGATGGTGACTTTCGCGCTCCGAAGGCTGACACGGGTGTCACCATTGGTGGCGACCCGGTTATCCTCGTTGTGAAGAAAAACGGTAGCGTACTGCACAACCTGCTGAATTGGGTTCTTCATGTCCGAGGCGAAGAGATTCCGGGCGAAAAAAGGAAGATAATTCGCGGTGTCCCGCTGCTGGTAATCGACGATGAGGCAGACAACGCTTCCATCAACACGAAAGACAAAAAGGGGAAAAAGGCCGACGACGCAGATGTAACTGCAATTAACGGTCGTATCCGGGAGTTGCTGGATGCATTCGAAAAAAGTGCCTATGTTGGCTACACTGCAACTCCCTTTGCGAACATCTTCATCAACCCAGAGGCAGAGACTCCTAAGCATGGCGAGGATCTTTTCCCGCGTAGCTTCATCCTCAACGTCTCGCCTCCATCGAACTATGTCAGCCCATCGCGTGTGTTTGGCCTGGATGGTGATCCGGATTCCGGAATCGAACCGAAACAAGAATTGCCCCTCTTTCGCTCCGTAGATGATAACGAGGATGTCTTTCCCGCGAAGCACAAGAAAGACCTCGCTGTTAACGACTTGCCCGGTTCCCTGAAACGCGCACTCTATTGCTTCATGCTGGTTTGCGCCGCGAGAAGGGCTCGCGGACAGAAGGAGGATCACAATTCGATGCTAGTGCACGTCACAAGATTCGTTGACGTGCAGCATCAGGTTGCCCAACTGATCCAGCAGCAAGTGGATTCAACTCGTCGTCGGCTGGCATTGGGCGAAGGGGAACGCCGACATACACTTCTTTCAGAATTACAGCACCTCTGGCAAACGGAATTTGATCCCACAAGCGTAGCAATCCGGGCGATGTCAATTGATGACAGTCTGCTGGAGGTGACGTGGGCTCAGGTCGCCGCTGAACTACCCGAAGCCGCCGCGCGCGTGGAGGTCAAGGAAATCAACGGTCATGCGACGGATGCGCTGGATTATGTTGCTCATCGGCAGGGATTCAACGTGGTGGCTGTGGGCGGTGACAAGCTCTCACGGGGGCTGACGCTTGAGGGGCTTTCAGTCAGTTACTTCCTTCGCGCCTCGCAAATGTACGACACGCTCATGCAAATGGGGCGCTGGTTCGGTTATCGCCCAGGATATCTCGATTTGTGCCGACTATTCACAACTGAAGACCTTCGCCGTTGGTATCGACATATCGCCCTTGCCGAGGTAGAGCTGCGGCGCGAGTTTGATCGAATGAAGGCGGCGGGTCTAACACCGCGCCGTTACGGTCTGCGGGTCCGCGAGCATCCCGGCGGTCTACTGGTTACGGCCATGAACAAGATGTCACATGCTCGAACGCAGCGACTATCCTATGCCGGTCAGCTTGTTCAGACGGCACACTTCGTGACAACTCCCAAGATTGTTGGAGACAACGCGAGTCTCGTGGAGCGCTTCCTGGACTCGTTGGGAGGTCGGCAGACTGCGAAGCAGGTATCCACTACTGCATGGCTTTGGAAAGCTGTGAAGCCGATCCAACTGCTCGATAGCTTGCTCCGAGACTTCTCGGTGGCCTCCGAGGGCTGGCGGCTTCAAAAGCCAGAGTTGATGGAGTTTATTTCGAAGCAAGCCGGCGCGGGAGAACTGACCAGTTGGACCGTCGCGTTGGTCAACACGAAAGGCGATGCGGGTACGTGGCTCATGTCCGGTTGTGACGCTGGGATAGCGGTCCGGACGCCGGAAGATGGCGATTGGTCAAATGACAGGATGCCGCCGGTATACGCTGCACGCAAGGCCAACATCCAGAGCCCAGCGCATCAGGCGTTGGATCTCGGAGAAATGATTCTTGACAACGCGTTGCTGACGGAGCTACTCGCCAAACGTGCGGTTGAAGAAGATGGCGGCCCACTATTCACACCCCCAGAGGAGCTATTGTTGCAACAGTGTTGTGCCAATAGGATGTCTCTGGCTGACGCTGCCGAAGCGCTCACCAAGATTCGCAAACCGTCAACGGACGGTGATGGCAAACGCGCTCTTATCAATGGCGAGGTTGCCCGGCATCTTCGTCCAAAGACACACGGGTTGCTTCTGATCTACCCGGTCGTCCCCAGAAAGAATTGGTCGGATAGGCCACCCTTCATGGGCTTGGCCTTCAGTTTTCCTTCGAGTCATACCGCTCGGGCAGTAGATTACAAGGTCAACAAAGTGTGGCAGGCCACGTTCCGCGACGAGGACTACACAGATGCAGATTGAAGACCTATGGGATTCGCTGGAAGCAGACGCGACGGCAGGCCGAGCCGGAAATAGTGGTTGGCTAATACGCTTAGCAAGGCCTGCGGCTGGATGTCCGCTTTTCGTCGGCTTGGAACTCGCCTCCCGCCGCCGTGCCGTGCTGCTCCGGCTTCCCTCTGCAACAATTCCCACCCGCCGGTTGTGGCCACGGTCAAAGGGTTTGGAACCGTTGGCGATCGTGGTCGACGGCAAACCCCATTTTGGAGTCGCGCTGAAGGAATCGCGCTTTGCGGATGTCTTTACGGCGCTGGCGGAGGATCTAGTTCGGCGCGTCACAGAGGCTGGCGATCCGGCTGCACAAGCTCGCGTGTTTCTCGCTCAACTCGCTCGATGGAAAAAATTTCTTTCGGCCTCGTTCGACGGGTTGACGGAGAAAGCGCAGCGTGGCCTGTGGGGAGAACTTCACTTTCTTCGTGAACGACTCCTTCCTTTGCTGAAGGCGGCAGCGGTGAACGCGTGGAAGGGCGGAGAACGGGCACATCAGGATTTTCAGTTTGGTGGAGGAGCGATTGAGGTCAAGACAACGTTGGCGAAGCAACCGCAAATCGTCCGGATTACCAGCGAACGCCAACTCGACAATAGCTCCTGGCCCCTGCTTCTGTTGAACGTAGTTGCATTAGAAGTGAGAGAGGGGGGCGGTGAAACGTTGCCAGCGATGATTGCTTCGCTTCGATCTAGGCTGGCCGGTGACTTGGCGGCACAGGAGCAGTTCGAGGATGAGCTGCTTTTGTCCGGCTATCTTGACGCTCACTCTGTTCGCTACTCGGACCGAGGTTACATCGTTCGTTCAGCAACAACGTTCCAGATAAAAACCTCATTCCCACGTCTGGTTGAAAAGGATTTGCCGGTGGGTATCGGCGATGTGAATTACGGGCTTGCCATTGCGGCCTGTGCGGCGTTCGCGTTGAATGAGGACAAACTTACAAATGCCCTAAGCCGATTGGACGCAGTTGCCAAACACGCGAAGAGGAGAGGTAATGGATGATGCAATGACTCACTTGGAGCAGTTTGCCCGCGATCTGCATCAAGAGGTCATAGTCAAGGCCGGGAACGACACAAACCCGCAGATGCGCGAAGACGCATTTACGGAATTGGTTCTGGAGCTGTTGAACGAACATAACGAAGCGGACGGAGCCGAGGTGTGCTATCACGCGAGTGGTAGCCGTGGGCGCATCCCCGCTGCCAAGGTAAACGCATGGGCACTGTCTGGTGATGGGGCGACGCTCGATCTTTTTGTTGCTCTTTATCACGGCAACGGCCAATCCGAGGCAGTGGCTCGCAGTGTCGTGTCCGATTATTTCAAGCTCTTACGCGGCTTTCTCAAGCGAGCACGCGAAGGGTTTCATACACAGTTGGAAGAAGCGCACGAATCCTTTGAGGCAGCGAGGCAAATCCACGAGGCAAGCGACACACTCACGACCGTCCGTTTATTCCTCCTGACTGACGGCGTTGTCAAGTCGACTGATATCGACCAGGAGCAATTGCCGGGGCTCGAACTGCGCTACGTGCTGTGGGATTTGGAGAAACTGAGCCGCTTGCGGGTGGGGCATCGCGAAGTAATCGAGCTGGATTTCGTGAACAAATACGATGGATCTATACCCTGTCTCCAAATGGCCGATGGCACAGGTGAATATCGAACATTTCTCGCGTTCTTCCCGGCGCCATTGTTGGCGCGCATCTATGGCGAACACGGTCAGCGACTGTTGGAACGCAACGTCCGCGCGTTTCTGCAAGCCAAAGGCAAAATCAATAAGGGGCTTCAACAAACATTGCGCGATGAGCCGCACCGCTTTCTCGCCTATAACAATGGCCTGTGCTGCACAGCGGCAGACGTGTCCCTGCAATCTGGACGGGATGGACAAATAAGACTTGAGCGGGTGAGAGATTTCCAGATAGTGAACGGCGGCCAGACGACTGCCTCCATCTTCCATGCTCTCAAAAAGGAGAAGTTAGATATCTCCCAAGTTGTTGTACAGGTGAAGCTGACTGTTTTGAGCGATCCCCAGACGGTCACCGAAATTGTGCCGTTAATTTCGAGGTATGCGAATAGCCAGAACAAGGTGAATGGAGCGGACCTTTCGGCGAGTGGAAAGTTTCATCGCCAGTTGGAAGCTCTCTCCCGTACCGTCTGGACCCCGCCGACTTCTGGCATGGATCGCGGTACGCATTGGTACTACGAGCGGGCGCGCGGATCATATCTCGACGACAAGGCTCGACAAGGAACGCCCAAGCGTCAACAGGAATGGATCGAGAACAATCCGGCGGAGCGGAAATTTACAAAGACCGATCTCGCAAAATACGAACACACGTGGCTTGGGCTACCCAACCTTGTTTGCCGTGGAGCCGAAAAGAACTTTTTAGCATTCGCAGAGAGATTGGAGGACGAAGGAGATCCTATCGTCGACTTGAATTTCTTCAAATGCTCAGTGGCCAAAGCAATCATCTTCCGCACTGCCGAGAAGCTGTTTTCGACGTTGGGCTTGGACGGATATCGTGCTAACACGCTTGCTTACGCTATCTCCTGGCTCGCCGAGCATTCGGAACACCGGATCGATCTCGAACTTATCTGGGAAAAACAGCGCGTTCCACCCGAAACTCAAGAAGCGATGAAGTTGGCCTTTCAATCGGCTTATCAGCACCTTATCCAAACTAGCGGGAACGTTGGGGAGTGGTCCAAAAAAACGGAATGCTGGGACATTTTCCGAAGACAGGATATTGCTGTGGGACAGAGCTGGGAACGCGAATGGGCCGAAACTTCCTTTTTCACGGGGCCAACCGAGTTGGACGCCGTTGCCCAAGATTGGGAGCGATTGCGTCCACAGTTCGTCGATGACTCCAGAACCTTGGGCGAATTGGAAGCGTTAACCGGAAGAGTTTGGCTTGCGAAACATCGTGAAGATGAAGCTCGCGTCCATGCGGTACGGAAATGGGCAGAATTGAGAGGCCCGGGAGGCCGGCGTTACAAGAATCTAAGGGACTTGGTTGAGTTATTCTCGGCTGCGGCCAAGCTACGTTCAGATGCCTGACGTCTTCACTAAAGCCAAGCGATCACAAGTGATGTCGTCAATCCGTGCGTATGGCAACAAGGATACGGAAATTGCGCTGATGCAGTTCTTCCGCCGTCAGGGGATCATAGGCTGGCGCCGCCATATGCGAGTGTTTGGAAAGCCTGATTTTGTCTTCCCAAGACTCAAGCTGGCAGTGTTTGTGGACGGCTGTTTCTGGCATAGTTGTCCGAAACACTCAAACCTTCCCGTGAACAACCGACCGTTTTGGAAGAGCAAGCTGGAGGCGAACAAGCGACGGGACAGACTCGTTACACGCACGCTTCGGTCGGGGAACTGGCTGGTTTGTCGAGTATGGGAGCACGAGCTTTCAGCCAAGAACGAAAAGGGACTACTTCGGCATCTTCAGCGGTTTCTAGACACCGCATAGCAAACGGGATCTGAGCGAAGGTATATCTCTCCCGTAAAACCCCTGCAGTTGAAATGGACGAAAAGTGATTCGCCCACGAAAGAGATAGGCGTGTCGGGCCGTCGTTAGGGTGTTCGTTCGGCGGGGCTCAGCATCCTCATTCCACGGCGTCTTCTTCTGGGTGGAGGCCGCTTGGCCGCGGCTCGGACGGGCGTTTCGGACTGCGCTGGTTTCGCGCCAAACAAACCCCAACCGCGTTTGGCACTCACCACGCTTTCACTCACGCCCTGCCACCCTCCTTCGGCCTCCGTTCGGTCCGTTCCACCAGTATCGGCTTGTTTTTTCCGCTGCGCTCTAGTGAAGAAGAAAACAAGCCGCTACCGGCAGAAAGGGAAAAGTCTTACGTAAGGAGGGGAAAGCCGAGACTTCGACAGACGGTGGAGCGAACTGCTTTGACCGCGAGTTCCAGGTCCGTCGCACTCGCTAGCTTCAGAGTTGAGAATGAAAAGTCCAGCTACAGAGTCCGCGCATTCAGTGCTTTCCTAGAATCGATTGCAGCTGTTCTGCGGCTGCCGGTAGATTACCTTCCGCCTGAAACACTTGAGCGAGGTATGTCTGCGCCGGAATCCAATTACGCTTATACATGAGAGCCTCACGGAGGTCGCTCTCCGCCTGACGTAGAGTCTCTTCTTTGGTTGCCCCGGGCTCAATGAAAGCTTCCTCGTACACTAATCGACCACTTTTCGTCCACGAATCTGCCAACAAGTCATGTCGGATATGCACAGGTATTTCGACGTCTCCGTCGATCTCGTCCCTGACTCTTGCCAATTCCACTTTCGACAGATTGTACGAGTCCAGGCCCGCGCCGCTATTTCTCATGGCTAGCCGCCCCTGTACCGTTGCCATCAGAGTTCGCTCTTGAAAACGCCGAGCCAGGCCCTCTACATATGTCCGCTGGGCCGTCCTTAGGGCTTCGGACGCAATGCCAAGGAATCTCTGTCCTGCCTGCTCCCACGCGGTCGTGATGTATTTCTGTGCCTGCTGGGAAGAGTTCAGCAGACTCTTTGCTTTGTCCAAATCGCCGTTCTTGTCCCGTCTGACGTACATCTGCGCGAGGTTGAACTTTGCGGACACTTCAAGTTCTGGTATCCCACAACCGCTGAGTTCGTCAAAAAGGCTTATCGCCCGATCCAACAGCGGCCACGGCAATCGTGGGAAAGGAGTAAAGTTGCCAGGAACCAATGACTGAGGATCGGCCTGACGCTTCCAGATCTCTTCGGCGTAGTCTCGTTGGTTCTGCATTGCCAACGTTATGCCGAGATAGTAGCGGGGCAGTAAATCTGACGGAAAGCTCACATAGCAGTTTTCAAGACTTTCCAACGCAACCTCAAGATTTGATTTTAGGCGATCGCGATCCGGCTCAGATTTTGACGCCTCATCTTCATAGATTTGAAGCTCTCTGAGAGCATCCATGAATAAGCCGAAGCTCTCTGGGGCTGAGAATCGAATGCGCTCGACGAGGCTACGTTTCTGTTTCAGAGACATATCTGCTCAACTCCGTTCATTTTGCTTAACGCCAACTTCTCTGCGCCGCTCCGAGAATCCGTGCTGCTACGCCGTAAGCGGCCACGTCCACATCATTTTGGTCCGAAGCTCTGGGGGCAATGCGGATGATTTCACGAGTGAACCAACCCCATCGTAGTGACGCGTAAGAGCGCATGCGTCCGGATGCAGTTGGTCCGTTCGGAGCGGACGGCAATCCTGGACAAAAGGCCACCTGAGATTCCACCCGCCAGCTGAAGTAGCGCGACAAGAGAAACAAGAAGGCGAGAAACTTGCCCAAATTGACGCCCTTTATTTCTGGAAACTCGCTGCTGATTTGATCGGCTAGAGATGACGGCACTGACAAAAGACTTGTGGTCCCGGAGAGAAAACTGAGTCCTGCTCGTCTCCATCGAGCTCGAACCTCCTCGACTCCATGTGGCAACTGCGCTGCAAACAACTGAGCTTGGGAATTCGCGGTTAACCCGACGGGAGCAATTACGCGAGCGCGACCACTAAACCGTGGCATCACGATCTTCTGTAGGACTTTACCAGTCCAGCCGACGATGCCTGTGCCGCCAAGGATCTTCGGAGATACCAAGATGCCAATCAAGATCAGCAAAGCCACTAGAGTCGCGAGATGGCATGTATACCACCATCGGATGGGCGGAAAATATCGGCCCCACAGCCACCACCAGCTTCCCGTTTTCTCGGCAGCTCGTGAATAGCCACTCCGCGCGTGCGTGCGCTCATCGTCGTTCCGTGCCTTCTTTAGCACTTCGAGGTATCTCGACTGTGCGAGGTCCCAACGCTTCGCCGTCTCCTCATTCCTCGCGTCAGTCTCGATCGCCTCGAATTCTGACTGCTCAGCACATGAGTGACTCACCGCTGTGCATCGTTTAGCCTTGTTCGTCGCGCGAGTGTACCCCTCTACGGCACTCTTCCGTTCCTGTTCGTTCCTGGCCCTCTTGACGAGTTCCAGGTACTTGCCCTGCGCGACATCCCAATGCTGCTGAGATTCTTCGTACTTGGCTTCCTCCCCTAGAGCTACATATTCAGAGTCCTCTTTCGCAAGTTCCGCACAAGTGCGCTTCTCAGGCCCGCAGACACTGGGATGGTCGGGAACAGTCTTTTTTTTATTCGGGCATGAGCCAACGGGCGGTTGAGGTTTGTGACCTTGACTACCGCCGGAATGCTGCGCTTTTTGCAGAACCGAGCAACAGCACTGTCCTGCCGGCGATGTGTCGGAAGAGGAAGTCGCTGGCGTGCAAGATGAGGTGCAGGCGTCGTGGTCAGCGACGGTTCCAGCCAGTATGGATGCACTGCCACAGAAGACGAAGGCACACAATAGTGCCTGCATTCTCAAACGTGTCTTAGATACAGAGAAGAAGATGCTGAGCAGTTCCCAACCCTGAAAGTCCTGATTCGTAAGCATCTGCGGTCTCCTGACTCAGCTACTGCTTGAGTTTGCTGATAATTGTGTCCATGTCGAATGTAATTCCGATGTTCCCGCGGACGTCCTTTTCTTTGATGAGCTCGGTACGGTTAGCCCAAGTGATCGACAAGGGAATCTTGACTCCACTGCCCTTAACCGGGAATGTGATCTTTGCCTGCCCGATCCCCAGGTTTCCTTTCAAAGTAGCGTCCGAGGTAATGGGGGTGACTCCTTGGACCATTCCCACGAAGCTGTCACTTGGGATGTGCTCATATTTCCCTGAGAGCGAGGCCACAACGTTGCCGAGTTTTGGAAAGGACGTGTTTACTGGGATGTCGACCTGAAATGACGCCTGCAGGTCGCGAAGCTGATTGGCCACAACTCCCGTGGGCTTGGAATTGAATATTGTGGCGGAAAAGTTGCTGGTGAACGAACCGCCGCCGTTTAGCCCCTTTTCAAAGATCAGCTTGAAGTTGGAATTGTCTGGCAGTTGCATCTGGCCAGAGGACGCTTTGGCGGCTACATTGTCGGTGTACTCAAAGGTCAAAATCGGTGACTTGGCAACATAGGTAAAGATGTTCTGTCGGGCTGACTGCATAGCCTCAAGGTTCAGGGCAAGTTGCTTGAGGAGCGGATCGGCGTATTGCAATCCTGGGGGAACGGGTGGAAATAGCGACACCCTCGACGCTAGGGCCGCAGAGAAGTCGTTGTCCCTTCCTTCGGCCAAAGGTGGGACGAGTGCAGAGATGGTCTCGGCCAACCATGCATCGAAAGGCTTTTTGAAAGGACTCGTAGCGTCGGTTAAGAAACCGTAGGCGTCGTAGAGGCTGTGCGCTAACTGATTTCCTACACCGTTCTGAAAGCTGGTCCATTGGCCAGCGTTTCTCTTGTCGCGAGGATCGCGGTGATTGTAGATGTCTACCGTCGTCGTGAAGGCGGAAACCTGATTTGTGCTCCCTGTAAACGTCCCCGATGAGTTTCCACGAGACGTGTCGAAAGAAACCGCAAACGAGAATCGGTTGAGCAAACCGATGGAGCCGTTCTTCTCGATTAGGGAGTAGGCATTGTCAAATGGAGTCCGTTGGAGAGCCTGAATGACCTGAACGGGGCGGGCGCGAAATGTGATCGTGGTCCCGCTGACGCTCCTTTGAAGACCACCGTTTTCGACCGCAAACCCAAGTATTGCCGGAACACTGCCGTGCGATGTCAGCGAAGTGCTTCCCGAGCCTGACGATGTGCTACCGATCTGCTTGTCTACTCTCGATTCGTCGGCTTCAATCTTGAGTGTCCTGGCTGCTGCTGCTGCTGCGGGATCGGCAAGGATCACTGCATACTGTGGAATGGCATGTCGAGGATTTAATACCTCGCCCAAGGCGGTTCGCGCTAGATCTTCCAGTGATTTTCCGGTCTTTTCCTGATCCTCCTTCTTCTTTAGATCAGAAAACTTAGCTGTGATTTCACCAAGAAGGTTTGATATCTGACCCTGAAGCTCCGGAATCGGCTTCGCATCTGTTTGCGTGGCCGCACCTTGAGGTGATGCCGGGGCTGGGGTTTGGGCGGCTATGCTCCCGAGAAGAATGCCCGAGAATGTTAATGCAAACATCAAGGACTTACTGAATGACGAAGGTGTACATTGCGGCATCGAAAGTCTCCCCTGGCGATTGAAATTCGTCGTGCACGGAAACGTCACCACCCTGATCCCCGGTGACGGTGATCTCACAATTGCCGCCGGTCTGAGTTTTGTAGATGGTTTGGACAAGCAGCTTGAAAACCGGGGCGACACCGCGGTCGAGTTGGAACGAGCCTCCGCCCCATGTTTTGCCATTAAGAACGTAGTTGATTGTGACGTTGCCGGCTCCCTGGGTGATCGCAACGTTGATGGTTTCCCCTTGCCCGCCCGCCAGATCCAGTTCATCACCGTTTTTCATTTGCATGGTATTTGGCTCCTAGATGGCCTTCGACTTGATTGCTAGCTTTGACTAGGCTTTTTCTTGTTCACCCTTGCCCGCAACCAGCGCTCATCCATATCTCACTTAACGAGCTCCATGCGGATTGTCCTTTTGGAGATTGAATTGATTTAGCTCGGGAGTTAGAGCGGCAGCAACTGACATGAAGAAGAAGCGCCGGATAATGTAGAATTCGTTCCACTTCTGGCTGGAGCGTGATGTGGGGCGCTATTCGTCTTTATCACCGGAGGATCTGATCCGCGTCTGCGGCAAAGCCCCTGACGCTGAAGCTTGGGAGGAGTTTGTATCCAGGTTTCACCGAGCAATTAGTCTTTCTGTAATTCGCGCGGCCTATCAATGGAGTGAACTGCCGCGCCAGCAGGTGGATGACTTGGTGCAGGACACCTATCTGAAGTTGTGTTCTGATAGATTCCGCCTGCTTGGCGATTTTGCAGTTCGGCACCCCGATGCCATTGTGGGATACATAAAGACGGTCGCGGCCAATGTGGTGCACGACTATTTCAAGGCTCAGAGATCTCAGAAGCGTGGATCTCGGCAGACTCACGAATCGTTAGATGACATTGACCCCGCGTCCGGGAATTCTAGTCCCGGCAGCCAGGCTGCCACCGAGCGCCAAATCTTGCTGCGGCAGGTCCACCAATGCTTGGCCGCGTGTTCAAAAGGTCCCGATCAAGAGCGTGACTGCTTGATCTTCTGGCTCTACTACCGGCACGGCATGAGCGCGAAAGCCATCGCGGGCTTGCCGGCCGTCGGACTAACTGCCAAAGGAGTCGAGAGTGCGATTCTGCGGCTTACTCGTCTTGTTCGAGAACGGATGGTCAATACGCCACCCGACACAAACGACGGAAAAAGACCAGGGCAAAAAGGACTTCGGCCCGCAGAATCGTTTTGAATAGGAGAAGCTAGTTTTGACACGGCCATTGGAGAAACATCTAGACGACGCTGAGCTTGATGCTCTTGTGTCGTCCCCAAATCGCGTGACGGGTCCGGGTCCAACCTCAGAGTCGATTCTGAGTGATGCCGAGCGCCATGCTGAGTCTTGCGAAGACTGCAACCGAAAGGTGCAGATGCACAAACATGCGCAAGGCGAGCTTTTTGGATTGAATTCATCGGAGCCTGGGCAAGCGGGTCAAGAATGTCCTGGGGAGGAAGCAGACTGGTTGCGCGTAGCAGCAGGGTTGCTGCCAGAGGACAGGGCTAGAGAGCTAATGAATCACGCTGCCCAATGCGGACACTGCGGACCCCTGCTGAAGAATGCAGCGGAGACGCTCTCGGATGAAGTGACTCCCCGCGAAGAGACGTTGCTGGCATCGCTGAGTAGTGCGCGTCCCGGGTGGCAGAGAAAAATGGCCTCAACGTTGCGTGGCAATGTGCAAGAGCGGCAGGAGAAGTCTTCGTGGTGGCGGGCGATATTCACCTGGCCAACTCCCGCGTACGCGTTTGCAGGGGTTGCTACCATTGCGATCGTAGCTTGGGTCGGCATCCAAAAATTGCATCCGCAGTCCGCTGAACAGTTGCTAGCACAGGCATACAGCGAGCACCGGACGTTGGAAGTGAGAATCCCTGGCGCAAAGTATGCACCGATGCAAGCGGAGCGTGGGGTTGGCGGATCGAATCTCGACAAGCCTGCCGCCCTTTTGAAGGCGGAGTTTCTGATCAGTGAGAACCTTAGAAAGACTCCCGACGACCCGGTTTGGCTGCAGGCGCGAGCTCGCGCGGACATTCTCGACGGCAACTACGAATCCGCGATCAAGGCCCTAAAGCAAGTTCTCGACTTTCAGCCGGACTCACCCTTAGTAATGATCGACCTTGCAAGTGCGTATTACCGTCGCGCATCTGCTAACGCGGATCGTCAGGTCGACTATGCTGTTGCTATTGACTATCTCGGTAGGGCTCTTGCGAAGACGCCGAACGATCCGGTGGCTCTTTTCAATCGCGCTATTTGCGAGGAAAAGCTCTACCTATACGACCCAGCGCGGACCGACTGGCAAAAGTATTTGACCATCGATCCTTCCGGCCCTTGGGCTGACGAAGCGCGGAAGCATCTATCGACAGTCGGACTGAAGATTAAGAACAAGCACGCGAGCCTGCTAAGGCCGCTTTTCAGTGCTCCTGAGTTGGCCTCTCTTTCCAGTCGCGGAGACTGGGTGATTGAAATCGATGGCCGAGTAGAAGCCTATTTGCACATTGCTGTCACGCAATGGTTGCCCGAAGCATTCCCGCAATCCCAAACGCAAGCATCTCTTCAGACAGAGCCGGCACATCAGGCGCTCGAAGTACTGGCCCACGTTATTCGGGAACGACATGGTGATGAGTGGCTGGCGGACGTTCTTAACGGGTCGCATGGGACGAATTTCGAAACGGGGAGCAGGCTGCTCGCCGCAGCGTTGCAGGCAAATGATCGCGGAGACTACTTGGAAGCAAATCATGATGCTCAGGAGGCAGCCAGACTGTTTCGCGCCTCTGGCAATTCTGCTGCCGAGCTACGGTCGCGGGTGGAAGAACTGTATTCGGATCAACTCCTGTACGAAGGTGGCAAGTGTGTGGCGCTCGGCAATAGTTTGAACCTTCAGCTCCGTCAGCACAGATACGAATGGCTTCAAGCGCAAACAAGTTTGGAACAGTCCAATTGTGCTGGGCTAGTGGGCGATCAGGGCACAGTGCGCACTGCCACAGACCGCGGAACCACCGAAGCTGCACGTCACCACTACGCTGCTCTTTCCCTCCGTGGGCTGGGGTTTCAGGCCGATGCGGCTGCAGCCATCGGCGACACCCAGCGCGGAGTCTACCTTGCCTGGAAAGGCCTGGAGATATTTTGGGACCAAGACGTTGATGTTATGAAGGGTTACAACCTATACACCGACTTGGATACAGCCGCCGACACACTGCACCTGCCCAACCTCCAAGTCGCGTTATGGCAGCAAGCAACGGTTTTGATTGACTTGCACTCCGATCTGGTACAGCGTGCTATGGCACACCGCTGGTTTGCCGATGCAGCTTATCTTGCGAACATGCCCGATTTGGCGTCCCTTGAGATGTCCAAAGCCAGAGATCTATTTGCTTCCGCGCCGCCTACCGAGGCCACATCGCGGGGCAAACTCGATGCGGACATTTGGCAGGCTGGCCTGGAAGTAAGGCAGGGGGCTTTGGACCGCGCTGATCGCCGTCTGCAAACGGCAGAAGCCGAGATCGAGGGCCATCCCAGTTATTCTCAGGAACTGAATCTCTACGCAACCCAGGCGGAATTGAGACTTCGCCGGCACGATTCTACCGGTACCGAGTCGGCACTACGCGCGGCGATCTTCCTCGCCGAGTGGGGGCTCGAGACCTTCCACTCGCAAGATTCAAAACACCAATGGGTACAACGGACTGCCAGCTCCTACCGAAATCTTGTGGCGTGGAAACTGCATGAGGGCGATGCTCAGGGCGCTCTGGAATTCTGGGAATGGTATAGGGGTGCAGAATTTCGCACAGGCAATACAAGCAGTTCGGGCGTACCCCAGGATCTCGATGCTGCATTGCCGCCTGATGTGAAAACCGCATCTCCGCTTCCTTCTCCGACAACGGTGGCTCAGCAACTGCCACTATTGACGCGGGAGACCATTATTGTGTTTGCCAAACTTCCCGAAGGTACTGCAGTGTGGGCGTACGACGACCGCGGTGTATCCGCCCGTTGGATCAAAACACCTGCAAAGGAAATACGAGACCGAGTTGCCGGCCTTAGAGAGCTCTGCTCTAAGAGAGAAACCAGCATCCCTGTTTTACGTTCCGCTTCCCGGTCCCTCTACGATCTCTTGATTGGACCGATTGAGGATCGGATTACGCCAGGAAGAATACTGGTATTCGAGCCCGACGGATTTCTATCCGACGTTCCATTTGAAGCGCTCGTAGACCCGCAGGGGCATTACCTCTTAGAGCGGGCCACGGTTGTGACCTCGCCGGGCTTATATCAAGGACTCAGATTGAGCCCGGCTTTGCCCATCAACGCTGAGACTCCGGCGCTTGTTGTCGGAGTACCCGCGCCTTCGGTTGACCGGGTTGATCCACTTGTGGCAGTGGAGCAGGAGGCGCATTCCGTCGCGTCGCGCTTTCGCCGCGCTCAGTGGTTGGAGGGGTCGGCTGCGACGATGGCCGCAATTCGCAGCACTCTTCCCACCGTGCGGGTTTTTCATTTTGCCGGACATGCGGTATCGCAGCCCGATCGAAACGGCCTATTGCTTGCCGAACACGACAGCGGTTCTCAACACGTTCGTGTTGTCGGAGCGGACACTCTGGGCCCGGAAATCGTCCGCAACCTCCAGCTTGTTGTACTTTCAGCCTGCGCCACTGGGGCAGGATCGAGTTCCGAGGATTCTGGCACCGAGGGTCTGAGCGAGGCACTTTTACGCAGCGGAGTGCGGAGCGTAGTCGCCAGCCGCTGGAACGTGGATTCCGAGGCGACCGCTGCCTTCATGGAGAAGTTCTACGTAAATCTATTATCTGGAAGCGAAGTACCCGCTTCCCTTCGCGCTGCGCAACTGCAGCTGGCTTCGCAGCCAGAGTTTGCCCATCCGTATTTCTGGGCCGCGTTCGCGGTCCAAGGTTTGTGAGACGTCTTTAAAGTAAGGAGAGAACTAGACATGAAAAAAGTTCTGTTTGTGATCGCCGGTGTTCTTATCACCATGCTGTCTTTCAGCCTCACAGCATTGTCGCAGGTCCGCTTCGACATCGCCATGGAAGGGCCGTGGATCTTTTATCGGTATCCCAGCTTCGATCCTAATGACAAAACTAAGATCGTTTTGGTCGCAATTGCTCCCCAGGCAAATAACCATCTGCCTCCTGTTTTCACCACAGGAGACCTTGGGCAAATGAAGCCGGGCATCTACTGCTTGGGCGTCAGCGATGATGGTAATACCTACAATTGTGCAATCAATGGCAACACATTGCTCCAGTTTGCGCCCTATGCGGATCCCCGTCCAGTGGCCGTCTACAAGCCGACTGACAAATGGGACTATACAACTGTGACTGCCGTTATGCCCTCATATGTCATCATCCTGCCAATGCCCGATCTGTACAGCGCCGATGGCCTTGAGGAAATGGATTTCGAAAGCGATTATCCGACGCCAAACAACCCTACCCCCACGGTCAATGAGGACAAATTCCACGCCATTGGTGCGCATTTGCATTACAACACCGGCGGGCACACATTTTTTCAGTTGCTTTCCTGCTCGGGTACTCCCAGCCCGGCTACGTGTGCCCAACCAATGCTTGCGAACCCTCAACTGAACTCGGGGACGCTGCGAATCACGATGAAAAACAACGAGGATCCCAACGACACGTGCGACTATCACGTCCATGGCGCGTATAACCAGATGCTCCATCTTCTGGACCCGAATCTCGATAACGCGAACAATAAGCTAAAGGCGTACACAGGGGTGAAGAAGTACAGCAGTTGTTCGACATGTGACCCGCAGAATCCGAACCATCAGGACTGCATTATGACGACAATGGCGCACGTGTACGGGCCCCCTCAGGCCCCAGATATACCAAAAGCACTCGCGAACCTTGTCGAGTTCCTTCAGGCACTAAACCTTAGCGCCCCCCGACGGGCAACTATCAAGCTGCCTGAATTATCAAGTCTTTCAGCCGCACTGGCAGGAAAATTCCCGACGGAATCCACGTTGGTCAAGCTTGAGTCGCAACTCGAAGAGTCCGAAGAAGGCGCAGGCGCGATCTTGCTGCAGTTGGACGGGGCCGACGCAGCCAATGATAAGCTGCCGCAAAGCAAGTCGCTGGAGGTTGCTGTCGAAAAGGAAAAGGCGCTGGGAAAGGCATCCGTTTACCAGAGAAGATCTGCAACTAACGGAAAGGATTGCCGGGCAGGAACAATGCTTGTGCAGTAAAGCTGCAAGGCAGTCTCTTGCAAATAGCACGGTTTCACTATTTTCGACCTGCTGAGTGGTGAAATCAATGTCGGAATCTAGAGCGCACTCCCTGATTAAGGCCCATGTCCTGTTTTGTCCTGTCACAGGGAGCTCAGGGTAGGTTCTCGATGAAGGGGGGAGGACGAAACATGATGGGGCACAGTTCGGGTCGCTTCACCCGTGCAAATAGCTAATCTCGCTATTTTCGATTATCATGGATTATGAAAATAGCACGGAACGCTATTTTCGACTCCCAAAAGGTGGATGTGGCCCAGGCTATCAACATTCCCGGCCAGAAAGTATCGCAGGGCAGCTATTCCGCCTTTGTGCCAAAGCCCCTGCCTCCTGAACTGAACTGGACACCGCGGCTGATTGGGGCACTATCGGACGCAGACCGGCTAGTCGGAAGATTAGCGGGCGAAGGTGGTCGGCTGCCCAATCCTCATATCTTGATTCGGCCTTTCGTACAGCGTGAAGCCGTTCTATCCAGCAAGATTGAAGGCACACAGGCCACGCTGGGTGAGTTGCTTGCCGCCGAGGCGGGAGCGATAGTGGATCGCAGTCCCGAGGATCTTCGGGAAGTTGCCAATTACGTAGTGGCACTTGAGCACGGAATCTCGCGCCTCAAGAAACGTCCTCTTTGCGTCAGGCTTACCCGCGAGTTGCATGAACAACTCATGAGGGGCGTTCAAGGTCACCAAGCAGCGCCCGGACGTTTTCGCAAGATTCAGAATTGGATTGGCAAGCCTGGCAGCACTATCGCAACTGCTTCGTATATCCCACCCCCTCCGGGAGAGGTGGAGCCCTGCCTTGCGGCGTGGGAAAAGTTCCTGCATGAATCGACCCTGCCGCCTCTCGTGACCATTGCGCTAGCTCACTATCAGTTCGAAGCCGTGCACCCGTTTCTTGATGGCAATGGCCGAGTTGGACGCTTGCTCATTACGTTGTTCCTGATCGAGCGCCAGATCCTCCCCACACCGTTGCTCTATTTGTCGGCGTTCTTTGAAGCATCGCGGCGAGATTACTACGACGGTTTGCGCGGGATTAGCGAACGTGGGGCATGGAACGATTGGTTGGAGTATTTTCTGCTGGGAGTCGCTCGCATGTCAGAGGATGCTTTGAGCCGAGCCATGCGCATCAACGGGCTGCTGGCCGAATGGCAGAAGAAGGTCTCCGGACAGTCAAGCAACAACCCATTGCGTGTGGTCGAACTCTTGGGGGCAAATCCCTTCATCACCACAAAAGGCGTGGCGGAGAAATTGGGGATCGCGTTTACGACTGCGCAGCGCGCCATCGAACGACTGGAACGTGTGCGTATCGTAAAACGGGTTGGCAATGCGAAGCGGGACCGAGTGTATTGTGCGACAGCTCTCCTGGATATCCTTGAAGAGCCGGCCCGCCTCAAGCCAGCAGATAACAAATAGTTCTGCGTGCTCTCAAACTAGGAACGCTGGAAACGGGTCAGGACCAAACGGAGACCATCGGAGCAATCTCCCCGCAGGCCATTTCCGGATAACCTACTGTTTGCCGACGACGCGTCCGAAATCGGTCGAATCGTCTTCACCCAGAAGACGTTGGTAGAATACCTGCCGATGAATACTGCCGAGATTGATAACTACCGTCAAGAGATGCTCCAGTACTACAGCAGCGCACAACGGCCGTATTTACAGATCGGACTGCCCGGCGCTGACGCCTCGGGTTCGTCTGGGTTAGGAATAGCCCCAAGCTTGATCTCGCATCTTCGCGAGGAACACAGATCGTTCTTGACTGGAGCTCCTGGGACGGGCAAGACGAGCTACCTGGACGAAGTGGCAAGACAACAGGCGTCTGAACCTAAAGGTCTGCCTCTATTCCTGCCCCTAAGAATGCTGTCGAGTTCATTGACGGACCTGATTTCAATCCAGCTGAAAAGGTTCGGCATGACAGCTACCGCTCGCGAGTTCTTGCGTTTGTCAGACTCAGGCAGACAAGTGATCGTGCTCCTTGACGGCCTCGATGAAGTCGCACCTTCACTTGCAGAGAGCTGCATCCGAGACATTCGAACTCTAGCAAATGGATTTCGAGACTCGCGATTTGTAATATCAAGCAGACAGTCGCCGCCGCAAGAATTGTCCGACTGGCCGGTATTTAAGATCCCCGAGCTTACAGATCAGCAGATCGCCAACTTTCTCCGCTCCTACGGCCTGGATTCTGAACTTTCCGCATTGTTCTCTCATCCGGAGTGGCTTTCCCTCGCAAGGCGACCGCTGTATTTGTTTACGACAGCAAACGCCCTGAAACAAGGACTTGATCCAAAGGATTATTTGCGTCACCAGTTAAGGCTCTACGCTGTCTGGCGGGGCCACACGAGATCGCTCGTCCCATTGTCCATCGAACCGCGGCAGCTCGATTTCTTGTTGGGGGAACTAGCATTTCAGGTAGTATCCCAGAACAAGGAGTGGCTGCCACGTTCAGAAGCGCTGCAAATCATTAACGCTTCTAACCCCAGCTCTGAAGAGCCGAGCGCAATACTCGATGCCATAGCAGCGACAGACCCTGTTCAGGAAGAAGACAACTCGTTCAGGTTTCGACACAAGAGCTATTGCATCGTCTATGCTGCCCGTGCACTAGAGGCGAAGCTCGCCGGTCAGAGCATCCCCCAAGACGAGCTGGCACGTTTTCTGTCTGCGAGAAGCGCCCCCGAGGTTCTCGAAGAAGTATTTCAGACTACAAAGAGAGCTGAAAGGAAACAACTGCTGCGGACCTTCCCCCCAACCCTGATTCCGTTGGTGATTAGCTCGATTCCGACACTGATGACAGATTTACTTGTCGAAAACGAGCCGGTAAAGTCCACTACCCGAATAGCTGAAGCCTTCGAGCAGTTGACGGCGGCTGAATCTCGAACCGAGCGAGGTCGGAGGGATATCGTTGTCTTGCTGGTTCACGGCTTCAACACGCGCGGTCTGTGGAAGAATGAACTCGTCCCATTACTCGGAAGGGAAACTGATGGGGAGCGGTTCATCGTGCACCCTTGGGATTATGGCGAGTTCAGGATCGGAATACTTCTTCCGTGGGCTAGGAGCGCGAAACTTGAGGAGTTTCAGCAGTTCTACAACAAAGTTGTGTCCCAATACGACCCATCCCGAGTTGATGTCTGTGCAATTGGGCATAGTTTCGGTGCGTATATCATCGGACGCGCCCTTCTTCGGTTTCCCGAGGTGAGACTAGATCGACTCATACTCATGGGCAGCGCGCTCCCGCGTAAATTCCCATGGGGAGCTGTGAAAGGAAAGTGTGTCAAGGTATTGAACGAAGTTTTCGGAAGTGACTACGCTTTACTGCTGGCAATTTTGATTCCCGGCCTTGGTGCCTCGGGCCGGTACGGTTTCCGAATACGTTCGGAGCATGTAGTTGAGGTTAGGAATCCATATGGAGACCACTCTGACGGCTTTGGGCTTGGCCATATGAGGCAGACTTGGGTTCCTTTTCTCAGAGACGGCTCAGTGGTGTTTCCATATCAATCCGGCTGAGCGAGGCTTTGCCACATCAACTCTGCCGACTAGCCGCTAGCCGGGAGTTGTTCCGCTCCAGAAGCTGGCCTTCAGGAAACGGAGGTGAGGGCACGCCAGATTCGACCCAGAGATTGCCGGTCAAGTGTGTCAGTTTCGACCGACCTCTGCCGCGTGAAAGCACACCAGAAATTATGGTCCAATAAGGGTCCACGAACTGTTTCCGAGGGTCATTAAAACGTTTCTGTAGCGCCATCCGTGCCGCGTGTTTTCAGTTAGTTACGGGTGAAGATTTCGCTGTCACGGCAGAGGTCGCGAGTTCGAGTCTCGTCGTCCCCGCCATTCTTTCACTATTTCAATTCAAGAAATTTGAAAGGTGTATGAAGAGCCAACGGTCCGCAACGGGATGGGCTCGAACATCT
>Ga0302320_10006160_pt1 | contig 26706 bp, 23 predicted proteins | sample Bog_T0_3_FD_202130 | JGI IMG/M metagenome (GOLD analysis project Ga0302320, IMG submission 202130) | Peat permafrost microbial communities from Stordalen Mire near Abisko, Sweden - Bog_T0_3 | ecosystem: Environmental > Terrestrial > Soil > Wetlands > Peat | place: Sweden: Abisko, Stordalen Mire...
ATCACCAGCGCTTCTCCCTCCAGGTGATCGAACCAGATGTTCGTCGTGTTCGCCACGCGCGCAACCGGAACTCCGTCAGTCCCCGCTCCGTTCAGCCCCGTGCCCGGCAGTTGCAGAATCCCAGCCCCCAGCCGGTCGCGCAGCCCGGCCAGCCGCCCGATCGTTCCATCCTCCAGCGCCTCCATGGCCAGCTCCGCGGCCCGCGCAAAGCCCACAATCCCCGCCACGTTCTCCGTGCCCGCGCGCCGCCGCCGTTCGTGGCTCCCGCCCACCAGCAGCGGCTCCATCGGCGTTCCGCGCCGCACAAACAGCGCGCCCACGCCCTTCGGCCCGTGCATCTTGTGCGCGCTGGTCGACAGCAGATTGCAGCCGAAGCGCTTCACGTCCAGCGGCACCTTGCCCGCGCCCTGCACCGCATCGATGTGGAAGAACGCGCCAGCTTCTTTGGCGATCCGGCCAATCTCTTCCACCGGCTGCAGCACGCCGGTCTCGTTGTTGGCCATCATCACGCTGATGAGCCGTGTCTCTGGTCGCAGCGCGCGCTTCACGTCCTCCGGGTCAATCAGCCCGCTCGCCTGCGGCGCAACATATGTCACCTCCACGCCGCCGAGCGCCACGCGCTCAGCCGCTTGTAACACTGCGGAGTGCTCAATCGCGGTAGTCACAAAGTGATCGCCCGCACGCAGCATCCCGAAGATCGCCGTGTTGTCGCCTTCTGTCCCGCCGGAGTTGAACACCACCTCCGCCGCGTGGCAGCCCAGGAACTCCGCCATCGTCTCCCGCGCGCGGTCCACGGCAGCATGCGCCTGCTGCCCGTGCAGATGAATCGACGACGCATTGCCAAAGTGCTCCATCCAATACGGGCGCATGGCTTCCACCACCTCCGGCAGCAGCGGGGTGGTGGCGTTGGCGTCCATGTAGACACGAGGCACCGGGCGTCTCTCCTGCATCCGATTGTACCGGCAGGCGAGTTTTTTGAGCCCTGTCCCCGCGCCGAATGGCAGATTCACGCGTCTGGGGTGTCGCAGACTGCCGCCGGTCTGGTAGATTTCCCTCACGCGGCCCACGGCCGCACAAGGAGAGGTCCCATGCACAAATCCAGAACATTCGCCGGCATTCTCGGTTGTTGTCTGCTGGTTGCAGCATCGGCATTTGCACACGCGCAGGCCGTCCAGCAGCCCACGTTCACAGCGCCCGCCAAGTCCACCAAGGCTGCCCCGCCCGCCAAGCCCGCCTCGCCAGCCAAACCCGCCATCGGCTCAGCCGTTCCCCCGGCCCAGGTCTATGGAAAGTTGTTGAGCGGCATGGAGCAGGAGTTTGTCAGCGCGGCAGAGGCCATGCCGGAAGACAAGTACGACTTTGCGCCCGCAACCACCATGGGCGAGTTCAAAGGCGTTCGCACCTTTGCCGCCCAGGTCAAGCACGTTGCGCAGGCAAACTATTACTTCTTTGCCGGCGCAGGCTACACCGAGGCCGCCGACAAGGCCAACAGCGACCGCATTGAGAAGCTCACCACGAAGGCTGACATCGTCAAGGCTCTCAAGGACTCCTTCGTCATGGCCCACGCCTTCACCGGCGGCATCACGGCAGCGAATGCCTTCACACAGACCACACACGGCACCCGCGGCGGCATGGCCGCATTCGGCATGGCGCATCTCATGGACCACTACGGCCAGATGGTCGAGTACCTCCGCATGAATGGCATCGTTCCCCCCGCCAGCCGCGGCGGTAGTATGTAGCTTCCGCTTGGCTCTCAACTGGTCGAGCAATCTCTCCAGCCATGGAGCCGGTCATAACCATGCCCCCGCTGACTTGCGAACTCGCTATGCCCGCGCAGCGGGCGCTAACTTGCTGAGCGTCAATCCAGCGCGCTCTGCGCTTCCAGCTCTCGCACAACGGCGTCCAGCGCGGCCTCCCACGGGGCCAGTTGGACGCCGAAAACCTTATTTAGCTTTGCGTTCGACAGCACCGAATTCCGCGGCCGCCTGGCAGGCGTCGAATATTCCGCGGAAGCAATCGGTATCACAATCGGCGCCTTCCCACCCAGGAGCATCCCCGCTCGCTCAAAAATCGCCCGCGCAAACCCGCACCACGTTGTCTCACCGGAACATGTCATTTGGTAAAGCCCGGCCCAGTTCTCCTCTGCTCCGAACTTCCCCTCCATCGCGCCCTTCACTATCGCGCAAGTCGCGTTGGCCAGCTCAATCGCGGTCGTCGGTGACCCATGCTGATCGTCAACCACGGCAATCCGTTCGCGCGTCTGCGCCAGCCGCAGCATGGTCAGCAGAAAGTTGGCCCCATGCGCCCCATACACCCAGCTTGTGCGGAAGATCAGATACCTGCCGCCAACTTCCTCCATCGCCCGCTCTCCCGCCAGCTTGCTGCGTCCATAAACATTCAGCGGATCGGGCCTGTCCTCCTCGGTCCATGGCCCCTGCTTCTCTCCGTCAAACACGTAGTCGGTCGAATAGTGCACCAGCAGCGCGCCGAGGCGCGCGGCCTCTTCGGCCAGCACGCGGGGCGCCTGCGCATTGATGGCCATCGCCAGCTCCGGTTCCACCTCGGCGCGGTCCACAGCGGTGTAAGCCGCAGCGTTCAGCAGGATCTCCGGCTGCACGCGCCGCACCAGCGCGCGAATCTCGTCAGGCTGCGCCAGGTCCAGCGTCTCTCGGTCGGCGGCAGTGATTTCGCCCACCCCCCTGAAGCTGCGCTGCAGTTCAAGGCCCACCTGGCCCGCTGCGCCAACAATGAGAATTCGCGGAGCGGCGCTCACGCGAAGATCTCCGCATCGACAAGCGCAACGCCCAGGCGGTCCTTGTCTGAGACGATGACGGCCGCCGCATCGATCGGCCAGGCAATCGCAAGCGTCGGATCGTTCCATGCGATCGTTCGCTCACCGGCCGGAGAGTAGCAGTCGGTCACCTTGTAAGCCACGCCGGCGTCCTCTGTGAGTGCCAGGAAGCCGTGACCGAACCCCTCGGGAATCCACAGCATCTCGCCGCTCTCCGCGCTTACCTCAAAGGCAACATGCCGCGCGAAGGCCGGCGAGCTGCGCCGCAAGTCTACGGCGACATCCAGCACCGCGCCGTGGGTCACTCGGATGAGCTTTCCCTGTGGCTGAGTGACCTGATAGTGGATGCCGCGCAGCACGTTCTTCTTTGAAATGGAAAAGTTATCCTGCGCCCAGGTCGATGGCAAGCCGGCCTCTTCCATGGCCCGCAGATTGAAAGTCTCCCAGAACTCGCCCCGGTTATCCCGAAAGATCCTCGGCGTGAGGATCAGCACGCCGGGCAGCGATGTCTCTGTAATCTTCATGGTTGCATCGCCTTGCCCGCCAGGTGTGGCTCGCGCAGAATCCCCAGGAGATATTGTCCGTACCCGCTCTTGAGGATTGGTAGCGCCAGCGCCTCCAACTGCTCGGCGTTGATGAAGCCCAGACGATAGGCAATCTCTTCCGGGCAGGCGATGTTCAGCCCCTGGCGCCGTTCAATGGTGTGCACAAACAGCGCGGCCTCCAGCAGCGAGTCGTGCGTGCCCGTATCCAGCCACGCCATGCCGCGGCTCATTACCTGCACGTTCAGATTGCCCGCTTCAAGGTAGCGCAGGTTCAGGTCGGTGATCTCCAACTCGCCGCGTGCGGAAGGCTTCAGCGACTCGGCAAACTTCACCGCATTGCCGTCGTAGAAATAGAGTCCAGTAACTGCATACCGCGACTTGGGAATCTTGGGCTTCTCTTCCAGGCCCACGGCGCGACCTGTGCCGTCGAACTCCACCACGCCGTAACGCTGCGCATCTTCCACTGGATAAGCAAAAACCGTGGCTCCGTGCTGCAACTCGGCGGCAGTCTGCAACTGCCTTGAGAAGCCCTGTCCGTAGAAGATGTTGTCGCCCAGAATCAGCGCACTGGGACTGTTGCCGATAAAATCGCGCCCAATGAGAAATGCCTGCGCCAGCCCGTCGGGGCTGGGTTGCACGGCGTAGCGGATGCTGATGCCCCACTGGCTGCCGTCCCCCAGCAAGTTGCGGAACAGGCCCGTGTCCTGCGGCGTGGAGATGAGCAGAATATCGCGCAGCCCGGCCAGCATCAGCGTGCTCAGCGGGTAATAAATCAGCGGTTTGTTATACACCGGCAGCAGTTGCTTTGACACCACATGCGTCACCGGGTAGAGCCGCGTACCCGAGCCGCCGGCGAGGATGATTCCTTTCATTGCGTCACCCGATCCGTGTAATTCTGCCGAATCCAATCAAGATACGCGCCGGTGCGGATGCTTTCAATCCATGCCGGATTGTCGAGATACCAGCGGACCGTCTTGCGCAGGCCGCTCTCGAACTCTCCCTCCGGCTCCCAGCCCAGCTCGCGCGCGATCTTGCCGGCGTTCATGGCGTAGCGCCGGTCGTGGCCCGGCCGGTCCTGCACATAGGTGATCAGGCTGCGGCGTCGGCCAATGGATGCGCTTGGGCTCAGCTCGTCCACCAGGTCGCAGATCGCATTCACCACGTCGATGTTGGCGCGCTCGCTGTTGCCGCCGATGTTGTAGGTCTCGCCCACGCGCCCATGGGCCAGCACCGTGCGGATGGCCGAGCAGTGGTCCCGCACAAAAAGCCAGTCGCGCACGTTCATCCCGTCTCCGTACACCGGCAGCGCGCGGCCCTCCAGAGCGTTCAGGATCATCAGCGGAATCAGCTTCTCCGGGAACTGAAACGGCCCGTAGTTGTTCGAGCAGTTGGTGGTCAGAACGGGCAGGCCCCAGGTGTGATGGTAGGCGCGGGCCAGGTGGTCGCTGGCGGCCTTTGAGGCGGCGTAGGGGCTGTTGGGAGCATAGGCCGTGGTCTCGGAAAAGGCCGGTTCCTCCGGACCCAGTGAGCCGTAAACCTCGTCGGTAGAGACGTGGAGAAAGCGAAAGGCCTGCCGATCCGCCGCCGGCAGCCCCGACCAGTAGGCCTTTGCCTGCTCCAGCAGGACAAAAGTCCCCTGCACGTTGGTCCGGATAAAGGCGCCTGGCGAGGCGATGGAGCGGTCCACGTGGCTCTCGGCAGCAAAATGGACGATGGCCCGGGGTTGATGCTCCTTGAGCAGGGAAGCCAGTACTTCTGCATCGCAGATGTCGCCCCGCACCAGCAGGTAGCGGGGGTCGTCGTCCAGCGCGGAGAGGTTCGCAGGGTTCCCGGCATAGGTCAGCAGGTCCAGATTGACGACCGGAGCGCTGGAATTACCCAACCAGCCTAGAATGAAGTTCGAACCGATAAACCCGGCGCCGCCGGTCACCAGGATCGCGTCGCGCATGTGCCCTCTTTCCACCGGGACAGTATAAGGCACCTGTCATTGGTTCCATGCGGAGCCTCCCTGCCTGTCCTCGTCCTTTCCACGCGCGATGACCTCTCTGCCAGAGAACCTTCCGCCAGCTTCGCTCCAAAGACTCCCTGCCCCATCCTGCCGGTTTCTGGCGAAAGGGCGCGAGACCGCAAATCTCAACCGGACATCTCCATCGAGGCAAGCGGTTGTTCCTCACCGCCTCCGCGGCCAGGCCGGCCCCTTCGCCGGAGAGTGCTTGCCAGGGAACCGCGGTCCCGAGCCGGCATCTCGTGGCTGAGGAGTGCGGAAAGGCCGGTACCCCCGGCTCCACAGCCAGGAGCGCGGCGGCCGCTGCCTCCGCATCGGAAGCGCTGCTTTCAAAATGAAAGAGGTCGCTTGCACAGTTTGGTGCGGTGCATAAGAAACCTGCAGTGCAGCCGGAGAGCTGGAGCCGCATGGGCCATTTGACGCAGGCGCAATGGAGAATCCCTTGTTTTTTGCAGAAAACTGCCGGTTGACCGCTGCTGAGTAGCTGGTACACTGAGAGAACAATTCAGCTCATTGCCGGATTGGTTGCAGGCTTGATTGGGTGAGGGCGCTTGCTTTCATTTGAGAAGTTCGAAGTCCTGTCGAGAGTTTGTGGAGGCCCGAAGACGGGCCATGTTGGAACCGCCCCACCCAAGTGAGGATAGCGAAGCTTTGCAAAAAAGTGCTCATCGGGACCTTAAACCCGCAGTCGGCGATGCGCCGGGCGGCTTGCAGGACCCGCGGCTTGCACCGCTTTGGTTCGCGGTCTACACCACCTCCCGCCACGAGAAGCGCGTCGCCCAGCACTTGACACACCGCCAGATCGAGCACTTTCTTCCCCTTTACCAGAAAGAGCGCAAATGGAAGGACGGGTCCAAAGGCACCCTCGACCTCCCCCTCTTCCCCGGCTATATCTTTGTTCACATTCCACGAACAGAACGCATCCGCGTTCTCGACGTTCCCGGCGCACTCGCGGTTGTGGGTGGAACCGGGCGCGAGCCGGCGCCGCTCCCTGACAATGCCATCGAGGCGCTTCGCGGCGGACTTCAACTGCGCCAGGCTGAGCCGCATCCTCTCCTGATTGTCGGCCAGCGGGCGCGCATCCGCTCTGGAGCCTTCGCCGGAATGGAAGGCGTTGTGGTGCGGAAGAAGAACAGCTTCCGCGTGGTTGTCACGCTGGAGCAGATCATGCGCAGCATCGCCGTGGAAGTCTCCGAAGGCGACTTGGAGCCCATGGACCAAGGTGCCCTTTCTGCTGCCCCAACCCCGCTGCAATAGCCTCGAACCCTCTCCCGGCCTCGAAATCGCTCGACAGAAAGCATCTATGGCAGGAACACTCAATCCCCGAAAAGGCGGCGCGGAGGAGCGCATTCTGGCCACCGCTGCGGGCCTGTTTGCCAACTTCGGGTATAACGGCGTGAGCACCCGCGATATTGCCTCCGGCGCCGGAGTCAATGAGGTGACGATCTACAGGCATCATCCGCGCAAGCGCGACCTGTACATTGCGGTGCTCGAAGCGGAACTGCAGCAGGTTAAACTGCGCGGTGATCTGTTGGCCCGGATCGCCGAGGCAAAAGACCGCCGGGCGGTTCTGGAGCGCACCTTCGAACTGATTGCCGCTACCCTTCTGCAACGGCCCGAACTGCTGCGCCTGGTGCAGTTCAGTGCTCTGGAACTGGGAGAGGACCTGGACCCGCTGCTGCGCAAGCATCTGGGCGAATTGGTTGAAGTCATTGCGCGTTATCTGGAACCCTGGGCAGGCAACGGAGATACCCGCTCCACAAATGCCAAGGCCGTGGTTCTGGCGCTTATTTCTTTTGTGGTGAACTATGGGTCGCTTCACCGGCTCTTCTTGAGCGGCCGCTCTGGCCCGGAGGCGATTTCCAGCGCCTATGCGGAAATGTGCAACGTCCTGATGGATCCGGTGGAACCACTTGCCAGGCAGGAAAAGGCTTCAGATACCAAGCCACTTGCCGGGTAGGCGTTTCCCTCAGGCGCAGTTCAGCGTGGATACCTGTGGGCGCGACGAGGCCAGGAGGGCCCTGGTACGGGTGTCGGGCTTTACCGCCGGTTGCGTCGGCCTACCCTCAAAGGCGGGTTTGTTAGTTGGTTCTGAAATTCAGAAGTGAAGGGGAACATGGAATGCGAGGGGCGAGACACCTATGAACGATCAACCCGGCTTGGGCTCGCCTCGGCAATCGCGCTCCCCGCTCCACATTCTGCACATTATCGGGAGTCTCTCTCCCGCCGCCGGCGGTCCACCCGAGGCGGTGCGCCAGTTGGTGAAGGCCTATATCGAGGTCGGCGCTGGGATTGAGGTGGTCTGCCTGGACCCTCCCGGCTCGCCTTTCCTCGACGGCATTCCCTGTCCCGTGCATGCGCTTGGCCAATCCTGGTTAGGTAAGTATTGCCTGTCGCCGCGGCTCTGGAAGTGGTTGAGCAGGAACGCAAGCCGATTCGACGGCATCGTTATGAACGGGATCTGGACGTTTCCTGGTATCGCCGCTCGACACGCCGCGCGCAGGGTGGGCAAGCCCTATGGGATCTTTGTACACGGGGCGCTGGACCCCTGGTTCAATCGCACCTACCCGCTCAAGCATGTGAAGAAGTTGATCTACTGGCCGATTCAGCATGCGGTTTTGCGCGATGCGCAAGCGGTCTTCTTCACCACCGCTTCTGAGCGGGACCTGGCTCTGACCAGCTTCCGTCCCAGCAAATGGAACAGCGTTGTGGTTCCGTATGGAATCAACGATCCCGAAGACGCCGGTCACGACACCGCCGCGCAGGTTGAGGCCTTTTACCAACGGCTGCCGCAGGTGCGCAACCGCCCCTATCTGCTGTTTCTGGCCCGCATCCACGAGAAGAAGGGCACTGACCTCCTGATTGATGCCTTCGGGAAGCTTGCGGCTACGGTTCCAGATTGGGACCTGGTGATTGCCGGCCCGGACCAGGTGGGATTGCAGGCAGGCCTCAAGCGGCGCGCGGACAAGCTGGGCATTGCCGACAGGGTGCACTGGCCGGGCCTCATCGGCGGCAACCTGAAATGGGGCGCGCTCCGGGCCTGCCAGGCCTTTGTACTGCCGTCCCACCAGGAGAACTTCGGCATCGCGGTGGTTGAAGCCATGGCCGTCGGCCGCCCGGTGCTGATCTCCAATCAGGTCAATATCTGGCCGGAGGTCGATGCCGACCGGGTGGGCCTGGTGGAAGAAGATACGCCCCAGGGCACCGAGCGGCTCCTGCGGCGATGGTTCGACCTGCCCCCAGCTGAACGGGAGGCCATGGGTTCCCGCGCGCGCCCCAGCTTTCTTCGCAAGTACGCCATGAACCGAGCCGCAAAGGCCATCAATCAGGTCTTTGTCGAGGCGTCAGGCAGTCGGTAGGAGTCCGGGCCCCCAGCGCTGCGGCCGGCAGGTTTGCGGCGCGGCATGGGCCAGAACGGGCACAAGCCGGCGTTTCCGTCGCTTTTCGCTCTGTCTTTGCCGGGCTCTTGCAGTTGACCCGCGATGTTGGCCTGATTACCATTGCAAAGGGTGTCGGCCCCACCCGTTTACGATCTGGCGAAACTCCTTCGCAACGTGCGGAAGGCCCTTGTTTTCCAGGATTCTCTCATCACCTCACCGCTTTGCCTCGCCGCTTTCAACACAGCCAGTTCCGATGGCCGCAGGACGCACGCTGGGTTGGCGCAGTGAGGAAACAATGAACTGGTTTCATGCAAATCCAGGAGTTTAAATGTCCCTTGAATCTCAACCCGAGTCGCAAGCCAGCCAGATAGCTCGTAACCAGGGGACGATTACTCCCTCAGCCGACAAGCTTACCCTGATGGATGTTTGGCGGGTACTGGTGAAGCAGCGGTTCGTCATCCTTGCGGTGACGGTGCTCGCGCTTGCCGGCGCGGCCTACTACGCTTTTCATACCAAGCCGGTGTACGAGAGCGTCTCGCGCATCGAGATCAATCCCAACAACACTCCCAAGGTCGGGTTGGAGGGCTTGGTTGAGGAAGCGTCTCCCAGCAGCTCAGGTTCGGGACTGCTGCAGACCGAGATTCTCGTGCTGCAGAGCGACTCGGTGATTCTCGAAACCGCCCAGAGCCTCGACCTGCTGAAAAAACTGCCTCCCAGCACAGGTCCGGGCGGCAACTCCGCTCCCCCCGGCGAACTCACGCCGAGGCAGCGGCGCGCCCTCATCGGATTCATCAAGGGCGGCCTGCGCGTCCAGATCGTGCAGGGAACGCAGATGGTCGACATCAGCTATCGCAACCAGGACCCGAAGCTCTCCACCGATGTCGTGAACCATTTGGTCGATACCTACGTCGACGAAGATCTCCGGTCGAAGTTTAACCGGACAATGCACGTTTCCGTTTGGCTGCAGAAGCAGTTGGAGGATCTCAAGCAGCAGGCCTCGGATGCCCAGTTGCGCCTGGCGGATTACCAGCGAACGCACAACATTGTCGGCACCGACGAAAACTCGAACTTGACCATGCAGGGCTTGGCGCAGATCAGCGGGGACCTGGAGAGCGCGGAAGCCGACCGCATCATGCACGAGGCCAAGATGCGTGAGTTTGCCGAACCGAATGCGGACCTGCAGTCGTTGACCGGCGACAATGCCGCGGTGACCGCTCTTCGCACCCAGTTGGGCGACCTGCAGGCGCAATATGCGCAGCTCGATCTCAAATACGGCGGCCATCATCCCCGGATCGAGGAGCTGAAGGCGCAAATGCAGAAGATCCAGGCAAACATCGACGCCGAGGTGGCTCTTGCCAAGCGCCAGGTGGGCGATGAATACAAGGGCTCGCTCCACCTGGAACAGATGATGCGCAAACGCTTGGATGCGCAGAAGGAAGAAGCCTATCGCCTGAACGAGGATGTGGCTCAGTATGCGATTCTGCGCCACGAGGCGGAGTTGAATCGCGATCTCTACGACGCCTTGCAGATGCGGCTCAAAGAAGCCAGCGTCACCGCCGGCCTGTCGGCCACTGACATCACCGTCGTCGATCGCGCCCAGGTCCCCTTCATCGCGGTGGCTCCCCGCAAGACCGCGAGCATGGTGATCGGCTTGCTGTGCGGCTTGCTGGTCGGCATCCTGCTGGCCTTCATGATCGAGTCCATCGACGATCGGGTGCAGACCTCGGAAGAGGTGGAGAACATCTCGCTGCTGGCCTCGCTGGCAACCATTCCGCACATCGCGGACGAGCAGGTCAAGCGCAAGCGCGACGAACCGGAAGAGTCCAATCCGATTGGCGCCCACACCCGCCAGCTCACCGCTCTGCAAAGCCCCAAATCGCTGGCGGCTGAGGCCTATCGCAGCCTGCGTAGTTCTCTGCTGCTGTCTTCCATCGACCGGCCCCCGCGGGTCATTGTGGTCACCAGCGCATTTCCGGGTGAGGGCAAGACAACCACCGCCGTCAATTGCGCGATTGTGCTGGCGCAGCGCGGCGAACGGGTCCTGCTGGTGGATGCCGACCTGCGCCGCGGCAGCCTCGATCGCGTCTTCGGGATCTCCGATCGCAGCTTTGGACTGTCTACAGTGTTGACCCGGCCGACAGACCGCCGGGACCTTCCGGTTCCGGTACCGGAACTGCCCAATCTGCATGTGCTGCCCACCGGGCCGCGGCCGCCCAATCCGGCCGAAATGCTCTCCTCCCATCGCATGGAGGAGCAGATCGCTCAGTGGGCTCGCGAATTCGACCGGGTGGTGATGGACACCGCGCCCATCCTCGCCGTCTCTGACACGCAGGCGCTTGCGGCGCTGGCAGACACGGTCATCCTGGTGGTACGCGCCGGCGTCACCCGCAAGCGTGCGCTCATCCGGGCGCGCGACCTGCTGTACCGCATCAATGCCCCCATCGCCGGGATCGTCGCCAACGATGTCGATATGCGCCTGGAGAACTTCTACACCTATCGCTACGGCATGTACGGCTATCACTACGGATATGGATATTCGCAGAACGATGGAACCGATGGCGATGTGAACGAGGACCAGGAAAAGGGAGAATAAGATGACTAAGACTGTTGCATTTGCGGTGGTAATCGGGTCACTTCTCCTTGTGCGGGCAGGGGCAGCCGTTGCGCAGCAACCCCCCAGCCCCACGCCCTTGCAGGCGCCGGCACTGCGCATCGGCGCGGGTGACCTGCTCGACGTCAGCCTGTACGACGCCCCCGAACTCTCCGGCCACTTCCGGGTGGATGAGAAGGGTGAGATCGACGTTCCATTGCTTGGACCCATTCGCGTCGAGGGTTCAACCGCGGAAGAGGTGGGAGCTGCGCTCGGAAAGCGTTACGTGGATGAAGATATTCTCAAGCCGTCCAAGGCCTTTGCCACCGTCTTCGTCTCGGAGTACGCAACCCAGGGAATCGTCGTCAACGGCGAAGTCAGGACTCCCGGCCTGTTTCCCGCGCTGGGCGTGCGCATGTTGAACGACGTCATGACCGCGGCCGGCGGGCTGTTGCCCACCTCCAGTTCGAGCGTCGTCATTGCCCACCGCAGCGATCCGGGCAACCCGGTGACCGTGGAGTACAACCCCTTCGCCATCGTCCCCATCCTCCCCCAGGTTCAAGTATTTCCCGGCGACACCATCACGGTTCCCAGGGCGGGAATCGTCTACGTGCTTGGCGATGTGAATCGTATTGGAGCCTATGTTCTGGACGGCCGAACCCCGCTGACAGTGGAGAAGGCCATGATTCTGGCCGGGGGCAGCGGACGCGGCGCGAACATGAGCAAAGCGCACCTGGTCCGAACCCTGGAGGGCGGCAAGAAAGAGGATATCGTCCTCAGCGTGGATCGCATCTACAAGGGGAAAGCGCCGGATGTGGCCATGAAGGACGGCGACATCCTCTACATTCCCCCCAACAACGCAAAACTCGCTGCCGAGCAGTTCCTCACCTCCGCCATCGGCATCGGCAGCAGCGTGTTGACCTATCGGGCCGCATACCAATAGTCCGTCCCCGGCCGGGACCGCGGCCAATGTACGGCTCTCGCGGTTCCCGCGTCCTCTTGCCACCCGGATCGACGCGGACTGGCGAATTGAGGTTGAGAGAGGAAGATGCGCATGACCAGCGCAAGCCTGCCGGTTGCTCCGCTCTACCGGCCGTGGAAGATTCTCTGCTTCAAGCTCATCTACCGGCTGCGTGAACGCTGGAGTGCGGTGGTTCTCCATCCATTCCGGCGGGCCTTCTGGTCCTTGCAGGGAATGAAGATCGGCAAAGGAACCAGCTTCTCCTCGCTGCATGTCACCTGGCCCCATCAGGTGCAGATCGGCCGCCGGTGCCGCGTCGAGCACGATGTCTACTTTCACTTTGACGATGTGTTTCAGCCGGGACCGCGTATCGTGATCGGCGACTACTGCTTCATCGGCTCCGGCTGCGAATTCAATATCACCGAACGCATTCAGATCGGGAACCACTCCCAGATCGCCAGCGGTTGCAGGTTTGTCGACCACAATCACGGCACGGCCCTCGGTGAACTCATCGGCAAGCAGACCAGTTCGAGTGCGCCAATTACCATTGGCGAAGATGTTTGGATTGGCGTGAATGCCGTAGTGCTTGCGGGCGCCACCATCGGCTCGGGCGCCGTGGTCACGGGACCGGTGATGCCCAATACCATTGTGGGCGGCGTCCCGGCCCGGCTCATTCGACCTCGCCCTCCGGCGGGGAAATCGTAACCTCCCAGGTGAATCCTTCGGACTGCTTGAAGCAGGCGCGCATTCCCGCTGCAGGCCGGCGCATCTCCATCGTTGCCGGAGCGCCATTTCTGCAGAGCTCCCATCCACAGCAGGGATTCCGCTCGGCTCAACGCATCGCCGGAATCGAGCCGGCGGCCAAAACGCCCCCGGATGAAGATTGAGAATATGCCCCCAGGGAATCGACTGCTGATTCATGTGCTGGCCCAGTTGAAGCCCGCACAATGTGGAGTCAGCGACTTCGCCATCGCGCTCGCGCAGGAACTGGATGCCCGGTTCGGCATCCAGTCTGCGTTTGCCGTGGTGAACTCGACCGTGCCGTGCGATCTGCCCTTCCCGAAGGCCTACTGCGAGCAGCCCCAGCTCCTGGATCTCTGCAACTCCCTGAGCGGAGGGCAGCCGGGAACGATTCTCGTCCACTTGAGCGGCTACGGCTTTTCAAGGGACGGTGCGCCGGCGGTGCTGGCCCAGGCGCTTGCCAGGGTCGGAGAGAGCGGACGATACCGCATCGCCGTATATTTTCATGAGCTCTTCGCGCGAGGGATGCCGTGGACCTCTGCGTTCTGGTACTCAAGCCGGCAAAAACGAGCGGTGAGCAGCATCGCCGCGGAATGCGACCTGCTGGCCACCAGCAGTTGCCTCTACGCAAACTGGCTCAGCCGGAACCGGGGCAGTCGCTCGTCCCTCCCAATTCAAGTGTTGCCTGTCTTCTCCAATGCCGGTGAACCCCAGGTGCGCATCGTAATGGAGTCGAGAAGCCCGGCCGTAGCCGTATTCGGGTTGCCGGGAACACGGCGAAGGTCTTACCGGCAACTCGCCACCGTGGCCAAGCTCCTGCATCGGCTGGGCGTCGAGGAGATTGTCGACATCGGCCCGGCCTTCGATGCTCCAGCGGAGTTGTGCGGGCTTCCGGTCAAGCGTGTCGGAGTTCTGGCTGCGCCGGATCTTGAGTCGCTTCTCTCCCACACGCGCTTTGGATTTGTGCCGCATCCCCCGCTCTACCTTGCGAAGTCCGGAATCTTCGCTGGATTCTGCGCAAACGGCGTGGTTCCTCTTCTCGCAGGCTCCTTTGCAGGGGCGGTGGACGGACTCACCGACGGAGTGCACCTGGTAAGTCCCGGGACCGCGCAGGCCGCCCTGGCGGCCGGACTGGATGGTTGTTCCGCCGCAGCCTGGCTATGGTACTCTGGGCATCGTCTTCAGGTGCATGCGGCGGCCTACGCAGACTGGCTGAATCGGCTCCCCACAGGAGATTGAACGTGCCGGCGCAGAGCACGCGGCCCCAGGCGGGAGAAGTTCAAGATGCATCGGGATTCGGAAAGAGGCAACCGATGGTGAGTTTGCGCGAGGGCGGCAAGCATCGCGATCGGCCTTCCATCCTGATGTCTCATCCGACGGGAAATCAAAATGCCCGCAACGGGCTCCAGGCTCTCGCCGAGCGCGACATGCTGGCGGAGTTCTGGACGACCATTGCGTGGCATTCGGAGTCCCGGTGGAACCGTCTCCTTCCATCCGGCCTGCGTACGCAGTTGTTGAGGCGTGCATTTCCCGAGGCCGATCCCGCGCGCGTCCGATGCGTCCCCTCCAGGGAGATGGTGCGGTTGGGCCTCCGCTCCTCGCCGCTGGAAGGCCTGCTGTGCTCCGCCGAGCGCCCGTTCTCGGTGATTGGCATGTACCGCCATTTCGATGGCGTCGTCGCCCGGCGGCTCAGGAGCCTGGGCGCGTCCGCTGTTTACGCCTACGAAGGCGGGGCGCTGCAGACCTTTCGCGAGGCGCGCCGGCTGCGCATCGCCACGCTCTACGATCTTCCCAGCGGGCACTGGTATTGGGAACGCGAACTGATGCGCGATGAGGAGCAGCGCTGTCCGGCGCTGGCGGCCTTGATTCCAAAACTGCAGGACTCGGACGCCCATTTGCGCGAAAAGGACGAGGAGATCGCGCTCGCCGACATCATCCTCGTGGCCAGCCAGCATGTGCGCCGGACCTTGAAGGGAGTGTTTCCGGACGCGAAAATCAGGGTCGTGCCCTATGGTGCCCCTCCCGTTCGTCCCAGGCCGGAACCCATCCCAGGGCCGCGCCGCCCCCTCAAGGTTCTCTACGCGGGGTTCCTCCACCAGAGGAAGGGGATCGGCTACCTCCTGCAAGCCATCGAAATGCTCGGGACGGATGTGGAACTCACGCTGCTCGGGCAACGCTTCGCTCCAAACCCCATGGTCGATGAGGCCTGCAGGCGTTGGCGATGGCTTCAAATGATTCCCCACGCCCAGGTGCTGGACGTGATGATGCAGTCCGACGTGCTGGTCCTGCCCTCGCTCAGTGAGGGATTCGGCCTGGTGGTGACCGAAGCGCTGGCGTGCGGGCTTCCGGTCATCGTGACGCCCAACGTGGGCGCCGCTGATTTAATCTGCAATGGACGCGAGGGTTTTCTGGTTCCCATCCGTTCGGCAGAAGCCATCGCGAACCGGTTGGATGCGCTCAACCGGGATCGCGAGCTGCTGGCTCAAATGTCTCAAAACGCCCAGTTGGCGGCCGCAAGGCAGTCCTGGGAAAACTACCGCCAAGCGTGGGCGGAAACGGTGAAAGCTGCGTCATGATCCTAAGTAGACCGCGAAGCCCGGAAAATGAAACTGAGAAGATGTCCCTGCTGAAGTGGCTCTTCTGGTTGTATTTTCTGCTGCTCATCTTCGAGGGCGCGCTCCGCAAGTGGGTGCTGCCGCAACTCTCAGGGCCGCTGCTGGTGGTTCGCGATCCTGTCTCGATGCTCATCATCTGGGAAGCATACCGCACCCACAAGTGGCCAAAAGAGTGGACCGCGGCCACGGCATTTCTTGCCGTAGGCCTGCTGGGGCTCTGTTCCATCCAGTTCATGACCGGCAACACGTCCTGGTTCATTGTCCTGTACGGGCTGCGGTCCTACCTGCTTCCGTTTCCGGTCGCATTCATCATGGGCGAGAACCTCACCGCCAGCGATCTGCGCAAATTTGCCGTCTGCACTCTGTGGCTCCTGTTGCCGTTGACCGCCCTGGAAGTCGCCCAGTATTACGCGCCCGCCGGTTCATTCCTGAACAAGGGCGCCTACCGCGGCACGGAGCAGCTCGCCTACGCACTCGGGCACGTGCGAGCCTCTTCCACCTTCAGCTATGTCACCGGTCCCACCAACTTCCTGCCCCTGGCGGCGGCATTCATCTTCTATGGACTCACAAGTGAGACCTTTGCCAGAAGATGGCTGCTCTGGGCGGCTATGGTCGCACTGATCATCGCGATTCCCGTCACAGGCAGCCGGTCCCTCGTCTTCCTGCTCGCGGGGGTGGTCGCGTCCGTGGTGATCGCTTCAATGGGGGGCGGAATCAAGTTCGGAAGGTCGGTCCAGGCCATCCTGGCAATCGCGGTCGTCGTGCTTCTGATCTCTCAGTTTCCCGCTTTCAACGAGGCCACCAACACACTCGCCGACCGCTTCAGCAACGCCACGCAGGCTGAGGGAGGAAGCACGGGACAATCCCTCTTCCTTCGTTCGGTCCAGCCAACCATCCGTACCTTGGAAATCAGCTTCGCCACCAACAACTGGATCGGTACAGGCGTGGGCTACGGAGCCAGCGCGGTCTCCACCCTGCTAACCGGTGGCCAATACTCGCTGGCGGGCGAAGAGGAGGTTCCTCGCGTCATCAACGAATTCGGCGCTCCGTGCGGCATTGCCTTCATGCTGTTCCGCCTGGCGCTGGGCATCATGATCACTTTCAAGGCGACTTCCTATATGCGCATCGCGCAGCCGCTTGCCTGGTTCCTCCTTCCCTTGACATTCAACGCGCTCTGGTTCTGCACGCTCGAACAGCCGACGTTTCAGGGATTCCTTGTCATCTCCGTTGGCTTCAGCCTTGCCGCCCTGAACACCGCGGTCATTGTCCTTCCCCCCAGCCCGGAAATCTTCGTCAATCCCAGGATTCAGAGCTTGAGGAAGGCCGCCTTGGCGCGTGCCCAGGACGAAGACTCGCGCACTGCCTGAAGCTCCGCAATCGGATGGAGATCCATGGTCTACTTGCCGGCCGGGCAGAAAGCGGAACTCCTGGAGAACTCTGAATGAGGATCCTTCTCTGCTCCTACGCTTTTGCGCCCGGGACAGGCGGAATTGAAACGGTGAGCAGAATCCTCGCCGAGCAGTTTGTCCGCCTGGGATCGACCGTCACCGTGGTGACAAGCACGCCGGGGGAGCCCGATTCCGCGGAGTATCGAGTCGTGCGCCGCCCCTCCTGGAAACAACTGCGCCAGTTGGCGCGCGCATCGGATCTCGTCTTTCAGAACAACATCTCCCTGCAGAGCCTGCTTCCGCTGCTCTCGCTGCGCAAGCCGGTCGTCATTACGCATCAAACCTGGATCGCGCGCGTCAACGGACGCCGAAGTTGGCAGGATTACCTCAAACTCGCCATCCTTCCGCTCTGCCACAACATCGCCATCAGCGGAGCGGTTGCCGCAGCCCTTCCGGTCAAGGCGCCGGTCATCGGCAACCCCTTCGATCCGGGCGAATTTCAAGCGCCTCGGGAAGGTGCCCGCGGCAACAGCCTTGTGTTCCTGGGTCGCCTGGTTTCCGACAAGGGATGCGACCTGGCTCTCCGTGCCCTTTCGCTCCTCAAGGCCGACGGAATCTGCCCCTCGCTCTCCATCATCGGCGATGGGCCGGAGCTGCCGGCTCTGAAAGCGTTGACCGCCGACTTGGGCCTCACCGACCAGGTCGTCTTTCTAGGATCCTTGGGGAAGGGCCGCGGCAAAGAGGTTGCCCGGCACGCAATCATGGTCATCCCATCCCGGTGGGCAGAGCCATTCGGCGTGGTCGCGCTTGAGGGGCTGGGCGCGGGATGCGTTCTCGTTGCCTCCTCGGCAGGAGGGTTGCCGGAGGCGGTTGGCCCATGCGGCATCCTCTTTGAAAACGGCGACGCGGGCGCGCTGGCTGCGGCGCTTCGCACGCTGCTCGCCGATCCTGCCTTGCAAGATCGGCTGGCAAGCAAAAGCGCACGGCATCTGGAACAATTCCAGCCTGAAACCGTGGCCAATCAATATCTCGATGTCTTTCAAGCCGACCTTCGACGGTAGTCCCCGCCGCCCCCGCTCGACTCGGCGGCACAATCGCTCCGCGTTCGGCGAACCCGCATGGATCGCGCCTATCCGGCGCGCGTAAGCGGCGCATCCAGAGCATCCATCACAGGCAGGTGTCTTTGACCACCCAAGGTACAGCTAAACTCGGGCCTCTGACCTCGTTCCGATTTTTCGCGGCGATCGCCGTGGTGTTTTACCACTTCCTGCGCGGCGCCGACTCCGGCTTTGCACCGGACACCCGCTTCCATCTGCTGGCCACCTATGGCGTGCTCGGCGTAGCCTTCTTCTTCATCCTCTCCGGCTACATCCTTGTGTATAACTACGCCGGCACACAGGAACGGGCGCAACGGCTCAATCCGCGCAGCTTCTGGTGGAAGCGATTCGCGCGCATCTATCCGCTGTACCTTTTCGCGCTGTTGATCTGCGTCCCGATTACTGTGATGAACGGTGTTCAACTGCACGGCGCAATCGGCGCGGCGGCCAGAATGCCCGTCACCTTCCTGGCCAATCTCTTCCTGGTGCATGCATGGTATTGGCACTTGAACGGAGAGTGGAATGGACCCGGTTGGAGCCTCAGCGCCGAGGCGTTTTTCTATCTCCTGTTCCCGTTCCTGACACGGAAACTGGCCTCGATTCGAGACGGAGGCTGGAAGCAGGCAGCCGCCCTGAGTGCCGGCCTGCTGGCCCTGGGCGTGGTTGTTCTTGCTCTGGTGGACTGGGGTCTCGTACAGGTGGATCTCCACGACAATTGGCGCCTCGCCGGCTACCTGCGGTACTTCCTGTTGTACAACCCCCTGGTCAACTCCACGGTCTTCATCATGGGCATGACGCTTTGCCTGGGTGAGCAGCGCATCCGGCGCGAGGCGCCCCGCGCCTCCTGGTGGCTGAATGTCGTCTGTGGCGTCATTGTTCTGGCAGGCCTGGCGGATCTCGCATTCAATATCCCGTTTCCCGCAGTGCCCCGGACCGCCGCGGCCGGCATCTTCTTCAGTGCGCTGATTCTGCTCGGGGGCAGTGGCGGGCCGGCCTGGTTGACACGGCTGCTCTCCTGGAGCCCGCTTCTTCTCCTCGGCGAGGCCAGCTATGCCGTCTACCTGCTCCACTATCCCGTTTTCACCTACTTCACGTGGATCTGGAATTCCACGGGTCTGAAGCATTACGACCCCGCAGCGCAGTCCAATGTCCCCTTCTACATCACCTATCTGGCGGTGCTCATCGGGGTCTCGATTCTCTCCTTCAAATTCCTCGAGCAACCCGCTCGAAAACTCATTCAGGGCCGGCAGCCATGGACCTGGAGGCCAGTTGAGAAACGGACGCCTCCCCTTGAATCGGCGCAGGTCGCCGCAGCAGCTCAGCCAGAGTAAGAGCCGGTGGAAAAACGCAGAGACCGGCGCACAGAGCGCATGGGAGAGAGTGTGACCACCGCGAGCCAGAACATCCAGCATGAATCGCTCCAGGGAACGCCTGCCGTGGCGGCCGGTCCTCTCGTCGTGGCCATGCTCTACAACCGGAATGGAATGGCCACTTGGTGCTGGGAGGCCGCCCATGCTCTGCATGAGCTTGGCCGCAGCGTCCTGCTCGTGGCTGCAGCCGGCGCAGAACTTCCCGGCACGCCGGCCGTGGAAGTGGTCTATCTGGAGAGTGAGGCTGGGCCAGCTCGTCAGCACGGAAGAGTCCGCCGGGTGATCGCCAACATGGTGGGCAACCTTGCCGCAGGCCCAGACGGAGTGCTGCAGCGGATTCACAGCCAGTTGGCGGCTCGCGGGGTGTGCCCGTCCGCGTACATTCTCAACCAGTCCACCCTGGTCGATCGCAAGGTGCCCTGTCCCCAATTTGTGGCGGCGTGGTCGTATCCTGTCACCCTCTTCTCCTATCTGCGCAAGGTCCCGCTCCTTGCCCCCAGTCGCCGCTTCAAACCGCTGGTGCGGACAGCACTGTCGACGCTCGGCTGGTGGAGAAAAGACTGGCGCGGATACCGCGATGCGGCCGGAGTCCTCCCGGTGACTGAAGCGCTCGCCGCCAGTCTCGGTCGCCGGTCGGTGGATGCCAGGGTTGCCTATCCTGGAACCGCGGTCAGCGCAGAGCCCGCCCGGACAGGCGGCGGAATCCGCCTCCTCATGGCTGCGGTCCGCCTCAATGAACCGCGCAAGAGAGTCCTGTGGATGCTGGATGCGCTCAAGCAGTTGAGCCCGGCCCCTGGTACGGTCCTTCAACTGGCAGGAGAGGCGGATGACTCGATCCGGCGCGCGGCCGCCCTGCTCAGCTTTCCTGTCGAGTTTCTCGGCCGCCTCCAGCGCCAGGAATTGCAGCAGGCCATGCAGCAGGCTCATGTCTTCTGCTTCGGGTCGGTGCTCGACGACTGGGGCTATGTTCTTGTGGAAGCGATGGCCAATGGATTGGTCCCGGTCGCTCCGGGCCAGAGCCCGTTCGATGAGATTCTGGATCGGGTCGGCTGCTGCTACCTACCGCACAGCCGGCAGGATTTTTTGCGTGCCGTGCAGACGGTTCTCTCCGGCTCGCCCGAAGCGGAGCCGCTCGAAGCATGGAACCGGGCACGGCGCCTCTTTTCGCGCGCGTCGTTCGGCGGGTCTATCCTAGAGTCAGTGGATTCCTTTGGCCACCGGTGCTGATCGGGCGTCACGGAGGGCAAAGTCCCTTCCCTTGCGCCTTGGAAGGTCGGCTCAAGCGGGCTCCCCAACACCTTGAGCGGGCAGCACAGGATTTCCTGGAACGCACAGCCGCAAGATCGAAAGACCTGAAGATGAGAATCCTGATTCTAAGCATCAATTATTGGCCGGAAGTGACGGGAATCGGCGCCTTTACTACCTATCGCGCGGAGTACCTTGCGGCGGCCGGGCACGACGTGGAGGTCTGTACCACCTTTCCGTACTACCCGGAATGGAAGGTGCCACCCGCTTATTCAGGAAAACTTGCCTCCACCGAGCAGCGCAACGGCGTGCGGATTACCCGCAGCGCTGCCTATATCCCCAGGACGGTCACCTCGCTGAAACGTATCCTTCACGAAGCCAGTTTCATGCTCACTTGCTTGGTGCGGGCTGTGCTGCGCCGCCGCCCTGACGTGCTGCTGGTGGTTTCCCCACCGCTCGGGCTTGGCCTCACCGCCATCTGCCTCAGTTGCCTGTGGCGGGTCCCCTATGTGTTTGATGTGGAAGACCTGCAACCCGACTCCGCCGCGGAACTCGGTATGCTTCCAGCCTGGGCCCTCCATCTCCTCTATAAGGTTGAAGCGGTCGCTTACCGCCATGCAGCGCTGGTCAGCACCCTCACCAATGGCATGAGAGCGCGCATCGCCGGCAAAGGCGTTCCGCGCGAGAAGGTCCACCTCTTTGAGCCGCGCGCGGATGACTCCCTGATGGAAATCTGCCCGGAAGAGGGCCTCGCGTTTCGCCGCAACTACGCGCTCGATGGCAAGTTCCTGGTCACGCACAGCGGCAACATGGGCGTGAAGCAGGGCCTGGATGTCATTGTGGACGCCGCCTTTCTCAACCGCTCGGACCACTCGACCGTCTTCCTGCTGGTTGGAAGCGGTGCAGTGTGCGACAGAATCCAGCGTCGCGTGACTGAACTGGAACTCAATAACGTCCGCTTCCTGCCGCTTCTGGATGCAGAGGAGTTTCGCGGGCTTCTCGCGGCCAGCGATGTCTGTCTGGTGACCCAGCAGCAATCCGTCTCCGATATCGTGTTTCCCTCCAAGATTGTGAGCTATCTGGCTGCCGGGCGTCCGGTCATCGCCTCGGTACATGAAGAGGGCGAGGTTGCCCGTGCCATTCACGACTCCGGCGCGGGCAAGATCGTTCCACCCGAAGACCCCCAGGCGCTGCTCGATGCAATTCGGAAGTTCCGAGGCGCGGCTCTGCGGGAGTACGGAGAAAAGGCGCGGGATTACGCAACCGGACGTTGGTCCTCGGCCCGCGTCCTCGGCCATCTCGAGCGCAGTCTGATGTCAGTGGTCGCATCGGCCAGAAGCCCTTTGGCTGAGAAAGGAGTCGTCCGATGAAGTACGGAAGAAACTTCAAAGCAGTTGCGATTTCCGCGTGCCTGATCGTCTGCTCCGCCGGCGGCCCTGTCGGCCAGGCTCAGCAGAGCCAACAGGCTTCGCAATCCCAGCAGGGCCAGCCCTCCCAACAGTCGCAGCAGTCCCAGCAGGCCGTGAACCCCACGCGCGCCGCCGCTGCCGCGTATCGCGCCGCTGCCGCGTCTGCCGCAGCCAAGCCGGGAGCCAAGGCGGCCACATCCGGCAAAGGATCCAGTTGGATTGCGGGACAAGGGAGCTTTGGCGCTTCCCGCCAGGGGGATGGCGTCTGGAGAGACGGTTCCTACCTGAATTCAACTCCAACTTCAACTCCTGGCGCGGCGCAAGGCCATGCCCCGGAATCGGCATCTGCGTCCGGAACCGCCCCACTGTTCAAGCCCGCTGAGCCAGGCGCCAAAGGAGCGCCGGTCCAGTCGCGCAAATCGAGCCCAGGCAAGACTTCGGCAAGGGAACTAGGCAGGACCTCGGCAAGAGAAGAGGGCCTCGCGGCCAGTCTGCACACCGGAAGCTCTGCGCGAGGCAAGGGCTCTGCCGGATTCTCCTCCAGATCCGCGCGCGGCGAGATGAGCCAAACCGGGTCACGCAACAAGCAAGCGCAAGGAACGGGACGCTTTGGAGCAAAGAAGCCAAAGACGACCGAAGCTGCCAAAGCCGACTCGACAACCTCGCGGCGCATGCAGGAGCTTGGATTGACATCTCCCTCTGCCAGAAGGGGCGCCGGCAACACCGTGAAGAGATCGACTCCCAACGCGCGGTAGGCACATCCCCCAAGGTTTCCCGGCTGTGTCTTCGCTGACCGGAAATCTTGGCGGTCGTGGTGTGGCCTCCTGCGCAGTCGAGTCCTCGCTCATCGCAGCCATCTCCCACTCGCCCGAAGAGTCGAAACTTTTGCAAGCTACTTGATCCATGGGGCCGCTGATCGTGCCTCCGGCATCGCATCCAACCGCCTATCCCATCCTCGTTCTCGAAAATCGGACCGCTCCATGGCTCTCACCAGTGTCGCCGTTGTGATCCCAACCCGCAATCGGATCGATTCGCTCCAACGATGCCTGAACCGCCTTATCCCCTACGTCCATACTCATCCGGAGTGCACCATCACTGTCAGCGACGACGGGAATGCGGAACAAACCAGGGAGAAGCTGGCGGGCGATCTTGGCATCGTGAACGTCGTTCAGGGCCCACGCCTCGGACCGGCCGCCAATCGCAATTGCGGTGCGGCTCATTCCACTGGGGACCTGCTCATCTTTCTCGACGACGACTGCATCCCCGAAGGAAATCTGATCGCCGCGTACCAGCAAGCAGCTGCGGCGAACCCGGATGCCGGAGTCTTCGAGGGGCGCATCAGTTCCCTCGGCAGCGTGTCCGGTTTTGCCGATATGGTTGTCGAAAACGAAACTGGCGGCTACCTTTGGTCCTGTAACATCGCCATCCGGCGAAGCCTCTTTGAGAAGATCGACGGCTTCGATGAGCGTTTTCCCTTTGCCGCGGTGGAAGATGTCGACCTTCATCTGCGCTCCAAGAAAGAAACCTCCGTTCCCTTTCTCCCGGAGGCGCGCGTTTGGCATGACGTCGAATCGCGCCAGGGATGGCGGATCGTCAAGCACCATACCCTCTCTCTCCTCCTCTTTCTGCATATCCATGGTCCGCAGGCCGCGAAGAGAAAGGGGTCCTACTTCGCTCGCATGGCCGTCCGCACCTTCCTTTTCAGGGGATTGAGCTACCTGCGCGCGGGAACCGTGAAGAATCCCCAGCAGTTGTTCTACCAGTGCTTTGTCAATCTTCAACTCGCCCTGATCCTCTCGCTCTGGAGGTTTCACGTCCCTCTCGCCAAACGGTTCTACCCGGCCTGCTGTCCCGGCTGCGAGCGCATTCACGCTTCCCTGGCCACGCATCCGCCTTCTGAGCCGCGGCCGCGGGCATCCGCATAACCCACCCCCAGAAGCAGCCACAGGACCGGCTGCCGCTCCTCCGTTCCGCCCAGTAGGACCGGGGCGAAATCCAGCTTGTTTCTTCCTGGTCCCCCACCGTCCTTGCCGACCGACCCAAGCATGAAGCCTTTTCTAGCCATCGCCCCCGCCGGCTTGCTGACTCGCCAGGCCCGCTCAGCGGGCGCTGACTTGCTAAGTCCCAACCCGCATCGCCGCGGTGATCTCTCGACCTCCAACCCATCCCGAGTCGTGGCCTGACACACAATGCAGTCTCGATGGGAATTTGCAAGGGGTTCGTATGACGGAACGAAAATATCAGCGAATGGACCAGTTCAAGGTGCCGCCGGGCTTCCGTGGACGATCCAAGGTCTACGTCCAGCTCTGGTGGCTGGTGCAGTCCACGCTCTTTGGCCTCTCGCCGCAGCCCTTGTACGGTTGGCGCAGTTTCCTGCTACGGCTCTTCGGCGCAAAGATCGGCCGGGGCGCTATCATCCGCCCCTCGGTCCGGACCCCCTATCCATGGAGGCTGACCATCGGGGATCACTGCCATATCGGAGACGATGTCCAGCTCTACACCTATGGCGAGATCGAAATCGGCGATTGCTCGGTGGTCTCGCAGAGATCGTATCTCTGCACCGGGACGCACGACCATACCAGCCCTACCTTCGACCTGTATGCAAAGAGAATTGTGATTGAGTCCGAAGTCTGGCTCGCAACGGATGTCTTTGTGGCCCCCGGAGTGACAATTGGCCATGGTTCGGTGGTTGGCTCGCGCAGCTCCGTCTACCGCGATGTTCCGCCCGGATCCATCGCCCTCGGCACGCCCGCCCGCGTCGTCGGTGAGCGCCGCATGAAGGATTGCCCGCAGTAACGGACTCGACAGGGGAAACCACTCCATGGGGATAAGAAGATCGATTCTTGAAGCATGCGTCAGCACCATGCGCGTGCTCTATCGATACCGCGAAGTCAAGCAGCCCCTTTCGATCCTGGTGCTCCGTAACAACGATCTGGGGGATGTCGTGGCCGTCACCCCGCTGTTCCGGGCTCTGCGCATGGCTTTTCCCGACGCCACTCTGGTTGCGGCTGTCGGCGCCTGGTCAAAAGAAATCCTCAAGTACAATCCCTATCTCACCAAAGTCATTGAATGCAACGCACCTTGGCATAACCACTGCACCGGCCCCAAGAGCTTGCTCCGGCCGCTCAGATACATCTTCCAATCGCCGGAGGTGGCTCGGCTCCAGGCGGAGAACTTCGACGTTGGCATCGATGTCGTGGGAAGTCCATTCGGGTCCATGCTCCTGATTCACCTCCGCATTCCGATTCGCTTGGGCCGCAAGGGCTATGCGGGAGGCCACACCGGCGCAACGGACCACATTCAGGCCAGCAACTCCGTGTCGGTCGCTGAAGGCGCACTCGAGTTTGTGCGCCTGCTCAAAAGTGACGCGGAGATCGATCTGGGCCCACAGCCGCAGCTCTTTCTCGACCCGTCGGAGATTGAAGCAGCGCAAGAGGCGTGGCGCGAGATGGAAGCCCAAAGCGGCAACTCCGGTCCCAGGGTCGTCGTCGCCCCCGGAGCCGGAACGCCCGACAAGCAGTGGCCCGTCGAGCGTTTCGCAGAGCTGGCCAGCCGCCTTTCGCCACAGGTCTGTGGTTGCGTGCTGGGCTCGCCTGCGGACTTCGCCCTCGGGGAAACCGTCGTCCGCGGATCGAACGGATGGACCAACCGGTGCGGACGGGTATCGATTCGCGAATCGATGGCCCTGATCTCCCTCGCCGATCTGGTCATCTGCCATTCCAGCTTCGTCATGCATCTCGCCTCCGCCTTCAACAAGCGATGCATCCTCATCATGACCAGATCGCTCGATTGGGAGAGCCACCTCACGTTGTGGGAGCGGCCGGGGGTCCACTTTCGCGCCATGCCCCGCGAGGGCGAGGAACACGTGCGAGTCGAGGATCTCGAGCAGCAGGCCAGCCTTCTGCTCAACGCGATAGAACGATAGCTTTGCAAGAACAGGAAGCCAACTGGCCAGAACACGAGTCGGACCTGCGCGCACGGAGGAAGTGAACCATGCGAGTCGTCATTGCCTGTTGCGGATTGGAACACGTTGTGCGCGGATATGAGTCGGCCGGCCGCGAACTGTTCGATGCCCTGTCCGGCCACCTCGATGTCGTTCTGTGTAAAGGCTCGGGCAAGCGCGGAAAGAACGAAGTGGTGGTTCCCTGTCTGCGGCGCGACTTCCTCGAACGATTCATCTCTCCCGCAAAGGCCTTCTATTGGGAGCAGATGACCTTTGCTCTGGGCCTGCTTCCTTATCTTCTCCTTCACAAGGTCGATATCGTTCATTACAGCGAAGCCCGGTTCGGAAACGCGCTGGTCCGGCTGGTGCGGTGGACAGGCTTAAAGACCAGGCTGCTCTATTCGAACGGTGGCCCGCATAGCCCTGCCCGCTTCCATCCCGGAGTCTTCATCCTCCAGGTGTGCGGTCCCTATCTCCAGGCCGCCTTGGATTTTGGCATTCCTGCCGAACGCATGAGGCTGCTGCCCTACGGCATCGCCCCGGAACAGTTCCGCTTGCCGGAAGGTCGCGCCGCGGCAAGAGAGCAGTTTCACCTGCCGCCGGACAAGCTCGTCATCCTTTCGATG
>Ga0302320_10006163_pt1 | contig 26697 bp, 17 predicted proteins | sample Bog_T0_3_FD_202130 | JGI IMG/M metagenome (GOLD analysis project Ga0302320, IMG submission 202130) | Peat permafrost microbial communities from Stordalen Mire near Abisko, Sweden - Bog_T0_3 | ecosystem: Environmental > Terrestrial > Soil > Wetlands > Peat | place: Sweden: Abisko, Stordalen Mire...
ACGCATCCAGCGCAACCTTCGCTTTAAAATCAGCGCTATATCTTTTCCGTTTCCCACTCATCGGCTCGTTCCCTCTCAGGTCGAACCAAGCTTAAACCCCTGTCCGGGATTCCGGGGCCACCTCAGTGATCACGCCAGGCGGTCCTGGCCGGTGGCCCACCGGCGTCCGTCTGGCCGCCCGCCACCATGAGGTGGTATGGCTTTCGCTGGCGAGCGGCCGGCTCGACGTCGCCGGACAGCCGGACCTGGCACTCACCACCGGGTCGTTACCGGTACCACTGGCCGGCTCCGGCTGGAATCCGCAATCGGGGACCGTTGCCGGGTCACGGCGGCGCTGGCGGCTCGGTTGACCGGCGAAGCCTATCTGTTCTATCGGCCGCTTCCCAGTCGACCAATCGGCGCTCGCGACCTCCTGGGCTTTGGCGGCTTCGGCCTGTTCGGCGATGTGCGCCTGCTGATCATGATGGGACTGTTGACCGCACTGTTGGGCCTGGTCACGCCGATGGTCACCGGCCCGCTGTTTTCCGAGGTGCTGCCGCGCGCCGACCTGCCGTCGTTCACCGCGATGGTCATCGGCACCGTCCTGGCCGCGATTGGCAACGCCACCTTCGAGGTCGTGCGCAGCTTCGCCATGCTGCGCCTCCAGGGCCGGATGGACAACCAGCAGTTCTCATTTTGGCTATTGGCTGGGATGTCAGCCCGTTGACAAACTCCGGGGCTTGGGATTCGCTGCACGTACCCGATGCAGGTCGGAGCGTTGGTTATGGCGATGGGTCGGCTGAGTAACCGAACGGTGCCCAAACGGGCGAGCAGCCAACTTGCGGTGGCGTTGGCGCCGCGTCATCGGTTCTATGACACGGCGCCAACGCAATCCTGCGCGAGGCCGAGTTCGATCATTTCGTCGAGATGTTGTGTCAGGATTATTATGCCGAAGAGGGTCATCCTTCGATTCCGCCGGGACGCTACGCTTGGATGCTGTTTATTGGGCAGTGTGAGGTTCGACCGCAAGCGCAAGGACACATTGTTCTGATCGCTTGGGATGATGATAAGTTGTTCGCTATGGCATTTGCCCAACCTTTGGATTAAACTGCTACTTTCGGTGGGTTTCTCACCGGGCTGTTGGGCCCTGCTGTTGATAGAGAACCGGTGAACTATTGGGATATTATAGCGCGGGATAATCCCCGCAAGAGCCGCGTAACAATTAGGCGTTCGGTTGTTGAGACGCATACTATAACCCCGCATTACGCGAAGACACCAGATGTAGGCGAACCTGAGTCAACGGGATAAGCTTCTCACGCCAAGGATAATGCAATCGGTGATCCACGTTCCCTCTGGAAGGGTAGAAGCTGTGCGTGCCATCGACGTTCTGCCCGCCGCCATCGGCGGCAGGCAGAACGTCGATGGCGCTAAGTGAACAGTATTGGGGTTAAACAGGCGTTTTTCCGCGGCTTGCTAATTTACCCATTCGCATACAGGCTTGAGGCGGCGCAGTTTTCGATACTGCTTCCGTTCTTCGGCTGTAAAGCGGTGGCGGATCATGTCCTGGGCTTTGCGCAGGGCCAATGTCGTTGTCCTGGTGCACCCCCAGAGATACCAGACGTCTCCGGTCCACGGGTTGACGGCATAATAGCCGTCGATGCCGGCCAAAATCCCAGCTCCTGAGAACGTGAAGAAGGGCAGACTTATGTCCGGTTCATACCAAAGGGTGCCTGGTGGCCGGGGACGGTGGCCGGATAGTGCTTTGTATGCAAGTTGCTCTGCCTCATCGACATCCAATTTTTTCGGAACATCTCCGGCAATGGCGCTCGGTAAGGAGATATCCAATAGGCAATATACGATGAAGACCAACCTCCTAAGATAGCCAAGCATGATCAAACCCTCCGGTGTTCGTCGATGCGCGCAATGACGGGCTTTACCCCATGGACAGTTCCAATAAAATCTTCGACGTATCCCGGCATTGGCTTGTTCGTTTTGGGATCAATTCCGAAAAGTCCGCTATCCTGTAGTATTTTTGCAAATTTTCTCGGGTCATTGACGCCATTGATGTATTTGCCAAGACGTCCAACGAAGAAATCCAGGCATTCCGCATAGCTACTAAATTTCCACATTTCACGAGTTTCGTCACCTTTGGCGCGGTCAAAATCTCCAGGAGTGTTGTGTTTATGCATCAGACCGAGAAAATTACTATCCTCCTTGGCAAATCGTGAATCGCCCCACGTCGATTCCATTCCTGACAGGGCAAGGATATATTCCACAGGAACATGCAGTCGATCCGCTGCCGCCTGGGCATCGGCCAAGTGGTCGGTGACGAATCGCTCCCTCCTGAGTTCCTCATAGCTCTGCGATTGCGCCGCCAGAACAACCTTCCCTTGGTCGATGGCCTCATTCGCCCGTTCCTCCAGCCGTTTCATCACCGGCGGCCACGACGGTTGGCGGGTGGCGATGGTGCGGACCGCGGTGGCATGATCCACGTTCCCTCTGGAAGGGTAGAAGCTGTGCGTGCCATCGACGTTCTGCCCGCCGCCATCGGCGGCAGGCAGAACGTCGATGGCGCTAAGTGAACAGTATCGGGGTTAAACAGGCGTTTTTCCGCAGCCTGCTAATTTACCCATTCGCATACAGGCTTGAGGCGGCGCAGTTTTCGATACTGCTTCCGTTCTTCGGCTGTAAAGCGGTGGCGGATATCGGTCAGAGCCCGGTGCAAGGCGGGCGTTGTCGGTCTGGTACAACCCCATAAATCCCATACGTCCCCGGTCCACGGGTTGACCGCCCAATAACCATCAATGCCAGCCAGAATCGCAGCTCCCGAGAACGTGAAGAAGGGCAGACTTATGTCCGGTTCATACCAAAGGGTGCCTGGTGGCCGGGGATGATGGCGGGATATCGCTTTGTATGCGAGTTGCTCTGCCTCGTCGACATCCAATTTTTTTGGAACATCTCCGGCAATGGCACCCGATACGGTGATCGTCATCAGCCAACATCCGATGAGAACCAGCCTCGTAAAATAGCCAAGCATGATCAAGCCCTCCGGTGTTCGTCGATGCGCGCAATGACGGGTTTTACCCCACGGACGGTTCCGATAAAATCTTTGACGTATTCCGGCTTTGGCTTGTTAGTATCGGGATCGATACCAAAAAGTTCGCTATCCTGGAGTATCTTCGCGAATTTCTTCGGATCAGTTACGCCATTGACGTATTTACCAAGGCGTACAACGAAGAAATCCAGGCACTCGGCGTAGCTACCGAATTTCCACATCTCACGATTCGGATTTTTTAAGGCATGGTCAAAATCTCCAGGAGTGTTGTGTTTATGCATCAGACCAAGAAAATTACTATCCTCCTTGGCAAATCGTGAATCGCCCCACGTCGATTCCATTCCTGACAGGGCAAGGATATATTCCACAGGAACATGCAGTCGATCCGCTGCCGCCTGGGCATCGGCCAAGTGGTCGGTGACGAATCGCTCCCTCCTGAGTTCCTCATAGCTCTGCGATTGCGCCGCCAGAACAACCTTCCCTTGGTCGATGGCCTCATTCGCCCGTTCCTCCAGCCGTTTGATCACCGGCGGCCACGACGGTTGGCGGGTAGCGATGGTGCGGACCGCGGTGGCAAAGTGCTCGGCGGCATCGGCCATCTCGTTGAAGGTTGTCGCCCGCGCGGAAAGGGCGGCGGCCCGCCGCAAATCGTCCACCGCGTGGATGCCGCCGCCGAAGTCAAGATAGCGGTCGTGAAACGCACCTTGGCCGAGCCTGGAGTCGGCGTTCCAGGCCGCCAGCACCGGGGCGAAGCGTTCGCCGGTCTTCCGGTTGCCGTCGCGAAAAACCATGGGCTCCCTTCAACTGAACGCCGGTGTGAACCAGCAGGCCGGTGGCGCGTCCGACGGCGCTGAGATCGTCGAGCGGCGGGTTCTCGCCGTGCCCGAAGTGAATCGGCTTGGCCTTCGCCGACGCTGAACCGCTACTGCCGCCGCTGGTCCAGCGACCGTGCCAGTCCCGTGGCTCGTCGGGGTTGTAGTGGCCGCCATTGCCTGACGTCGCACCGACCATCGTCCGTTTCCTCCTCTGGCGTCGCGCCCATGATGGGCTGTGTGACCCCATGATCATGCGGGATAATAATTTATGATGTCAAGGATTTTGTACCGCATTATACGCAATGATTCTTTTATGTTTGCTTAATGTTCGCTAAACGAGCCGTCTTACGCGGATCGTTCGCGGACGATCAAGGCGATGTATCCCGTGCTCTGCCATTGAAAGGGATGGGAGCAGACGACCACACCGGGACCGTCGACGTCCCCCGTATGGGCCGGACCCTTTGTTCCAGGCTGACATTTTTTTGAACCCCTGCCTTGGCGGGTCGGAGCCGAAGCGAGAGTCCGGTTCGAACCGGCGGCACCCGCGGACCCGCAAAGAACCGTCACCGGCGAGGCCAATACTCCCCCGAGTCCTTCTGCCGCCTTTTGCATTGCAGTCATCGCTGTTAGGCTGCTACCCCGAAGGTCGGGCGCCGGATCGGGCGGGCCAGGGTTCTTTGTTTGCCGGGGAGTTTTCGCATGGCGATTCAGGTCGCACTCAACCACAAGACCACCTACCATTATGATCGGCTGGTGGCGCTGGGTCCGCAGATTGTGCGGTTGCGTCCGGCTCCCCACTGTCGGACGCCGATCCTCAGCTATTCGCTGAGGATCACGCCCCGCCAGCATTTCCTCAACTGGCAGCAGGACCCACAGTCCAATTACCAGGCGCGGCTGGTCTTCCCCGAACGGACCCGGGAGTTCGTGATTGAGGTCGATCTGGTCGCCGAGATCGCCGCGATCAATCCATTCGATTTTTTCTTGGAAAGCAGCGCCGAAGACGTGCCGTTCACTTACGAGCCGGGGCTGCTGCGTGAATTACGGCCCTATCTGGAAACCGAAACCAGCGGTCCACGACTGTCGGCGTGGCTGGCCTCGGTGGACCGCAGCCCGCTCCGAACCATCGACTTCCTGGTCGCCCTCAACAGCCGGCTGCAACGGGAAATCGGCTACGTCATCCGCCTGGAACCCGGTGTTCAGACCTGCGAGGAAACCCTGACCCTCGGCACCGGCTCGTGCCGCGATTCGGCCTGGCTGCTGGTCCAGATTCTGCGTAACCTGGGGCTTGCTGCCCGTTTCGTCTCGGGCTACCTGATCCAACTGACGGCCGACCAGAAGGCCCTCGACGGCCCCAGCGGGCCTGAGGCCGACTTCACCGACCTTCACGCCTGGACCGAGGTGTTCCTGCCCGGTGCCGGCTGGATCGGACTCGATCCGACCTCGGGCCTGCTGGCCGGCGAAGGCCACATCCCGCTGGCCTGCACCCCCGACGCCAGCAGCGCCGCCCCGGTTACCGGCGTCGTCGAGTCGTGCGAGGTCAGCTTCGCCCATCACATGAGCGTCTCCCGCGTGCGCGAGGCGCCGCGCGTCACCAAACCCTACACGCCCGCCCAGTGGGCGGCCATCGAGGCCCTCGGCCATCGGGTCGACGACGACCTGCGCCAGAGTGACGTCCGGCTGACCATGGGCGGAGAGCCGACCTTCGTCTCCATCGACCAGATGGACAGCCCGGAATGGACCGTGGCCGCGCTGGGTCCGACCAAGCGGCAGCTCGGCGCCGCTCTGCTGAGCCGGTTGCGCCGCCGTTTCGCCCCAGGCGGCCTGCCCCACTACGGCCAGGGCAAGTGGTATCCGGGCGAGTCGCTGCCCCGTTGGGCGTTTGCGATCTATTGGCGTCAGGATGGCGATGCCCTGTGGGTCAACGAGGCGCTGCTGGGGGATGAGAACCGAGACTATGGCTTCGGAGTCCGCGAGGCTGAACTATTCCTGAGCGCGCTGTCGCGCCGGCTCGGGATCGACCCGACGCTGGTCCATGCCGCCTACGAAGACCCCTGGCACTACCTGAAACGCGAGAGCCTGCTGCCGGTCAATGTCGATCCGCTGGAAAACCGCCTCGATGACAAGGAGGAGCGCGAGCGGCTGGCCCGGGTCTTTGCGCGCGGCCTTAATGAACCGGTGGGGTTCGCCCTGCCGATCAACCGTCGCCACGAAGCCCATGGTCCAGTTTGGCTGTCCAGCGCCTGGCCGTTGCGCCAGGAGCGGCTGCTGCTGGTCCCCGGCGACAGCCCGGTCGGTTTCCGCCTGCCCTTGGGCTCGTTGCCCTGGGTCGACCCCCGCGACCGGCCGGTATCGTGGGAACAGGATCCCTTCGAGGAACGCCGGCCGCTGCCACCCAATCAGGTGCCGCTGAAGCAAAGCACCACCGGCCCGGCCCGGCCCGAACCCCTGAGCCGCCAGCCCCGGCAGGACATGGCCGACGTGCGCACCGGGGTTCCCGAGCCCGGCCAGTCGGCCCCCTGGGTGGTGCGCACCGTTCTGTGCGTCGAGCCGCGCAACGGCCGGCTCTATATCTTCCTGCCGCCGATGGCGCTGTTGGAGGACTTCGTGGCGATGATCGCCGCCATCGAAGAGACCGCCATCGAGCTGGACATGCCGGTCCTGCTGGAAGGCTACACCCCGCCCCGCGACCCCCGACTGAATTCGCTGGCGGTGACCCCCGATCCCGGAGTGATCGAGGTCAACATCCACCCCTCCCACGACTGGGACCAGTTGGTGCGCAATACCATCGCCCTTTACGAAGAGGCGCGGCTGACCCGGCTCGGCACCGAGAAGTTCATGCTCGATGGCCGCCACTGCGGCACCGGGGGCGGCAACCACATCGTTCTTGGCGGTGCCACCGCCGCCGACAGCCCGTTCCTGCGCCGCCCCGACCTGTTGCGCAGCCTGATCACCTACTGGCAGCACCACCCCTCGCTGTCGTTCCTGTTCTCGGGTCTGTTCATCGGGCCAACCAGCCAGGCGCCCCGGGTCGATGAGGCGCGCAACGACACCCTTTACGAACTTGAAATTGCCTTCCAGCAACTGGACAGGGCGAGTTCCGACTGCCCGCCGTGGTTGGTGGACCGGGTGCTGCGTCACCTGCTGACCGACCTTCAGGGCAACACCCACCGCGCCGAGTTCTGTATCGACAAGCTTTACTCGCCGGACAGCGCCAGCGGGCGCCAGGGGCTGGTGGAATTCCGCGCCTTCGAGATGCCGCCCCACGCCCAGATGAGTCTGACCCAGGCGCTGGTGCTGCGGGCGCTGGTGGCCCGGTTCTGGCGCCGCCCCTATAAGGCGCCGCTGGTGCGCTGGGGCACCGAATTGCACGACCGCTTCATGCTGCCCTACTTCGTTCAGCTTGACTTCGGCGACGTGCTGGCCGAACTCCGGGATGCCGGCTACCCGATCGAGGACGCCTGGTTCGCCCCCCACATCAACTTCCGCTTTCCGCTTTATGGCGAGATCGTCCAGCGCGGCATTACCATCGAGCTGCGTCAGGCCCTGGAGCCCTGGCATGTGCTGGGAGAGGAAGCGGGCAGCGGTGGCACCGCGCGCTATGTTGACAGTTCCGTCGAGCGACTTCAGGTCCGCGTCACCGGTCAGGTCGACGGGCGCCACATCGTGGTCTGCAACGGCCGCCGGGTGCCGCTCCATCCCACCGGCGTCGAAGGTGAAGCGGTCGGCGGGGTCCGCTATCGGGCCTGGCAGCCGCCGTCCTGCCTCCACCCCACCATCCCGGTACATTCGCCGCTGGTCTTCGATCTGGTCGATACCTGGTCTGAGCGTTCGCTGGGCGGTTGCTCTTACCACGTCTCGCACCCCGGCGGCCTGTCCCATGACCGCTTCCCGATCAACGCCAACGAAGCCGAGGGTCGCCGCCTCGCGCGCTTCTTCCCCTTCGGCCACACCCCGGGGCCGATGACCGTGCCCGCCGAAGGTCGCAACCTGGAATTTTCCTATACTCTCGACCTGCGCCGAACCTGACCGTTCTTCCCCGATGGCCGCCCTCTTCAGACGGCCATCGGGGCACCTTTGTCGGGAAGATTCGGGATCAACCGGACAAGGAGCCACCAGTGCCCCACGCAAAGCAGTCTCTGGCGACGGCACTGGTGCTGGTCGTCACCCTCGTTATTGCGGTTGCCGACGTTCTGCTGCCCCAGGACATCGAGACCGACTTTCTTTACACCCTGCCGGTCCTGTTATGCGTCAGAACCGGATGGCGTTTTCTGCCCTCGGTGGTTGCCGCAATTGCGGTGACCTGGACCGTGGGGGTCGATCTCTATGTCGCGGCGATCCACCCGGCGGCCCCCGACGGAGTCATCGCCGATACCATCAACGACCTGTTCGGCATCATCTCGGTGGTCGCGCTCGCCGTCTTCGTGTCCCGGCGGATGCGGCAGGAGCGTGATCTCCACAGCATCATCCGCTTCATGGATGGCCGGCTGCGCCCCGACGACAATGCCCGGCTCCACCACATGAGGGAAATGACCCGGATGATGTCCCTGGATGACGACAACCGGCCGATGCCAACGCCCCCGCGCTGAGCGGCCCGCCGCCAGGCCCAATGCCGCCACCAGCCACGATCCTTAATCATTGATGTTATGCTTGCGCTGCATAGCTTGACTGAGGATGACGGTTGCTGAGCAGGCACGGCCGGGCTTAGGATTTTAACGAGGTCTATTGGGTGACTACCTTTTTAACGAAGGACTGCCAGGATCGGGCTGGCGGTAAGAGAGGGGTGGTTCCCTGGCGGGAACGGCTTCGGCCAAGGGTGAGTTCGTCTGAATGGCCAGCCGCGTACCATGGCCGCGGAAGAATCCGTGGCATGCCTGGGTTTGGTCAAAGCCAACAGAAGGAGGGCTTGAGATGACGACGATTTCTGCGACACCGCCGGGATACGGCATAGCCACCATGATCCAGCAGGCCACCACGGCAACGTCGACCACGTCCTCCGCCAGCCTGCCGGGCGTATCTGGGTTGATCCAGTCCGCAGTGGGCACCAGCGGCGGCATGTTCGGGGCCATCGCCGGAACCAATGTCAGCAACACCATCAACATCTTTTCGGTCCTGGGGGCAGGCAGCAGCAGCAGCGGCGGCACCATCCAAAGTTCGCTTGACCAACAGAAGGTCACGACCCAAACCAACGCCATTTTCACCAATGTCGCGGCGCGAATCAGCGCCATGGAGAAGGGGACCTATAAGCCGCAGGCCGACTGGGAAAAGGTCGCGGACTACTCGGCGCAAACCGGCCAGCCGGTGGTGGTGTCTCTGAACAGCAAGGGACAGGTCCAGGCGGTGCCGCAGTCCCAGGCAGATCTCAGCCAGTACAATGTTCAGCAGCAAAGCAAATTGCAAAGCGCCATGACCGACATTGCGACCATGGCCGGCAAAATTGAGGCCAATGCGAAGAACAGTACTTGGCTCGCCGATCTCAGTGGCGCCGGAAACGACCTTTCGTTAATCCATAGCGGTGCTCTTACGCCCCAGAGCAGCTGGGAACAGCAGGGCGCGCTCTTGATGGAAACCCATCAGCCGTTCAAAATCTCGCTCGACAGCACCGGCAACCTCCAGGTTACCGGGCAGTTGACAGACCCGATGACCGACCTGACGCCGACCCAGGCAACTCTGCTGCGCAAGGCGGTCGAGACCATCCCCAGCATGATTAACAACAACACGCCAACCACCAGTTGGCAAATCGACGCCCAGAATTACGATCAGTCAGGCGTACCCTATTACCTCGATATTGATCCCATCACCAACCGGATTTCCGCCAAGCAAGACAGCGGAACCAACATCACACCCGATTTCATGAACACCCCGCCCTACCCGGATGTTGGTGACAACACGCCGTTGCTCAAGCAAGCGGCAACTTTTATCCAAAACAAGCAGGCATTTCTCCTCGATTTCGATACGACCGGTAAGATCGTAGCCAAGGCGCTGACCGCCACCAATCTGGAAAAGTACAATAATCCAAGCCAGACCCCGAGCAGCGGAGCGCTAAGTTCCGGCTCGTATATGTCACTCTATGCCTGAGCACCCCGGCTCTCAGGCCCCCCCCCACGCCCCCACGGCAGCCCCCCGGGCTGCGGTGATCCCGGACGTGGTCGGGGGACGGGGACCCGGAGCGGCTATTGGTGGTCGGAGACGTTACCAGCTACGGACCGGCCCCACGTCAACGTGAATGAAGTCACTGTCGGGGTAGTACCCCACGCCGCCGGCGCGTAAAGACAGCGCCGCGCGATGCAGGCGGGCCAAGCCCAGGTTCGGCAGGCGCAGGTCCACCGCCATGCCTTTGACGTGGTAGCTGTGCCGGGCCACCCCGTAATGATCGGTTTCAATCAGCATATTGTTGGTCTGCGGTGACCGATAGCCGGAAACCACATGGAACGGCCCATGGGCGCCGACCCGTTTCTGAAGGGCATAAACCACGTCCAGCAACCGCGGGTCGATCCGATGCACCGCACCGGTACGATGATCGCGAAACAGATGGTTGACGGCGTGGAGGGCATCCGAGAGATAGTGGCCCTTGATCCAATAATCGGCGCTCAGTCGTTCGCCGGTGTGCAAATTCAGGAATGCCAGCCGCCGGTGCAGGCCTCCGGGGCGAGGCAAAGCGAAGGCGTGGACGGGGTGGAACATGGAAGCGGCGGCGGCAGCCGCAGTTCCAAGTCGGAGAAAGCCTCGGCGTCCGATCGGTGCTTCCGAATTGGACCGGTCATCCTCAGTCGACATGAAACCTCCCTTCGGGCAGAGTAGAAACAAACTGCGCTTTGGCGCCAACGTCGGTCAACGACCCCTTTTGAATCCTTTTCACCCACCGCTGTCAAGCCGGGATTTTACCCAAGACCCCGACTTTCAGTCTGTCAATCCTTAAAATTTACCACAATCACGCCCGTAACTGTGGCGCAGTATCGCGAACGGCGACCCGCAATGGGCCGCCGTCCGCGATCGCATAACAAAATGGGGAACGCCGTTTCGCGGCCCCTACCCTGTCTCAGCCCTGCCGCTTATTGCTGCCCTTGGACGGGAGGGCGGGCTAACCGCCCGCCACGCGCGGCTTGCGGCGCACCCAAAAGCCCTCGGAATGAACAGGTCCCTGGTCGCGGAACGCCAGACGCATGGGCTTATGGCCAGGCACGAGTGGCCGCTCCGGCCGAACGGCAACCTCGGCAAGTTGCCGGCTGCGCGGCGCCACCGCGTTCAGGGTCGCCACCGGATCGCCGCCGCCGGGCAGCGCCCCGGTGTCACCACGATTGCCCAACAGAGCATCGCGCCATGCCGGGGCCTCCTCGACCTCCTCTTCGCCATCGCGAGCGCCCCAGGTCCGTACCGGACCGGTATCGACGTGGACGAAATTGCTCTCGGGGTAGTAACCGACGCCACCGGCCCGCAAGGCCAGGGCCACCTCGTGCAGCGCCGACAGGCCGCAGCCCGGAACCCGGATATCCACGGCCTTGCCCTGCATGTGCAGGCTGTGGCTGGCGACGCCGCCATGGGTGGCGTGGAGCCAGGCGTTGGTCCTTGGTGAGCGGTAGCCGCAAATCACGTCAATGGCCCCGTTGCCGCCGGTCAGGCGGTAAATGCCGTAAAGCACGTCCAACAGCCGCGGATCGATCACATGAACCGAGCCATCACGGTGATCCCGCAAAAAATGATTGACCGTCGCCAAAGCATCGTTGACATAGCGGCCCTCGGTCCAATACGCGAGGTCAAGCCGCTCCTGGGTGTTGACATTGAACAACGACACCTGCCGAACCGGTGCCGTAGGATCGACCGCACCATACCGGTAGGAAGCCAGCACCTCGAGAGGATTCAACAACGCAGCACCGGCAACTGCACCGATGCCGGCTCGAAGAAAATGGCGGCGACCGATCAGTAAATCCTCACTTGATGCGGACTTTTTTACCGTCATGAAGCTCTCTCCCGCGGCAGCACTGCTGCGCCGCTGTCATACTTCCGCTGTAAGCCGTTTGCTCCCTCCTTTAGGGCCTTATCCCGTGGGCAACTGTCAAGGATAAAATCTGACGAAAAGGTAAACCATTGATTTATACCGGACTTCCTTGAAGGGCGGGGATGCCCGCGGGCCATCGCAATGCGACATGACGTCGCGTGCGCAGCCTGCCGCGAGGTTCGACCGTAACCCGATTCTCCAACGGATCAAGCCCCGGCCGGTCCGGGGACCCCAGAGGCGGAGGAAATGACCGACCGCGAAGCAGCCGGCCCCCATCCCGGCTTAGCCAGCGGTGCCGATACTCCGCGTCACCGATTCGGCGTTCCGTCGGATCGCCTGTATCACCTGGGCATCGCGACCATAAATATCTTCGCGGAACTGGATCAAACCTTGATCATCAACCCAGGCGGTTTGATAAAGCAGGTACACCGGCACCGGCGTCCGTAGCGTGACCAGCCGGGTCTCGCCTTTCTTCAGCACCTGACTACGCCGCTCTTCGGTCCACTCGGGCATATCGGCCAGCACGAAATCGGCCAGCGCCATCGGATTACCGACCCGCACACAACCCGAGCTGAAGGTCCGCACGGCCTTGCCAAATTTTTCACGGTGGGGCGTGTCGTGCAAATAAACGTCGAAGTCGTTAGGGATATTGAACTTAACCTGCCCGAGGGCGTTATGCGCCCCCGGCATCTGCCGCAAGCGGAAACGGTTGATGTCGCGAAAGGTCTCCCAGTCGATGCGGGCCGGATTGACCCGACCGCCCGAAAACGAGCCGTCATAAAGAGCAATATGCTGCTCTGCCAGATAGTTGGGATCCCGACGAAGCTTGGGCAGAATATCCTCCCGGGCCAGTTTCGTCGGCACCGACCAGGTCGGGTTCCAGATCAGGGAAGTGATCTGGCTGCCGAAGATCGGGGTCCGCCGAACTCTGGTGCCGACGATCACCGGCATTTCCAGGACCACCTTGCCATCCGCCACCGCCCGGAGATTGAAGCCGGGCACGTTCACCAGCACCCGACGCGGCCCCAGATCGTCTGGCATCCAGCGTTCGCGTTCCATGTTGGCAATGACGCTGACAATCCGCTCTGCAACGCCGACATTGAGGGCGGCACGGGTCGACTCCCGGACCACCCCATCGGGTTCCAGTCCATGGCGCCGCTGGAAGCGTTGTACCGCAGCCTTCACGGCCTGGTCGTAAAGCGGCGTCACCGGCAGTTTGGCATCAAGGTCCCCCGTCACGGCCAGCCGGCGGCGCAGGACGCGCACCGCGGCATTGCCTGCCCCCGGTGACAGTTCGAAGTCTTCGGAGAGTCTCGGCCAGCCACCGGCGGCCTCAATGGCGCGCAGGGTGCGCAGAGCCCGCTTCAATCCAAGATAGCCGGGACGGTTCGGAGCCAATCCGGCCAGGAAAGAAGGAAGGTCGGACGCCGCGAGCGCCGCCGTGGCCGTCGCCGCCACGTCGATGGCGGGCGGAACCAGCGCGAACTCTTCGGCGATGGAGTGTGGTGGGACCCTGCCGTGATGCACGTCGCCGGCATAATCCATCAGGGCGTCGGTCAACAGCACATCCAGCTCCGCCTGACGGGCCGGGTCGGTGGCCTCAACCCGCGCGGCAATCGCTGCGGAATGATAGTCAGAAGGCAGCAGGCCGTCAGCATCCGCCCCCGCCGTCACCTGACGGAGACTCTGGGCCGCCGGCAGCAGGGTCAACCCGGCGCCGGTGTCGGCGAACCACGCAGCCGCGTAGCTGCGTCCCTCGTAAAACTGACGGAGACGGGCCAGATCCGGCTGACGGTGAACATCCAGGGTGGCGAGCCCGGCGGCCAGACGCGCTGCGATCGCTTCGGCCAGCGGCCCGACCGGCTGAACCGGAGGCGGGGCCGGAGCCGGAGCCGCAACCGGTTCCGAAACCGCCGGCGCCTCGGCCTGACCCGGCACCGTGACCGCGGGTGTCGCGGGCACCGGAGCCGCCGCGGGCTCCGGGACCGGTGGCGCCGTCTGCGCCCCGGCCGCTCCCAGCATCGCACAGCACACCACCGCAGCAACCAAGACTCGCGCCAGATGACTCATCGCCCTACCACCACTAAAACCCGAACACCACCATACAGAACCTGCGGCCCGGTCGCCCACCGGCAATCCCGGTCTTCGCAGATTGCGTCCCGCCGTGGCCACCCGGCAACGTGCGGTCACCTCGCCGGAACCGGAGCGGCCACCGGCCGTGGGCGGCACCGGGGTTGCTTAACGCCGTTATTCTCCAGACGGTCACCCTCGTCCGGCATGGCAGACCTCCGGTCAGGCGATATCCGCCGGACCGGACGCCGGTGCGCGGGTCGCCGCTTCCGGTGGCACCCGTACTGTCAGCATCAGCAACAGCCCGGCCAGGAAAAAGCCAAGGATGGTGGCCATCCCGGCACGCTGACTGGCAAAGGCCGCGGTGGCGGTGCCCAGCGCCAGCGGGCCGAGAAAGGCTGCGGCCCGACCTGACAGGCTGTAGAGGCCGAACATCTCGGTGACCATGCCGGCCGGCGCCATCCGGGCCAGCAGCGAACGGCCGGCGGCCTGGACCGGCCCCACGAACACCCCCAGCCCCAGCGCCAGACCCCAGAACCATTCCTTGTCGTGGACCAGCAGAATGCCGGTCCCGAACCCAAGCAACGCCGACAGCGACAGGAGAATGGTCGGCTTCGCCCCGATCCGATCGTCGATCCAGGCAAAGCCCGCCGCCCCCGCCGCCGCGGTGGCGTTGAGCGCGAGGCCGAACAGCAGGATTTCCTGAAAGCTCATGCCGAAGCTGCCCGCGGCATAAATGCCACCAAAGGCAAAGAGAGTGGCAAGCCCATCCCGGAACAGCGCGCTGGCCACCAACAGCATGCCGATATCCCGATATTTCCGGGCCTCCCGGACTGTTCGGGCCAGCATTAACCCGCCTTCGACGACAGCCCGGCGCCCACCGATGCCGGTCGCCGCCCGGTCGGGAACGAACAGGAACAGCGGCAAGGCAAATACCGCGAACCACAGCGCCGCCAGCGGCGCCGCAGCCCGAATATTCTCCAGATCAGCAATTCCCACCAGCCCGAACAACGGTGGGTTGCCCTTGACCAGACCGAACAACGCCACCAGCAGACAGCCGATGCCGCCGAGATAACCCGCCGCCCAGCCCCACCCGGACAGCCGGCCAATATGGTCGCGCGGTACCAAATCCGGGAGCATGGCGTTGTAGAAGACCATGGCCAGCTCCCGCGCCACCACGGCAAGCGCCATCGCCACCAGCGCCAGCGGCATCGACGAGGGCGCCGGCATCACCCAGAACAGGGTGGCGGTGGCCACCACCGTTATCGCCGTGAACAGTGCAATCCAGGGTTTGCGCCGGCCGGCGCGGTCGGCGATGGCCCCGAGCAGCGGTGACAGCACCGCCACCAGGACACCGGCCACCGCCAACGCCTGACCCCAGGCCGCGGTGCCCTGTTCGGGCGACGGCGCCACCGAGCGGGTAAAGTAAACGCTGAAAATGAAGGTATCGATCACCACCGGTCCGGCGGTGATGCCCCAATCGTAGCAGCACCAGGCCGCAATCGCACGTTTGTCCATATGGACTCCCATTACCCCTTTCAGCGGTTAAACACCGCAACCAGCTCGATGTGAGCCGACCACAGGAACTGGTCCACCGCCAAAACCGTGATGAGCCGATAGCCGCCCGCCCGCAAATGATGGGCATCGCGGGCGAAGGTCGCGGGGTTGCACGAAACCGCCACCACCACCGGCACGTTTGAGGCGGCCAGCGCCTCGGCCTGCGCCGCTGCCCCGGCCCGGGGCGGATCGAACACCACGGCCTCGTAACCGGTCAGTTCCTGCGGCGACATCGGCTCCCGGCCCAGGTCCCGGCGTCCAATGGTCAGCCCGGGCAGGCCACGTCCGGCCAGGGCCAGCGCCGCCAGCGCCGCGCCGTTCCCGTCCACGCCAAGAACCCGCCGCCCGGTTACCCCGGCCAGCGGCAACGAAAAGGTGCCGCAGCCGGCGAACAGGTCGGCCACGGCCATCGCCCCTGCCCCAACCCCGGTCAGCACCGCGGCGGTCAGCGCCGCCTCGCCCTCGGCACTGGCCTGAAGAAAGGCTCCCGGCGGCACCAGAACCGGATAACCGCCGAACCGGACCAGGGCCGGCCGTCGTGCCGCCACCGGTTCCGGCGGTTGCCCCGATCGCGGCTGCCACGACAGGCGAGAGAGATCCGCGGCGGAGGCCAACTCGGCCAGGGCCTGCCGGGCCGAAAGGCCGAGCCGGTCCGGGCCGACCAGCACCAGATCGAGACCGCTTTCGACTCGGGTCACCGCCACCTCGGCGATGCCGCCTTCGGCCAGCACCGGGGCCAGCCCGCGGCGCAGCACCGGCACCAGCGCGATCAGCTCTGGGGCCAACACCGGACACTGTTCCAGGTCCACCAGCCGATGGCTCAACCGTTCCTTGAAGCCGACCAGCACGGCACCGCCCCGGCGCTGGACGGAAAAAGTGGCGCGGCGGCGTCCGCCCGGCGCGGTTCGCACCAGCGGCACCGGCCGGTCGGGTGCGAATCCGGCGCGCTCCAGCGCCGCCGCCACCTGTTCGGCCTTCCACGCGCCGTAGCCGGGGTCGCCGAAATGCTGGAGAGTGCAGCCGCCGCACCGGCCGAAATGGTGGCAGGCCGGTTCCACCGCATCCGGTCCCCGGGCCAGCCACGCCAGCACCTGCCCGCGGCGCCCCTCGGCCTGGACCGGTCCCAGCCGCACCCGCACCCGGTCACCGGGCACGGTCAGCGGAACGAACACCCGGTCGCCGGCCTTCCCGGCGCCGCCCGGATCGAAAATGCCGTCGCCCCGGGCGCCAACCCTGGCGATGGTCACCTCAATTCCCACCGAAGGGTCGGATTCGGGTCGGTATCGGGCTGAACCCACGATCTGCTGCTCCTTTCTGCTGCCCCTTTGGCGCTCCGGCTCCTTGCCAAGGCGTCGCTGGCCCACAGATTATCCTGGTACGAAGGGGTTGTGCCATGGTCGCCGGCGCGCCATACCACCGATCCTCGTGCGGCGGGTGGCATTTTCCTTCTTCGGGCGTTACCGGAAGTGCTATAGCTGCCACCCTCTGGTGCCCCATCGGGGGCACTTTCCCTGGCTCCCTCGTAGCGGACCTCGCCATGACCGACCAAAGTTCCGATGTCTCGGCCGATGCCATGTTCGACAAGGCCCTTGATATCGCCGAAAAGCACCTGAAGCGGGCCGTCGAAGAAGGGGGCGTGCTCGGCCCCTATGTGGCGGTCGCCATGATCGAAGCCGCGGTCAACACCGCGGTCGATGAAACCAGCCACGAGGACGTGGTCGACATGCTGCGCGACCTCGCCAACCAGATCGAAGAAGACGCCGAGAACGAAGAAGACTGATCCACCCACCCGAATGCCCCGGGCTCCCTGAACGGAGCCGGAGTCGCTCCGGGGCTTTTTGGGCGCCTGGGGTTTGGGAGCGGGATCAGCAATCGTCCGGTCGGATCACGAATGGGTTCCGTGGGGTCAAGGGCACCCCCGGAGCGCGTGGGTGGTCGCGTCGTTACCGCTGAGCCCAAAAGCGACGGTCCCCGCCCCCTCCCTGGCAAGGCGGCAACGGGCGGGTGTGCCAGGCTTTCGCATCGCGACACGCGCTTGTCGGTAGAGGCAGCGGCCGAGCGGCGGGAAACCGCCTCCGTTTACGATTTCCGGTGTAGCCGTACCAGATTGGCCTGCGCCGCGGCGCTGCCCTGGTCCGCGGCCTTCTTGTACCATTCCACGGCCCGGGTCACGTCCCGTACCACCCCGCGGCCGTTTTCATACATCTCACCTAAAGTGTTTTGCGCATCGGCATCACCCTGGTTCGCCGCCTTGCGGTACCAGTCCACGGCCTTCGCGGCATCCTGGGATACGCCGTGGCCATTTTCATACATCACGCCGAGGTTGTACTGAGCGTCGGCGCTGCCCTGGTCCGCAGCCTTCCGATACCATTCCGCGGCGCTGGCATCATCGCGCGGCACGCCGCGGCCGTTCTCGTACATCCAGCCCAGGTTGAACTGTGCCGCGGCAAAACCCCGGTCCGCAGCCTTCCGATACAACTCGGCAGCTTTGGCATCGTCCCGGGGCACGCCGCGGCCACTGGCGTACAGAAAGCCCAGATTGGCCTGGGCCGGTATATCTCCCTGATCCGCCGCCTTCCGGTACCACTCGGCGGCCCGGGCGTCGTCCTGCGGCACCCCGCGGCCATTGACATACATCCAGCCCAGACAGTTCTGTGCCGCCGCGGAGTCCTGCTCCGCCGCGTTCCTGAACCAGCCGATGGCCTCGCGGTCGTGACCACCCTGGGCCACCAGTGCCCGCCCCAACCATGTCCAGAACCGCGCCTCGCTTCCATGTTGGGCCACGGCTTCCCGACAGGCCGGAATCGCCGCCGCCGCATCGATTTTGCTGAACTCGACACCCGGATAGGACCCGGCATAGCCGGGCGCCCCGGCAAGCGCGTCGCAGCGGTCCGAAACCGATACCGGTGGCTGCGGAGTCCCCGGGTTGGCGGTTTTCATCCGGGCCAGACTGGTCTGGGCCGCCGCGTAGCCCTGATCCGCGGCCTTCCGGTACCACTCGGCCGCCCTGGCCTCATCCCGCGCCACGCCGCGGCCATTTTCATACATCCAGCCCAGATAATTCTGGCCGGCGGCAAGGCCCTGGTCCGCCGACTTGCGAAACCACTCCACGGCCCGGGCGTCATCCTGCGGGACGCCGCGGCCGTTGACGTACAGATCGCCCAGGTTGTCCTGCGCCACCGCGTTGCCCTGATCCGCCGCCTTCCGATACCAGTCGGCAGCGGCGGCATAATCCGCCGTGACGCCCCGACCATTGGCGTACATCAAACCCAGCGCGCCCTGTGCCTCGGCGTCGCCCTGGTCGGCCGCCTTGCGGTACCATTCCACGGCCTTGGCATCGTCCCGCGCCACGCCGTGGCCACCTTCGTAAAGCGTGCCCAGATTGTCCTGCGCCGGAGAATACCCTTGTTCCGCCGCCTTCCGATACCATTCGGCAGCCTTCGCATCGTCCTGAGCCACCCCACGCCCCTTTCCATACCTCAGGCCCAGTGAATTCTGCGCAATCGGGTCGCCCTGATCCGCGGCCTTCCTGAGCCATACCGCAGCCACGGCCTCATCCCGCGGCACACCTCGGCCGTCGGTATACATAATGCCCAGATTATACTGCGCAGACGCCTGGCCCTGGTCAGCCGCCTTCCGATACCATGCTACAGCTTTAACGTCGTCCCGCGCCACGCCGCGGCCCTCGGCATAGATCAGGCCCAGACTGTTCTGCGCATCGGCATTCCCCTGGTCCGCGGCCTTCCGATACCACTCCACCGCCTTTACATCATCGCGCGCCACGCCGCGGCCCTCGGCATACATCAAGCCGAGATTGTACTGCGCCAGCGCATAGCCCTGTTCGGCCGACTTCCGATGCCACTCCACCGCCGCCCCGTCGTCGCGCGCCACGCCGCGACCGGCGGCATACATGAAACCCAGAGAATTCTGTCCGACCGCATAGCCCTGATCGGCGGCCCGCCGGAACCACGCCACCGCCGTCGCGTCGTTCCGCGACACCCCATGGCCATTGGCATAGACCCAGCCCAGATTGGTTTCGGCAACCGGATTGCCCAGGTCGGCCGCCTTCCGATACCATTCCAGAGCCGTGGCGGTGTCCTGAGGCACGCCGCGGCCGTCGTCGTACATCACGCCCAGGGAATTCTGCCCGGGAGCGTAGCCCTGTTCGGCCGCCTTCCGGTACCAGTCCGCCGCTTTGGCGTTATCCTGCGCCACGCCACGACCCGTGGCATACATATAGCCTAACAGATACTGCCCGCCCACAAAGCCCTGGTCAGCCGCCTTCCGATACCATTCCACGGCCTTCGCATCGTCCTGGGACACGCCGCGGCCATCGGCATACATCGAGCCGAGCCAGTACTGCCCGAACGGATCCCCCTGGTCCGCGGCCTTGCGGAACCATTCGACAGCCTTGGCGTCATCCCGCGCCACGCCGCGGCCCGTTGCGTACATCGAACCCAGTTCGCCCTGTCCGATCGCCTCGCCCTGCTCCGCCGCCACCCGGTAGGCGGCGACCGCGGATTCGTACTCGCCACTCTTTTCCAGCGCCCGGCCCAACCATGTCCGGTACCGCGCGGCTGCCGTTCCGAACGAGTGTTCGGCGGCGGTGCGACAGGCCGGTATCGCCGCCCTTGCATCAATTTGGTCATCCTGCACACCGGGCAGCGACCCGACATAGCCCGGCAGTCCCGCGAGTGCCTCACAGGACGAGTCGCCGGTGCCGGGCGTCAGGACGTGCAGACCAAGCCCGACCACGGCGGCCACGGCCACGACAATCGCCCCGATACGGAAACCACGTCCGGCACCGCCACGGCGCGCCGGAGGGGGCGGCGCGTCCCGGCCGTTCGCTTCCGCCAGATACCGGTTGCACAACTCCAACAATTCGTCGAATTTTATGTCCAGCACCGCCGGATAAATCAACACCGGACTGCCCAACAAACCATGACGCAGTTTCCGTCCGGCCCGCATTATAAAATTGCCGGATGCGCCATATTTCCGGGGATTGGATAATTTGACCGCCAGCATCCGGCCCCAGCCGAGGCGTTTAAAGCCGACAATATCCGACCACGGAACCACCCCACCGGTGATCAGATTGGAATGATTGATCAGTTCGGCATGATTTAAGATCAAACCAGGCTGCCTTCCAAAAGCCCTTTTCATCTCCAAAAGTGCCGAAATTCCAACAAACGTCGCACCGATGAACAACCCTTCGGCGGCAGCACCTGACGTCACGCCATATAAATAAACCGCGACGGCGGCAAGAACGCCGGCCCAGGCGATCCGCACCGTAAGTTTCGACTTGCTGAATTCGATTCGGCGTTCTTCAATCCGATCGCCTTCGGTATCACGCGCCGGCGCCTCGGGCCAACTGGGCATCGGTGTGGTTGGCACCCGGGTTTCGTCGGCAGTGCCAACCGACATTTCCGCCGGGGCGTGCTGCCATGGCGACCTGAACGCTTCCGGTTGGGGCTCCGGCGGCTGGACCGCTGACGATTGCGGCCCGGGATTGAGCCGCAGCGGCGCGATGACCGTCTCATCATCATCCTCGGGCGATGATGGTTCCGGCTCAGGCTGCGACTCGGTCGCCCCGGTCCCAAAGGCCGCACGCCACTCTGCCGCCTTTTGTGGCCGCTGTTCCGGTGCCAACTGCAACACCCAGTCGATGGCGGCTAGGAATTCAGGACTGTAGTAGCGGCCGGGTTCCACCGCCTGCACGACGCTGACATAGCTGTCCCGGGACTGCAACCGCCGTTGCAGTCCGTCCGGCGGCCTGGCTCCCGTCACCATCTGGTACGCGGTTGCACCCAGGGCGTAAAGATCGCTCCATGGCCCCTGCCGGCCGTCGTCGGAATACTGTTCCCAGGGCGTGTAACCGGCGCTGATGAAGGCGGTCATGGTCCGGTCGGCCTCGCCCGCCGAGACGCGCGCGGCGCCGAAGTCGATCAGGACCGGAGTCCCGTTGGTCCGAACGATGATGTTCTGCGGCTTGATGTCGCGGTGCAGGTAACCAACCGCATGCATCTCCCCCAGATCGTCCAGCAAGGGCAGCAGAATCGCCCGGGCTTCGGTCTCGGTGGTCGGCCGCCCCAGGTCTTTCAGATACTGGTCGAGGCCCCGGCCGGTCTCGAAATCCATGACGATGTAGCCGGTGCCGTTTTCTTCGAAATAGCTTCGGACATTGACGATATTGTTCAAGTGGCCAAAGCGCAGCAGAATCGTCGCCTCATCAAAGAATTTTTTCAGAAACTGACCAAATTTCTCCCCCGAACCCCTCGAATAGGCCCGCACCGTCACCCCTTCACGTCCGGCGAAGGCGGTCGGCAGAAATTCCTTGATCGCGACCAGCCCCCCCCGTCGGGAATCTTCAGCCCGATAGGTGATGCCGAACCCGCCCCGCCCCAGAACACTGAGCAGACGATACCCCCGAAGCTGAAAGCCGGGCGGCAGCGCGTCCACTTGAGCGGTACTTTCCGTGTCCTGGGTCTCCGACATGCCGGTCCCTCTTTGCCCTGTGTCCGCACCGATCGTGCCAGGACTGCCGCCTGTCGGGCATTTTCCTGACCACCGGCCATCCGGGATCCTTGAAGCTTACTAAGAAAGTGTCCGATCGCAAGGAATATCGCGACCGGGGAAACGCGACGGTAGCGGCGCGTCGCGACAAGCGCCGGTGGGAAACCCCCGTAAGTATCCCGCGATCATAATCCAAACGCCGCCGTCCACCATCCCGGCAGCGCCTTGCCCCGGCACCCCTGAGACAATACCGGTTCCCTTGATCCGCGGCGGCCCCGGGAATATCCTCCCGGCGGGCGTCGGCCCCGTTTCTGGTTGCCGGCCAAGTGGCAGCGGAGGGGGCAATGGGGATGATGTCTGCGCTTGAGTGCTATCCTGCGGTGTATGACCCGAGATCCGAGAGGCTCTTGCCGCTTGGTGCCGAGGGCCGGACGCTCCAGGCCGGGCGCTCCGACCAGGCCGACCTGTTCCTGCCCGGCTCCGACCACCCGGCGCGGGAGCATCTGCACATCAGGCTCACCGGTCATACCTGGATGCTGTTCGCGATCGGCACCGGTCCCGCCGTCCGCGTCAACAACCATGATGTGCCCAAGGCCGGGGCTGCGCTCAACCATGGCGATGTGATCGTCTCCGGCCCGATCCTGCTCCTGTTTCTCAGCCGGCCACCAGCCTTTTCCCGGCCCGAGATCACCGTCTTTCCGCTGCTTTACCTGCCGCTCAGCGACGCCGCGGTGTCGTTGGAAACCGCGGGATCGTTCGTGCTGGGCCGCGGGGCCGACGCCGACGTCCCGTTTCCCACCGACGCCACCTGCTCCAGGAATCAGCTTCAGATCGACCTCGCGCGACCGGACGCCGCCGGATCCGAGAACATCCCGCCGTCGGCCCGCGCCGTGCCGGTCTCGGAAAAGGTCCCGACCCTGCTGAACGGGGGTCCCTTGCGCGGGCCGCAGCCGCTGAAACACGGCGACATTCTGTCCTTCGGGGCCAGCTTTGTGGTGTATCTGGAGCGCCGGGCGCAACCGGTGTCGCGGCCGGTCGAGGATGACGACCGTACCAACCTGGTTACGACAGGCGCCAGAACCACCGGATCCCGGTCGGACCACGGCGAAAGCACAGTGTTCGTGCCGCCCACCGCCCCGATGCCCGAAGCGGCCCCCATGTCCAAGGACATCCTGATCAAGGGGCGGATGCGGATCGGGCGCGGCACCGACTGCGAGATCACGTTGGATCACCCGACCATTTCGCGGCACCACGCCGATCTCGCGATCTCCGATGGCCGGGTTTTCCTGCGGGATTGCCGCAGCCTCAACGGCACTTTCGTAAACGAAAAAAAGATCGACGCCGTCGCCCTTCAGCCCGGTGATCGCATCGACCTCGGTCCGTTCCTGTTCTCGTTTGCCGGGGATCGCCTGACACCGCTGTCCCGGACCGCGAACGCCCGGGTGGTGGCCCGGGGGTTGTCTCATACCGTCGCCACCGCGAACGGACCGCGAGAAATTCTCCATGATATCTCGCTGGTCATCGAGAAGGGCGATTTCGTCTGTATTCTTGGCCCCAGCGGTTGCGGCAAGACCACACTGATGAATGCCCTCAGCGGCCGGATCATGGCGTCGGACGGAAGCGTCTGGATCAACGAGACCAATCTCTACCAGCATTTCGACCTGCTGAAGGGCGACATCGCCCACGTCCCCCAGCATGACGTCCTGCACGAGGATATCAGCCTCAGCCGTGCCCTCGACTATACCGCAAGACTGCGCCTTTCTCCCGACGCCACCCGGGATCAGCGCAGCCGGGACGTCGAAGCGACCATCGAAACCGTCGATCTCCGCGAAATTTCCGAGAACCCGATCAAACGCTATAGCGGTGGGCAAAAAAAACGGGCCAGCCTGGCCAACGAGACCTTGTGCCGTCCCAGCCTGTTGTTTCTTGATGAAGTAACCAGTGGTCTTGATGAAAAGACAGATGAAGAAATGATGGCTTTATGCCGACAGATGGCGGACAATGGGAAAATTATCATTTGCATAACCCATACGCTCGCCAATGTTGAGCAGTATTGTACGAAACTGATCATCCTGCAAAAGGGTGGCTACCTGGCGTTTTTCGGCTGCCCGGACGAGGCCAAGGCGTTTTTCGGGGTTGACCGGTTGGGCGGGCTGTATCACAAGCTGGAAGCCCTGCCCGCCCCGGAAGCCGAACGGCAGTATCGGGCGTCGGAGCCCTACCAACGCTATATTGCCGCGCCGCTGAAGCGGGACGAGCTTTCGGCCCCGGCCGGGGCGCGTCCGGCACCCCCCAGGACCGGGCGAAGCGTCGTTCAACGATTGGGGGATCTGGGCCGTCAACTGACGATCCTGAGTGAACGCAACGCCATTCTGATGGTCGCCGACTGGAAGAGCCTTGCCATCGCATTGGGTCAGGCTTTCGTGATCGGTGTCCTGCTGAAAGTCGTGTTCGCCACCGGGGCGCCCGGGATGATGGGCATCAGCCTGGTGTTCCTGATGAGCGTCTGCGCGCTGTGGTTCGGATGCAACAATGCGGCCAAGGAGATCGTCAAGGAGCGCCCGATTTACCAGAGAGAGCGGGACATCAATCTGGGCATTTTCCCCTATGTCACCTCGAAGCTCGCGGTTTACGGAACGCTGGCGGTGGCGCAGATTCTGATCTTGAGTGCCGTGGTCTCGGTGCTGATCGGAATTCCCGGCGACAACGGGCTTCAGGTGGGCATTCTGGCGCTGACCGCGCTGGTCGGCACGGCCATGGGTCTGTGCATCTCGGCGGCGGTGGTCACCCGGGACCAAGCCACCACTCTGGTCCCGCTGGCTCTGATTCCGCAAATCGTGCTGGCCGGGATGATCGTCCCGAACATGCCCGATTTTGCCGACCACATCGCCCGCGCCGTCGTGAGCGGTTATTGGGCGTTCAAGGGCATGAAGAGCGCCCTGGCCCCGGCGGCGGACACTCAGACCTGGCTGTCGGCCTTCGGAGTCCTGTCGCTTCACGCCCTGGCGTTTTTCTCTGCCGCCTGCCTGGTGATGGCGCGGCGCGACCAGCGGGGGTAGGTCGGACGCGGCCAGGCCGCCCTTTGAACCCAAGAAGTTTTCTTTGACGAGGAGACCATAGCCCCATATGCGCCAGGATAGCGCACTTGTCTCGATTTTTCAGGGCTCTGCCCCATGTGCGCTAGGATAGGGCCTTGACGAGAGGAATCCCAATGTGATTCATAGGAGAGATGCAATACACATCTCTCCTGACCTCGGAATGGGGCGCGTTTGTCGCGCTGCTGTCTCGTATCATCGATCTTGATAAAACTGCCTTTACGTTCAAGGCGTTAGTGCGACGACGGGGCGTTAAGTCGGCCGAGTCGCTATTGCGCCTTGGGCTTGGCTACGGTCCCGGTGGTATGTCGCTGCGTGAAGCTTCGGCATGGGCGGGGATTTCGGATATTGCGCAGCTAAAAAACACATCACTGCTCGATCGTCTTCGTAATGCGAGCAATTGGTTTGCCGAAATCGTTCGTTTACTATTGTCTGCCCGTGTTGGATTGCCGTCAAAAACATACCTTGGCAGAACTATTCGGTTAGTAGATGGCACAACGCTATCAGAGCCCGGGAGCAAAGGGACAGATTGGCGCCTACATGCGACCTACGATTTAGCAAGCAGTACGTTTACTCACATTGCTGTCACGGATAAGCATACTGCCGAAAGTTTGACCCATGGTCCCGTTCAACCTGGAGAAATCCACATCGCCGATCGTGGTTATGCCAAAGCTGAAGATCTCGCTGCAATCGTCAAGCAAGGGGCTGATTTCATCGTTCGAATTGGCTGGAGATCGCTTCGCCTTCTCACTCAGGAAGATAAGCCATTCGAGTTGTTCAAACAACTTCATAATATTCCTAGAGATGGGGTCGTTGATCTTCAGGTGAAGATCGTACAACCCAAAAAGGAGGGACCGCTTCCGGTAAGATTAATTATCCTTGCGAAGCCGGCTGAATCCGCAGAAAAAGAGCGAGTGCGAGTTCAACGTAATGGCAGCAAAAGGCAACATAAACCTGACACACGGAGTCTGATAGCGGCCGGTTATGTCATGATTGTCACCTCGCTCGCTGCTGACATATTTCCAGCACAAGACGTCGCTGCCTTATATCGTTTCCGCTGGCAAATTGAATTAGCCTTTAAGCGACTGAAAAGCCTTCTCCACATTGATCGTCTTCGGGCATTCGATCCAGATCTGGCAAAGACATGGATTTACACCCATCTCATCGCCGCCCTCGTGATCGACTCAATGACCCAGGAAATCCTGGAATCTTCCCCCTGTGGACCCTGGATCGATGAACTACACGCCTTGCACCTGGCGCATCTACGAACTCCTTTGTAAAATATTCATAGATATTGTACACGGTGATGTCAGCCCTCTGGACCTTCTCAAGGGGTTCGATCACGTCATACGAAAGCTCTTCGACCCACCACGTCGTCGAAAAAAGCAGACACAAACCATCCAGAAATGCCTATCCTAGCGCACATGGGGCTCTGCCCTGCAAAATCAAGACGATCGCGTTATCCTGGCGCCTATCGGGCTTCGCCTCCGTTCACAAGGGCTATTAGCTGATGATCCAACTATACCCTTTCATAGACAATCATGGTCTGATATACGCTTGGCATGAAGTTATCCGAGTGGGCCAAACGGCAGGGGATCACGTACAAGACGGCATGGCGCTGGT
>Ga0302320_10006165_pt1 | contig 26695 bp, 19 predicted proteins | sample Bog_T0_3_FD_202130 | JGI IMG/M metagenome (GOLD analysis project Ga0302320, IMG submission 202130) | Peat permafrost microbial communities from Stordalen Mire near Abisko, Sweden - Bog_T0_3 | ecosystem: Environmental > Terrestrial > Soil > Wetlands > Peat | place: Sweden: Abisko, Stordalen Mire...
GTTCACTTTCTAGTACGAGAGGACCGAGAGTGACGAACCTCTGGTGTTCCGGTTGTCGTGTCAACGGCATTGCCGGGCAGCTATGTTCGGAAAGGATAAGCGCTGAAAGCATCTAAGCGCCAAGCCTATCCCAAGATGAGTTCTCCCTGAAGATCCGTGGAAGACCACCACGTTGATAGGTTGCAGGTACAAGCACAGTAATGTGTTCAGCTTAGCAATACTAATGATCGTTCGGCTTAATTAGTTCATTCGGAAACACCTTAAGCAGTGTTTCCAATAACTCAGACTCAAAAGTTGGGTATTTTTACTACTATCTGCAGATGTCAGCGAATTCCAATGGGGATTGCTTCCAAAAGAAGCTCTCCCATGGCAAGTTCTTTGAAAACCTGACAAACGACAATTTCACCTTGAAAAAGCGAAAGCTTAGACAAGTTGATGGTCCCCAGAGACCCGAATTCCTAAGATTTCCATGGAAACATGAATCTCTTACAGGCTTCGTCCTCTGGTGATCCTAGCGCAGTGGCCCCACCCGTTCCCATCCCGAACACGGAAGTGAAACGCTGCAGCCCCAATGGTAGTGCATCTATAGGTTGTGCGAGAGTAGGACGTCGCCAGGTTTAACGACCCCGAGTGGAGTAATCCACCCGGGGTCGTCCTTTTTTTGGGAGAGAATGATAAAAAGTGGAAATGTATGAAAGTTAAAAGTAGGTGTTTTGACTCGGGAGATTCTCTGACCTTCCCTCCTTATACCTTCCCACTCCCCCTCCCTGAAGGTGAGAGGCAAAAAGCACTCAATGAGGATATATAATCATGGCCTGTGGACACGCCCGGCGGACGATATTACGACGAAAGGGACTCTGAGGCACCTGGGACACGCGAGGGATAGCTGATCTTTTTTTCCAGTTCCTGCACGCAGGGGGGCGATGAAAGGAATTCGTGCGCCGGGGAGGGGCGATGGATTTGTTGTTCTTTTCTCATGCTGCTATTTTCCTGCGGAACCGGAGAGGTTCCTTCTTCCTATTCTCAGCATACACCTGGCTCGGGGTTCTGTTGACGAGGGCCTGATGAGATTTTAGAGCCTCGGAATTTTTTGGCTGCGATGAACTCCCAGTGCATGGCGATGCGCGCGGCATCCCGGCGCAAGCCAGGAAGTAAGAAAGATCGCAAGCGGGTATTGCGGGTGATGAAAGAGATCAGCAACTCGGTAGGCATTCGGATTCACGGCGGCAAGCAGATTGTTGAGGGCGTCGTAACCTGGCATCTTCAGGAGTTCGCTTCTTCTTTCGCGCACCCAAAGCCCGATGGCTTCCCTCTGGCTCTGGGAAAGGCAGGTCACTCTTCTCCAGATGCTCTTCACATCACCCGCACCGATGAGCAATTCAAGGGCAATGAGGCTAAGTCCGACAGTCTGCTAGCTCGCATATCTGCTTTGGCTCACCTTTCAGGCTGGATTCATGGTCTGTCTGTCTTTATTTTTTCTGCGCTCCAATATTCAGTCTTTCAAACTACACCCATGACACAACGCAAAGGTATTATTCTCGCTGGTGGCACCGGTTCCAGGCTCCATCCCCTGACGCTTGCCAGTAGCAAGCAGCTCATGCCCGTCTATGACAAGCCGATGATCTATTATCCGATCTCTGTGCTGATGCTGGCGGGGATTCGCGAAATCCTGATCATTTCCACCCCTCATGATTTGCCTTCTTTCAAGCAGTTGCTTGGGGATGGCTCTCAGTTCGGTGTGCGCTTCGAGTACGAGATGCAGCCAAGTCCCGATGGTCTGGCTCAGGCATTCCTGATCGGTGAGACATTTCTGGCGGAATCACCCGCAGCACTGGTGCTGGGGGATAATCTTTTTTACGGACAGGACTTCACCAAGTTTCTCCGTGCGGCCAATGATCAGGTCGAGGGAGCGACCATTTTCGGATACGAGGTGGCCAATCCGACTGAATATGGCGTTGTGGAATTTGATGGTGAAGGAAATGTCCTTTCTCTGGAAGAAAAGCCGACGAGGCCAAAAAGCCGTTATGCAGTTCCAGGCCTCTATTTTTACGACACGACGGTCGTGGATCGCGCCAAAAAACTGAAGCCTTCTTCTCGCGGTGAACTGGAAATTACCGACTTGAACCGTGCCTATGCCGAGGATAAGGCACTCAAAGTTCTTCTTTTAGGCCGCGGGTTTGCCTGGCTGGACACCGGCACCCATGATTCGCTGCACGAGGCCGGGGATTTTGTGCGAGCTATCCAACGGCGCCAGGGGCTGCAGATTGGATGCCTTGAAGAGGTTGCCCTCCATCAAGGCTGGATTGATGCGGAGAGACTGGCGGCGTCGGTAAAAAAAATGGGTAAATCGACCTATGCCATTTATTTGAAAGAATTGCTGGTCAGGGAGTAGCCTCAAAAGAGGAAATCTCCTATATTGACATCAGATGTTTATTGGATGAGCATCATTGCATCATGAGGACCACCCTTGATCTTGAAGAACCAATTCTTGAGGAGTTAAAGTGCGTTCAGCGTCAAGAGGGAGGATCGCTTGGTAGAGTGGCTTCTCAATTGCTTGCTGATGCCCTAACGGCCCGTCGTAACAAAGTGCCAAAGTCCGCAAAGATTTTATGGAAATCGCGGCGTATGGGAGCCTTGGTAGATTTGGCTGACAAGGATGCTCTGTACAAAATACTCGACAGGGAATGAGCTATTCCCTTGATACCAATATTCTGATTTATGCCTCGGATGAGGCTTCCCCTTACCATGAGAAGGCCCGGAAGTTTTTGGAAGGACGCGCAGAGAATTCTGATCTTCTTTGTCTTACATGGCCGGTTTTGATCGGCTATCAACGAATTGCTACCCATTCTTCTATTTTTAAATCACCACTTTCTCCTGATGAAGCTTGGGGCAATGTGCTCAGCCTTCTGCAGCTTCCGAGGGTTCGCATCATTCGGGAAAGTGAAGACTTTGCCCATGACTATGCAGAAGTCATGAGCAAACTCCTGGTAAAGGGGAACTTGGTTCCTGATGCCCATCTTGCCACCATCTTGAGGCAACATGGCGTGAGGAGGATCTACACCGTAGATACAGATTTCCGAAAATTTGACTTCTTGGAAGCGATTAATCCCTTTTCCTGACTGAGGTTGACCATTCTAAAGCATGCACCGTATTCCGACAAAAATTGAGGGGGCTTATCGACTTCTTCCGAAGGTCTTTGGAGATGAGCGAGGGTTTTTCCTGGAATCCTGGAACCGTAAGACTTTCACCGAAATCGGCATTGCCGAGGAGTTCGTTCAGGATAATCACTCCCGCTCTGCGCGTCATGTCCTGCGAGGGCTTCACTATCAGATGGAGAATCCCCAGGGAAAGCTTGTCTGGGTGACGCAGGGCGCTGTTTTTGATGTCTTTGTCGATTTGCGAAAAAATTCGCCAACTTTTGGAGCCTGGGATGGACATATCCTCAGCGCGGAGAATAAGGAGCGGCTTTGGCTCCCCCCCGGTCTGGCGCACGGATTTTTGGTACTGAGTGACACGGCTGATTTTCAGTACAAGTGCACGGAGTATTACACGCCCTCCCAGGAACGCTCGCTCCTCTGGAATGATCCCGTCATTGGAATTGTCTGGCCAATCCCGGAGGGAGAGACTCCGATTCTTTCGGCTAAAGATCTCGTGGGAAAACCACTGTGTGAGGCTGATTTATTTTAAGGTTGACACGCCCTCATTCGTCTCCAAAAAACTTTTCTTCCTCTGGATGCACTCTGTCGTCGCCACTCCCTCCCTAAGCTGATGAAATGCCCTGCTGTTCCTTAGCACCCTGTCGGACTTAGCCCGCATGGCTACGAAAAACGGGGATTTGGCCATAAACTTCCCGGCGTTTCGTCTTTTATGTTCACATAGACTCCTCAAACCCGTAAAATTTTCGACTCAAACCGCGATTTTCTCGCCTGTCCGCTCTAAGTCCGACAGGCTGCTAGTGGACAATCCCATTTCAATTAGAAAGACCTTCCGAGGGAGGGCATTGCTCGACAGGCCTCTGATGATTATTTTCAGAACGGCCAAGGGCGGCAGCATGCTTTCAGGGTGAAAACAGGATGATGAGTAAGACTCTTTTAGTAATACCGCATTACAATGATACGGAGCGACTGAGACCGTTTCTGGTCGAGTTGTTGAAAACGCTGCCCGGTCATTTTTCCATTCTCGTTTCTGATGATGGCTCTCTACCTGAAGAGCGAGATCGGCTGACCCAGCTGGTTGCAGAGTTACACGCTTCGTTGAACTTTTCCGCAGCGCAGCTTTTGCCTCCACTGTTCACGCCCCGCAATACAGGCAAGGGAGGGGCCGTGCATCGAGGATGGCGGCACTCGGCTGGATTTGATCAGGTTGCCTTCACCGATGCCGATGGCGCAGTGAACGGCTTGGAGATCGTGAGGGCTGAAGCGTATTTTCGTTCTGAGGAGTGTGAGGCGGAGGCCCTTTTCGCCAGCCGTGTGAAACTGCTGGGGCGCTCCATTCACCGCAGTTTTAAACGCCATCTCTCGGGGCGCATCTTTGCCACACTTGTCTCCGAATTGACGAAGGTTCCCTCTTACGACACGCAGTGCGGACTCAAAATACTCAGTATCGAAGCCTATCAAAAAATTCGTCCCCACCTTTGCTCAGAAGGTTTTGCCTTTGATGTCGAACTGCTCCTACTCCTCCTGAAGTCGGGAGCCCGCGTGGTCGAGTTCCCTGTGGATTGGCATGATGTGGGGGGGAGCAAAGTAAGTCTTATTCGGGACTCCCTGCGCATGGCCATGCAGGTTGTGACAATCAAGAATCGCATTGACGCCCTGACCATCTGATAATCAACTTTTTTCTGAGATTCCATTATTTATGTCTTCTGTTGATCTTGCCTACACATGGCGTCTTTTCACGACGCTGACCTGGACCAACTTCAAGATGCGCTACTACGGCAGCATCCTGGGATACATCTGGTCTCTGCTCAAACCCCTGGCTCTCTTCGGGGTAATCTATTTGGTCTTCACCATCATGATGAAGCAGTCAGGACCTCACCATGGGCTCTTCATTCTCTTGGGTATCATTCTCTGGGATTATTTTGGTCAGGCAACGAGTGCCGGGATGATGGGGTTCATTGGTAATTACCAGATGATTAGGAAGGTCTATCTACCCCGGGTCGTGCTCATCGCCGCCGCTGTCTCCGCTGCCTTTATCGGACTCCTGTTCAACCTCATCGTCTTTTTCATCTTTGCCTTGTTTGATGGAATTGAGTGGCATTTCAGAATGCTCTGGTTTCTCCCGCTGCTTCTGGCTCTCTACTTGCTCACGCTGGGAATAGGACTGATTCTGAGCATCATTGTGGTGAAGGTGCGTGACACGATCAGTCTCTGGGAAGTTGCCATCCAGCTGGGCTTTTGGATGACACCAATCATTTACCCCATGAGCATAGTGCCTTCCTATTTGCGCACCTACATGTTTCTGAATCCCATGAGCGGCATTCTCACCTACTCCCGCTACCTGCTGGTGGGCATTGGCGGAGTGACCAAGATTGGCTACCTATATGACATCCTCATAGGAGTTGGATTTTTTGTCCTCGGATGGGTGATTTTCAAATGGAAAGAAGGAGCCATGGTTGAGGATTTGTAGAGAAAAGCTAAAAGGTAAAATTAAAAATTTGAAACAGCCGACCCTCTTTGCCAAGAACCTTCCCCAAGGATGCACCTCTTCTTAATTTCCACTTTTAGCTTTTAGCCTTCAGCTTTTCTCCAGTTATGCCTCCAGTCATCACCGTTCAAAATCTTTCCAAGACCTTCCGTCTTCCCGCTGAACGCAGGGGAACCTTGCGTGAACGACTGATGAAGTTGCATGTTCGCAACGAAAGAAAGGTACGCAAGACACTGGATGATATCAACTTTGAGGTTCGACAAGGGGAGTTTTTTGGAATCATCGGAAGAAACGGTTCGGGCAAATCCACGCTCTTAAAGATCCTTGGCGGCATCTACCGCCCAGACAAGGGCAGCCAGGTGCACATCCATGGAAAAATCGCCCCCATGCTGGAACTGGGGGTTGGGTTCAATCCTGAACTGACGGGGCGTGAGAATGTTTTTCTCAACGCCACCATTATGGGGCTCACCAAGGGCCAGATCGAAAAATGTTACGACGAGTTGGTACATTTTGCCGAACTGGAAGATTTTATGGAACTCCAGGTGAAGCATTATTCCAGCGGAATGTCGGTCAAGCTCGCCTTTGCTGTGGCCATGCAGGTCAATGCGCCGATCATGCTGCTGGATGAGGTTCTCGCGGTGGGTGATTTTGTTTTTGCGGAGAAATGCTTTGCCCTCTTTGAGCGCTACAAACGCGAGGGGAAGACCATCGTTCTTGTCACCCACGACGCCAGTTCCATGGAACGCTTTGCTGACAGAGCCATGCTCATCCATGAATCCAAACTGAGGGCTATTGGGAATCCCAAGGAGGTTTTGGAGACCTATAAGCAGTTGGGGTAGGAGCGAGATTTTTCCTTGGCCATCCTTGCTGGATTCTTGGACATACATACGAGTCTTTCCCTTAATTGGTAAGAAGGCTTGTGCCGGAGCCTGGAACTCTTGGAGATTTCCTGAATTTTACCGAAATTCATGCGACAGCAGCCCTTCAGGGCAATGAGTCCATGGAGGCCGCTGTGGAGCAGCGCTCTTCTGCGAAAAACGATCCATGGATCTGATCGCAGACACAACGCTTCTGATAGGCTTGTGGAGGGGGCAAGCCTGGGCTACGACCTTTGAGATCATCAAATGCGGCAAGTTTTTCTGGTGTTTTTGATGATTGTGAAGTGCTTCTCTTCTGTCTTGAGTTGCCAGGAAGATTTACCCCGAACTCCGAAATTGAACGGAGCGATTTGCCTCGCAACCTCCCGGTTGCCTCGCCCTGCGGGCTGCTGCGCAGGCTACAACGCGGCCCCCGCCGCTCGTTGTTGACGCAATCTACTGACCGCAAAGGAGACTTGCTTCGCTCGCTCCCGCTCGTCTAACGCCTGGCTGCACTTCGTGCAGGCTCACCAGCCCTTTCCCAAGGGCATGGGGTGTCAGCACTCACCGTATCAAAAGATATGCTTCCGCGCTTCCGCAACTCCTATCGGACAGCATCTTTCGCCAATTGAACTCGGGCTCTCCCGAGCCACTCGCCCCTTGTCGGGGCTGCTCCTAAAGTCGCAGTCCAACCTCCTCCCGCCAGTCGGAGGTTTCATCACCGCCAACTTCTGAGTTCGGGTTTACCAGTGCCATACAGCTTAGCCATCAACCATAATGCGATGAAAATTTTTGTGAGTGGTCGACCGTTTTATCCTGAAACAAGTGGTGGTCAGTTTGGGTTAATGAGACGGATTGTAGAGTCTCTTTCTCGGGATTTTACTGATATTCAAATCGATGTATCTGTCACTCCTTTTAACGAAGGGGAGATTGGGATGCGGTGGCCTGCATGTGTCAAACGGCATCGTTTGGAACCCGAGAATTGGCACATGTTGAGCGAAAAGGAATCAGAGGTTATTTCTTCTATAGACCCGAAATGGGTGATTCGATTTTTCCCAACGACGGAAGACAGTTACGACTTTGATTCTTCCATACGAGTTGCTACCTTCATTCCAGATCTTCAGCATGTCCATTATCCAGAGAACTTTCAGGAGCGGGAACTTAAGGGCAGGGAAAAATCATTTCTTCGTGCTGTGCAGGGAAGTGATCTGATTCTTACCGTTTCAGAGTCTGCAAGGAAGGATATTATTGGCCATTACAACTGTGATCCGAGGCGTGTGATGATCGTCTTTCCTGGTGGAGACTGGGATGACATGGAAGAGAATGAGATTAGAGAAGGGAGGGCGAGACTTGTAGATAAACATCCCTCCCTATGGAAGGATGGATTTGCGCTCTATAGTGCAAATAATTGGACTCACAAGAATCATGCTGGCCTTCTACAAGCGATGGCAATTCTTAAGAGAAGTGGTTCACCGCTGCATCTAGTGCTTACAGGGTCTGATAAATGCTCCGAAGTTCCCTTGTCAAAGCTGATCCGGGATGCGGGTGTGGAGGATAGAGTCCTGTATCTCGGGTATGTGAGCGATGCAGATCTGAAGATCTTGACCAAAGAGGCCTCCTTCTGTGTATTTCCGAGTCTTTTTGAAGGTTTTGGTATTCCGGTGCTGAATGCTCTGGGAGTTGGGAAAATTGTGGTCTGTTCAGATCTACCAAGCTTGCGTGAGATTGCTGGAGATGCGGCCATCTACTTTGACCCTGCCAATCCGGAAGATATGGCTGATGCCATGATCAGGACTGCAAGGGAAAGCGATACTGGGGCTGGAAGAGGAGCAATGGGGAAGGAGAAAGCAGGTCGCTTTACTTACACTCGGGCTGCTGCTGATCTCTTAAAATATCTTTCTCTTGCTGAAGAACTTCCCTTGTTTCCCCCGAATTGCTCCGATGGTTTTATGTCACTGAAAGAGCGGAGGTTGGAATTGAGGGCGGAACAAGCGGAGGAAAAGGCTTTGCGTGCAGAGGAGAGAGTCCGTCAAGAGGAGGAAAAGCTTCGCCAAACAGAAGAAAGGGCCAGCCAATCAGAAGAGGATCTCAGGCATCTTCGTGCAGAACTTTTAGGAGTTCGTTCCAGTATCTGCTGGCGGCTTACAGCTCCCTTGAGGTGGTGCGATGCACAAAGGGAAAAGATATTTTAGAAAATTTTCACAAGGAGTTTCATTCATGAGGCAGTCTCTCGCGGTATTACCCATGATGAGCAAATACTCAAGGCTGCTAGGCAACATCGCGTAACAATGAGTGATTCAAATAAAAAAATGGAGATTTCGGCAATTCTGCCCATCTACAACTGCCGGGAACGCTTGGAGCGCCATTTGCAGAGCGTTACGGAATGGGTTGGATTGGTTGAGGAAATCATCGTGGTGGATAGCGGTTCCACGGATGGATCCCTGGAGCTGGCGCAGAGGGCGATCGTGCATCCGAAGATCCGGCATGAAGTGGTTCCTCCGGGGCTCTATGCAGCATGGAATCATGGAGTCCGGCTGGCGGAGAGTGAGTTTTGCTATTTTTCGACCGTGGGAGATGCGATCACAAGGGAGGGATTGCAGCATCTGGTGAGTACGGCCCAAAGCATGGCTGTGGATGTGGTGATTTCGCCTCCGCGATGTATTACCGAGGAGGGAGAGCTCGCGGATTTCCGAGTTTTTCCCGTGCATAGTATTCTGGAGGGAAGCGGCCTAAATGAGCCGCTACGGATGGAGCCTTGGCTTTCCTATCTCATGGCCACTGGTTTTTCGATAGAGTCGTTTCTCGGGAGCAGCGCCAGCAATCTCTACCGTACCGATTGCCTGAAGCGTGAGCCGTTTCCCACCGATTTTGGCAAGGCGGGAGACTCTGCGTGGTTCCGGTACACTGCCCTTCGATACCAGTTTGCGGTAACGCCAAGGGTGTGCGCTGATTTTTTGCTCCATCAGGACCATGCAGTGCGACCACACGGCGAAATCTCCGACCTCCTGGGACGGTTGACCGCTCTCTCGGATGAGGCACTCCGGGAGTGGTTTGAATCAGAACTCCCGGAAAAAATTGGCGAACTCAGGATCCTGCAATGCTGGCGCGATATAGCTGGGACATCACCGGAGAAAATCCTGGATGCGGTCAGGCATCTTGAGGGAGTAGCCGCAACGGCGCAGCAGCAGCGGGAATATATCGAAGAGCTGAAGGAGCACCTCGAAAAGCGCGCAGCCATTATCCAGGAATTGACGACTGAGTGCGAGAGACTCAGGGCACTGCCGCCATCTCCGCCTCCAAGTGTTGGGTTTTTTGCTTCTCTGCGGGAAAAGCTTCATTCACGCTGACACGCTCAGTCTCTAATGTTTCTTATTAGAGAACGGCTTCTTGGCAGCTTATTTTAACAACAAAAAGTCCTCAATCCAAACCCCTCAGACTCTCTGTGGGGGGATCTGGTGGTTTTTCTGAAAAAAACAAAGTAAAAATTATGAAGATCAGTGTCATTACGCCTTCGTTTAATCAGGCGAAATTTCTCGAAACCACCCTCCAGAGCGTCCTGTCACAGAAGGGGGTTGAGCTTGAGTATATCGTGGTGGATGGCGGATCTACCGACGGGAGCAAGGAGATCATTCAGAAATACAGCGACCGTCTGACATGGTGGTGCAGCGAGCCGGACGGAGGGCAGTATCAGGCGATCAATAAGGGATTTGAACAGGCCACGGGAGATGTCTTGGCGTGGCTGAATTCCTCGGATATCTATCTCCCTTGGACTCTCACGACGGTGGCGCATATTTTCGAAAACAATCCCGAGGTGGATTGGCTGGCTGCCAACCATAAACTTTGCCTTGGCGAGGAGGACGAATTTGCCGGCTACCAGAAAGTCCCCGGATATTCACGGAATGCCTTTTTGAAAGGCCTTCACGGCAGCCGCGCGAATCCAAATTTCATCCAGCAGGAGACCTGTTTCTGGCGACGATCCCTCTGGGATAAAATCGGAGGCAAGATTCCGGACACCTACCGCTATGCGGCGGATTTCCATCTTTGGTCGCTCATGTTCGAGCATTCCCCTCTGACAGGAGTCGAATGCCCCCTGGCCGGATTCCGCTTCCATGACGAACAGAGGAGCAAAATCGAAGGCTACATGGATGAGGTGGAAGCCGTTCTTGGAGAATTCAGAAAATCCACATTCGTTCCCGCCCATCAGAAGACCATGCCGGTCGCTTACCTCAAGCCGCCCGGAGAAGCCGGTCAGGGCTTTGGTGTGTGGCAGGTCAATGTGATGAACAACGACAACTTTATCTTTGAGGTCGATGATGCGGAAACCTCTCTCCAGAAAAAGGAGCATGTGATTCAGGAACTTAATACGGCATGCATTGCAAGGCTGGAATTTATCGGAACACTTCAAAAAGAGGCGGCGGATCTTCGGGAACAAATCCAGCGGGAGAGTAGTCTCCGCTTCCAGCTTGAACGCTCGGTCAAGAGGCTTCTGAACATCCGTTCATAGCAGTCGCTACGAAGAATATTTTATGAGAAAAGCGCTAATAACTGGAATAACAGGTCAAGATGGTTCTTATCTGGCAGAACTTCTTCTGGCAAAAGGATATGAAGTTCACGGCATTATCCGTCGCACCAGCACATTTACGACAGGAAGAATCGATCATCTTTATACGAATCCCGACATTTACGAAAAGAGCCTCTTCCTTCATTACGGCGATTTGGCTGATGCCGTCCATATGACCAAGCTCATCTATGACCTCAAGCCCGATGAGATCTATAACCTGGCGGCACAGAGTCATGTGCGGGTGAGTTTCGATATTCCTGAATATACCGCTGATATCACAGGCGTTGGAGCCATTCGAATGTTGGAAGCTATTAGGGAGGCCGGGGTCAAGAGCCGCTTCTATCAGGCTTCAAGCAGTGAGATGTTCGGCAAGGTGCAAGAGATTCCGCAAACTGAGAAGACTCCCTTCTGGCCACGCAGTCCCTACGGTGTGGCTAAGGTTTTTGCTTACTGGGCTGCTGTGAACTTCCGCGAAAGCTACGGGATGCATGTCACCAACGGTATTCTCTTTAATCATGAGAGTCCTCGCCGGGGAGGAACCTTTGTGACGCGTAAGATCACCAGGGCCGTAGCAGCGATTAAACTAGGGAAACAGAAAGAGCTTATCCTGGGAAATCTCGATGCCAAGAGGGACTGGGGTTACGCTGCCGAGTATGTCGAGGCCATGTGGCTGATGCTTCAGCAGGATCAGCCTGACGACTATGTCATGGCTACCAATGAGACGCATACAGTGAAGGAATTCCTTGAGCATGCATTCGGCCATGTTGATCTTGATTGGAAAGAATTCGTAAAGTACGACCATCGGTACGATCGCCCCGCCGAGGTTGATCTGCTGATCGGCGATCCCGCCAAGGCAAAGAAACAGCTTGGTTGGGAGCCAACGGTGAGGTTTCCCGAGTTGGTAAAGATCATGGTGGATGCAGACATGGCAGAGGCGCAGGGGCTTTCGGTTCCTGATCCTTTGACTCCCGCCTATTTTACGAAATAGAGATAGTCAGAGAACGGACAATGTCTAAAAAGGCCCTTATTATCGGTGTCTCCGGCCAGGATGGAGCCTATCTTGCGGAACATCTGCTCAAGAAAGGTTACGAAGTCCATGGCACCTCACGGGATCACGAAGTTTCGTCATTTAAAAACCTTGCCTCCTTGGGCATCAGGGAGCGTGTGAAACTTCATTCCATGTCCACTTCGGATTTCAGAAGCGTTCTGACAGTACTGAAGAATGCGGATGTCGATGAAATCTACAATCTCGCAGGTCAGACATCGGTCGGCATGTCGTTTGAATACCCCGTGGAGACCTTTGAGAGCATTCTGATCGGCACCATGAACCTTTTGGAGTGCATCAGGTTCCTTAATAAATCGGTTCGATTTTACAATGCAGGTTCCAGCGAGGTTTTTGGAAATACAAAAAATCAGGCAGATGAAGAGTCTCATTACAAGCCTCGCAGTCCCTACGCCACAGCCAAGGCTGGCGCGCATTATGCTGTTGCCAACTACCGAGAAGCCTACGGACTCTTTGCCAGTACCGGCATCCTTTTTAATCACGAATCTCCCCTGAGGCCTCAGCGTTTCGTGACCAGAAAAATTATTTCGTCCGCAGTACGGATTGCCCGTGGCTCCGGGGAGCGACTTAAGCTAGGGAATCTCAACATCCATCGGGACTGGGGATGGGCCCCCGACTATGTCGATGCCATGTGGCGGGTGCTTCAGCATGACAAGCCCGAGGATTTTGTGATTGCGACCGGAGCGATGCATTCGCTCCAGGAGTTTGTGGAGAAGGTCTTTGCCGCTGTCGGCCTTTCCGCTTCGGATCATGTTGATTCCGATCCGGCACTGCTGCGTCCCTCGGATATTACTTACAGCGTCGGCAATCCCGAAAAATCAAAACGACTGCTCGGATGGCAGGCAACAGTGGAGTTTGACTGTTTGATTGAGAGGTTGGTGCGTGCGGAGCAGGAGAGGGCCGAATCGTGACATCACACTCAATGCGGCGTTGCGTTTACACAGCTCTCATCGGAGGTTATGAACAGCTCAACGATCAGCCTGTAGCGCTCCTATCAGAGATTCCCTTTATCTGCCTGACGGATGATCCAGAGCTAAAAAGCACTACCTGGGAGATTCGATATACACCAAGAATGTTACCTCTGGATTCCGTGAGAAGTCAGAGGGCTATGAAGATCCGCCCCGATGTCTATTTGCCGGAATTCGATGCTTCTCTTTACATCGACAATACGATCCTCCTCTCTCAGACTCCCGAGTTGATTTTTGAGAGCTATTTTTCTGCAGGAGGTTTCAGTGTTCCTTCGCATTCCTACAGGGAGAGCGTATTGGATGAATTTGAAGCGGTCGCCCAAGGGTGCCTTGATCACCCGAGCCGACTCATCGAAGCGCTCGAACGATACAAACTCATCTGCCCTGAGGTGCTCTTTGAAAAACCGTATTGGGCGGCAATTTTAATCCGGGATCATCGTCATCCCTTGATCCATGGGATCAATGAATTTTGGCTTTCCCAGGTTTTACAGTATTCGCGGCGAGACCAACTTTCACTGAATCGCACATTCAAAGAGTTTGGATATTCACCGAAGACGATCCCTATTGATAATCATCAATCCTGGTTTCATTCATGGCCTCACCTCTCAAATCGAAGGGGTGATATTAGTAAATTCCATGAAGAGACCTCACCGAACACGATGAAGGATCTATTGCGGCAATTGATCAGTTCAGTCAAGGTTTAGGGATGAGGAATGACCTGTAAAATGAATATCTCTCGTGAAGATGTTATCTGGTGCTACGAAACATTTCTCGGAAGATCTCCGGAAAATGAGGAGGCGATTCGGGGGCATTTGGCTGCAGCTGCCTCAGGAGATTGGAAGGCTCTTATCAAGACATTTCTCCATTCTGAAGAGTTCTCTGGGAATTTTTCGAGCATTGTCGCCGCAGGACCCTTTGCAAAACTGGCTCGTCTTCCCCGCTATACGCCCGTGACCATTCAGCTCAGTGAGAAGAACTTTTTAGTAGCTGACGGTCCATCTTTTTTTGGAACCTATTTGGAAATATTCAGAAATGAGATTTACAAGTTTTCAAGCAAAACAGAACGCCCTATAATTATTGATTGTGGGGCAAACATTGGAGTTAGTGTTGCCTATTTTAAACAACTCTTTCCAAAGTGTAAGATCATTGCGATAGAAGCAGACCCCAAAATCTTTCATCTTCTTGAGGAAAATATCATAATCTCTGGATTTAATGATGTTACTTTGCTTCAAAAGGCAATCTCCCATCAGACAAACCCGATTTTCTTTTACTCCGAGGGGGCGGATGCAGGGCGCATCGGCACACCTTTCCAGCAGGATGGTGTGCCAATTTCTATTGAGACAATCCAATTGGATGATCTCATAGAAGGGCCTGTTGATTTTCTGAAAATTGATATTGAAGGAGCCGAAGTGGATGTCCTTCTGGTGTGTCAGAAATTGGATCAAGTGAATCATCTCTTCGTGGAATATCATTCTTTTAGCAAAACTCCGCAGCGTTTGCATGAACTGCTAACATTTTTGGCATCGAAAGGATTTCGATACTACATGACAACTGTATTTTCCCAGAAAGAGCCCTTTGTCCAGACTCTGGAACATTTGGGATTCGATCTGCAATTGAATATCAGTTGCGTAAGGATCGATAAATGAATGCTAATTGATGAATGTAGATAGAAAAAACAGAGCATTTACAATAGCGACTAAAAGCCATCTGGCAGGTGCGCTTGTATGGCTGAAGTCACTAAAAGATCATGCGCCTGAGATTGATGGGATCATCTTTCTTGCTGATGCATCAGCCGGCGAAATCTTGGATCTCACTGCCGTAATAGCAAACAACTTCCCAGAATATGCTCTGAGACATTCCTCTGAATTACAATCTGTGGAATCGATGGAAATTCCAGAGGATGCCCTGATGAGGAGTCATTACAGTCTCTTAGAATATTGCTGCGCAATTAAGCCCCATCTTTTCCTTTCTCTTGCAAAACAAAATCATGAGGCAATGATTCACTACTTTGATGCCGACATTCTGGTAACTGGAGATTTGTGTCAATTGAAGGAGTTTTCTGAAAACCATAGTTTTACCCTGCTCCCTCATATCAATACTCCGACGGAAGATTCTCATAGGTTATGCGTCTTGGACATCCTCAGAGCTGGTCTCTTCAATTTTGGATACTTAGGATGGAATCCTTCCATTAAAAGCGGAATTCAGCTGATGAAATGGTGGCAGAAGGAACTCGTGAACAACTGCCGAGTTGCTTTCGGGGAAGGAATTTTTACCGATCAGAGCTGGGGCGCGCTTTTCTGTTGCTCTCCCGACGCTGGAATCTTTACTTCTCCATGCACGAATGTCGCCTACTGGAATCTGCACGAGAGGATTATTAGCAAAGATGAAAATGGAAACTATCTGGTCAATGGTGAACCCCTACAGTTTTTTCATTTTTCAGGATTTTCACCGACCAAATCGGATGTGCTTTCAATCTATCAAGACCGTTATATCCTGACCAACTTTCCTGACCTTTCCAGCTTATTTAAAGAATATAGGAATTCTCTTATGGATGCCGGATTCTCTTACTGGAGAGAATCTAATAAAACAATCTGGCTTGGTGCCAATTCCAAACCTAGCGAGTCTGAGATAAGAATACAACGAGCAGAGGTCTGGGCGGCCGAATTGGAAGTTCAAGCCAAGGAAGCTGCAGTTTTGGCGCGCAAATTGGAGATTCAAGTCAACAAGTCAGAGGAGAAGGCCCGTTCATTGGAGATTCATGTGCAACAGTTAGGGGCAAGAAGCCGGCAAGCCGAGGCAAGGGCGGGCGAGTTGGAAGTTCATCTGCAACAATTGGAGTTAAGAAAACAGGAAGCCGAGGCCAATTCCAATGAGTGGCATTTCATTGCGGAGAGCTTGCAACGCCGCCTTCAGTCAATCTACAGCAGTTACTCCTGGAGATTGACGACTCCTTTCCGTGTTGCTCAGAGACTCCTTACCGGGGATCGCACGGTGGTTCAGGAGGTTGGTGACACGGTGAAGAAGGCCATCAGGCTTATTCTGCGTCCAGTGGTTTATCTCGCGATGCGCATCATCCTGAAATTTTCGAATTTGAGGAGCCGCGTGGAATCCATACTGCAAGAATACCCGAATCTGCATCAGGAATATTTGTGGTTTGCACAGCATTATCGACTTGTTCCCGTTGAGTCTCCTGTGACTCCGACCGAAATTATTCAAATTGAAGAGCCCATTCAGCCCATTGAGCCAATCCTGCCGACTCCATCTCTTGCCGCAAAACGGGAAGAGAGCAATCTGACGAATCTATCACCCGGAGCAAAAAGCATTTATATTCATCTTCGGGCCGCCCTTAACCAGGAGGGTATGCAAACCGGGAGCAAGCCGAGGCTGGCCTTCGTTTCCCCTTTGCCGCCGGAACGCACCGGCATCGCCGATTACAGCTCAGAGCTGCTGCCTGCACTGGCGGAGCACTACGACATCGAAATCGTGGTGGCGCAGGATAGGGTTGATGATCCTTGGGCTCACCAGAATTGCATGGTTCGTGACATCCCTTGGTTGCGTGCGAACGCTACCGACATAGACCGGGTTCTCTACCACATAGGGAACTCTCCCTTCCATCAGCACATGGTGCCGTTGCTGCGCGAAGTTCCCGGAATTATTGTTCTGCATGACTTTTATCTGGGGCACTTGGTGTCCTATTTGGAGTACTTTGGTTTTACCAACTCTGGGATAAACGCCCTTTATTCGTCTCATGGTTATAACGCTGTGCGAAGCCGTTACCTTGATTCTGAAGCCGCCAAGTTCGAATATCCGGCTAATCTGGAAATTCTCCAGTGTGCCCAAGGAGTGATTGTCCACTCTGAATACTCGAGGGAATTGGCACAGCTATGGTATGGGGAGAATTTTTCAGTCGATTGGGAAGTGATTCCTCTTCTTCGCTCGCCATCGCCTCCCTGCGACAAGGCTGCCGCACGAGTGGGACTCGGCATTGACAAGGAGGATTTTGTTGTATGTAGCTTTGGTATTCTAAGTTCGGGCAAGCTCATCCCCCGATTGCTCAATGCCTGGCTTGCCAGCGCCCTAGCTGAAGAGAAGAGATGCCGTTTGGTTTTTGTCGGGGAGAACCACCTCGGTGATTCTCTGTTGGAAACCATCGAAACAAGAGGTCTCAGTGACCGCATCGGCATTACCGGCTTCGTCTCGCCGGAAGTGTATCGTCAGTATTTGATGGCTGCCGATATGGCGGTGCAGCTTCGCTGCCAGTCAAGGGGTGAAACATCGGCTGCGGTTTTGGACTGCATGAATTACGGGGTGCCGACCATTGTCAATGCGAATGGTTCAATGGCGGAGCTGGACAGGGAGTCCGTCTGGATGCTGCCCGACAAATTCGATGATGCGGAGCTCATCGATGCCCTGGAGAGCTTGTGGCGAGCGCCTGAACGACGGCGAGCCATGGGCGAACGGGCCAGTGAAATCATTCTGCACCGCCATGCGCCGCCCGAATGCGCCAGGCGCTATGCGGAAGCGATCGAGCGCTTCCAACGCCGTCATGAATCGGAGATATCCTCCTTGGTTGGCACCATCGCCCAGCGGAGAGAGTCTGTTCCCCACGATGCGAAGATTCTCGATCTCGCAAGGAATATCGCGGACCTCCTGCCGTCACCCAGACCGGTCAAGCGACTGTTTATTGATGTCTCGATCACCTGCCGTGACGATTACAAGACCGGTATCCAACGCGTTGTTCGCGCGATTTTGCTGGCGTTGCTGGCGGAGCCTCCCGCAGGTTACCGAATCGAGCCCGTCTATCTCAGCAATGAGGGCGGGAAATGGCACTATCGGTACGCGCGCCGTTACACCCTCGGGTTGATGAACTGCCTGCCAGATTTGCTCAATGATGAGATCGCAGAACCCGAGCGAGGCGATGTGCTTCTCGGGTTGGATTTAAGCCTCTGGATGCTGATTGAGGCAGAGAGATCAGGGTTGTACGCAGATTATCGCGCACGGGGAGTCACGGCCTACTCCGTAATTTACGATCTGCTGCCTGTTCAGATGCCGGAAGTCTTCCCACTGGGGGCTGATCTGACTCATGGGCAATGGCTGCAGGCAGTTTTAAATCTCGATGGAGCCATCGGTATCTCGAAAGCCGTCGCAGATGACTTTGCTGCGTGGCAAAAGAAAGAACTGGAAGAACTCAGTGGGCAGAAAAAACGGCAGCCTTTTCACTTGGGCTGGTTTCATCTGGGTGCAGATATGGATGCATCTTCCCCTTCAGCGGGTCTACCAGCCAATGCCTCGGAGGTGTTGGCCATCCTGGCAGACCATGAGACTTTCCTGATGGTCGGGACGGTGGAGCCCCGCAAAGGTTATGCCCAGACGCTAGCTGCATTTGAGAAAATCTGGATCGAGGGCGGCGATCTCATTCTGGCGATCGTTGGAAAACAGGGATGGATGGTCGATGAATTGGCAGATAGGATGAGGAATCATCCGGAGCTGGGAAAAAGACTCTTCTGGCTTGATAGTATCAGCGACGAATATCTGGAAAAGGTCTATGCCGCCAGCACATGCCTGATTGTGGCTTCCGAGGGGGAGGGGTTTGGCCTTCCCTTGATCGAGGCTTCGTGTCATAAACTGCCCATCCTTGCCCGGGATATTCCCGTCTTCCGGGAAGTCGCAGGAGATCATGCCTCCTACTTCAGGGGAATGGAGGCGAAAGATCTGGCTGATGCGATTCAACAATGGCTTGAGTCATTGAAAAACGGAGAGGCACCCTCCTCCGAGGGCATGCCCTACCTCACATGGAAAGAGAGCGCGAGACAACTGATGAGAACGATTTTTGTGGAACAAAAATAAGTTGATTCATCCTATTCTCACGAACAAAGCGGATGTTGTTTTCGGCTCGCGATTCGCCGGAGGAGGAGAACACCGCGTTCTCTACTATTGGCATTCTGTGGGAAATCAGTTCCTAACGATGTTGTCTAATATTGTTGCGAATATTAATATCACCGACATGGAGACATGTTATAAGGTTTTTCGTCGCGAAATCATCCAAAAAATCACCATTGAAGAAAACCGATTTGGCTTTGAGCCGGAGATCACCGCCTAAGCAGAAATGCCGCAGAAAAATCATTATTTGGTCCAACCAATCTCTACACTCAACTCAAAAATATGCCTTTTGTTTCTTACGCACAGAATTTTGAAGATGTGATGCTCTGGCGTGTTTTAAAACACATCGAAATCGGTTTTTATATTGATGTCGGGGCCAACGATCCTGAGAACCATTCGGTGACGAAAGCATTCTATGACAGAGGTTGGCGTGGCATGAATATCGAGCCTGTCCCTCAATGGATTGAGAGGCTCCGTGAGGCGCGCCCGCGAGATATCAATTTGCAAATTGCCGCAAGCAAAGAGAATGGAGAAATCCTTCTTTACGAGTTGACCGACACCGGGCTTTCCACAAGCGATATAGCCACCGCAGAGAGACATGAATTGGAAGGAGGATATAAGAAGGAGGCTCATCGCGTCCCGACAGAAACACTGACCTCTCTTTGCCAACGGTATCATGTTGCCCCCATCCATTTTCTCAAAATCGATGTCGAAGGGGCGGAGAAAGATGTCTTATCAGGACTTGATCTCTCAACGATCAGACCTTGGGTGATTCTTGTGGAATCAACGCTCCCTCTTTCTCAAGTGGAGAATTATGGGGAATGGGAATCTCTACTCTTAAAAGAAGAGTACGAATTTGTCTATTTCGATGGGTTAAATAGATATTATGTTGCACGAGAGCATGGCGACCTATCAAAATACTTCCTCATTCCCCCAAATGTCTTCGATGGCTTTATCACGCATGCTCAGCATTCCCGCGAGATTCGAGTACAGGAGTTAGAGGAGAGGGCCCGTTCGATGGAGGTTCATGGGCAACAATTGGAGGAGATTGCCCGTTCGTTGGAAGTTCAGGTGCAACAATTGGAGTTAAGAAAACAGGAAGCCGAGGCCAATTCCAATGAGTGGCATTTCATTGCGGAGAGCTTGCAACGCCGCCTTCAGTCAATCTACAGCAGTTACTCCTGGAGATTGACGACTCCTTTCCGTGTTGCTCAGAGACTCCTTACCGGGGATCGCACGGTGGTTCGGGAGGTTGGTGACACGGTGAAGAAAGCCATCAGGCTTATTCTGCGTCCAGTGGTTTATCTCGCGATGCGCATCATCCTGAAATTTTCGAATTTGAGGAGCAGCGTGGAATCCATACTGCAAGAATACCCGAATCTGCATCAGGAATATTTGTGGTTTGTACAGCATTATCGACTTGTTCCCGTTGAGTCTCCTGTGACTACGACCGAAATTGTTCAAATTGAAGAGCTCATTCAGCCCATTGAGCCAATCCTGCCGACTCCATCTCTTGCCGCAAAACGGGAAGAGGTCGACCGGACAAATCTATCACCCAGAGTAAGAAGTGCTTACGATCAGCTCCAAGCTTCAGTAAACAAGAATGCGGAGGGAAGATAATGCGCATTGTGATTGACATGCAGGGCGCCCAATCCGAGAGTAGATTCCGAGGTATAGGACGCTATACCCACTCCCTGACGGAGGCTCTCGTGAGACATCGAGGGGCACACGAGGTCATTCTCGCATTTAATGCTCAATGCAAAGCAAGTATTCCTGATATCCGCAGGGGATTTCAGGGCTTATTGCCAGAGAGTGCCATTAGAATTTTTGATGTGCCTATTAGCAAGGAAGCTAATCATTGGGTGGGGCTTGCGGCAGAACAAATCCGAGAAGCCTTTATCGAGTCTCTTGAGCCGGATGTGGTGTTGGTGACAAGCCTCTTTGAGCACAATTATGATAAAGCTGTTACCTCTGTGGGAGCTTACGCCGGGGGAAATCATACGGTAGTTATTTTGTATGATCTGATTCCTCTTTTGAATCAGGAGCAATACCTGCCAACTCCAGAGGCTCGTGAAGAATATTATAGAAAAATTGGGTGGTTAAAGAATGCGGGCCTTCTGTTGGCGATTTCTGAGCATACCAGGAAAGAAGGTCTGAAATACCTTGAAATTCCTGAAAATCGCATAACCACCATTTCTACTGCAACTGATGTAATGTTTCATCATGTGAAGTTGGAAGCTCATTCAGCCAAAGAGATATTGGTAAAATATGACATCTCCCGCCAGATGGTCATGTTTGCTCCTGGAGGCTTTGATCCCAGAAAAAACTTCGACCGGTTGATCGAGGCATACAGCAGACTTCCAAGAAACATTAGAAATTCACACCAGCTAGTCATCGTCAGTAGATTACAGCAGCCTCAGAGGGAAGAACTGTTAGCAATGCGGGATCGGTGGGGGTTGGACAGCGACGAATTGATACTCACGGGTTATGTTGAGGATGAGGAACTTATTGCCCTCTATACACTGACTAAGCTTTTTGTGTTTCCATCCGTGCATGAGGGGTTCGGGCTTCCTGTGCTGGAAGCAATGTCCTGCGGTGCGGCTGTCATCGGTTCTGACAGAACTAGTATCCCGGAAGTCATCGGGTGGGAGGAAGCGCTTTTTGATCCCTTGTCAGCAGAATCGATTTTGAAAAAAATGGAGCAAGCATTAACGGATGAGAACTTCAGGGATCAGTTGCAACAGCATGGACTTCGGCAGGTGCAAAAATACTCTTGGGACTTTTGTGCAAAAAAAGCGCTGAAGGCCATGGAAGGGCTTCATGCCAAAAATCAGGCGCTTAACATAGAGTCCAAGTCGCCTGAAAATAAGACAAAAAATCTACTTCGCTCGCTCTCGAATTTAAGGATAGAAGGAGTAAACGATCATGTGTTACGCGCAACGGCAGGATGTATTGTTTACAATGATGGATCAAAAAAACGGCAAATTCTTCTGGATGTTTCGACGATGGTCCATGCTGATTCCAGCGCAGGAATTCAGCGGGTTGTTAGAAGTTTGATGCAGGAGTTGATGGGAAATTATACCAAGACTTTTGATGTCAGGCCTATTTATTGGGATGGAGTCCAATACCAGTATGCAAACGAATTGGGAACCACAATATTAAAAAAGGGAAGAGAAGATGATTATCCTGTAGATTTCTTTCAGGATGATATCTATCTGTCGATCGATTTGAACTTGCATCTAACGGATCAGGCGTATGAAACCCATACATATTGGCGGAACAGAGGAGTTAAGTTCTTTTTTATTGTGTATGACATACTTCCACTCCGACATCCGGAATGGTGGCCAACGAATATTTTCGATATATTTAAAAAATGGATATTAAAATCGATTGAGGTGGCGTCTGGACTGATCTGTATTTCTTTTACTGTAGCTGAAGATGTAAGAGATTATTTAAAGGTCAGCCCTTCATTAGTTGAAAACGAGGATTTTTTTATTAGATACTTTCATCTAGGGGCAGATATTGAAAATAGCATTCCATCATTTGGGGTTCCTGATACAGCAAAAGATGTCTTGGAACAAATAAAGTCCAGAGGCAGTTTTCTCATGTTGGGGATATTGGAACCAAGAAAAGGACACATGCAGACACTGCTTGCATTCGATAGACTATGGAATCATAACCAAGATATTAATCTGGTGATCGTTGGAAAACAGGGATGGATGGTCGATGAATTGGTAGATAGGATGAGGAATCATCCAGAGCTGGGAAAAAGACTCTTCTGGCTTGATAGTATCAGCGACGAATATCTGAAAAAGGTCTATGCCGCCAGCACATGCCTGATTGTGGCTTCCGAGGGGGAGGGGTTCGGCCTTCCCTTGATCGAGGCTTCGTGTCATAAACTGCCCATCCTTGCCCGGGATATTCCCGTCTTTCGGGAAGTTGCAGGAGATCATGCCTCCTACTTCAGGGGAATGGAGGCGAAAGATATGGCTGATGCCATTCATCAATGGCTTGAGTCATTGAAAAACGGAGAGGCACCCTCCTCCGAGGGCATGCCCTACCTCACATGGAAAGAGAGCGCCAGACAACTGATGGAAACGATTCTTGGAGAAAGTGTACAATAACACGATGAATACAGAAAAACGGTTACTCTCCGTGATCATGCCGGCCTATAATGAGGCATCTACCATCTCTGAAGTTGTGGAGATGGTTTTGCGGCAACCTTCTGTTCAGGAGCTGATTATCATTGATGACTGCTCGAAGGATGGAACTTGGGAAGTTCTTCAAAAGCTTGTGAACCAGCATCCTCAGATCAAGATTTATCGCCATGAAGTCAACCAGGGCAAAGGGGCGGCATTACGGACAGGCATAGCCGCTGCAACCTCGCCGATTGTATTGATTCAGGACGCCGATCTGGAATACGATCCTCACGAATATGAAAAGTTGATTCATCCTATTCTCACGAACAAAGCGGATGTTGTTTTCGGCTCGCGATTCGCCGGAGGAGGAGAACACCGCGTTCTCTACTATTGGCATTCTGTGGGAAATCAGTTCCTGACGATGTTGTCTAATATGGCTGCGAATATCAATATCACCGACATGGAGACATGTTATAAGGTTTTTCGTCGCGAAATCATCCAAAAAATCACCATTGAGGAAAACCGATTTGGCTTTGAGCCGGAGATCACCGCCAAAGTCGCGAAACTCCATGCACGCATTTATGAAGTCCCAATTTCCTACTACGGTCGAACTTATGAAGAGGGAAAGAAAATTGGCTGGCGCGATGGGCTTCGGGCGATCTGGTGCATCCTGAAATATAACTTTGCGCATTAGTTTACAAAAATGGAAAATGCCTTCAATATTCTGATTTGCAAATGAATACATGGAATAAAATTCTAAGAAACATTCCCGTTCTTCCATTGCTTTTTCTGAGTATAGGAATCGTGGGGATGATCAAGCCCTGTGTTTCGCAAGGACATGTGCCAGGTGATATTGGTGATGCAAGATTTAACCTCTATTTGCTTGAACACTTCTTTCGATCGCTCTGCGGGTTGGATAAGAGTTTTGTTGATGCTCCATTCTTCTATCCTTGGCCGGTGACAATAGGCTTTTCCGATACCCATTGGGGAACTGGCTTGATTTATTCATTCTTCAGGGCAACAGGCATGGATACCATAGATGCTTTTTCTGCTTGGTACATTGCTGGGAATTTCCTCAACTTTATTAGTGCCTATGTAGCTTTGAGGATGTTTGGCTTGCGGCAATTGGGAGCAGGAGTTGGTGCGTTTCTGTTTGCTTTTTGCATGCCAGCTAGTGCTCAAATTGCGCATGCACAATTGACTTACCGATATGCAGTTCCCTTGGCAATATTCTTCTTCCATCGCTATCTGACAACTCGCCTTGCAATATACGCCTCCTTGATGTTCTTGTTTCTTGCCCTACAAACACTCTCTACAGTTTATATCGGAATCTTTCTGGGATATCTGCTAGTAGCGTGGCTTTTGTCGTGGTGTTGTTTTCTTCAGATAAAAAAGCACCAGTCTGTAGTTCTTATTTTAAAAAACTTACTTCCCTCTGGGGGCAAGAGGTCATCGAACATTATCTCCGGTGTGATACTCTTCATATCACTAGCTCTATTATCGCTTGCTCTCATACCAAATCTGGAAGTTTCTTCACTCTATAAATTTCAGAGATCTTGGGCTGAAATCAAGAGTATGCTTCCGCGTCCACAATCCTATTTTCTTGCGGATGCCTCGCGACTATGGGCATCAAATGCCTCTGTATTTTCTATTCTTCCAATGCGCTGGGAGCATAACATGTTTCTCGGATTGATCGTCACGATTTCAATGGCATTCGCCGTCTTTCGTGATAAATATTTTCATCCAAACTCGGTATTCTTTCTCATGAGAGCATCGTTTTTTATTCTTCTGGGAATCACTCTTTGTGTATTTGATTGGACCCTCTACTACTATATAGCCCTATTGCCAGGTTTTAACTCAATCCGCGCTGTCACTCGCATTATTCTTGTGATGGCTTTCCCTGCATCTTTCATCCTTGGGGTATTTATCGACGCAACTTTTTACCGAAGTAAACACAGTTATATATGGCGTATATTAGCAATCCTATTAGTGGTTTTCTGCCTCCTTGAGGCAGTATTGATAAAACCTGATTGCGATACCAAAGGAAATTGGGCTTCACGCATCGATTCCTTAGAGTCCCAGTTGAAAAATTCACTAACGAGGCACTTAGACACAAATGATATTTTGGTATATGTTAACCCAACAAAATCTTCTGGAAACTCATGGGTCGGTGAAGAAATCGATGCTATGCTGCTCGCTCAAAAGTATGGCATGAATACACTGAATGGATATAGCGGTAACCTGCCAAATGGATGGAAAGTCATGCATAACGAAAATGATATACTAGATGTTCTCTTTTCTGAGGAGAAATTTCGTAGAGATCATCACCTTCCTCCTATAGTAATAGATCCAGAAAAACTAATTATTGTTGGGTCTTTAAGTATTGACCGTTCGATTCTTTTTAACCGACTCAGGGAACCAGAACCATATTTAGAGGCAGGCACATATTTTAGTATATTAAATAGCAGATCTTATTTTTTGCGATACTTTCTTTCTCAAGGTTGGTCTGGTCTTGAAACCGATTATATCTGGAGTGATGGAAAAGAGGCTGAGCTTGATTTCAAGTGTAAATCTAATGGTAAAATGAGGATAGTCATTGATATGGAGGCATTCCTTCCTCCACCAGACTATAAACAAAAGGTAACTGTCATAGCAAACGATTTGCCAATAGGTTATGTCTATTTTTCCAGTGATTACAATAGGAAAAAATACTACTTTGATTTACCAGATGCGCTTGGTGAAATTATAAAACTGAAATTGATAGTAGCTAACCCAAAGTCTCCGTTGGAATGTAAAATGTCTGAAGATTCAAGGAAGCTTGGCATTAAACTGTATGGTGTTGGAATGGCTGCCAGGTGAAATATAAATGTTAACTGAAAAGGTTCCTTCTTGCATACTTTATCAATGTTCGATCTCTCCCTTATAATTCCCACATTCAATGAGCTAACAGCCATTGATCACACACTGGATTTGGTCATCCAATTTGCGGCGACTCACCCCAACTATGATTTTATCTTTGTGGATGATGGATCTTCGGATGGCACTCTCACCCGAATAGACTCACGATTGCATTCTTTATCCCATCCACCGCAAAATATCCGTCTGATACCACTCCCTGAAAACCGGGGTAAAGGCTTTGCCGTCCTCACAGGAGTTTTCCAAGCTCGGGGCAAATTCATCTGCTTTATGGATGGCGATCTGCCCTATCCCCTTAATCTGCTACACTTTTTTGAAACAGAATTGGAGAATGCAGATATTGTGATAGGATCAAGAAATATTCCCGGCGCAATAAATACGGATGTCCCAAGGCGAAGGAAATTTTTGGGTTGGGGGTTTAACTGGCTTGCGCGCAACTTGATGGGCCTTTCTTATTTTGACACCCAAGCTGGTTTTAAGGGCTTCCGTCGAGAAGTAGCCCAACTACTTTTTGGATCATTAGAAACTTACGATTTTTCCTTTGATGTTGAGATTCTCTACTTAGCGCACAAGTGCGATCTAAGAGTGATCGAGATTCCTGTCCAAGTGAATGCTCATCACAGTTACAAAACTTCAAAATTAAAACTAACATACGATTCAATTAGGAT
>Ga0302320_10006166_pt1 | contig 26694 bp, 29 predicted proteins | sample Bog_T0_3_FD_202130 | JGI IMG/M metagenome (GOLD analysis project Ga0302320, IMG submission 202130) | Peat permafrost microbial communities from Stordalen Mire near Abisko, Sweden - Bog_T0_3 | ecosystem: Environmental > Terrestrial > Soil > Wetlands > Peat | place: Sweden: Abisko, Stordalen Mire...
CCAGCCCGCTCACCACTGAGAACTGTGAACGGTCAGGCTGCAACTCTGCTTGCGCCCCACCGCTTCTCTTCGGAGGTTTTGGCAGTGGCGCAGTTTGATCGTCATTACTAAGACTTGTCATCCTGAGAGGGTGAGAAACCTTTTGAAAACCGCTGATTTTATTCCACCTAATCCCGCATATTTTGGCTGTGTAGGAACTGTGCAGGACAAATGTGCAGAATCAAGTCTGAATGACAGTTTTCTCGTTGCGGAAGAGGGCCGGGAGAAACCCGCAGGGTGTCTCCCGCGCCGCTGAAAATGGCAGACGGGAGCCTACGCATCCCGTCTGTCGCTTTCTCGTTTGTCGTCCGATTCTTACATGACTGAGAACATGATTTCATGCCGCAACTGCCTCCAGTTCCTCGCTGGTTACATCCTCGGAGAGGGGCGGCTCCAGTGCGGCGAGGATGACGCTGGCGGTCTGCTGGATGACCTCCAGTGATTCGGCCAACAGCGAGGCGTTGCCCTTATAAAGCTGGATATACGACGCGCTGGCTTCTTCGTTGACCAACCCAACGGCTTTGCCGACAACAAACGCTACCGCCTCGGCTTCTGTCTCGCGCACGGTCTTCGTGGTGGCCGTGCGGCGGTCGCTGCGATGCAGGAGTTCGTGAGCCGTTTCATGGACAAGCGTGGCGAAGGTTTCCGCCTTCGACTGTCCGGGCAGGATGGCGATGCGTCCGCCGTAGCTCATGCCAAGAGCGGGAGCAATCTTCTCGTTGTAGACAAGCTGAATGCCTTTGCTCTTGAGGAATGCTGCCAGTCGGTCAATGTTCTTTCCTGGGTCGCCGGTGACTTCGTTTAGCGCTGGAAGGTCTACACCGTCGGTCTGCGAAATATCAAAGACGTAGGCGTTACGGAAGCCGAGCAATACTCGCTCGTTCTGTTTTGTGATGTCTTGGCTGGCCTCTTCGTCCTTCTTGCGGCGAACGCCGACGATGGGGGCAAGGATGCGAATGCCCTTCTGTCCCGCTTTCACAGAACGGCCTAAGTTCTTCCACGTCCAGAACCCCGCTACTCTTTTCGCCGAGGGCATTTGTCGCGCGATCTCCAGCACGTTTCCGAAGCTGTAATTGTGAAAGCGGCTCATGGCGGTGAGGTAGTTGGTGAGGGCTTCGGAGTGTCCGGCCTCCAGTTGCTGAATCAACAGCTTAATGTTGGTGGCAATGACTTCCTGTTTGGTGGTGGGCTTCTTGCTGTCGGTGATGGCGATGGTCTTCATGGTGTTGGCTCCTTGGGTTTGGCTTTTGCACGTCCGCGTTGAAACGCGGCATGTACATGCCGAACGCCACCTGGCGAAGGCGGGGGTAGCAAACGGAAAGGTCTTCGAGCGGAGCTTTTTGGGGGGACCGCGCGTAGCGTGGGGGAGCCAAAACCCGAAGGGCGAATGGCCTTGCAGAGCGCGAGGGGAGACCCCTTAGAGAAAGTCTGGTTTCCTTATCAAGTGCGCCTCAGCGCACAGGAATTATAGGGAAGGCGTTGCGGAAGGGAAAGCTCCGCAGAGGTGGAAGCGAAAAACGCGAGGCGGTTGGAGCGCGGAGGAAACATCCTCCGCAAAATCTGCATTTCCTTACCGAGCTAAAGCAGTGTGTTATCGCCCGATAGAGAAGCCATACGAAATGTCCTGCTCTTGCACAGACTGCGGCTTCATCTTTTCTCCAACTTCTTGTTGCGGCATGACACCCTTTTCGAGGCCTACCTGCGGTGCATGGGCACTCTGCTGCGACACCTCATGTCCAAGAGCAATCGGCAACTTCTCGCGGTCGTTGGTAAATATCTGCGCATCCTGCGCTCCACGCGACACAGCGACATACGCCATGCGGTTATTGAGCAAGTCTTTGGCTCCCAACTCCGTATCGACATGCACCAGCACTCGCTCTGCGGTCTGTCCCTGGCTGGAGTGACTGGTGACGGCATAGCCATGATCGAGATGCGGATTGCGCATCGGGTCGATCTCAACCGAACGTCCTCCATCCATCCGCAGCTTGAATTTGCCATCGCTGATTGCTTCCACTGTCGCCAACTCACGGTTTGCGATTTTGAGTTGATTGTCTGGCGCGGTGAACTGGATGCGGTCGCCCACAGAAAATGCACGCTGTTCCTCACGGTAAACCGACACGCCCTGCTGCCGGCGTGGATCGTAGCTTTGCTGCCGTCCATCGAGCAGTGCCACGTTGATCTGATTATGTGCGGCATCGACGCCGATCACGCGAGCGTACTCGCCCTTCTGGATGCCAGTCTCTTTTGAACCTCGGCTGTAACGCAGGACATCGCCCACGTCGTACTTTTCTGCCCAGGTGCGCGCTGCTCCAGTAAGCTCTTGGCGTTGCACCAATGTCTGCACTGGATGTTCTTCTTTGCCGACCATCCCACGTTGCTGCAACTCGGCATGGATGCAACTATTGATCTCCGTGCGGGAGCGATTGTCGGGCGAAACTACCAATGTGCTCTCAGGAGCTTTCGCATATTCCTTGGCTATCGCGCCGATGCGTTCTTCGCGACCTTGGAACTGATGGACACGGCCCTGCTCATCCAACTTCTTTACCGCAGCACCCACTTCGCCTCGCGCTAGCTGCTCGACCACGTTGCGCAATTCAGGGTCCTTCTGGCGCACAATCTGGTCAAGCGAGACCGTCCTCATGCCCGCTTGCTGCAACTGCGCAAAGGGTCTGCCAGCCTCGACCGCCTCATGCTGCCGCTTGTCCCCCACGAGCAACACGCGGTCGTTCGGGTGCAGGCGTGTCAGGAACTCGTGCATCTGTTTGCTGGAAGCCAGCGAAGACTCATCCAGCACATAGAGGCGCTTGTCGCCTGTATCCGGCTTCTCCCCACGGGCAAGGTGCATCTGGAGCGTAGACGTTTCTATCCCAGCTTCGCCCAACTTTTGCGCCGCGCGGGATGTGGGCGCAAAACCTTCTACCGCGTAGCCTTCGCGCTCCGCGCCTTCACGGATAACAGCCAGCGTCGTGGTCTTGCCCGCACCGGCGACCCCATCCATGCCGAGAATTTTCTCCCGTGCTGCGAAAACTTCCTCCACTGCCTGACGCTGCGACACGTTCAACTCTGGATGGCGATCTACCGTGTCGAACCGCTCGCGGCCTTCCGCCAGCATCGGACGATGCTGTCCGTTCCCTTGTTGAACGATGTCGATGATCTCCCGCTCTGTCCGCAACATCGCGGCGGTCGTTATCTGTGGGCCACGCACCGATGCTGACGCTTGGCGGAATTCTCCGGAATCAAAGCGCCTCTCCACTTCCTGCCGCACTTGGGTGTACGTCACTTCGCCCATGCCACGTTGTAGGGCGGTCTCGTAAAGAGCTCGTCGATCCTGTACGGCGGACTTCTCGAACAGATGATCGCGGGCGTAGGTTACGGCCTGACGTGCAACGATCTCCGGGCTTCGTTCGTGCTGAAGTTCCCGTGTACGTTCTCGCGCCTCTGCCACAACGCGATCCGCCTGATGGCCGAATGTTGCCGCTAACTCACGATGCTGTCGCTGGACTTCTTCTGGGGACAACAGCTCTTTGCGGTCGCGCGTGTAACGCGCTGCGATCTGGGCAGCCCCCGCTCCATCCAATCCCTGCTCGCGGAGATGGTCTTTGATCTGCTCCCGACGCAGGCTCGACGCTTCCAAATACTCGCGGGAGTAGCCTTTGATCTCCGGCTGGCCATACTTGCCGCGTTCGATCTCATAGCCCAAATCCTGCAAGCGCGTTGCCAGTTCCGCGCGGTAGATGGCCGTGGCATAGTGCTGCGAGGCATACAACTCGCGCGGCTGCAAAGAACGTGTCTGGCCGTTCTCCCGTTCGGTGACGTTAAAGATCACCGAATGCGTATGCAACTGCGGTGCAGCATACCCTTCCACGGGCCGCGCCGTGTCGTGTTCGAAGGTTGCTACGGCGAATTTGCCGGTGTTCTCTGGCGCATGAACATTTCCGATGCGGGCTTGCGTATAGTGCTCCAACTCGGTCAGGGCAACGCGAACGCTCTCCCGATGCGCCAGCCGCACTCGTTCATCACCACCAACCAACGCCGTCAGCGAAACCGACTTCGGCGCGGAAAACGTAGCATCCCACCCGGCACGATGCTCCATGCTCGTGACTTCTTTGCCATCCTTGCCTTCATAGGTGCGCGAGACTTGATGCTTCACCATCTGTTGTTCGGTGAAGGGATGCTGTCCTTCGGTCAGTCGTGCGAAGTGTTCGTCGCCCACAGTACCGGACAAGCCCCACTCTTTCGCAAGCTGTCCCTGCCACTCGCTATGTCCCTGCTGATTGCGGCTCCAGTAGTTCTGCCGCTCCGACGCAAACTCCCGCTCATGGTACGAACGCACCTGGCCCGCTGACAACGGCTTGGAGAGCGTCAGCATAACAACTCAGTCTCCCGATCCCTCACTCAATACCTTTCGATTCATCCCAACTGAATCCCTCCCGCTTCACGGCAGACCTTTCCTCCAGCGGCAAGACAGCCTGTATAGGCTTCTTTGTTTCGGATGCTTTAATGGGAGCCGAAGTCTTCACTACATCCGTCTTGCGCGGTAGCGGCTGTTCTCTTTTCCGTTCCAAGAACTCCGGCTGCTTGTTGCGTTTCTTTGCCAGCCGAAACCTTGCGGAGACAACATGGTTCTCCAGCTTGATAAAGCCTTTGAGCGGAGCAAGCCCGGCGATCTCGGAAGCCATAATGAGCGGCTTGGTGGCTATCTCCAAGGCAAAACTTTTCTTTGACCGCAGCAGCCCCATGCTGCGGGATTCCTTCAACCGTTCCACTTCGATCTCACCGATAGCCTCGGATATCCATTTGGCTGCACGCGGCTCGGAGGTCTTCAGGAATATCTTCGTGGCTGGCTGGGAGAGCATCGCTTCGGCATCCTGTCCATAGCGCTTTTCCATCTGGCTGCGTCCCTGAATCCCCATGACGACGGGATTGCCGTACTTGCGATTCTCGGTCACGGCGGTATGAAGTTGCGGCAGTTTGTTCAGGCTGGCCAGTTCATCCAACACGAACCACACGGGTTTTACCGCAGGGTCTTCGCAGTAGCCCATCATGCGCAGGATGAACAGGTCGAGCCACGCCGAATGCAGCGGCAGCACCTTCTCCCTGTAGGCGGCGGAGGATGTCAGGAAGACCCATCGCTTGCGCTCGGCGTACCACTCTGCGGTCGCAAAGGTCTTCCGCGTATGCTCCCACTCCGGCAACAGCTCTAGGCTGTCGGCCACCATGTTCAGACTGGAGAGAACCCCGGCACGTTGCGCCGGGGCTCCGGGATCGAGCAGAGCCGCGAGGGGCGTTCCTTTCACAGCAGCTTCGATACAAATAGGGTCAGCCATCATCCGCAGAATGTCCCGTGGCTGGGGCTTGTTCCTCAGCAGATGAGCCAGTACCCGGCGCGGCGCGTCGGTAAAAAACGCCTTCTCGTACTCCTTTTCCGGCAACATCGCTGCGGCGATGGTGGTGGCTGTTTCCGGTCGGTCGATTTCATCTCCCAAGCCCCAGTATGGGCAGCGTTGGTCGAGCGGATTCAGAATCAGGTCGCCTCTCCTGGGGTCATAAAACTCGCCAAGAAAGTCCATCGCCGGGTCATAGACGATGGCGCTCTCCCCCCGATCTTCGACCTGACGAAGCAACTGACGAATGGCTGAACTTTTGCCGGAACCCGTGTCGCCCATGAGGAGCATATGGCTGGCCTCCAAACGTCGCGGGACATGGAAGCTGCGGGCGGGAAGCCATCGTCCGAAGACACCATCGCGTTCCATCTGGAAGCGAATGCCGCCATCGCGGGAATCGCGAAGTGCGGCCAGAAGTTCAGGCCCTTTGGTGCGGCGTCCGTGGCGCTCCTCCTGCTCCCGACTGGCTTGGCTTCGAGGTCCGAACTGTAGCCAAAGGGCATACAGAAAAACGAGTCCGGCCAGCCCATAGCAGATGGGCCGGAGGAAGATTGCCCAAGCGCTGTCACCGTCATAGACAGTGGCCGCCAGGTACTCCCGAAGTTCCTTCGCGCGAACCTTCTGCGGTGACGTAATCATCACTCCACGCCAGCCTTCAGACAATGCCTTGGAACTCAGTACGAGAGGCTGTTTCGGCTCCGAACCCTTCGCCGCATCGTCCGGAAGTAGCGGCTCCGGCTTCCGTCCGGGAGCCGTCTTCTCGGCGTAGCGCACGGTAGTCACCGCGTCGGGGTAGCCGCTCAGCGTGGAACAGGCGGCGTAGGTTCCGAGGTAGAAGTCTTGCACTGGATTCATGGTCCAGCCGAGCCAAAGTGCAGCCGGAAAGATAACCAGAAACGGTCCCAGCACGAGGACCACAATCATCCACAGGAACCACCGGCCCCGGCTGGGAAAGCGCATGGCTCCGGCGCTCATTTCTGGCCTCCGGCTCCATCCCCAGCCAGAAAATCGGAGAGCAATTTCCGGGCGTCGGCAAGCTTTCGGGCCTCCGCTTTATCGCGGATTTTGACGACCGATTCCGGGAGCAGAAACTTGCCTTCGGTCTGCGCCGACGCCGACGCATGGAAGAGATTAAGGATGGTATATCGAAGCGCGGAAAGCTCGGCTAAAACCAGTTCCGTCGGGTCGGCAGGTCTCTCGTGCGCAGCTTTCAGGGCTAGATCACGCAGCCACACCGCGAGCGTCTTGCCGCTCCTTTCGGCAGCGGCTTCAACCTCGCGAAGCTCCTCTGGAGTGATCCGTGTGGCAATGGTTTTTGTGCGGAAGCCGGGCTTCTCCTGTGCGCTCTCTGGAGCGCTAGGCATCGCCGGGATAGGGCTGCGGGGAGTCTCCATAGAAGCCCGCCTCGTCTTTCACCATGCGCCTGACAGGGATTTCAGGTCAAGAGGCCGTTTGACGCCACCAGACCATAAGCCTCGCCCCTGCAATACGTTTACGCGAGACACCCACAAATCAAAGAGCGAGCTCCAGCAATGAATACGGCGTTTACATCTGTAAACGCCATACCGCTAAATCACTCAATTTACACACGTTCAACTCCGCTAACGCCGGGTCCCTTCGCAGTTCCCATTCGGGGGTGACGTGTCAGCCCTTCTTCCGCTGCATCGCAGCGAGCCTTTCTATCGCTGACCCGGACCTCGTGGACGGGGCAGCGATTTTTTTGGTCTGGGGGATGCAACCGCTCATGGAGAATCCACTCAGAGACGGAGGCCAGTGATGCGGGGCATAGGAACCCGTGGACAGAGTATTCACGGTGTCTCAATGGAGGGGTGGGTCTCTGGCGGCTCCGAGGCGGCGGCACGAACCTTCAAGTCTGTTCGTCTGCCCACAGCTTCGTCTGCGTCGCGGCAACTCCGGCGCGGTCGAGTTTGGCAAGGCGCAGCTTCCATTTGTCCACCAGTTTTGCAGCCTGTAGGGAGCGCCGCTCGATGCTCTTCCGTTGTGCAAACCGATGGTCGTCCCCACCACGAATGCAATCGCATCGGCTTCTGTCTTGCGCACGGTCTTGGTGGTGGTAATGCGCCGCTCGGCACGATGCAGGAAAGCGTGTGCGAGTTCATGAACTAAAGGGCTGAATTCCTCCGCCGGAGACTGGCCGGGAAGCACCACGATTCTGTCTCCGTAGCACATCCCCAAAGCCGGGGCGATGCTCTTTTTGAACTCCAGCGTAATGCCCTGAGCGATGACAAAATCCACGAGTCGTTTGCGGTATTCGCCGACATTTCCCCTGACACGTTCGGACAGTTCGGGAAGGCCCTTACCGTCGGTCTGACTCACATCGAAGACATAGGCCGAACGGAAGCCCACGAGGACAGCCTGATTCTGAATGCGAATATCCTTGTTCGCTTCCTCATCCTTCTTGCGACGAATACCGATGACGGGAGCGAGTATGCGGATGCCTTTCTCACCCTTCATTAGGCGACGGCCAAGCAGGTTCCACGCATATATCCCGGCTACGCGCGAAGCCTGCGGCTTTTGTCTGGCGATCTCCAAGATATTGCCAAACGAGTAGCTTTTGCTTTGTCGGAGGGGCGTTGCGGGGAGGGCGGACCGCCCCGCAGAGGTGGGGGCGGAGGATGCAAAGCAGCCGCAGACGGGAGGAGGCTTCCTTCCAAACGATGCAAACACCATTACGCTATCTCGGCGAGCAAGACGACTCGGTACGGTAGACCTATATGACGAGATGACGACTCAATGCTGCGTCCGCAAGACTGTAGTACCACTTCCACAAGTCGAGACATCTCGGAGAGACCGTCGTTGTTTGCTATCCTTAGCCCAAAGACTATGACGATGCTATGCGGTAAGAACATCATCGTGACGGGTGGTTCGCGGGGGATCGGTCGCGCCATCGCCGAATCGTGTGCCTCTGCTGGCGCAACGGTGGGGCTGAATTATCTGCATTCTGAAAGGAGTGCGGAAGAGCTGCGCGAGAGATTTCCGAATCAAATTGAACTGCTCAAATTTGACGTCGGCGATCATGCCGCCGCAAAGCCCGCCATCAACGATTTCATCGCCCGCAATGGCAAGCTAGACGCGTTGATTAACAATGCTGGTATTGCCCGTCCTCACCTTTTCGCGTCCCGGCGCGACCTATCGACCGCCACCGAAGAACTGAGGGTCAACACCTTAGGCACGATGAATTGCACGCACATCGTTCTACCCAGCATGATTAAAGCCCGCCAAGGTCTTATCGTTAACATCAGTTCTGTTGCTGTCGTCCAGCCTCAGACCGGCTTGGCTGTTTACGCTGCATCGAAGGCAGCCGTCGAAGGCTTTACCCGTGCGATCGCTATCGAGTACGCTAGTCGACACATCCGGTGTGTTTGCTTAAGACTCGGCCCGGTCGAAACAGATATGCTTCGCAACGCTGTATCCGAAGAGGCATTCTCAAGACAAATGCCGGATCATACTCTCGTCAAACGCTTGTCCACACCTGACGAAGTCGCACAAATAGTCCACATGCTACTTACGGGACCGAGTGCCCTCGCTACAGGTTCGATTCTTGATTTCACCGCTGGCTACTGCCTATAACAAGGGTCACAAGACTGATGCGACAGATCCTCTCACTACCACTTGAAGAAGCCCTCGGCAACCGAGAGTATTGCCAAGCGATTGCAACGATAACCGGTGGCAGCTATGTCAACCCCGATGTTTTACTCGAACAGGAGTTCGTTAAGAACAATCACATCTATCTCTCTGTCTCAGAAACCGGTCAGGTTGAAGCTTTCTTTATGGTGGGATGGTCAACGGTACAACTAGAGGGTGCGATCTTCGACTGCGTATTCCTTGGATTGAGCGCCACCAGCCCGGAGTTCAAAGCCAAAGGTCTTGTTTCGCCTCTTTACACGCGCTACTTTAGCGATGCGCAGAGCCGCGCAGATATCACTGGTCGCCCCGTTTCTTGGTGGTTTCACACAGCTAGTCCGATAGTGGCGGGAATGATGTGGCACATGATGTCGGATATCGGACCATCACCTGACGGCACGATGTCCGACATCAAGATGCAGCTCCTCGAAGCGATCCAAGCCAAGTTTGGCCTTGTTAAATATCGCGACCCCTCGGCGCCATACGTTCTGCGCAGGATAGCTAAAGCGCGGTACGATGCGGACGAGACCGCCCGCATCGCCGCCCGTAGCCGACGACACCCATCGCTCCTAACGAAATTGCACATACAGGAAGAGGATGGTGACCGAATGCTTTTCGTCGGCCAATTTCACCCCCAGGATCTAGGAAATTAGAGAGGCGTGTTCTTCCGGCTTAATGTTTCCACCAGAGATGACGCAAACAGAACGGATCGGTTCTTCATCATCAAGCCGTAGTGCTCCTGCCAGAGCCGCTGCACCAGCCGCCTCTGCCCTGATCCCGTTCTTAAGCCAAAGAAGACGCATAGCAAAGAGCATCTCTTCATCCGAAACTTGCAGTAGACGCGGACGAGCCACCGAACAAAGGTCGTAGGCGAGTTGGCCGACCTGAGGGACTGATAGACCAGATGCAATCGTCGCGGAGGGGCTAATGCGCTGAGGCCGTCCAGCCGAAAGAGACTGTTCAAGGCTAGTCGCCGCCTCACACTGCACGGCGATCACCTCGCTTGAATTGCATTCCAGCAATGCGGCTGCGAGCAGCCCTCCCCCTCCAACCGGCACAAATATTCTTTGCCGGGCATTCAGAGGTTTACCGATTTCTTCAAACATCGGTCTATAACCGTTGACCACTGCAGAATCATCGAATCCGGAAATCCATTGAGATCCCTCAGCCTGAGCCCAGGCCTTTGCATTCTCGGTGCAGTCGTCCAGATGGTTGCCGGCAACTGTAACCTGCACTCCGTTCTTTCTCAAGAGACTCAACTTGAATGCAGGTGTGCCAATAGGGACGAATACGTGGATTGAATGGCCCAATCTTGCAGCAACCTCAACGGCAGCAATACCGTGGTTTCCGGTAGATGCAGTGACTACCTTTCGGGATGTCGGTATCGTTGAGAGTTTTGCGAATGCACCGCGGTATTTGAAGGCACCCGAAATCTGGCGCGTCTCGTCTTTCAGGTATATGTTTCGGCTCCCATCGAGCATAGTCAGCGGTGTCACGAGCGGCGCATTGGCAAGATTCATGAGAGGACTACGACCTCTCTAGTAGCAGCGGTATCAGGTCTTTGCCTTTTAAGGACGGCGAGCACAAATAGCCCGGAGACGGTGAGCGAGAGAGGGTGGAACTTCCGCGACGTGAGCTCTTCAATGAGTACCGCGATTGGAACACTCGTGCTCATTGCAAGTGCGCCTACGGGCAGGGTTGATCGCCTCAGTCCTGATAAGTGAAGATATTGCAACAGAAGCACGGCAGGCGCAAAACCTGCGGAGAGCAAGAAATCTCTTGTGTTGAAGTGAAGATATGAGAGGCGAATCGCTGCAACGAAGGCAGTGAGAAGCACAGCGTTAATCAAAGAGACTACAGAGGAAACCTCAGTTGGATTCGGCTCATGTGCGGTGCTCCGCAGGCCGAATTGGATAGCCGTATGGGAAACCAAGACAAAGACGAAAAGAGCCTCTACATGATCTCCCGACGTGAAGCGACCCTCCAGAATCGCGAGCACTATCAGAAGCGCAAACGGCAACAGGGCGACTAGAGAAAACGTGGCCGTGAGCTTTTCACGCTCGCGTAAGCCAAAGATTAGTGCGCCCAGCAGAGGAGACAAAGCGGAAGCAATCATGAACAGCCCCAAGGGCAGTTGTGCCGGAAAAACTAAGAATGCTCCGTAACCGGCACAGTAGGCTAACGCCCAGATCGCAATCGCTAGTCGGTTCCGGTTCAACACTCGCAGGCACTTTGCAGGGGAAAGAACGATGCCGATAATACCAATGAATGCGTTGATGAGGACCAGGACAACAACTCGCTCAATCGCTGAATTGAAAAGCTTTTGCAGCAGCAAAAGCACGATTGCCAAAACAGAGTTGCCCGCGATCAAAAGTGCTGCTCCAAGTCGGGAGGGTGGGATCACTGTGATTCCTCGGCCATAAACATCTCAAATCTCTCAAGCGACGGAAATTCTTGGATTGTCTCAAAGTCTGTCTGGGTCACAAAAACGTGCATTCCGAAAGCGGCTTGTTTGAAAGTACGGTAGACCCACATCAGGATAAACGAGAGAATGGGGTATGGCTCCATCGTCATCCGAATCCGTCATATGTCGCCCTGCGCGAGTTGAGGATATCCCCGCGCTCGCTGAGCTTTGCGCTCGGTGGCAACGCGATCAAGTTGAAACGACGCAGAATGGTTTTCTGCAACTGCGGTACGGAGCCGAGACCTTTGGAAATCTTCTGGCTGAAGACAGTGTCATTGTGGCGGAGGAAGACGGTCTCGTCGCTGGCTATTATTTAGTGAATCCAAGGTCGAGTGACCCGGCGGTCTCGCTCCACCGCAATAAGGTTGAGCAACTGCTGCGAGATGGGCTGATACCAACCGGCGCAAGAGTGGCTCTCGGCTCTCAGGCGCTTCTCGATAGTAGCCTTCAGGGGAGAGGCATCCGCCAAATGTTGTTGGCCTATCTGATTGAACATCTGACCGGACGCTATGACTTCCTTTTCGCCACGATACCGAAGGACAATACCCGTGCGTTCCGCGCTCACACCGGGGACGGATGGCAGATTATCGACGAGGATGAGCGGATGCACTATGTATTTTGGCCGATGCCAAAGCACTCCCCCTCTGCTGGGATTCTGTGAGCAAAGTTTCAGTCACTGTGGGGGGACAGGTCTCGCAGGAGCTGGCAGCGGGAGGGATTCCGTATCAGATGTCGGCGGATAGTACGAGCAGAGCCTCCGCCCGTTGTGCGCCAAAGGCCTCCGTCAGCAGCTTCAACGCATACTCCGGACCGCCACGGAGCATGTGCTCCCGCGTCTCGAGGAACACGGGGCTATCCATGACCCAATCCCATCTTCCCATATGTGATGAGACGAGAGGAACGTGAAGTTCCCAGGAACGTCCAGGGTGCGACATACTGTGAATGAAGCTTCACCACCCGCAGTCCATTCGGGACGACTAGACTAAAGACCGCAGCTTGATCGCTTTCCCCCGGATGTAGTCTGATCTTTCTCAGCCTGTTCGTCTCCAAGGGTTAGGAATATACCAGGATACTATCGGTCTTGTCTGACGTGATGACGTGCTCGGAGTTATCGGTTGAGGGGCAACTCTTTTCTTTGCTGAAGTCGTACTTGACTGGTCGCTTTCGCGTAGCTTCGACAGTCGGGTCGACCACGCTATTTGGATCGACGGTCATTTGAACACAGCCCGTTTCCAGATCAACTGGAACTTTGCCGCTGTTGGTGACTTTGATCTCGATCCAGACCAAAGACGTATTGGCCGGGCCTAGAATCAGTTTTTGTTGAATTTTGTGCTCAACCTGGACGGTCGGCTGCGTGTAACCCTGCATTGCGAACCACCAAACGGCGGCGAAGAAAGCCAGAATGGTCAGCACGCTCTGTATGGCCGCTAGAGTGTCTTTCCAGAGCGGCAGTTGAGCCCAAATCCATCGTGGTCTGTATTGCAATCTCATAAGACACACCTTTTCCTAAAGCAGATCGCTGATCTGACCCGGCCCTCTATACTGTCAAGGCGTTAGGATTATGTACTTACCTGGAGCCTTGTTCATACCCCATCCCCGAGTGAAGACCGTTGAATGACCTTTGAGGATTGTCGCAAATGGCGCTCTGGCTCCAAAGTTGTCGCCCTCATCTCCGTATGCGAATACCACATGCTTTCTGAGCGCGTACATATATGGACCAGACGGAAGGGCCGGTTCCGAAGTGACATCTTTTAGGCTCAGACCTAGCAATACGCCCACCTGATCCACCGGAGCCTGGCCCTTCAATTTGCTGAACACGTCTATTCCACTTCCCAATCTATCCAATGCGGCCGGGAAGGTTTCTATGTTCTGGTAAAGCGGCACATCGCTCCGCGCCAGCATTTCTTTCGCCATCACGGCGTACATAAAATTTGCTTTGAAGAGAATTGTTTCGTCTCCGGTTACGCTGGCATCAGGCAACACGAAGCCGCTGTCATGTTGCAAATCGCTGATTGCCATATCTAATTCCGCGTGGCTGATCGTTACAGAATGCCCATCACGCAGTAGAACAGAATAGGTAGCCTCCGTATTTGCTTGGGGTAGCACTTTCGGTGATTGCAAGACCCCATCAACGCCGAAGGTGGCCATTGCCGTCTTTATCAAAGCAATCGAGTCGCAGTTGCCGTAGTTCCGTTGCGGGTTCACAACTTTGCTACTACCGTGGGCTTGCCTGAAAGCGTTTAGGATTTTGAGGTCGTCGTCTGTCGATGTCGGTGTTTGACAGCGTGCCCCCGTGCTGATTGCAGAGCACAGGGCGGCAAGCATCAGGACTTGGTAGTAACTCTTCATTTATGTCTCCTTTTGGTGCTCTGAAAAGAAGCGAGGAAGCTGTAGCTTTCTGGACTGGCGCTTCTAAAAGGTGTCGAGAACCGCCGAGAACTTGGCTGCGACAAGCGAAAACCCATCCTCGGTCGGATGGAGTTCATTGCCCCAGACCTGCTTGTATGCGTCGCCCGCTAGGACGGTAGACAGCGTCCCTCTCAAATCTAAATAGTGGACATTTGGAAAATCAGTGGGAAGGTTCATCAGCATAGCGTTGAACTTGTCGATGATGCTCTTCATCAGTCCGATGTTGTCCGTCAGAACGGCATACAGCTTTTCGTCAAAGCCCGGCTTCAGCCAAGGACCCGGCAGAATCCACCAACCGCCGAGAACGCCTCTTCCATCTGGGACGGGATAATCGTAGCCGTGAACAATGATCGGGACGATCTTGCCTACGGTCGTTGCACAAAGTTGATTGATCGCGGCGATGAAGGTCTTGTAGGCGAGGTTGATCCGCTGCTCGATCAGGCCGTCGATGATCTCTTCATTCCAGCCCGACGAACCTGACGTTGCATTGTTGAGCAGCATCCCGAATTCCTTGCCCGCCATGTCGTCGCCCCCGCCTGATAGAAGCACAGCAAGGGGAGCAACTCCGCGAGCGACTACCGTTTCGAGGCACCTCTGGATTCCGTCCGATTGGCCGCCTGCATAGGCCATGTGTTCTATGCTTTCCCCGGCGTGAGCGGTGGACTCGATGTTGTAGCCGTGTTCGTCGTGCAGCAGCTTCAAAACGTCGTGAAACGGATAGTCAAACCAGGAATCTCCGCCCGCAACCAGATATCCATTGGTGTGAATGGTCGAGGCGGTCGGCGGCATCAACGCTGAAGTGATCTGCATGTCCACTTGCATCTTGCGGGGGTGGGCTGCGATTACAGCGGCGCGCTTGGCTAACGCAATCGTGCGATTATCTAGTGTCTTTTGCGCTATCTGGATTCCGATGGCGGAGGCGGTTGCAGTCGAATTATCAAACGGCATCATGGTCACCTTAATTGCTCAGAATGGGTACAAGGGGCCCGATGAAGACTTTTGAGTGTATTTCTGGTGGCTTTGCGAATGCGATGAGTATAGACGATTTTGAAACTATGTCAGAAAACTTGGTGCATCTGGTTTCAGTTGGGTAGGATGAAATCACAGCAAAAGATTCATAGACTTGCCGCTTTCTGGGTGAACGATGACACCACCGCAAACGGGCTCAGTACGTTCGACGAAGGGTATCGGCGTGGCTGCTGGAGTTTTCTCGGCGGCGGCGTATGGAGCCATGTCGTTTGTCGTGCATTCATATGGCGGAAAGCTGCCCGCCACAGAGGTCATCTTCTTTCGGTCTGTCTTTGCGCTGGTGGTGCTGGGGCCGTTTGCCTTTCGGGATCGCCGGGAATTGCTGTCCAGTAGCGCAAACCTGCTCTGGCTGCGGAGTCTTCTTGGGGCTGTTTCCATTCTGAGCTTCACCTGGAACCTGCAGCACACCTCCATCGGGCTTGCGAGTGTGCTCTTCAACGTCGCGCCGCTGGGCGTTATGCTCTTCGCCTGGGTGTCGAAATCAGAGAAACTGACCCTCGCTCGTATAGCCTGTCTTGTGCTTGTCGTGGCGGGCGGCTTCGTTTTTTGGGGCGATGGGAACGTCGGAGCTGCGGGTCAAGTGTTCGCAGTCGGCCTGGGCGGTGCGCTGGCGGCGGGGGCGTCTTAATACGGTGCTCAACCGTGCCGCAGCGAGTTGGAGCCCGTTCACCTTGACTTGGGGGATGAGCCTTCTCAGCATCCCCGTCACTCTGCTGTTGAAGCGGGGACCCTGGGTTCCGCTGCACTCGGGGGTAATCCTACCCCTCCTTTCCATAGCCGTCCTTTGCTCGGCAGGTCAGGTGTTCGTCGCGCTTTCGTACCGCTGGGCGGAGCTTTCGACTGCCACGGCCCTCGCTTCGAGCACGATGGCGTGGGGCATTGTTCTCGATGTGTTCGCAGGATCGTCCGCTGGAGCTAAGCAACTTGTCGGCTGCGCTATTTATTTAGCCGGTTGCATTCCCCTGACAGTCATGAAAAACCAGCCAGTTGAGGAGCCTCCGCAAATAGCCATCCCTCCGGCTGATATCGACGCCTCAGCTCAACTCGAAGGCCGTACAACGTAACCACTTGGAACTCATCGATGACCACAAATGGCGCTAATCTCGAAGATCTGATCGTTTCGGTAGCCACGCCGAGCGATGGGCCTGAGCTGACACGTCTCCTTCAAGATGCGTATCGGCAAAGCACGGATTTTACAATGCAGTCAGATACCTTCTTCCATGAACACTTCAAAGAAAGAACTGCTGTCGTCATAGCCCGTGTAGGCCTAAGTCTGCTTGGCACGATGCGTGCCGATGTGATTTTAGGGTCTGAAGACTTGTCCTATCGAGATGAGGGATTCTTGTTGCCTGAAATGGTGCCAGCCCTATTGCTTTGCCGAGCCGCCACTGTTTCGGATCATCGAGCCAGTGGTCTGAATTCAGTCATGCGCGCTTATTGCATCGAAGCCGCAATGAGTCTCGGGTTACAAAGTGTCGTCGGTGAGGTTTACCGGAACGCCCCGCGTACAAGGCTGATGGCCGAATTGGGCTATTCTTTTTTCCCGCTAAAGGCACAATGCGACGGCGATAGGACCTACCATTCCGAGTGTTTATTCGCTACGCTTGCTGTGAAGCAAACCGGGGCATCTGCCTTGAGCATTTTGCGGTCTCGCAACGCGAAATTGGACCGTCGTTCGGTTTGGGTTGGACCCTCACTTGCAGACACTTTGATTGCTTGGGACAAGAATCTTGATCCCGATTCCGAGGCTCCATCGCAGGGAGATTCATGCCCAACCTAGCTACCCGTCCGATTGGTAATTTCAGCAACGGCATCGGCACTCGGTTTGACAATGTCTCGTCGAAGGCACTTCAACGTACACAGGGCACGGTGGATTTGGTCGCAAGAATTTGCTCACAGGAAACCGAGCTGCGAGATGGCGGCGGCGCGAAAGCCATCGACGCGCAGCACTCAAAAATGCGCCTGACAGCGCGTGAGCGGCTGGAACTATTGCTCGATCCCGGCGCGGATTGGATGGAGCTGGGTCTCTGGGCGGCACATGAGATGTATTCAGAATGGGGCGGCGCTCCGGGAGCCGGTGTAGTAACGGGCATCGGAATGGTCAGCGGGCGAAGGGTGATGGTGATCGCCAACGATGCCACCGTAAAGGCGGGGGCATTCTTCCCTATGACAGCGAAGAAGGTTCTACGCGCCCAGACGATAGCGATGGAGTGCAGGCTGCCTACGCTCTACCTTGTGGATTCAGCGGGCGTTTTCCTGCCGCTACAAGAGGATGTCTTCCCAGATCAGGACGACTTTGGACGGATCTTCCGCAACAATGCCGTGATGAGCGCGATGGGGATTCCCCAAATGACGGCAATTCTTGGGATGTGCGTTGCGGGGGGAGCATATCTGCCAGTGATGACCGACCACGTCTTGATGACCGAGGGTAGTGGCCTGTTCCTGGCAGGGCCGGCGCTGGTGCAGGCGGCGATTGGGCAAAAGTATTCCGCTAAGGAGTTAGGCGGAGCGCAGATACACGCGGAGATCACAGGGACGGTGGACTACAAGGAGCCCAACGACCATATGTGTCTGGCGCGTCTTCGCTCACTGGTTTCGAGGATAGCGCCGCCGCCTGCAAGTCCCTTCGCACGGGCGGAGTATGACGCAATCAAAGATGCACCAGCATATCCGGCGGAGGAGCTGTACGGCATTCTGGAGCCGGAGGCGTCACGCATCTCAGCGCACAGCTATGACGTGCGCGAGGTCATCGCAAGGATTGTGGATCGGAGCGAGTTCGATGAATTCCGGCCTGAGTTTGGCCGGACGCTGGTGTGCGGATACGCCCGGATGGGCGGTTTCGCCATCGGCATTGTCGCCAACCAGAAGACGCACCAAACCCACACCGGAGCCGATGGGCAGAAACGCATGGAGTTTGGCGGCGTCATTTACTCGGACAGCGCCGATAAAGCTGCGCGGTTCATTATGGACTGCAACCAGAACAAGATTCCCCTGCTCTTTCTGCACGACGTGAACGGTTTTATGGTGGGCCGCGATGCGGAGTGGAGCGGCATCATCCGCTCTGGAGCGAAGATGGTGCAGGCCGTCGCCAACTCCACGGTGCCAAAATTGACGGTCATCCTGGGCGGGAGCTATGGCGCGGGCAACTACGCGATGTGCGGCAAGGCTTACGACCCGCGATTTATCTTCGCGTGGCCGACTGCAAAGTATGCCGTGATGAGCGGGACTAGTGCAGCACAGACTTTGGTCGAGCTGCGAGTGAGGCAACTTGAGCGTGGCGGGACGAAGCTTTCCGACGCGGAGCGCAAGGAAGTTCAGGAAGGAATCGAGGCGACATACTTCGCACAGAGCGATTGCCGGTACGCTGCGGCTCGTCTCTGGGTGGATGCGATCCTCGATCCGGCCAAGACGCGGGACGTTTTGATCCAGTCGCTTGAGGCCTGCGCGATGAATCCCGAGATACGTCCGTTCCATCCGGGTATCATGCAGACATAATCCCAGTTCTGAATCCCTACTGAGCTTTTGGAGGTCTTTAGCTTTGAGCAAGTCGTTTAGCAGAGATGTGGTGCGCTCCTTCTGTCTTGAAGAAGTCAGGCCGAATGCAATCTCCTGGGATCGGGACGAGCAGTTTCCGTCGTCGATTTTCGGTCTTTTGGGGAAGGCCGGATTCTTTGGTTGCCTGGTGCCGGTTGAATATGGCGGTTCTGGTTGGACGTACACCGATTACTGCTTTCTGATCGAAGAACTCGCGACGGCGGACCCGAGCCTCGCCCTGCTGGTAGCGGCTCACAATTCGCTTTGCACGAATCACATCCTCCTCTGTGGTAGCGAGCCTCAGAAGGCCGCGTACCTTCCACGCCTCGCTTCGGGTGAGTGGCTGGGAAGCTGGTCGCTGAGTGAAGCTGAGGCTGGCTCCGACGCTGCTGCCGTCGAAACGAAAGCCACGCGAACGGACACTGGATGGACTCTACATGGCGAGAAGCGGTTTACGACCAATGCCAGAACGTCCCATGTGAACGTCGTCTTGGCAAACATCGATGGAACCCGCAAAGGGATTACCTCCTTCATCGTCACTGCCGACAATGCGGGCCGTGTGCTTGGCGAGCGAATACACACGATGGGGATGCGGGCCTCGCAGACGTACACAGTTTGCTTAGAGGATTGCCAGGTTCCTACCGATGCGCTACTGGGAGCTGAGGGTCACGGGCTCGCAGACGCTCTGACGGTTCTAGATGGCGGGCGGCTGTCCATAGCGGCTCTGTCGCTAGGTGTCGCCCGTGGAGCGTATGAGGATGCACTCGCCTACGCCAAAGTCAGGAAGCAGTTCGGCAATCGGCTTATCGAACTCCCTGCTGTCCGAGGGCTGCTCCTCGATATGAATATAGCGATTGAGAGCGGACGGGCTTTGTTGGAGAAGGCCATCAGCCAGTGCGAACGTGGCGAAGACTTTGCGACGGCTGCTGCACTCGCAAAGCTCATCACGTCAGAGGCGGCAGTTCGGGTGGCTGATCTCTCTTTGCAGGTTCACGGGGGAAACGGATACGTCGCCGGAGGAAGACCTGAGAAGTTCTATCGAGATGCGAAGCTCTGCACCATTGGCGAGGGCACTAGCGAGATTTTGCGCTTAGTCATTGGCAGAACGCTTGACCGTCAGTGAGACTTCTAAAAATAGTCCACATCGAACTTGAACTTCTGCACATTTAGATTTATCCTGCGGGTTGATTCTCAACAACCTAAATAGCTCATATAGGTGCCCAATTATTTTGCCGTGCGCCGTATGTGAATTGGAGTGGTGTCTATGCAGAGCTTACCCGATCCATTGCGGCTGGCGCTCGTCTGCGCTGTCCTTCTCAGCGGAACTTCCTCCCTATCGGCCCAGCGGGTCGAAAAGATCGATGTTTCTTCGGGCACCCAGACCGGCAGGAAAGAGCGGGGACCGGTCAAGATTAAGGCCGTTAATATCAACCCGATCCGCTATCAGTACTCTTTCGATAGCGCAACGACGTTCTCCGCGCCCGTCGATTTGTTCGGGAGCCTAACAACGCAATCCACCCAGCCAACTTCACCCCAAACAACTACCCCGACCACCACCCCTGCGCTGCCCGCCGTTGCAACTTCCTCAGCGGCAGGTTCCTCGGGGAGCCCAAGCCCAGCCGCGAACCCTCAAGCTTTGGGGGCAAACGTGAAAGCCGCCGCGACTCCACCCGATAAAGACTGGGACGCGATCGTTGCCCTTACGACACGGGCGAATGCTGCTGGTGCAGCCTTCCAAGCGGCTGATAATTCCTACAAGTCGCAAGTCAAAGCTTATTCTGACCCGTTGGATGATTTCTCAGATGAATCGACGGATTTAGTATCGGCTCAAAACCTCGCCAACATTGCGACGTCGCTGGTGAATCAGGCAACGGGCCAGCTAAAGATCTATCTAACATCGGACTACGGAACCAAACCTGCGTTTGTCGGTAACTTGATGACGGAAACCTCTCGGCAGCTTGCCAGCGGCTCCACGTTTATGAGGGGGACAGGAGCTACGTGGCCGACCCAGGTAGGCTCCGACGATAATAGTGACGTTTCAGGATAAGCTCACCAAGACTGCCAAAGCGCTGAACGATGCCAGCGCCAAGCTGCCTGCCTATTCAGCGCAGGAACTGCCTGTTCTGGAAAGTTCTCAACAGACCATGAGCGCGTTGTTGACACAGATTCAAACAGCAGCCACCAACTACGCGAAAATTCACGATATTACGTCTCACCAAGACGCAATTACGAAAGCAACCCTACCGCTTGAGCAGGATATCGCTCTAGCGAAAGCGGATATCGACTCTCTGAATACACTGTCCGCCAGCCTCACTCTAGCTATCCAGCAAAGTTCACTGGCTATTACCAATGCTGCGGCATTAGCTCCGTCTTCGACCTCGTATTCGAGCTTCACCGTAGCCCGCGATGCATTGGCCTGGTGGAACAAATACAGCCGCAAGGTTGAATTCCTCGGAAATGCCTTGTGCATTGGTTGAATTGAAGACTTCGTCGGCGGTTGCATAGTCGAATTCAGCAAATGGATAGCCTGTTGCATAGGCAAGTGGCGACTTAACCATGACTGGGATGTTGGCTGGAGTGTTCCACCCACTGGCACTCCACGGTTGAATGCAGCCTGCCCCGAAATTTGCGGTTCGCCCCCCGCCCGCCCCGGAATCTCCAGTGCAGGCAAAGAACACGCAGTTTTCTATAACAAATGGTTCTCCAGTGTCCGTTACAAGCTGAATTGGACCTTGAACCACGTTGACAGGACATCCCCATGGCTCGGTAGCCTGACCCAATATAGTGTATTGCGCTTGCCATTCGGGGATTGCCGCTATGTCCTCCCAGCGCGGTACCACAAGGACCGTGTTTCCCGAATCGAGAAGAAGGGACACGTTCGTGTTGGGAGCACTACCGGCAAAGCTGACATAGAGATAGGCGTCAAAACTGCCGTTGAGGGATACTGTCGAAAGTGAAATGTTGATGCTTGCTGGCGGAGCGGCACCGACCATTCGCAAGATGCCCATGAACAACTGACTTGCTCGTCCAGGTTTTTTCCGACGTGGTCGCGGTCTATGGCCTTTAGGAAGTGGAACCGCATGGTGCAGTGCGGCACGGGAAAGCACGTTTACTGCAAGAGGCTCCATTGAGAGGTCTCCAAATTCACTATTACTGTAGTTTCCAAACCCTGTAGCTTAGAATTTGTACAGCAACCGGCGGCATGTACGCGCCAGCATCAGGGTTTGGTAAAGGTGATACCGAGGCCAAAGCCGGCAGTGTAGCTAGTGCTGATAGGTACTGAAGTTACGGTAGAAGGCACTCCTTTATAGCCAACTGAATACGGTGCTGCAACGCTGGCTTGGCTTCCGAGATGAGCTCCTATCGTGATGATGAAGGTGCGGGCGAATCCAATTGAAGGACCGATGAGATACTCGGCTGCGGAGCCGCCGTTGCTTTGGCTGCGAATATTAGTGGCCACGCCGAAGCTGGCGTAATACGCCACTTTCTCGTTCTTGTGTTCAAAGAAACGGTAATTAATCAGTGCCAACGGCAGCGGATGGAAACGCGATGTCTCCGTCTGGGTAATGTCGTTGACTGGGACGGCGGTGGTACTGGTGATGTCTGGGGTGATAGCGTACTGGGCATCGGGGATCGTGCTGAACGCAACACCTGCAGAAACATTGAAAGGGGAGGTGCATTCAACAATCAGCGAGAAAACCGCAGCCGTCTTCTGGCTGGCAGGCGGCTGACTCAAGTCGATTGCGTTCAGGGTGACGGTCGTATCCTTCGTGGTGGAAAAGGTAAAGTGGCAATCTTCATTCACCGAGATTGCGAAGGGATTTTGCGCGTCGCTCTCCAAGGGGTGCGCGTTGAATCGCGTCTGAACGCTGGACAAATGCGACTTTAGTGTAGCGCCAGCCGGGTACCAATTTTTACAGGTGGTTTCGGATTGTCCCTGGATGGCCTTGAGGCCGAAGCACCTGCAGATTGCGTCCACCGTAACCGGTTGGCCGGCACCCGATATGACTGCAATTGCAATGGTCGATTCCGGCGGCACTTCTGTTTATCTGAGCGATCCTACTGGGCTTGTCTATGGAACACTATGGCCTCCAACCGCGACTAATCCGCCTTGGACAAGCGGCTCTACTAGCTGTGCGTCAACACAGGCGAGTCTACAGATTGCGCTTGGAGACGATCAAGGCGCATCTTTCACCTATCAAATCGATGAGGCTGCTTTGCCGCCGTCGGCACAGGGGCTCACACTTGTGATGTGCCAGATGAATGAATTTATGCGGGGGCAATATGGGATGAACATTGGTGGCTTGTCCATACTTGCAACGCAAATTATTGTCGACTACTCGACAGCACGGGTTGGGTTTCGCTCTTTGAAAGGTTGACGAAACGCATTCTTTTTCTGAGCAATTAAGAGACGGCGATGCCCTGGATTTTTCCTTATAACCCTATTTAGTTGTTGCTCCAACTCCGCGACTGCTGTGACCACGTCATCGACAGTCGGTTTCATTCCGAAGACCATGCCAGACATCGCTTCATAGTCGCGCCGTAAATCAACGAGCATCCCGTCGTGAGGAGTCAAGGCGAAGCTGCCGGGAACGGAGGAGGCGAGGTCGAGGTCGGGCCGATTGAAGAACATCCGGGCATGACGAACGCAGTCCTCGGCCATGTCTATATCTCCGGTTGCCTTCTGACCAATTTCCGAAGCCAAGAGTCGATAGACATCGTAGTAGTGGCGCGAGACGCGCTGCCCTCCTCCCTTCAACTCGCCACGTCGGTCCCACCACTTGCGTAGGCCATGCAGGATGATGACTTTATCCCAGAAGGTACGGCTGGGATCGACGGTGGTCACATTGCCAACTGCCAAGTCAAGATTCGGAAGGTCGTTTGCAATGTACGGTTTCACAACCACTGGCGAATGAGGATCAAGAGCCGATTTCGAACCCGATTCGATCTTGATGGCGCGACGGATGTAAGCATTTCCCTCGGCTGTCGCAGTGGGATACCAGAGCAGCAAGCTCTGACGGTCGGGGTCATCGGGATCGGGTTCAACTCGCGCCCGATTAGGATTGATTTTTGCGGTCTGTAGCGTCTGCTGTAAGAGCACGCTCAACCGCTCCAGCATCGGACCATGTATATAGTCCTGGCACGCGGCTTTGATGGCTTTCAAACGTGCGTTACGCTTCTTACCGCTCAGAGTCTCCAACTCCTTGACGGTCGCAGGTTGTCCGATGTCTTCCCGAAAGACGGTGATGTCGATGTCTTCGGAAAAGCGTTCAATCAAGCCATAGCCTTTCGATAGCGAGGTTCCGCCTTTGAAGAGCAAGCGTGGGCCGCTGGCTTCAAGTTCATTGAAGAGCGCATCAAGCGTCCAGCAAACCCAGAAGTCTTTTTCGATATTCTGTTCGTCTGTTCGGAGGCGGGCGGCAGCACCAACAAAGAGATCGCGGCGCTCATCGTCGTTGGCGGACAGTACGGTTTGAAAACCCTCGGTCATCTGCTGCTCGAACCTCTCGCTTTCTTGATGATAGGTGCCGGTGCGCGTCTGGAGGGCTTTGCTCTCTCTGCCGGCGGCACCACAACACTAACCTGCTGGAGCAGGTCGCGCACGATCACCCGCATCCACTCTGGCATTGCCGACAGGCCGCTGCGCAAATCGTTCTGAATGGCCTGTCCATGATCGGGGTCTTTGAGGATGGAGACGAGGCGCTTCCGGAGGCTTCCGTCATCGGACGGAAGCATATCGCGCAGCCAATGGAGCGCCTGCACGAAGCGCATAGCGGGACGGCCCGCCCAGTAGAGGCGGCTGGGCGCGGCGGCTTGGAAATCAAGGGTGAGGTTGCCGAGGGTAATGGGCCGCAGGCGACCATCGGTTAGAACGCCGATGCGCGCCGGGACAGCGTCGGTGAGTCCGAGGTCGTTGGCAGCGGTGAGGCCATCGACCACCACCCGAACCTTGCCCTTCCGGGCCAGCGCGTCGATCACGTCGCGCGGGTTTGGATAGGTAGGCTTTCCGGTAAGGCGGTTATCTCGGGGGATGTCGTAGAAGCCGCGCGCAATCCGTCGCAAACTTTTGGAGGCAACTAGCCGGTGGAGGGCTTGATCGACCGCAGTGCGCGGCCCAAGGTCGGCGAAGTCCTCCGGGGTCCAAACGTGCGGCTGCGCAGAGGCGGCGATGCGGTCCCGGATGGCGGCTGGAATGCTGGATGCCGGAGTGGACATGGGGGCGGCCTTATGTCAGGAAAATGCAACAAATTCCTGACTACGCCAGTATAGCTTCATATCAGGAAAATGCAACAAACTTCTGACTATGAAAACTGCACGAAGAACAGCCGCCAGCGGCGGCTCGTGCAGAAAGATTTGCCGCTAAGAACGCCCCAGCGGGGCGGCGGCAAATCAGGACAATCAGTGGGGAACGTCTGGGCCGGACAGTGGAAGGACACCTCCCTGCGCCAGCCTCCGCCAGCGGCTCCGGCCAAAAACGGCTTTGGGAGGTTCAGGGTCAGCGCGGCCTGTGGCGCTGACCTCGTTTGCCTTTATCGTGTGTCGCTGCCGCTTTCGACGCTCTGGCCTTGGCGTCGTCCGGTTGCGGCAACTCCCAACCCGCCATGCCCTGCAACACGCGGTCGGCGTGCTTGATGGTGTTCACGTGTCCATAGTGGCTTTCAATCATGTGGACGGAAGTTCCCATCTGCTCGGCAAGGAAATACACATCCACGCCTTCCTGCAATCGTAGCGTGGCGTAGGTGTGCCGGAAGCAATAGGTCGAGCGCGGAACGCCTTGCGTTCCTTCGCGCAAATTTGCCTCGTTCAGAAGATCCGCAATCAACGAGCTGTAGAGAGTTTTTGCAGGCTTGCCTGTAATATTAGTAAATACTCTGTCCTCCGGTTCCGTTGCTTTGGAGATTGTGCGGATGCGTTCCAAATAATCTCCGACGCTCTTGGGAGCAACCAGCTTGCGCGATTTGCCCTTGCCCTGCACGAACAAGACGACAATCTCGCGTCCCTCGCGGTCTTTTGCTGGCATGATGTCGCGCCAGCGGAGATTCTTCATCTCCGCTGGTCTCATGCCGGTATTGCAGGCAATCAAAATCATGTTGTAGGTAATAGTCCGATACCAGACGCTGGAAGGCTTGTCGGCCTCGCCAATCCACTTGCGGCCTACGGTGTGGAGCTTGCGATATTCCTCCAGCGTGAACTCGTCACGCCGCATCGTCTTGAGCTTCGGGCGCTCGTCGAAACGCTGGCTTGCGGGAACGTAGCGTTTCTTCACCGCGTAGTTCATGATCGCCCCGAAAATGGACATCTCGAAGCGGATGGTGGAATCGCTAATAAAGGGAACCGCGTGAACATCTTGCGGTTTGACGGCAATCGGCTTCAATACTCTGATGCCCAGGGCTTGCTGAACTTTGGTGCGGCGCGCGGATTCATAGTCCGCGAAGGATTGCGCTACGTCGGCGGTGACTTCCCGAACGCCATTGCGCCGGTGGCGTCCCGCGCCGTTCTCCCGACGCCATGCCGGATAGCTGCCCCAGCGTTCGTCACCGATAAGGTGGACCTGCGTGGAACCCGCATACCTGTCTAACGTGCCTTCGATGACAGCACGGAGTTTCTTGGGCCGCGCGGCGCTGATCTCTCCGCGCTTCGCTCGCGCTTCCTGAGTCAACAGATACTCGTGTGCTACGTCGCGGAAGGGGCGGTTAAACACCGGAACGTCATGCTTGATACGGAATCGAACGTCCGCGTCTTGATCGAAGGCGCGTTCCCGCGCCGTTTCTTTATCCGATGTTTTAAGCGAAACCGTCTTGTAGCGGTCGGCCTTCGGCATCTTCATGCGGCAGTACCACATCCGATGATCCACGTCGCCGCGCCTAAAGAGAATCAGGCCGGGTTTAAGCTCCTCTTTCTCGGTAATGAAGGCCATGTCGCCTCCTCTTGTTTATTCCATTCTGTGCAGTTTCCGTGTAGATTTTCTCTGCAAACCATTGATTCTTCGTGGCTGTGCAGACTTTGTATGGAACATTATAGAAAATTATGTACTTTATTTCTATTTATTTATGATGTAGCTCTCATCCTGAGCGAAGCGAAGGACCTGCTTGTGCCGGCAGCAATTCAACTTCTTGTGCCACTCACTTCTCAAGCTGCACCACTACCAGTCTTTCCCCACCGCGACAAAGTCCTCCGAAATCGGTTAAA
>Ga0302320_10006167_pt1 | contig 26694 bp, 27 predicted proteins | sample Bog_T0_3_FD_202130 | JGI IMG/M metagenome (GOLD analysis project Ga0302320, IMG submission 202130) | Peat permafrost microbial communities from Stordalen Mire near Abisko, Sweden - Bog_T0_3 | ecosystem: Environmental > Terrestrial > Soil > Wetlands > Peat | place: Sweden: Abisko, Stordalen Mire...
GAAAAAACTCATTTTTTTTCTTGTTTTACAACAAGAAATTCTTTGAACCCGAAAGTGCAATTTAATTTCACAGAGCAAATCCAAGAAAGTGATAATTTCTCAAAAAAACACAACCAATTTTTATTGGTGAAATTATGGCAAATAGGGATTCCTGTTTGGGTGAGAAAAACGTTGTGGCCTATAATAATTGGAAACAGATTAGAAGTATATTTGCCCATTTCGAGTTTTTTCAAAATCAAAATATTTGTTTCTATATAAAGTTTTTTAGGAGTATTTTAATTATTTTATTATATTTTAATTTTTTTCAATGCTTTTTAAAATGAAATTTTTAAAGATTACAAAAGAATTATATCAATTTTTAATGATAAAATTGGAGGATGTAAATAATGATACAAGTCCTTTTGATAAAGCGATGAATGTGTCGATAACACTAATGGAAAAAGATTTAGAGTACACATTTCCTAAATACTTAATTTTCGAAGACGAAAAGAAGAGAAAAGTAAAAATTCGTCCTTCTTTTAATCATTCTTATCAAGAGCTTAAGAAATATTTTAAAAGCCTTTATTTTCTATCGATTGGATCTTGGTTATGTGCAGGTTAAAATAATATACTTAAAAAGAAAAAAAAAACAATAAAAAATAAAGGGAATGTCTTATTTAGCAGCCATTTTGTTAACATATTTGGATGAATATGAATCTTACAGTTGTCTTATAAATTTGACACATTCTAACCATTTTTTGTCATTTTTGCGAGGGGATGTTCGAGAGGTGGAATTTAAAATGATTATCATTTTTTATTTTTTATTTTATTAATGAAAGATTGAGTGGAGAGTGAATTATTTTAACGAATATTTCCAGAAAGAATTACCTAATTTATATCAACATTTCAAAGCACTTGATTTGAGCACTGAAATATTTTTGCTTTATTGGTTCCTTTCTTTGTTTAGTGCGTAAACAATTGATTTCCTGTTTTAATAATTAATGAATCAAAATCTTTCAGTTCTTTAAGTAGCCAAATAGTTTCCAGAATATGGGATTGTTTCTTTTTGGAAGGGGAAGTTTATGGTGTAAAGGCTGGTTTAGGAATATTAAAATATTATGAACTAGAATTAAGGCTTTCAACTTTTGATGAAGCGGTCACTCTATTGAAAGAAATTAAAAAAACAAATGAATCGATGTTGTTCAAATATATAGAAGAAATAAATGTAAAAAAACACAAATTTTCTAATTAATCTATCTCTTCTTACTCATAGATTCCTGACAAAGAGTATTCCACATATTTGAAAAATCAAAAAATGGCTAATATAAATACTTTGGTACACCAGGCTATGTTGGGGTTGGGTTAAACTTATTTATTTTTTTTGGATTATTGGAAACTTGTTTAATAAAAATCAGAGCTGCGCAAATTAAAAAAAAAAATAATTTAATAATTAAAAAAGGGGGGGAAAAAGACAAAAAATATTAATTTTGTATATAAAATAAAACCAAATGGAAAAAGATTCGGAAATTGAGAACAATCCAGAAATTCATGAAAAAAAAGAATCAACAACCAACGAACAAAAAGAGATCCCTGAGTCTCAAGATCATATAATTAAAAAAAAGAAAAATAAAAAAAAAAAGGAAAAAAAGCAATTGGAGTCGGATGAGAAAAAAACCACTGAAACAGAAATAGAAGTCGAAGATCCTCAGAAACAGTACGAAAAAGAATTGCAATGGTGTATTGATCAAATCAAGTTTGGAATTGTTACAAATAAATTGGATTCACTGCAATGTTGATTTATATTGTTATTTTGTACTTAAAAAAATATATTATTTTAGTAAAAGAATCAGAAAAAGTTCTTCAAGTTTTGGAGTCAAAAACAGCACCTTTAGTTAAGAAGAGGCATTTAATGAGTGTGGTTTTTGGTGATTATAGAAAACTGATGAAAAAAAAGTGAATTGAATTTGTGCTCATTATAAAAATATGGATAAAGAATTAAAAAAGCTTTTTTTTTTTTTTAATTTTGAAAAATCTGATTTTTTAAAAATTTTAGTATAAAGATTGTTTTCACCAAATATAGTATAAAAATAAAACAAAAAAAATTAAAATAAAAAAAATTGCATCTTTCATATTTTACAGTCCTTTTATAAATTGAGTTAAATTTTTAAAAGAAATTTAATTAGTCTTTTCATTTTTTCTTCTTGGCTGAAATTCTAGATTTAGACCTCGATCGACTTCTTGATTTGGATCTGGAATCATGTTTTCCTTTTTTCTCTTTATTGTATTTCGAACTTTTATCTTTTTGTCTCTCTTTGCTTCTTCTTCGATCTCTATCCCTGGATGAAGATCCTCTTTTTCTTTTGTTCCTTTTATCTGATTCCTGTGAGTCTTTTTCTTCCCCATCATTTTTCATATCTACAAAAATCTTATATTAAAAAAAATAAATCAATACCAGCTGGAAGATTATTTGCCATATTTAAATTAGAATAATAATAATTGGACATTCTCATCATATTTGGATTGTTTCCATAATAGTTCATGTAAGGGTTCCACATTGGATAATAGTACATATAATTTTGTGGGTATGTTCCTCCATTTCTTGAATAGTATCCCATTTGGCCAGGAGCTTTTGGAAAATAGTTCCTTTCAGATTTTGGATCCTCTTGCTTTCCTTCAGCTTTATCATCAAGGATCGTTTGAGAAATTTTCCCGATTTTTTCTTCTTTTTGTTCAACCTTGCCTTCATCAGATTCTTCTGCTTTTTGGCTCAACTCTTTATTTTCTTCTTCATGTTTTTTTGGTTGAATTTGGGGCTCTTCTGGACCAGTTTTGACGGATAGTTCATCCTCTTTTGATTGATTTAAAATTTGGTCTTTGATCTCATTAAAATGCTCAATGCGTCTAAAAATTTGTTATTATTATTTTTTTTAATTATTTTACCCCAAATTATTTTCTTCCATAAATCGGTCCACATCATCATAATCTTCTTCATTTGTCTTCAAGACTGGAGCATTTTCATTATTAGATAGAGGAGGTTTGTTAAATTTTGCAGTTGAATTTGCATCTTGGATATCAAAATTCATATAAGGTGCCTCTTCTTCTGCACTTTTATTGAGATTATTCTCAGTGTTTTCAAAAAAGCTACAAATCTCCCTCCCTATTTCCAATGGAATTTCCTTAGAATTTAAATTATTTATTTTGGAATTTATTGTTATTTAACCTGAGTATCCCTACTCTTTTTTATGGGTTCATTGTTGTTAAAGCGATTTCTCAAATGAGCAATTTTGTTGAAAGACAAATCAGAATATCTCAACCATTTGATTCTAAAGGAGCCTCCCAATTTAATATTTTCTATAATTTTATTGTATTATTTTCAAATCTTTTAAAATTAATTATAAATAGTACCAGTATCTTTCCAAAATGGGGACGTTTGATCTGTTGTGATTAAAGATTCCATCCTTGCGAAGCCTTGAAACTTTGAGCTTTTATTTACCGAAAATATCAATAAAACATTAGGAGTTGTTGCGAAAGCTTCATTTAATTTTCTCTAGAATAAATTGGATTTTATTTTATACAAAAAAAATGAAAATTTACTTGATTTGGTAAAGTTGTTGCCCATTTTGAAAATTTTCGAGCTAAATCAATGTTATCTAAGTTGCCACTCTTTATTATATAATATTTGGCATTATTCAATATATCAGCTATATCAGTTGGAACAGGAGGAGGATGTTGAGGGTGATTGTTACCATAAGATTGATAAGGTTTATACTGTCTATATCCTCCAGATTCCATATTTTTGTTGTTATTGTAAAGGAATTGATTGTTTTTTGGAAAAGCATTGCAAAATGCACATCTTCCTTTTTGATTTCTAAAGTGGGTTTCATAACCTTTAGAAATTTTTAAAATAAATTTATATGAAACAAAATTACATCCTTTGCATGCTTGTCTCTCACAACATGTTGTTGTTATTGGCTGTTTAAAATTATCGTTGCAAAGTGGACATTTTCCATTTGCTCTTAATTTACAAATTATTTTTTTATTGTATAAAAATAAATTAAAAATTAAAAACTTTCTTTCTTCTATTACGTCAGACATAATATACATTTTATCTTCAAGGGACATTTCTGGAGTTCGTCTCTCCACAATAACCACAGAATTTGTGGAGATTTTTTTTTCATTTTCAAAGACTAAATTAATTTTTGTTACGGTAATAAATTTTTTGGTGGTTTTTTATTATTACCTTCATTGGACCTTTCATCATATATTATGAGTTCCGAATTTATTTGACCTAAAATATAATATATGTATCTTTTTTTTAAGAAATAAATAAAATTAAAATTCAAAATATATAATGAAAAAATAATCAATCTTTTTCTTTTTCTGTTTTTTTTTTTTAGATTTTTTGGTTTTTTAAAAGTTTTTGAAAATATTTCTTCCAGAAAAAAAAAGATAATGCTCTTAAAATAGTTTGGGGGAACATCATTTTTCTTTTCATTCATTAATTATACCTAATTTTCTTGCCTCAGCTATCAATCCTTTAAGATCCTTGATGAATATGGATTCTCCATGAAATTTTACCGTATCCAGTTTATTTTCACTTTTAAATTTAAATGAAATATGACCTTCCTTCATTTTATCTTAATTTAATTAAAATTAGAGGAAAGCATTTAAAGTTTGATAAAGTTCATGGCAAAACATAAAAAAAGTTTTAATGGAGGAAAATTTGTTAATAATATATTAATTAATTTTTCAAGTGACTTATTACAATGCTATTCTATGATAAGTTGGAATGGTTGAAAAGACGGTGTTTTGAGCTTTTGACCTAGAATGAAATGAATTTTAAGATGTTGGTGAAAAGATGTACTTGTCGGGAAAAATTTGATTTCCTTTTTTTTTTAATTTATTTTTTATAAAAAATCTAGAAAAATTTTAATATAAAGTTTAATTAAGAAAATTCCAAAAATCCTGAATTAATAAAGTTCTGCTGAAGAAATCATAAGAAATTATTTTTTTTCTTTCATAATTAATTAAGAATGATATTTGAAATGACTAAAAACTCATTATATGTATTTTGGACTAAAATTTTAAAAATTTATTTATTTTGGACAATATATTATTATTAGTGAATAATTTGAACACATTATCCAAAATTCATTTGAAAATACTATTTTTTCTCATGGAGGATTATTCTCATTTTTTAAACTCTTATATTTAATTATTTTTTTCTAATTATTTTGGGCTGCGATCATTTCAATTTCGATTTTACCTAATAAGATTATTGGAAAAACTTCTTTTAATGTTTATACCATTCAATGGTAAAGCTTTCACTGCTATGCAAGTTCTGGCAGGAAAAACTCCATTAAAATATTTTTCATATTCCTTGTTTACCAAAGGATAATCTTCCATGTTCTTTTTAACTAATTTTAGAAAAATATCTAGAAAAGATAGCTACTATCAAATAAATGGTTGTCTTGATAACAGAGTCAAAACCACTTTTCCCTGTCTTCAAAATTTCCCCTAAATTTTTCATTGACTAAAATTATGATAAAAAATCTTTCTATTTTTTAAAAACTTGTGTAGTTTGTTCAACAATATCATCAGAAATCAGCTTTCCAGTCTGAGAAAATAATGAACTCATAAAAAAAACAGAGAAAATAGACAAATGTACACTAGGATCGATTCCTAAAGACCCAGAAGTATAAACAAAGAAAGCATCTTTATTCACTAATTTTCCTTGAGAATATGGTCCTATTGCCTTAGGAGCGTTGGGGCTGGCAATTGTCTCAATGAATTTGTTCGAAGAGATGTTGCTGGCTTCCATTTTCAGGAAATTTTTTATTAGATTTAATCTTCTATAAGGATTAATTTTTGCGAATCTAAACATATTTTTTCCTTCCTGTTTAAATGTTTAATTTTTTTTATTTAAGTCTTTTCTAAGAAAATGATGAATTTCTTAAATTTTTTATTTTTGAAAAAAAAAATTAAAATTATTTTTTTTATAATTTAAATGTTCTTAATCAACGAATCAAAACTCATAAATCCCATCTATCTATGAAAAAACAGGACTAAACGAACAAGTTAATAAAAATAATTATCTGTTTTTTTAGCAAAATTTATCAGATTCCTTGATTTTATAATTAATTCATTTAACAGGAGTCAATTTTGAAAATAATCTCAGATTTATAAAAAAAATTAAAGAAAATTCCATAACTTTGAACTTTTATATTTTTGATCTCATATATGAAGTGGGGCTTATCACAGGTAATGGTAAAGTTTCTATTGACCCCATCAAAGGTGCAGGTTATTTCAGACCCTTTCATGGCTTTGTATTTTTTTATGATTTCATTTTCCGGATTATAGAAATATCTATCACAATTATAGCCTAAAAGCCCAACTAGAGTCTTCCAAGAATTTCTTTCTTGAAAAGCTGTTCTTGGAAGAATCCCTATGAAAAGCCAATTTTTCGGTAAAGAAATAATTTTTACTTTCCATGAAATTTTGGTAGAGAAGTCAAGATCTACATTTGAGATGAAGCAATAAAATTTTTTATCGTTGACTTTTTTTTTAAACGATTTGCAAAATTCGTGGATTTCTTTCTCTTCGATGATAGAGTTCTCCAGGTTGAACTCCATATATTTTCCCAAAGCAGGATTGGGAACATTATCTTCGAGTTTCACCGATTGGGAATGATTGTGACTGTTGATTTTGATTTTGACTTCATCTTGGATTTTTTTTAATTTGTTCATTAATATTGATAATTCGTTGGGAATGATATTTTCTAATAAATTGTCTTCCTGAAAATTAAATTTTTGACCGACTATATCAAACATCACTCCTAAATCTTTGAAGGTTTTATCGATTTCCAGAAGGTTCGAATATTCGGTGTTATTATCCAATTTTTTTTTGACATATTCAAAAAGAGAGACATTGGATTCCTTTATTTTCTGAATTCTCTGGTGAGAGTCCTTCAGTTTTTCAATGGAAGCGTCAATCAAAAAATTCATCTCATACTTGAAATTCATCAAAAGGTCGATAAATTTGTTGGTTGTTGAAGAATGAAATGATAAAATTTGATCCTTCTTATCTTTCTCCTTTATGAGATAAGTCTCCAGTTCCTGAAAAAAATCAATGATTGTAATCGTGCTTTTGATTTCATTGTTCTCCTTCAGGCATTTACCACAAATGAAACCTGTATTTTTGCATGATCTATCATAGCAATACATAATTATCGGCTGCTTGTGATTCATGCAGGAGTAAGTGTTGATTTTTATTAAATTTTCTGCTTCTAGCAAGGATGATGAATCCATATTTGCGAGGGGGAAATTAAAAAATAGTCGATTTTAGCTTTGTGTTTTTTTTAATTAATTTTGGTATCATAAACAGGACTTGAAATTAAAGTAGGAAAGAAAAAATTGGAGTTTAATTAAAACAAAATGGAGGAAAGAAAAAAAGTCGCCTTTTTGAAAAAATATGAGCAAAAATAAAAAAACCTATATTAACAAAAAATTCAAAAAAAACGATTTTTTAAAAAAATTAAATTTTCAAAAAAAAAAACAAGTTTTTTAATTTTTTGTTTTTCAAATCCTCAGCATTTTTTCTTTGGAATAAAAAAAAAATCAAATTTTACAAAAAAAAAAAAAAAAATATAAAATTATTTCAATTTTATATAAAATAGCAAGATGACTTTATATCTTTTGTTCGAAAGTGCCATTGGATACGCCCTTTTTCAAAAATTGGAATTCGATGAAATGAACGCATCTTCAATTCAATTGCAAAAGGCGATTTCCAAAATGGATTCGTTTTCCAAAATGATCCGTCTAAAGGTCCACCAAAAAATAAGCTAAATAATTACTAAAATTGTCATTTGTAGGCATTTTTTCCGTTTGCACATGCAGAAAAGGCTTTATCAAATGCGTTGGCATTGGCAGATAGCAAGGTCTCTGAGGATTTGAAGAGTTTTTTGGAACTGAACCTTCCTCAAGGAAAGAAAAATAAAAAAGCAACATTAGCAGTTTTGGATAAAAATCTAGCAGGAAACCTATCACAGGAATGCAATGTTGAAATTCAAACAGGAGATGTCATCACTGAATTATTTAGGGGAATTAGAACTCATTTTCATGATTTTTTAAAGAACAAAGGTTTTTAATTTTATTAAATTTTGTTTATATATCATTTATTTTTATTTAGAAACCGATATTATAAAGGCTAATTTGGGTCTGGGTCATTCCTTTTCTAGGAATAGAGTGAGTTTGGATATCAACAGGCAAGACAAACATATCATTCAAAGCATCGCTATTTTGGATCAATTGGACAAAAACCTCAACACCTTTTCAATGAGAATAAAAGAGTGGTTTTCATGGCATTTCCCTGAGTTAGCCAAAATTGTCACGGATAATTATACTTATGTGAGAATTGTCAATCTGATCGGAGTAATTTTCATCTTATAAAACATTTAAATTAAATTTAACAAGAATAAACATAATATAAACGAGGAAATGATCCCGCAGATCGAAGAAATTGTAACTGATCGAGAGTTAGCCAAATCGATTTTTGAAGCTGCAAAGGTGTCAATGGGACAAGATTTGACAGAGATTGATAGTGTAATATGAGATTAAAAATGAAAATTAGTTTTTTTTTACCAGCAATCTATTGCTGAATTATGCAAGCGAATTTTGGGTCAATTTGAATTCAAAAACAGCATACAAGGTTATCTCAAAGATAGAATGAAAGCTGTTGCTCCCAATTTAACTACATTAATAGGAGAAAATGTATTATTTTATTTTTTGTTCTTTCTGAATTTTGAAAAAAAGGTTGGAGCGAAATTAATTTCTCAAGCAGGATCCTTGATTAACCTTGCAAAATACCCAGCATCGACAGTTCAAATTTTAGGTGCGGAAAAAGCACTTTTCAGAGCCTTGAAAACCAAAGGAAACACTCCTAAATATGGACTCTTGTATCATTCCTCATTTATTAGCAGAGCCGCCACCAAAGACAAAGGAAAAATTTCCAGATACGTTGCTAACAAATGCTCTTTAGCTGCAAGGATTGATCAATTTTTAGTGATGGTATTTTGATAATTTTTAATAAACATTTTCTGGTTTTGTCTTATTTTATATTCATTCATAAATATTATAAAAAATTATTTACATTTTTTTTTATGAAAGCCAACTGATAGATTTGGAGAAAAAATGAAGGGCCAAGTTGAAGAAAGATTAAAATTTTTAGAAACAGGTGAAGGACAGACGAAAAACGAAGAGGTTATGAATGAAGTGTTGCAAGAACTTAAAAATGAGAATCTCTATGTCGAAAGTGAAAATGTTGTTAAAAAGAAGAAAGATAAAAAATCTAAAAAGAAAAAAGCCATTGATACAGTTGAGGAACCAGTTGTTGAAAATGGAAAAAAGAAGAGAAAAGCTAAGGAGGCAGCTGAGCAAAATGAAGAGGAGATTGAAAAAGAAATACCTCAGAAAAAGAAGAAAAAAGTGAAAACAGCTTAATGAAATTAAGCAAACAAGAAAAAATTAAAGACCAAAGAAATTATTATTATAGAAAAATTTAAATTGATTTGTTTCATTAAATTTAAAGCAATTTCATTTAATATTTGGAAACTTAATTAATTAATTAGAAGCTTCAGAAACCATAATGTTTTTGGATGAAATACATTACATTTTGCGTTTGCATGAACTCATTCAAAAACATCTCATCCCTTTTGTTTTTTACTTTGGTGAGCACTGTTATTCTGATTTTTTGCACATCAAGTTCCTTTCCAAAACATTAAATTTTTTATTAGATATAATTTTATACATTTTCATTTAACATAGGTGGATCTTTTGGAAGTAAATCAATCAAATTGGTTTTTACGCGCTCCTGAATAATTAAGAAAATTGTTTTAGCCTTCTCTTCCTGGTCTTTTGTTGGGTTCAAAATAAGATGTTTCCAATTATGAGAAAATTTCCAAAGTATCACATTTTGGAGCCGATGAGAAGCCATTTTATTGAAAGATTCCTTGTAGATTTTTTTCAGAGCATGTTTTATATCCTGAAAAACAGGAAATAATTTTAAAATGTTTTGAATCTCTTCTTCAGGATAAATTATTTCATTTTCGTCAAGCAGATAAAACAAACAATCAGAATGATTCATTAGGTCCGCGTATTCAAATAACGTTTTTTTAGAAGCATTCAAACCTAGGAAAATAAATTTTTACGAAAAATTGAAATGCACTACCAATCAAAATTGGGCTTGGGGATCCTATAAGGTCAAACATGGTTTCATTCAAACTAATGACCATGGTATCTACCCAAAGAATGGGCCTCATAATATGGAAAAAGGTCAGTCTGAAAATATTAATGTTTTATGATAGAGAATAAAATATTGTAGTTTTATTTTTTATTATAATGGAAAAAATTCGTTAATTTTTATTTAATTTTTACACTGTAGATGTCAAAAGGGTCAAATTGGTGGAAACGAAGGCGATGTGTTTTTCCATCATAAGAGCATATAGTAAAAATCGAAAATCTTCGAAGGGAATATTGGAAAACACTAAGGGACTGCACCACAGGAAACTTTGAAATTGTAGCATATTTTCAGGAGGGATCTTAAAAATAACCATTTCGTCATTATATTTTGATTGAAAGCAATCTATTATTATTGGCTCAGATAAGCATTTTTCAATCGTTGTATGTGATATTTTTTCAAGGCAACTCGTAAAGGATGAATTCACAATCTTAATAAATATAAAAAAAAAAAAAAGCAAATTATTACTTCCACTATAAGATCCTTAGCTTTTAAGAGATTATTTTCTTCATTATATAACTCTAATCTTTTCAATTTTATTCCCCCTAAATTTTACAAAATTTGATAATTTTTTTTAAGATTTTTGAAATGACTTGTCATTTCTGAAAAGAATTTAAAGAATAAGTTTGGAAAAGGATAATATGTGATGAAGGAATAAACTTTTGGAACAAGATAATAATGTTTTCCCTCTCCCTCCTTTTTAAAGAATTAAAAGAAAAATAATTATGATAATAATAACTTTGCAAAAATAATCATCAATCAATATTGAAATGCAATATAAAATATGATGAGGGTTCATGTCTTCCAGCATTTTGCTACCATAATTTTGATTATAAGTGTTTTGATGTCTGAAGGTAACGATGAAATATCTCTCTTTGTCAACTTCACAGTTATCCTCATAATTATAATTTTTCGTTATAATCTGATGTCTTTTTTCAGCATGGATTCTTTTTACCCCCAAACCAAATGGAAAACAAAAATTTGGCAAAACCTCATAAAAGGGCCTATAAAAATATATTTTAATAAACACTAGTTTTTTAGTTTCACTTTTCTTCTTTAATATTATTTTCACAGGTCGCACTATCAAAATCAAACAAAATTCGAGGAGCTATCCGATTGGATTTGAAATTTTTTTCAGAAGTTGCATCTAATTCCTGAGGATCAGCCCCAATAATGACGAAATCCTCAAACAATTTCGTAGCGAAACTTTTTTGACTTTTACTCTGGCGGACAATATTTGGTGATCCCTCTTCAACAGTTTCATTAATAGGAAGACATTCATATTCGCTGGTATTTCTCATAAAATTATCGAATTTGAATTTAGTTGGTGCCACCACTACTTTTTGTTCTTCGTTCTCGTTGAGAGAATAGGATTTCTTTAAGTAATTTTTTTGTTCATCTACACTTGAGACACTTTCAGAATGATCTTTTATTTTCTTGATGACTTTTTTGTGTCCGATTGTTAAAATTGGGTCATTTGAACGCTTCAGAAGATTTCCCGAATTTTCTAAATTAAACCCCACTGCTGACTCTTTCAATCCTTTGAGGAATTTTATTTGGCATCTATCAACTAAACTTTTTTTAAAAGACTGAAAGAAAACAAACAATATTTACACGCAGTTCTTGTTATTATTTTTGAGTCACATGGTTTCGCCAAACTCATATAGCTTTTTCCCTTTTTAAAGTCAATTGGATAATCCAAATCATCTTCTTCATTTTCTTCATTTTCTTCCGATTTCGGTTTTCGACATATAGTGTTGATCTGTGTATTCTTATCAACTTTCGGAAAACAAAATGAGTCCTTAAACGAAATATCTTTTAACTCATATGGATTTCCACTTTCTTTTAAGCCTTCCAAGTGATAGGATTCCATAGAGCTTCGACTGAAATCATTCGGTCTTGCTTTAATTTCATTCAAGCCTTCATCTCTTCTGATGTTTTCAGATTCACTTTTGGCTTCTTCCTCCACTTGTTCTTGCAAAGCCTTTGCTTCATCATGAATTAATTGCAAATCAGAGGAGGTATTTTTGTTCATATCAATATAATTTTTGAGTTTGTTGAGCAAAAAATTCAATGAAATCTGAAGTGAATTAAACTCATGAGTCAAATGACGAAGTTGTGATTCTAACAGATTATTTTTTTGGCATAGAGATTCCACTTGCTTGTGATCGAGAGGGAGAGCGGATTCGCCGTTTTTTGAGTTTTTCTCGTTCATTGAGAAATAAATTAATAAAATTCTTTGTATTTTTGTTTTTTAATTATTTCAATTATATATATATGCAATTTAAAATTTAACAATGAAGATTTATTATTCAAGAATTGGCTTTTTTTGGAAAAAAAAAGCTCGTGTGCAAATAAAAAAAAATTCTTATTAATTATGATTTTTAATTTCTAATAATAAAAGAATTATTTTGGAATTTACAAAAGTTTTTATTTTTTGGCAGGTGGAGGCTGATTTTGAGCTTGTTCTTCCTTTGCAGCTTTTTCTATTTTAGAAATCATGTCCAAAATGCATTTCCTGACTTCTATGGACATTTTCATATTGTTTAAAGCCTCATCTCTAAACAAAAAATGTATTTAAAATGTTTTTTTTTTCATATTACCTAGCGTAGACTAAAGAATTTTGCAGATTATTGTGCATTTTTTCCAAGAAGCTGCTGAAATTTAAATTTTTTTGCAAATTTCTTGTAAATTTACTTAAAGATATTTTACTCATATCATAAAAATTACTCAACGAACTCATCTCTTAACAAAAATTTTATATCTTTTATGAAAATTGAATTGATGATTTTTTTTAGGTCATCATAGGCCAATCTGATAAATAATTAATGGGAAAATTTGTTTTTGAGGAAACCTTCTATTAGTCGGTTTTGAATCAGTATCTCCTTTCTTTACCAAAATTTTAAATAACCCTTTAAAAAAAGAATCGAAAAAGAAAAAAGCTTCATCGCATGAAATATTATTTGGTTTTTCCATTCCAAAAATTTCCACAATATCTTTACAAAATAATTGAATATAAGAATAAAAAATATTATCAACTTAAAAGCTTTATTGTGTAATCTCCTTTAGACATAAACAAAATTACAGCAAATAATTCTGTCGCATCGATTCTTCCTAATTTTTTAACGTCAAACGTTTGAAAAGTTTCTTGGAGAGCTTGCTTCTTATTCGAAATCACCTCCATATTATTTGGGTTATCAAACCAAAGCATTAAAGGCGATGCGTTTTTTTTCGTAAGTTTTTGCAAAACCTGCTTGAAAGTTTCTTGAGTCCCTTTCAAAAATATAAATATTAGGAATTATCAAAGCAAAATGTTCAACATCCTCCACATAATTCAGCTAAGGCAGCAGGTAAACAATTTGGTGATTTTAAGTTTGCAAATTCTTTTTGAAAATTTGCTAATGAACATTGAATTTCCATCATTTTTAAAGAAAAGTTGCAATTTAATTTTGTTTTTATAAAAAAAAAAGTCTTGTTTAATTTTAATTTTTTTTTTTTAAATATAGAGACAGGTAAAATTCAAACTTCAAACAGAATAAATAATATTTAAATAGATAAACAAAAAAAGAAAATGAACAAAGAAAACAAATCTCAAAACTCCAAGCTCAACATTGATGCCGAAGAATCTGGTTGTCTTTCGTATTTTATCAACCATGAGACATTACTAAACGAAAGATATCTGACTGATTTAACTAATGAATTTAGAAATGCAGGGGTTAAATTTGGAGAGGAATACGAAACTTTTGTAAGATTTCAACCTTTTTTTCCAAGATGTCATTTTAAATTTTATTATAAATTAGATTAGTTCTTTTAACAGCAAATCGTCAGATGTTTACAATCATAAAATGAAAAAAGTTGAGGCACTTTACAAGATGTTTTGCATCCTCAAAAATCAAGTAAAAAACACAAATAGGAGAGAGAAAAAAAAATAATTTTTTTCTTTTTATAAAAAAGATGAGGCAAAAAGTTCAATTTTCCAAACATATTTCTGAATTGTTTTACCTTAAAAATTTGTTGTCGCGAGTTTTCACTACTTGGAAATATAAATATAAATTTGATCGATATTTGAAATTTGTAATATATATTTTGAAAATCATTCTATGTTAAGAAATAAACAATCTAAAAGATGTCCTTCACATCTGATAGACATTTCAAGCGAACAACTATGAGAAACGTTTTGAAGAGTTGGAGAAATTCTACTATGGACGAAAAAAAATTTGAAATAAAATATAGAGTTGCTCGAACCACTGAAAGAGAAATAGATAAAATACAAAAAGGTTTAAAATAAATTGCTTCAGAGAAAATTTGTTTATTTTATTTTTCTTATCTTAGAATATGAGGCGATCATCAAGAATATGGAAAATATGTTGCAAGAAAAAATGCTAGAATTGAAAAAAGAAGAAGAAAGCCATAGGGTTTTATTTGACAGATATGAGAGTCTGCTGGATAAAAGAAGCTCCAAGCAGGAAATTGAGAATATATAAAAAATTGAAAACTTTTATTTTATTAAAAAAAAAAAAATTAAATTTTAATTTTTTTAATTTTTTGAAAAAAAAAAAATTTTCATCTTTTTTTAAATAAAAAATCAAATTTTTCACAAAAAAATAATTTTGCTTTTTGAAATTTTTTATTTTACTGGTTCTCAAAGACTAAAAATGAGAGAAAAAAAAACAAATGAATAAACATATCTGTATTAAACCTTACAATAAAATTAAACGAAATTTGTTAAAAATGAAAAATTCATTAATGAAAAAAAATAAGTCAGTGAACATCAACCCAATCCATTATGATCCTGAACTCAAATTTATAGAATGAAAATCATATCAAAACAATTATCTTAGAAAAAAGAAAGAACAATCCTTAAATATTTTGTATGGTTTTCAGAAATAAAATAATTTCCATTTATTATTACAAATTAAAATCAATGATTTTTTTTTCCAAAACGATAACGCCTACTTTGAATTTTTAAACAAAAAACGAACATTTTATGATTCTCTATTTTTTTTTTGAAAAATTGCTAATCTAAGGGCATTTAAAAAAACAGCTTAGAAAACGCAAAAATTCTGTTTAAATAAATACCCTCTTAAACCCAAAACCTTTAATCCTTTTCATAAAAAAAAAAATCAAGCATCCCATGCTCATGAAAAATTTCCTGAACATCACCTTTTTCATAGTGATTTTGTTTCTCTCAATCGGTATTTCCGCAAGAGAGGCCAAAGTTCGTTCTACAAGTAATACCTCCTCCCTTAATACCCCTAATTTTGTTTTTGTTTTAGGCTCTGACACCCATGTTTTAACCTTTAAATCAAGCAAGTCCCAATCCCTTGTTCAATTCAAGGCCATCTCTCAAATCAAGACCCTTGAGGACTTGTTGAGTGTTGATGTCTATGCCTATCAAGCCCAATGCTCTGAAATGTTCCAACTCCAATCTATGGTCAACGGCTATGTGGCTCAATTGGGAAACTACACACTAGGATCTATGGACCAAGATCTTCAAAGACTCAAAACAGCAAAGAGTTTAGTCAGTGAAGTCATCAGCAGCCTCACTAGTGGTACTCCTGCCATGATCCAATTGACCAATCATGCCCAATTGCAAGAGACTGTGACCCTCATCAGCAAGCTTCATACCTTAAGCCTAATCAAAGGAGATTCCTTTGAAAGCATCAAGAGCAAGGTCACCAAAATGTTGACTTCAAGTACTTTGGATGGGCAAGCTGATCAAGCAAATGATCTGTTGACTTCCATTAACTCCATCATCCAACAAGTCAATTCAGTTAAACACCAATTGTTCTCAGTTCACGAAGTCAATGCCTTGGAAAAGAAAAGAAAAACCTTGAGTTCTTTGATCCAAAGCTCATGTGCTACTGGTGCGGGCTCTCAAATTGTGCAAAATGTTACAAAGACTGATGCTTTGCCAGACTATGCTGTCAATAGAGCCTACATTTCAGATAATAATGAACCATTCTTTTTGGAACTCACTGGAGCTATCAGCGTGAACCTAACTGCTACAACTTTGACTGAATACGTTGTGGGAGGTTGGGTCCGATGGTTGGATTTCATTGATGGAACCTACGACCATTCTCAAGATAAAGACCCAGCAGTCATTTTCAGATTATTTTCTCAAGACAGAAAAGATCTTGCAGATGACAAATACTATGAAGATCGTCATGTTTATATCACCACAGATGGCTTTTCATATAATTTCTGTGTCCATGATACCAACATGGACACTTTGGACAACTGCAACTCCATTGATGTTTCAAGTTTCAATAGAGAAAACGAATGGGACTTTGTCTTATTGATGTATTCATACACCAACGGTGATTGTGTGGCAAGAGTCAAGGCTGGTAACCAACAATGGTTCTCAGTAGACTGGGGCAAAGCTGTCGGTCAAGTTCCTTTCACTGGATATTTGGGAGCTTTTGTTGGAGGAGATGATTTCTATACTGATAGAACCAGTTTCAACGGAGAAGTGTCCTCATTCCAAGTTTGGTTCGGAACCAACACTTTCTGGGCCTCGCAACCAGGAGCATTTGATGATTCTAATGAGGAAAATATTTTGGAAACTTACTTTTTAAAATATGAAGATGTCCCTGCCATTTCCAATTCCATTCAAGTCAGCAATGATGTAGTCGAATTGGCTTCTGATCAATACAGTCTCTACACTTTTATCAACACCTTCATTGAAGCCACTGATTACGGTTTCGGACTCTGGGTTAAAGTCGATTCCCCTGGTCAAATCGCCACTTTGAGTTTCGACACCAGAACCGATATAGATACCCCTGGAAATGCCATTGCTCAAGTTTATGTTCAAGACGGTGGTATTTGGGTTGAAGTCACCTATGAAAATCAAAGAGAACCCGCCAATCAAGTTCAAAATGTCGCCTCAGTGACCAACGATTGGTTCTTGGTTCAAGTTCAATTCTCAGGTTCTAATGGCCAAGCTCAAGTTTTCATTGAACAAAATGGCCAAGTTTCAACCACTACCTTCTCTAATTTCGGTGAAGTTTATGTCCCCCAGAATGTCTTCTTGACTGTGGGAGCGAGTGATGTCTTAGGCAAATCTGGAGCTGTGTTCTCTTATAAAACTACCACGGTTTATGCCGGAAGTGAACAATTATATGGTTTGACTTGTGACAAATCATGCTTGACTTGCAGTGGAACAACTGCCAGTGATTGTGATTCTTGCGTTGATGGTTTCTATGTTGACAATGGAATTTGTACTGCATGCGATGAATCCTGTGCAACTTGTGACGGTTGTGGCAAAGATCATTGTACCACCTGTAATGCTGGCACAGTCCTTGTCAATGGTCAATGTTATTGTGACCCAACATGTGCAACCTGTAATGGAATAACGGATGGTGACTGTCTTTCATGTAATTCTCACCAAGTTTTAATCAATGGTCGTTGTAATCAATGCAATTCTGCCTGTAAAGAATGTACAGATCCAAGCAGTACTGGATGTTCTGAGTGTGATGATGGATTCAAGCTCAGTAGTGGCCAATGTGTTCCTGCTTGCGATACCAGCGCTTGCAAAACCTGCACTTCTGACAATTCCCAATGTGCAAGCTGCCATGATGGACAAACCCTTTACAATGGTGAATGTATTCAATGTGACCCTTCATGCAATACCTGTTCAGGTCCTGAAAACTATCAATGCATTGATTGTGTTGCTCCAGCCCAATTCAGTTGTGGTAAATGCATTGTTTGTGATAGTTCATGTTTGACTTGCGACGGTTCAACCAGCACAGATTGCTTGACTTGCACTTCAGATAAAGAACTTGTTGGAACAGAATGTTTGGTGCCTTGTGATGAGACAGCCGGAAATGTCAGAGTTGGAAACCAATGTGTTCCTTGTGATAGCAGCTGTCAGACTTGCTCAGGAACTGCGTCTAGCCAATGTACTTCATGTGATGATGATCATGTCTTATCTAAAGGATACTGTGTCCCTCCAAACCCACAACCTTGTGACACTACCCATGGCTATGTCTTAATCAACAACAATTGTATCTTCTGTGACATCAACAATGGTTACGGATTGATCAACGACAAATGTATCCAATGTGATCCTTCTTGCAAGAGTTGCTACGGAACTGATCCAAATAATTGCATCGCTTGTTATGACCCTAATATCTTGAGTAACGGTAAATGTGGACCTGAAGAACCAATTTGTGATCCATCATGCAAAACATGTAATGGAGCTTCAGCTAATGATTGCATTGATTGCCCTGATGGTACAACCTTGAACTCAGACGGCCAATGTGTTAATGTTCCTCCACCACCTCCACCATGTGACACTGATAACGGATACGTAATTGTTGATGGTATCTGTGAGCCTTGCGACCAAAGCTGTGCCACTTGTTCTGGAGTCAATGACACAGATTGTATCACTTGCAATGGAAACGATGTTTTGGACAAAGATTCAGGTCTTTGTGTGCCCCCTTGTGACACTGACAATGGTTTCGTTATGATTAATGGAGTCTGCTACCCTTGTGACTCAACTTGCGCTACTTGCAGTGGAAAAACAGCCACGGATTGTGTGACTTGCGTTGAAAATTTGAACTTTGATAACGGAGCTTGTGTTCCTCCTTGTGACACTAACAATGGTTTCGTTATGATCAACAGACAATGTCTTCCTTGCCACAGTTCTTGCTTGACTTGCAAGGATGTTTCCAACAGAGACTGTACCAGCTGTGATAGCGGATTAATTTTACAAGCCGGTGCTTGTGTTGAACCACCAGTTGATTGCGAAGTTGATAACGGTTTTGTCCTGGTTAATGATAACTGTGTTCCTTGCGACAAATCCTGCAAAACCTGTGACGATATTTCAGATGCTTCTTGTACTTCTTGTGATGATGATTTAATTTTGGTCAGTGGCGCTTGTATCGTTCAACCTGTGGATTGTGACATGAATAATGGTCAAATATATATCAATGGTCAATGTTTCGATTGTGATCAAACGTGCAAAACTTGTTCTGGTGTGGCAGATACAAACTGCATTGTCTGTGCTGATGGTTTGGTTTTCGATAACTCAAAATGTGTTGAATTCTGTGATGTCGACAATGGATTCTACAAATCAAACGGTCAATGTTTACCTTGTGATCAATCTTGCCTAACCTGCGACGGTGACTCTAACACCAATTGTGTCACTTGTGTCGATGCTGACTTCTGGGAATCCGGTAGGTGTTTGCCAACTGAATGTGTCAGCGATAGTTATGATTTCACTGAAGACAAAGATGGCACCTGCTCCAGTGATTGTGATTGTGACGGTACTAGAAGATGTGATCCCAATGGTCAATGTGAAGATTGTACCCTCCTCCACGAACTTTACCCTGATGTCTACAATACTGATCTTTGTCCTCCTTGTGCGGATGATTGTTTGTACTGTCGTGGACCAAACACCAATGAATGTACAGACTGTAACAATGGCACATTCTTGAATAATGGAGAATGTGACTCTTGTGATGGAACTTGTTTTAACTGCAATGGACCCAGCTCTGCCGATTGTACTGAATGCATCCCACTTGATGTTCTTATTAACGGTGTTTGCAATGTTCCTTGTGATGTTAATAATGGATTCTTCTATGAAGACTCTCAACACTGTTTGCCTTGTGGAAAGAACTGCCAGACTTGCAATGGTGAAAATAACAATAACTGTCTGACTTGCGTTGATGGAACTGAATTACAGTCAGACAATGAATGTTTAGTGCCTTGTGACACTGATAAGGGTTTCTTTTATGATGATCAAGACAATTGTGTTGCTTGTGATGAATCATGCATGAACTGTGACGGCCCTGCTGATACCAATTGTACCGAATGCAGCGATGCGTATTTCCTGGAATTCGGCAAATGCTTACCAAGCAAATGTGTTAGTTCTGATTACACTTTCGATGAAAGCATTGTCACTGAATGTAATAGCGATTGTGAGTGTGATGGCACGAGAAGATGTGATCCTAATGGTGAGTGTCAGGATTGTAACGTCTTGATCAATCTCTACCCAAATATCTATACTAACATTGTTTGTCCTCCTTGTGAATTCGAATGCCACACATGCAGAGGCGCAAACTCTGATGACTGTACGACTTGTAAACCAGGATACTACTTCGACAGTGGCAGTTGTTTGCCTTGCGACTCGAGCTGTGCCACTTGTTCAGGTCCTTCTGCTGATGAATGTTTGACGTGTGACGTCCTTCATGTTTTAAGAGTTGACCAATGTGTTCCACCTTGTGATGAAAGTAATGGTTATTTTTATGATAAGGATGACAACTGTCTTCCTTGTGATGATAGCTGCAAGACCTGTTTTGACACAACTAACGAGAGCTGTCTCTCTTGCTATGGTGAAGATGACTTACTAAATAACATCTGTTGGCCTCCTTGTGATACTAAAGGTGGATTCACTTATGATGATAACTACAATTGTGTGGCTTGCAATACAAGCTGTTTGACTTGTGACGGTGTGAGTGATAGCAATTGTACCGATTGTAACACTGGTTTTAGCATTATCGATGGCAGATGTATCAGCTGCGTCAGTTTCTATTATGTTTATGACGAAAGCAGCAATCCAAATGGACCAAGCCATTGTTCCTCTGATTGTGAGTGCGACAATATCAGAAGATGTGGACCAAATGGAGTTTGTCAAGATTGTAGCTATTTAACTGTTTATTTCCCAACTCTTTTCTCTGCTTCTGACTGCCCTACTTGTGACAGCTCTTGCTTAACTTGTTCAGGACCTGGACCAAATGATTGTACCGCCTGTGAAGACGGATTCTATTTGGGAAGTGATGATGCTTGTTACCCTTGCGACAGCAGTTGCTCTAAATGTGATGGACCAACTAACACTGAATGTACCGAATGTGCAGACAAAGATGATAATTTGGTTAGTGGACAATGTGTTTCTCCTCCTCCAACATGCGACACTTCATGCTTGACTTGTGATGGTCCAACTAATACAAATTGTACCTCCTGTGCAGATGATAAAGAATTGACCAATGATGGAGAATGTGTTCCAATTGATTGTGTCAGCTGGACTTATGACTTTGATGAAGTTGACAACCCAATGGGAGCTCATAGATGCGATGACGATTGTGAGTGCGATGGAACCAGAAGATGTTCTCCAACCAAATACTGCCAAGAATGTCTGGACTTAGTAAATTCATATCCAAATCTCTACGATTTGAAAGATTGTCCGGTTTGTGACTCTTCATGCAACACTTGTCAAGGACCTTCTGATCACGATTGTACTTCATGCTTGGCCGGATTCTATTTAACTTCATCCAACACTTGTAATCCATGTGACAGCTCTTGTGCTCTTTGCGACGGTGGTAGCGCACAAGACTGCACTGCATGCCCTGCAGAAACTGAATTGAATGATAACAACGAATGTGTGATTCCTTGTGATCCAACTTGTTTGACTTGTTCCACACCAGCTGTTGATGGATGTACCTCCTGTACTGCTGATAAGACCTTGATTGGCGGCATATGCTATGTTGTTCCAGTTTGTGTGAAATTGGATTATTCCCATGATGAAAGCACCAACGTTTTGGGACCAAACAGATGTATTAATGATTGTGATTGTGACAGCAGCAGAAGATGTTCTCCTGACGGTTACTGTGGAGAATGTATGTACTTGGCCAATCTATATCCAAGCCTCTTTGACAGCAAAGATTGTCCTGCATGTGATGCAACCTGTCTCACTTGTCAAGGACCAAAGAACACTGACTGTACAGCTTGTGCAGATGGAGACGTCTTGTTAAATGGTCAATGTTTGCCTTGTGATAAATCCTGCTTGACATGCAGTAATGTCGATGATCAGAGTTGTACTTCTTGTGATAGTGATTTGATCTTGAGTAATGGACAATGTGTCAGCCCTCCTTTAGTTTGTGACAAAAGTTGCCTTGAATGTGATGGACCAGCATCCTCGGACTGCACTAGTTGCCCAGATGATTTTGAACTATCTGATGGGTATTGTCTTCCTATCAACTGTATTTCCTGGAATTATACAACTGTGGAAGCTGATGGAGGCAGATGCAACAATGATTGTGATTGTGACGGTGCCAGAAGATGCTCTCCTGACAAATACTGCCAAGAATGTGATGCTTTATCCAGTCAATTCCCATCCCTCTATCTCCCATCAGACTGCCCTGTATGCGACTCCAGTTGTGCAACTTGTGACGGTCCAACTTCCAGCGATTGTACTTCTTGTGATGCCGGTTTTGTTTTAGTGACTGGATCTTGTGAGGAATGTGACAAGTCATGCGCTACTTGTGACGGTTTGACTGATAATGATTGTACCACCTGTTACAGTGGATACCTCTTGCAAAGCACAAGCACTGGAGCAGAATGTGTTGTTCCTCCTCCAGTTTGCGACTCTTCATGTTACACTTGCAGTGGATCTTCTGATAAAGATTGTACATCATGTGCTTCAGGTTATCAATTGGCCTTTGATGGCAGTTGCCAACCAATTGAAACATGTGTGAAATGGGGTTACAGTCACGATGAATCAAGCAATGTTTTGGGAGCTGGCAGATGTTCTGATGATTGTGACTGTGATGGCACCAGAAGATGCTCACCAACTGGTTACTGTTTGGCTTGTGAAGATTTGGCAACCACCTTCCCAGATCAATATTCTTTGAAGGATTGCCCAGTTTGTGATGACACCTGTTTGACTTGTGACGGACCTACTGCCCAAGACTGTACAAGCTGTAATGACGGCAGTTTCTTCGATAATGGAGTTTGCAATCCTTGCGGTGTTTCTAATTGTTTGTATTGTGTGAATGATGACGAAACCTGTGGTAAATGCGAAGATGGCTATGTCTTGGACGACAAAGATGGATGTGTTGAACCTCCAATTGAATGTGACTCTTCATGCTTGGAATGTTCAGGTCCTAACCCTGACCAATGTACTGAATGCCCAGGAGACGCAGTTCTTCAAAATGGATTTTGCGTGACTCCAAACTGTATAGCCTTTGATTACCAATATGATGAATTAAGCAGTCCTTTGGGTGCTCATAGATGCAATGACGATTGTGAGTGTGACGGAAGTAGAAGATGCTCCCCTGACAAATACTGTGCTGAATGCGTAGATTTGGTCTACGAATACCCAGCTATTTATGCTTTTAGCGATTGTCCAGCTTGTGACAAATCATGCGTGAGTTGTGATGGCCCTACTGATACCGATTGTACTTCTTGTGAAGCTGGTGAAATTTTGACAAAAGATGGCACTTGTGTTCCTTGCGATTCTTCATGCGCGACTTGTCAGGATGAGACCTCAACTGGTTGCGTCACTTGCCCACCTGGCAACGATTTACAAGCTGATGGTTCATGCACACCTCATTATGATTGTGATATAACTTGCTTGACTTGTGATGGTCCTAATGCCGATCAATGTTTGAGCTGTAACACTACCACCAGAGAATTGGTTCAAGGCAAATGTGTGTTGACATGTGTGCAGTTCGATTATACATTCAAGGAAGACCCAAGTGGTGTTTGCACCACCGATTGTGATTGTGACGGAACAAGAAGATGTGGCCCTTCTGGAGTTTGTGATGAATGTAATTATTTGGATGCCACTTTTCCAGCATTGTTTGATCCAAAGGATTGCCCATCTTGTGATCAGAGCTGCAATACTTGTTTTGGACCAGATCCAGATCAATGTAAGAGTTGTGTTGATGGTGACTATTTGGCTTCTGACAGCAGTTGTCAAGCTTGTGACAAGAACTGCAAAACTTGTGACACTGGTGATGAAAGCGGATGTACCAGTTGTTATGATCCTGAACAATTAAACAATGGATTCTGTGTTCAACCAAATCCCCAATGTTCTGATAATTGTGTCACTTGCTTTGGTCCAGGAGAAGCACAATGTGTAACATGTAAAGATAATTTCGAATTGGAAGATGGTGCTTGTGTTCCAGTGCAATGTGTTTCTTGGGATTATATGGTCAATGAACTTTTGAACAAAGATGGTCCTGGTACATGTTCTGACGATTGTGACTGTGATGGCACTAGAAGATGTGGCCCTGATGGTTTTTGCCATGAATGCCTTGATTTAGCTTCGCTTTACCCAACTGTTTACCTCGAATCTGACTGCCCAGTCTGTGATCAATCATGCCTCACTTGCAAAGGTGCTACTAATCAATCTTGCACTACGTGCGTTGATGGTGATTATTTGCAAAATGGTGAATGTCTTCCATGCGACCCAACATGTTTGACTTGCGATGGAGGAGATAACAACGACTGTTTGACATGCCCTACTGGAACAAAATTGACAACCACTAATACTTGCTCACCTCCTTTCCCAATTTGCGACCCAACTTGCGTGACTTGTGTGGGACCTAAGCCGACTGACTGCACCAAGTGTGATGTCGGATTTTCTTTGTCTGGTGGAGAATGTAAGAATACCACTGAATGTGATGATTGGGACTATGTCACGAACGAAGCTTCAAATCCAAATGGTCCTTATACATGCAGCAATGATTGTGACTGTGAAGGTACCAGAAGATGTTCCCCTAATGGCTACTGCCACGAATGTTCTACTCTGGCTGAACAATATCCAACTCTCTACACTGATTGTCCAGTTTGTGATGCTACTTGCTTGACTTGTGACGGACCAACAGCCGATGATTGTGTTTATTGCAATGATGGTTTCTACCTTGACAAAGATGATGGTTGTCTGCCATGTGATACAACTTGTGCCACTTGTTTCAGCGGCACACCAGATACATGCATCACTTGTCCTTCTGATCGAGTTTTGCAAAGCGGGTACTGTACGATTGTTAATCCAGTATGTGACCCAACTTGCTTAACTTGCAATGGACCTTTAGCTACTAATTGTGTTATCTGCGCTGATGGTTTCAAACTGTCTGACCAAGGTACTTGCGAAGAAATCGATTGCATTTCTTTCGATTATGTTTGGGATGAATCTTTGAATGTTGATGGATGCAAGGATGATTGTGACTGTGATGGTTCTCGTAGATGCGGGCCGTCTGGATACTGTGATAGTTGTTTGGATTTGGCTGAACTTTACCCAACCACTTACCCACCAACTGACTGTCCAGTTTGTGATAATTCTTGCGATGATTGCGATGGCCCTTCAAATTACAATTGCACCAAATGCCCAGATGGAATCTATTTGTTCAATGGTCAATGTATTGATTGTAATGATAATTGTGCTACTTGTTATGGTACTGGAGTGAACAATTGCCTCACTTGCGCAAGCGGCATGGTCTTATGGAATGATCAATGCTGGACTCCTGATCCAACTTGTGATCCAACTTGCGTGACTTGCTCTGGTTCTTCCAACAATGAATGTACTTCTTGTCCTTGCGATAATGATATGATTAACGGCCAATGTATTCCAAAAGTCATTACTTGTGATTCAAGTTGCCTTACCTGTATTGGAACTGCTTCTAACCAATGCTCAAGCTGCGACAAAGGCCTTGTCTTGATCAAAGGACAATGTGTTGACATTCAAAACTTCGTTGGATTCAGGAAGTTCGATGAATCCCCGATCAAATATGAAGTTACCAAGAAGATTTCAGATAAATCTGATATCGCTGTCGGTACATGGAGTAGATATGTCCCAGCTGATGTTCAAGGTTCTGACCCTTACAATGTCCTCTTCAGACTCAGTGGACTTAGTTCAAGAGACAAAGAACTCGGCACAAATGATTACAGATTCTCAAGCCTTGTAGTTTATTACAACTCAACCCACTATACCTTCGAAACCTACTCTAAGGCTTCAGGTACACCAGTTCTTGTTCAGAAATACGTTCCTGTGAGCCAATCCCAATTAGAAAATTCTTGGAACTTGATCTTCTTCGGATATTCTAGAGCCAATGCCAAGGCTACTGGTTATATTGTGTTCCCAGACGGCACCCAACAAACTGTTGAGTTCTCGAATGTCGTTCAAGATAAACCTGACGAAAATATGGAAGTGCTCTTCTTCGGAGATGACGTGTACAATGGATTCAACGGAGAAGTCTCAACCCCTGAAGTTCTCCACGGAAGCAATTTCCTCCAAACCTTCGACATCAATAACAAGAACACTTACTTCCCATTTAAAGGAAGAAGTTATTAAATAAATAATCCAATTAGATTTTTTTACAATAAAGAAATTATTTGAGTAATCACAAAAATCATTATCCTAAAAAGAATTTTTTTCTATTTTTTCTCTCTATCATATTCTTTCAAAGTTAACTATTAAATTTCACAAAATACATGATTTATCATGAATTAGGAGTTTTAAATTTGAAATTCCTTATGAGAAATGTCTGTTGATGAATTTAAGTTTTTTTTAACTATATAAACGGATAGTCAATTTTGTCAAAAGAAATTGGAAATTTCAAAAATCAAATGTGAAATAAAAATTAATTTTTTTTTCTAAAAATAAATAAAATATTTTGAATTAAATCCAATATTTTTTTT
>Ga0302320_10006168_pt1 | contig 26692 bp, 22 predicted proteins | sample Bog_T0_3_FD_202130 | JGI IMG/M metagenome (GOLD analysis project Ga0302320, IMG submission 202130) | Peat permafrost microbial communities from Stordalen Mire near Abisko, Sweden - Bog_T0_3 | ecosystem: Environmental > Terrestrial > Soil > Wetlands > Peat | place: Sweden: Abisko, Stordalen Mire...
CAAACGAATCATCGCCCATGACCCGGCGCAGTTGCTGCGCGAGCAGCTGGCGCATGTCGGTGATGCGGGTGCGCATGGCGGCGAGTTCCTCGAGCCACTGGGTGTTGAGCGCTGCGTCGGCAAAGATGTGCGCGGCGATCGCCGCGCCGTGATCGGGCGGCATCGAATAGATGCTGCGCGCGATGTGCAGCATGTGACTCATGATGGCATCGGCGCGGTTCTCGTTCTCGCCGATCGCGATCAGCGCACCGACCCGCTCGCGGTACAACCCGAGATTCTTGGAATAGGAGACGGCGATCAGCGCCTCCGGAACCTGTTCGGCCACCAGGCGCACGCCGCCGGCATCGGTCTCGAGGTCGACGCCGAAGCCTTGGTAAGCGAGATCGAGGAACGGAATGAGCCGCCGGCGCAGCAGCAATTCGCTCAACTGTCGCCACTGCGCGAGGTCCAAGTCCGCGCCGGTGGGATTGTGGCAGCAGGCATGGACCAACACCACCTCGCCGGGCGCCGCCTGCTCGAGCCGTTCGAGCATATCGGCGAAGCGCAGTTCGTGCGTGGGCGAGTCGTAGTACGGGTAGCGCTCGAGTTTAATCCCCGAGCTGCCGAGCAGCGGGATGTGATTCCCCCAGGTCGGGTCGCCGACGTGGACGGTCGTGGCCGGCGCTGCAGCGCGGATCAGCTCGGCGCCGACGCGCAGTGCACCGCAACCGCCGGGCGTCTGGATGGTGCGCGTGCGGCCGCGGCGGGCCGGATGGGTGGTCCCGAGGACCATCGCCTCCACCGCGTCATTGAATTCCTGCCGTCCGGCGGCAGCGACGTAGGACTTGGTGGTCTGGGCGGCAAGCACCGCCTGTTCGGCACGGCGCACGCAGGCGAGCACCGGTGTATTTCCGCTCAGATCGCGGAAAACGCCCACGCCGAGATCGACTTTGATCGGCGAGGTATCGGCCCGGAACTTCGCCATCAAAGCGAGGATCGAGTCCGGATTCAAGCGCGTCAATTGCTGAAACAAGCGTGAGCACCCCCTTTTCCCGGCCCCAGTATAGGGGTCCGGAGGCTATCGGGCGCGGGGACATAATGTATTAATTGTGGACTCGTCGCTAGTCCCGCAAAATCCGGCGCGTATCCTGCAAGCTGTACGAAAAGCACGTGATTCGCTGAATTTTGCCTAGTGGCCTGCCCTCCGAGGGAAGGCACGGGGTACCCATCAGGCCTACCGTCTCCATTAAAAGACAGTGGTCCGATGACATTTTTACAGCAGTAGCGTGTACGCTTTGGTCACCATCTCAATGGCTCACTGGGAGATTTACACATGGCCCTTTGGAATGAAAAAAACTCGCCTGCGCCCGCGGGTTCCGCTGCTCCTGCGTCGGCTGCGCCGCCGGAACGCGCCCCTGAGCGCAGTGCGGTAGATACGCAAAGTTTGGCGGCGCGTCGCCCCACCCCCAAGACCTCCTCCGAGGGCGGGGAATCTGTGATTGCGGCGAACCTCACCATCGAAGGCAAGATCGAGGGCGCCGGCAACGTGCGCATGGCGGGTCGTTTTAAGGGCGATGTCCGTATCGACGGCAATTTCAGCATTGAACCCGGCGCCCATCTGACCGGCCAAGTCTTGGCCGGCATCGTCGTGGTCGGCGGCGAGCTTCAGGGCAACATCGAATCCGCCAAGCGGGTGGATGTCACCGAAGGCGGCGTCATCGTCGGCGACGTGAAGGCGGGATCGATTACGGTCGCCGCGGGCTCGCGCATGCGCGGTCACGTTGAATTCGGTTGGGAGGAAGAGAAAGAGAAGGTCAAGGTGAAGCCGGGTCTGGTGAGCAGCGGCAGCTAGCATGGCCGTCGCTCGGGCTGGCGCGTTAGGGGCAACGCGAGTATGTCCGCACTGCAAAGCCACGGTGCTGCAGAGCGCGAACGTATGTCCGGGTTGCCAGCACCATTTGCGGTTCAATTCGTCCGCGAATTCCGAACCGCAGGCGGAATCCGTGTCGGCGCTGCGAATCGATGGATTGATTCGCCACGCCGAACGCGACGAGAGCTGCGAATACTGCGTGGTGATTACGATCACCAACGAGCGCGGCGAGAAGCTCCAGCGCCAAGTGGTCGGCGTCGGAGCGCTGGCGCCCAACGAGCAGCACAAGGTCAGCTTCTCGGTCGACCTCATGCCGGTGCGCGGCCGACGGGGCTAGTCGATCGATCAGCGGTGACCGCGGTCCTCGATGTCGATGAAGCGAAGGAACTCCGCGCGGGTGCTGGCATCGGCGCGGAATGTCCCGAGCATCTTGCTCGTGATCATGGAGACGCCGCGCTTGTGCACGCCGCGTGTGGTCATGCACTGGTGCACGGCGTCGATCACCACGCCAACCCCGCGCGGCTTCAGCACCTCGTTGATGCAGCCGGCGATTTGCGAGGTAAGCTTCTCCTGAACTTGAAAGCGGCGTGCGTAGCCATCGACGACGCGCGCCAATTTGCTGATGCCGACCACGCGGGCCGTGGGCAGGTAGCCCACGTGGGCGCGGCCGATGATGGGCGCCATGTGATGCTCGCAGAACGATTCGAAGCCGATATCGCGCAGCACCACCATCTCATCGTATCCTTCCACCTCTTCGAAGGTGCGGCGTAGATAAGCCCCCGGATCGCTCGTGTAACCGGAGAACCAATCGCCGTAGGCGTTCACCACGCGTTTCGGCGTGTCGCAGAGACCCTCGCGCAGGGGATCGTCGCCGGCAAAGCGCAACAGCGTGCGCACCGCCGCCTCGGCCTCGGCCCGGCTGACGGTAGTTTTTTTCTTAGCCATAGCGCGAGGATAGCATCGTTACGGCTGCTCAGAGCCGAACACGCGTTTGCCGTGCACCAGGGTCATCAGGCATTTGAGGTTGCGCAACTGCGCTGTCGGCACGCTGTACAGATCGCGATCCCAGACCGCGATATCCGCTTCTTTGCCGACCTCGAGCGAGCCGATGCGCTGCTCCAAGAACAATTGCCGTGCGCCCCACGCCGTGTACGAACGCAAGGCGCTATGGATGTCGACCGCTTCGGCCGTGCCAAAGGGATGCGCGCCATACGTGCCTTTCAGCGTCTCCCGTGCCACCGATGCCCAGAGCCCGTAGCGCGCGGGGAACGGTGTGACCGGATAGTCCGAGCCGCCGCCCCAGATGATGCCCTTCTTGAGGAAAGTATTGAGCGGTACCAGCCGCTGCGCGCGTGCCGGTCCGAAGTTGCCGGCATAGTTATCGCCGATCCACCACATGAAAGGTGCTTGCGCCTCCGGGTAGCCGGCGTCGTAGCGCTTCTCAAGATCGGCCATGGCGGCGATCGCGTGCTCGCTCGGGATGTTGGCGTGGATGATGCTGTGGCGCAGCCCCGGGGTCGGCGTCTCGGCGAGCACTTGCGCATACGTGTCGACGGCCCAATCGATGGCACGATCGCCGATGGCGTGCGTGCCGACATGCACTTGGGCTTGGTGGAACAGTCGCACCATTTGCCGATAGGTTTGGGGCTCGACCGCCGGATAGCCAAAATTGCCGTGATCGATGTCGGTGGAATTCTTGTGCCACTCTTCGGTCAGCCACGCGGTGCGCGCCCCGCCGCTGCCGTCCATGAAGAGCTTCGCCCCGCAGGACAGGAGCCGCCCGTCGCCGAGCGATTGCGGCGGCTTCGGCAGACTTAAGATGGTCGCCAAGGTTTTCTGCGCCGACTCCAAGGTGGTGCCGGCGTACCACAGCACGCACACGTGTTCCTCCAGCTTGTTGTCGCGGAGCACTTCGGTGTACGCGTCCCAGATGCGTTGGCTGATCTCCGGATCCTTGACGCCGGTGATGCCTTCGCTGTGCAGGTCGTCGATGCTCCTGATGATGGCATTGCGCTGTTGCGCGGCGGTGGGCGGCGGTATCAGATCGACTACCGCGTCCATGGCCGATTCCTTCAAGACGCCGGTGGGGACGCCCGCGGCATCGCGGTCGATGGTGCCGGCCGGCGGGTTTTTGGAAGCGACGGAAATCTTCGCCAGGCGCAGCGCCGCCGAATTAGCAGCGCCGTAGTGGCCCGTGGTGTGCAGCAGCCACACCGGGTTCTCTGCGGAGACTCGATCGAGATCCGCGGCGACGATATAGCGGCGCTCGGCGAGCTTCGCCTCGTCCCAACCGTCTCCCTGCAACCACTCGCCCGGCTTGAGGCGGGCGATTCCCGCCTGCACTCGCCGCACCACCTCGGCTACGGACTCTGCATCGCTCAACTCCACATGGTACAGCGCGATCATGCCGGCATCGGCAATGTGCGCGTGACTGTCGATGAGTCCGGGGGTCGCGGTCCGGCCGGCAAGATCGATGCGCCGCGTGCCGGCACCGATGAGGCTCGAAATTTCCTGATCGCTGCCTACGGCGATGATTTTGCCGTCGCGAATGGCGAGCGCCTGAACGATCGAGTCCTTGGGATCCACGGTCAAGATGTGGCCATGGAGCAATACGAGTTCAGGCGGCGCCGCGGCCTGCGCGATGCCGACCAAAGTCATTGCGAGACTCAAGGTTATGCGGCGCCAATGTGAGCGCGCGCATCGTTTGACTTGGCCGGACATACCCTACATCCTGATTTTTGAATTCTTAAGAGGCAAGCTAATGAAGAACCGTGCTTGGTATTCGCTTATTGTCGGGGTTTGTGCGGTCGCGGCGCAACTTGGCCACGCCGCCGCGGCTCCGGGCGATGCAGGCGCGCGAGCATTGGCCCAGGATATTTTCAAGCAGCTGATCGAAATCAACAGCACTGACTCGGTCGGCAGCACCACGCTCGCCGCGCAGGCCATGGCGCAGCGCCTGCTCGAGGCCGGTTTCCCCAAGGCCGATGTCGTCGTGCTCGGGCCGAATGACCGCAAGGGCAATATGGTGGCGCGCCTGCGCGGCGCTCCCGGCTCGAAATTGCGGCCCCTGCTCATCATTGGGCACACCGATGTGGTGGAAGCGCGGCGCGAGGATTGGACCACCGATCCTTTTAAGTTCGTTGAAAAGGAGGGCTACTTCTACGGCCGAGGCACGCAGGACATGAAGGGCCAGGACGCAATCGCGGTCACCACGTTGATTCGCTTCAAAAAGGAGGGATTCGTCCCGGACCGCGACATCATTTTGGCGCTCACCGCCGACGAAGAAGGCGGCAAGTCGAACGGCGTCGACTGGCTGCTGAAGAACCATCGCGATCTGATCGATGCCGAATTCGCCCTCAATCCCGATTCGGGCGGCGTCACCACGGATCACGGCAAGGCGCTCGACTTGGAATTCGAGGCCTCGGAAAAGCTCTACGCCGATTACCAGGTGCTTGCCACCAATCCAGGCGGCCACAGTTCGCTGCCAAAACCGGACAATGCGATTTATCACGTCGCCGATGCGCTCGGCGTCCTCGAAAAATCGCCATTTCCGTTCGAATTGAACAGCGTCACGCGCGAGTTTTTCACGCAAATGGCCAAGGCCGAGGCCGGACAAACCGCGGCCGACATGCGCGCCATCCTCGCGACGCCGCCGGATCCGAAGGCAATCGAGCGGCTGTCGAAAGATGCGCGCTACAACGCGACCCTGCGCACCACCTGCGTCGCGACCCTGCTGCGCGCCGGCCATGCGCCCAATGCGCTGCCGCAGAGCGCGGAAGCCAACATCAATTGCCGCATCTTCCCAGGCCACTCGCAAGAAGAGATTCGGCTTGAGCTCGTCAAGCTGTTCAACGATCCGAAACTTGCCATTCGCTATCAGAGCGACGCCGGCGAATTGGCCGATCATGGATCGGATCGCAAGGCGATGACGCCGCCGCCGCTGCGCACCGATGTCATGGACGCGTTACACCAAGCCGCGGCGACGCTGTGGCCGGGCACGCCGGTGATCCCGATCATGGTTCCTGGCGCATCGGACAGCATTTACACCATGAACGCCGGCATTCCGAGTTACGGCATCAGCGGTGTGGCGATCGACCGCGACGATGTGCGGATGCACGGCAAAGACGAGCGAATTGGCGTCGAATCGTTCTTTACCGGCGTCGCGTTCTATCACGAGTTTCTCAAAGTATTGACCACTGCTCGGTAGCCTCAAGGGGCTCTCGCCGGAGTATGCTTCGGCCCCATGGGCATCCTGCAATTATTAGAATCGCGCCAACGCGACCTCGGCGGATTTACCGTGCGGCGCGTTCTGCCCGCGGCCGATCGGCAGATGGTGGGACCGTTCATTTTTTTCGATCATCTCGGTCCGACCCGCTTTGCGCCCGGTTTCGGCATCGATGTGCGGCCGCACCCGCACATCGCTCTGGCGACCGTCACCTATCTTTTTGCGGGCTCGCTCGAACACCGCGACAGCTTGGGATCGGTGCGACAGATCCGACCCGGCGATGTGAATTGGATGTCGGCGGGCGAGGGCATTGTGCATTCCGAACGCACGCCCCGCGCCGCCCGTGCTGCCGGCGAGGATGTTCATGGGATTCAAAGCTGGGTGGCATTGCCCGACGGGCGGGAAGATGGACCGCCGACGTTCGTGCACTATCCGGCGTCGAGTCTGCCGCGGCGCGTCGGCGACGGCGTCGATTTGACCCTGGTCGCCGGCGAGGCGTTCGGACTCACCTCCCCGGTCGCCACCTTGTGGCCGACCCTGTATGTGGATGCGTCGTTCTCGCCCGGCGCCCTCCTTGAGCTACCCGCGCAGCCGCATGAGCGTGCGCTTTACATGGTTTCCGGCGAACTCGCCGTCGGTGACGATTTAGTGACGCCGGGACAGCTCGCCGTGCTTGAACCCGGTGCCCAGCTCGCGCTGCGTTCACCGAGTGCCAGCCGCGCCATGTTGTTGGGCGGCGAGAAGTTTCCGACGCCGCGCCATCTTTGGTGGAACTTCGTCGCTTCATCGCAGGAGCGCATCGAGCACGCGAAGCAGCGATGGGAGCGGGGGGAGTTTCCCGCCGTGCCCGGCGAAACCGAATTCATCCCGTTACCGCATTACTAGGAGTCCCCATGGCTGATAAGACCGCGAGCGTGCATTGGGAAGGGCAGGGCAAGAAAGGCGTCGGCAAGATCAGCACGCAAACCGATGCGTTGCAGTCCTACCCGTATGGTTACGGCAGCCGCTTCGAAGATGATCGGCGGGGTACGAATCCGGAGGAGTTGCTCGCGGCGGCGCACGCCGCATGCTTCACCATGGCGTTTTCGTTCGCCTGTGACGCGGCGGGATTCGCGACCAGCGCCGTGGACACGCAGGCGGCGGTGCGTCTGGTGATGAAGGGCAATGGGTTTCTCATCGAGCGCATCAGCCTTAACCTCGAAGCGACAGTGCCCGGCATCGATGAGGCCACCTTTCAGAAGCTGGCGGAGGGCGCGAAGCAGCAGTGTCCGCTGTCGAAGGCGTTGGCGAGCGTTCCCGAAATCACCCTGACGGCGCTGCTGCGCAAGTAGCCGAGCGTCAGTTCACGCCCGCCAGAGTTCGGGGAACAGCGCGTGATGCATCGGTGCGCCCGCCGGTAATTCTTCGCGTAAACCCGGAAATTCCGGGGAGGTGCGCCAACGGCGCGGCGCATGCCTGACGTCATCGCCCATGAACCGTACCGAGAAAACGCGGCGGCGGTTGCTGCCGCTGACGCCGCGCGCCGCGTGCAGCGCGAGCATGTGAAAACACACCGCGTCCCCCGGCTGCAATTCCCAACCGATAATCGGAAAGCTGTCGCGCGCGGCCTCGATATTCGGCAAGTCTGCCAGCGAGCCTTCGGGAAACCACCGCGCCTGTGCGTCCATAAAGGAGCGCGGCATGAGCCACGGGCCCAAGTGCGAGCCGGCCACGAATTCCAAGGTCGATTCGCGATTGACCGGATCCACCGGAATCCAAAAACTCACGTTCTGCCGGCCTTCGATATTGTAGTAGGGTTGATCTTGATGCCACGGCGTCGGCTGGCGGGTACCGGGTTCCTTGGTCAGCATGTGATCGTGATACAGCCGGGCGCTACGACTCTTCATCAGCCGGCCGGCAGTCTCTGCCAATGCCGATTCGAAGATGAAGCGCCGGTAGTGCGCATTGTCCTGCCAATTGCAGAAGTCTTCGACGAAATGACCGGGATCGTCCGCGCCGCTCGCGACCTTGGCGCGAGGGCTCAAATGGGCCAGGTTGTCATCGATTCCCGACCGCAGAATGGCGATTTCCTCCGGCCGAAACAGCTCACGGATACGAATTGCGCCGTCGCGTTGAAAGCGTTCGATTGCCGCCTCATCGATCATAGCGGCAAGGACTTCAAGATTTCTTCCACCAATGCCGGTCCTCGGTACGCAAAGCCGGTATAGATTTGGATCAGATTCGCGCCGGCGCGCAGCGTCGCGCGGGCGGCCTCCGCACTCAAGATACCGCCGACGCCGATGAGGGGGAAGTGCGGCCCCAATTGCGCACGCAATTGGCCGATCACGCGCAAGCTCAAGCGATGCAGCGGCGCGCCGCTCAAGCCGCCCAATTGGCCCGCGGCCGATGCATCGGCGACACCGCTGCGCTCGGTCGAGGTATTGGTCGCGATCACCCCGTCGACGTCGAGCGAGCGCAGGTCGCGCGACAAGGCGTAAATCTCTTCATCGTTGAGATCCGGCGCGACTTTCACCAGCAGCGGTACGCGCTTGCCGTAACGCACCTGCTGCACGCGGCGCTCTTCGAACAGCGCACCGAGAATTCTTTCCAAATTGTCGTGCGCCTGAAGTTCGCGCAGGCGCGCGGTGTTCGGCGAGGAGATATTCACCGCGATGTAATCGGCGAGCGCATACACCTTGCGCAGGCAGGTCACATAGTCGTTCTGCGCATTCTCGAGCGGCGTATCGAAGTTCTTGCCGATGCTGATGCCGCGGATGCCGCGGTAGCTGCTGCGGAACACGCGCTTCACCAGATGATCGACGCCTTTGTTGTTGAAGCCCATGCGGTTGATGAGCGCGTTGGCCTCCGGGATGCGAAACATTCGCGGCTTGGGATTGCCGGGTTGCGGCCGCGGGGTCACGGTGCCGAGTTCGACGTGGCTGAAGCCCATCGCGCCCAAGGAATCCAGGCAGTCGCCGTTTTTGTCGAAACCGGCCGCGAGCCCGAGGGGATGCGCGAACCGGAGCCCCATGCATTCCACCGTCAGCACGTCCGGGAATCGCGGCGCCGTCCACAGCGGGCGCAATAGCTTCAGTCCCGCAAGGCCCACGTCGTGGGCAAGTTCGGGGCCGAGACGCGTGAGTAGCGGCAAGGATGCCCCCGCGAACACCGTTGCGGCGCGGCGCATCATGCCTTGGTGAGCACGCCGGGCAATCCGGCGAGGCAACCCGCGAGCGCATGCCCCAATGTTTGGTGCTGTTCGGCGTCGAGATGAATGCCATCGTGCACGCTGGCGCTGGTGACCGTGCCGGCATTGAAAAAATGACACTGCAATTCGGCGGCGACGCCGGCGTAGGCCTCGGCCAACCCGGCCGACTTGGCGGCAGCGCCGGTGAATTTGGCGGCAATCGGCCCGCGGGGCTCGTTGACGGGCGGCGGTGCGATGATGAGGACGGGTGGGATCGGCATGCCGGGTTCCAGCGGCGCCTGGCGAACCGCGGCGACCAAAGTGGCCACGCCCTGGGCGGCATGCCAGGCGCTATGCGGGTGCATGGATTGGAAGTCGTTAGTGCCGAGCATCAGCATGACCAACGCCAGAGGAGAATTGACCTCGATCCGCTGCGCAAGGCCCGACAGGCCATTACGCCCCGGCTTGAAGGGGTCTTCCCAGACGGTACGACGGCCGTTCAAGCAGTCCTCGATGACCCGGACCGAATAGCCCTGCTTCGTCAACGCGATTTCCAGCACCCCCGGCCAGCGGGCATCGAACGGCTGGCGACGGCGCGTGGTCGGGATGATGCCCCAGGACAGCGAATCGGAGTAGACGAGTATTTGTTGCAATGCCTAAGGTCTCCCGGCGTTTTTATATGCTTGCGGGGCAAAGGTCGGCCGCAACCATTATAGACGACAACCTCCAGACAGGTCGGCCGCTCCTTGGGCATCGGGTTTCGCAGCTTTGTCACACAAAGACCGTAATGTGGCTGCCAGCGCCGCCGAGCTCTTGAGCTCGTGCAACGGCGTCCATTTAAACAAAGGAGCTATCATGAAGCGCAAATTATTGAGCGCCGCCTGCGGCGTCTGCCTGGCATTGGGGTTGCCGGCACACGCCGATTCGGACGGACTGTTGGGATCGCACGAAATCAAGCATGTGCTGCTGATCAGCGTGGACGGTCTGCACGCACTCGACTTGTCCAATTTCGTGGCGACGCATGCGGACTCGAATTTGGCTCAATTGAGCCGCCATGGCGTGACGTATACGAATAACGCCACCTCGTCGCCCTCGGACTCCTTCCCCGGGCTCGCCTCGTTGGTCACCGGTGGATCGCCGGTCACGGCGGGCTTTTGGTACGACGACACGTATAACCGCGCGCTGTCCCCGCCGGCCATGACCGACGGACTCGGCAACCCGGGCGGCAGCTGCCCCGGAACGATCGGTACCAACGTCGCCTGGGACGAGGCGGTGGACACGGATCTCACCAAGCTCGACGGCGGCGGCGGCATCAATCAGAAGTATCTGGTTCGCGACCCGAACAACGGCTGCAAAACCATCCTGCCGCATCAGTACCTGCGGGTTAACACGATATTCGAAGTGGTGAAGGCATCCGGCGGCCGCACGGCGTGGACCGACAAGCATCCGTCGTATGAATGGACCAACGGACCGAGCGGCAAGGGGGTGGACGATTTCTGGGGACCGGAAATCAATTCCATTCCGGTGCCCCTGCCCCAGTTCTCGGGTTGTGCTCCGGTCCCTTATGCGGATCCGACCCCGGACGATGGCTGGACCAATAGCTTCGACGACATCCAATGCTACGACCAATTGCACGTGCAGGCGGTGATCAATCAGATCGACGGCTTCAACCACAGCCGCACTGCCAAGGTGGGGGTGCCCACGTTGTTCGGCACCAACTTCCAGTCGGTGAGTGTCGGCGAGAAATTGGCCAAGGATCCCGTGACTGGGTGGAAGGGCGGCTATACCGATGTGCTCGGTACACCCGGACAAGGGCTTGCCGGCCAGCTCGAGTTCATCGATCGGTCCATGGGCCGCATCGTGCAGGAGCTCAAAGCGCAGAAGCTGTACGAGAGCACGCTGATCATTGTCAGCGCCAAGCACGGTCAATCGCCCATCGACGTCAGCAAGCGCCGTGGCATCGGCAGCGGCCAACCGACGGCGACCATCGGCAGCGCGGATGCGTTCGATATTTCGGACGACGGTTCGCTCATCTGGCTCACTGATCCCTCGTTGATGCCCGGAGTCGTTGCGACCTTGAGCACGCCCGCCAATCAGCAAGCGCTCGGCATCCAGGAGATTTTTGCCGGCCAATCGCTGCGCAATAAATTCAACAGTCCCGGCGCCGACCCGCGCACCCCCGACATCATCCTCAAGGTCAACACCGGCGTGATTTTCACCGGCGGTTCGAAGTTGTCGGAGCACGGCGGTTTCAACGAGGATGACGTGCACACCGCGCTGTTGCTGTCGCTCGACGGCATGGAGCATGCCGTGGTTAAAAGCGCGACCAGCAATCAGCAGGTTGCCGCGACCATCATCAAGGCACTCGGTCTCGATCCCAACGAGCTCGAGGCGGTGCGCAAGGAGCAGATCCATGTGTTGCCGTTCCTGTGGAGCGGCAAAGTCGATAACAGCGTAAGCGGGTTCTAGGCGTTCACGGCGCAAGCGGAGGCGCATCGATCAAGCGATGCGCCTCTGCTCGGCACTACACGTATCCCCAGGTGGCGAGCGCACCGAGATAAAAACAGACCTCGGTGAGCCGCAACGTGAGGTCTAAATCGGATGCCGCGGCGATGCGCCGTTGGCGCTGCAAAAAGGCCGCGAACAGCATGCGCGCGGCGATGGCCGCGACCAATCCGGCGAGACCGGGTATGCCGATCAGCACCGCGGGCAGAAACCCGAGCGTCAGTGCGATTCCGAGATCGCCGTAGGACACCGGTTTCGACACCGAGACGAGCAGTGCGCGGCTGGCAGCATGCCCCGCAATCATGATCACACCGAGCGCGAGGTTGGCCGGCAATGGAAAGGGAAGATTCGCGGACGATAGGGCGAGCAGCGCGTCGTATTTCACGAGGATGGCGAAAACGAAGGCCACCAAGCCTAAATCCGCGGCCTGCACGTTGGCGCTCACACCGGCGGCCACGGCCGAAAGCCACGTGGTCGCGAGCATCGACACAATGACGGCGACGCTGGTCGGCCAGACTTGAGCTCCCAGCCAATAGAAGAGGCCGCCCGCCGCGCCGATCAAGGCGCCGAGCACCGGGGCGAAGCGCGGCGCCGTCAGCAGCGGCCGCCCGCCATTGTTCATGCGCGTTTTCGGACCGGCGGCAGCGTCAGCTTGGCGCGCAAATAACGGCCGGTGTACGAGATTTTGTTGGCCGCGATCTGCTCCGGCGTGCCGACGGCGAGAATGCGGCCGCCGCCGTCGCCGCCTTCGGGACCCAAATCCACCACCCAATCCGCGGTCTTGATGACGTCCAGGTTGTGCTCGATCACGATCACGGTGTTGCCTTCGTCGCGCAGGCGCTGCAGCACCACGAGCAGCTGCGCGATGTCGGCGAAGTGCAGTCCGGTGGTGGGCTCATCGAGAATGTACAGCGTGCGTCCGGTGGCCCGTTTGGACAGCTCCTTGGCAAGCTTGACGCGCTGCGCTTCGCCGCCCGAGAGCGTGGTGGCGCTCTGGCCCAATCGCACATAGGACAAGCCCACGTCGAGCAGCGTCTGCAGCTTCGGTGCCACCGTCGGCACGGCGGAGAAAAACGGCAGTGCGTCCTCCACCGTGAGTTCGAGGATTTCCTGGATGTTCTTGCCTTTGAAGCGAATCTCCAAGGTCTCGCGGTTGTAGCGCCTGCCGCGGCACACGTCGCAGGGCACATACACATCGGCGAGGAAATGCATCTCCACCTTGATCACGCCGTCGCCCTGGCAGGCTTCGCAGCGGCCGCCCTTGACGTTGAAGCTGAATCGGCCCGCCTCATAGCCGCGCGCGCGGGACTCGGGGACGGCGGCGAAAATCTCGCGGATCGGCGCGAACAAGCCGGTGTAGGTGGCCGGATTGGAGCGCGGCGTGCGGCCGATCGGGCTCTGGTCGATTTCGATCACGCGGTCGATGTGCTCGAGGCCCTCGATGCGATCGAAATGCGCGGTACCGGGCGAGGCGTGGTTCAACTGGGTCGCCACCGCGCGAAATAACGTGTCGTTGACCAGGGTCGATTTGCCCGAGCCCGACACGCCGGTGACGCAGGTGAGGAGGCCAAGCGGAAATTCCGCCGTGACCTTTTTCAAATTGTTGGCGGTGGCACCCGTCACGCGCAGCAGGCGCGTGGGATCGGGCGGATGGCGCCGCGCCGGCACTTCGATGCGGCGCCGGCCGCTCAAATACTGTCCGGTGATGGAGTCGGGATGCGCGGCCACTTCGGCGGCCGTGCCTTGTGCAACGATGCCGCCGCCATGGATTCCGGCGCCGGGGCCCAAGTCGACGACGTGATCGGCCTGGCGGATCGCATCCTCATCGTGTTCGACCACGATCACGGTATTGCCGAGATCGCGCAGATTGACGAGCGTATCGAGCAGCCGCTGGTTGTCGCGCTGGTGCAGACCGATCGAGGGCTCATCGAGAATGTACATCACGCCCACCAGGCCCGAACCGATTTGGCTGGCGAGGCGAATGCGCTGCGCCTCGCCGCCCGACAGCGTGTCGGCGCTGCGATTCAAGGTGAGATAGCCCAAGCCCACATTGCCGAGAAACCCCAGGCGGTCGCCAATTTCCTTGACTATTTTCACGGCGATTTCGCCGCGCCAGCCCGCTAGCTTCAACTGGCCGAAGAATTCGAGCGCGCGGGCGACCGACAGCGAGGAGACTTCCGGAACGCTGCGGCCGCCGACGAAGACGTTGCGCGCCGCGCGGTTCAGGCGCGTGCCCAAGCATTCGGGACAGGGGCGCGATGCGCGATATTTTGCGAGCTCCTCGCGCACCGTCGCCGACTCGGTTTCGTTGTAGCGGCGCTCGAGATTCTTGACGATGCCTTCGAAGCTGTGTTTGCGCTTGACCGTGCCGCCCTTGCCGTCGAGATATTTGAATTCGATCTCGACGTCGTTGCTGCCGAACAGGACCAAATCCTGGATCTTCTGCGGCAGGCTTTCGAACGGCGCTTCGATGTCGAACTTGGTGTGCCGCGCCAGCGATTGAATCAGCTGGAAGTAGTAGGCGTTGCGCCGATCCCAGCCGCGCACCGCGCCGCCGGCCAGCGACAAATGCGGATTTGCGACGATTTTTTCCGGGTCGAAGAATTCTTGGGTGCCGAGGCCGTCGCACGCCGGGCAGGCGCCGATCGGGCTGTTGAACGAAAACAGCCGCGGCTCGAGCTCGCTCAACGAATAGTTGCAAATCGGGCAGGCAAATTTGTCGGAAAACACGAGCTCCGCGCGCTCTGCATCGTCCATGTAGGCAACGCGCGCCACGCCCCCACCCAGCCGCAAGGCGGTTTCAAAAGACTCGGCCAGTCGTTGGCTCAAGTCGGGGCGAACTTTGAAGCGATCGACGATGGCTTCGACGGTGTGTTTGCGGCGCACATCGAGTTTCGGCGCCTGGTCGAGCTCCACCACCTTGCCGTCGATGCGGGCGCGCACGAAGCCGCCCGCCTGCAACTCCTCGATCAGTTCGGCGTGCTCGCCCTTGCGTTCCGCAATGGCCGGTGCCAGCAACATCATGGCGGTGCCTTCGGGGTGTTGCAGAACGGCGTCGACCATTTGGCTGACCGTCTGCGCGGCAAGGTCGATATCGTGGTCCGGACAGCGGGGCGTGCCGGCGCGCGCATACAAAAGCCGCAGATAATCGTAGATCTCGGTGACCGTGCCGACGGTGGAGCGCGGGTTGTGCGAGGTCGACTTCTGCTCGATCGAGATGGCCGGCGACAACCCCTCGATGGTGTCGACGTCCGGCTTCTCCATCATCGACAGGAATTGCCTTGCATACGTCGACAAGGATTCGACATAGCGCCGCTGGCCCTCGGCATAGATGGTGTCGAAGGCGAGCGAGGACTTGCCGGAGCCCGATAGGCCGGTCAAAACGATCAATCGATCGCGCGGCAAATCGAGATCGATGTTCTTCAGGTTATGGGTCCGGGCTCCCCGGATTCGGATATTTTGCATGTAACCAACTACTATACCCGTGGATTTCTGCACAAGTGCAGCACTCAAGCCCCGTATTGGGGTGGGTCCTGGCGTGTACAATACCGGTCATTAAATCGATTCCAGGGGTTTGACATGGCGCGCGGCGTAAACAAGGTCATTTTGGTGGGTAATCTCGGTGCGGACCCGGAAACCCGCTCCATGCCGAGCGGCATGACGGTGACCAATATCCGCATCGCCACCAGCGAATCGTGGAAGGACAAGGCCTCCGGGGCGCAGCAGGAGCGCACCGAATGGCACAGCATCGCCCTGTTCGGACGGTTGGGCGAAATTGCCGCGGAATACCTGCGCAAGGGCTCGCAGGTGTTCGTCGAGGGGAAACTGCGAACCCGCAAATGGCAGGATAAGCAGGGGAACGATCGCTTCACCACCGAGATCATCGCCGACAACATGCAAATGCTGGGCGGCCGCGCCGGTGGCGGCGGCGGCGGAAGTGGCATGAGCGGCGGCGGCGAACGCGGCGCCGGCAGCAGCGCACCGCCACGCGATGATTACGATCAATCGACGCCGACTCCGGCCGGCGGCAAAGAGGATTTCGACGACGATATTCCGTTCTGAAATATGCGCACTCAGGCAACGACGCTTGGCACCTGGGTTAAGTCGATTTGCCGCGCTTTCGAGGCGGCCGGCGGCGACAGTGCGGCGTTGCTCGCCGAGGCCGGCTTCGAGCCCAAGGCCCTCGACACTCCGACAACCCGTTATCCGCTAACGCAGACCGCGCGCCTGTGGCGCATCGCCGTGGCCGCGACCGGCGATCCGGCATTCGGCATCAAGGTGGCGAGCCACATCAAACCGACCACTTTTCACGCGCTGAGCTTCGCCCTGTCGGCGAGCTCCACGCTGAAGGAGGCGTTCGAGCGCGCGCAGCGCTACTGCCACGTGGGGAGCGATGCCATCGAATACGAATTCGCGCGGCGCGGCGCCGAGTATCACTTCGTGATCGAGCCCGCGCTCGATGTGGCCGACGAAGCGGTGGACGCGCTGGTGGCGGCTTATGTGCGCATGTGCCGCTCGATGATCGGGCACGATTATTCGCCGCTCAGCATCGAGTTTCGTCGGGCGCCGCCCGCCAAGCTCGAGGATTTCGAGAATGTGTTGCGCGCGCCGCTGCAATTCGGCGCGGCGCAGACCCGGCTCACGTTCGACGCCGAATCCATCGAGCGGCCGCTCGATGGCGGCAACCCGGAATTGGCCCGCCACAACGACGCGATCGCGCTGCAGTACCTGTCGCAGATCGAGCGCGACAATATTCAATGGCGGGTTCGCGATGTGTTGACGCAGCGCTTGGCGCAAGGCGAACCCTCGCAAGAAGAGGTCGCCGAACTTCTCAACATGAGCGCACGCACGCTGCAGCGAAAGCTCGGCGAGGGCGGGGTCACTTATAAGGAAATACTCGATGAGACGCGGCGCGTGTTGGCCTTGGCGTACTTGAGCGCCCCGCGCCACTCGGTCAGCGACGTGACTTATCTGCTGGGATTTTCCGCCGGCAGTTCATTTACGCGAGCGTTTCGCCGCTGGACCGGACAGTCACCCTCGGATTGGCGGGCCAGAACGAATTAGGCGGCGCGGATCGCTCACGGCGCAATGCTGGATTTTCGCGGCGCGGTGCCGAGCGAGGCCTCGAGTTCATTGGCGAGCGCAATCAGCCGCGGGCGTACGTCGTTCAGCAAGAACTCCTCGGACACCATGTAGGCGGGTGCGCCGCAACTGATCGCCATCGGCGGCAGTCCGCCGCCCGGCCGGACCGGCAACGCGATGGCATTGACGTCTTTCTGCCAATCGCCGAACGAGCAACAGACACCGAGTTCGCCGATGTCGCGCAGCGCCTGGTCGACGCCGCGTTGTATATCGGGCCAGCGCTTGACGTCGGCCAATTCGCGCACGCGTTGCAGAATGTCGCTGCGCTCGCTCTCGGACACGGCGGTGAGATAGGCTCGGCCCATCGCCGAGTTGGCGATCTGAATCCTGGCGCCGGTCTCGAGGCTCAAGGTGACGGCGGCGGAGCCGCGCACCGCCTCGATGTAAATCATCGACAGCCGATCGCGGCTGCCCAGGCTCACCATGCATTGGCCGAACTCGGCCAACTGCTGCATCAAGGGATGGGCGAGCTTGCGAATGTCGAGCCGCGACAACATGGCGGATCCCAAGCTCAAGGTGGCGGTGCCGAGGCTGTATTTCGCGCTGTCTTCGACGTAGACGAGATATCCGAGTTCGGTGAGCGTGTGTGTGAGCCTCGACACCGTGGATTTGGCCAGGCCGCAGCGGCGCGCGAGTTCTTGGTTGCCGAGCATGCGATCGCCGTGGCGAAAGCACGCCAGCACCTCGAGACCGCGCGCCAGCGCCGTCACGAAGTGACGGTCGGTTTTTACAATAACCGCTCGCACGGGCCCCTTCGCCCGTTTGAGTGCCTGCGCTTTCAGGGGTCGGTTCATTGACAATCTCCGCCGCGCGTACGCATAATTTTGCACTAATTCGGAATTTAATTCTGTACTGCAGAACAAGAGATCCACCATGATCAGCGCCGACCGCTATGCGCCTTGAATTCACCGACGAAGAACAGGCATTCCGCGCCGAAGTACAGCGCTTTCTGCGCGAACAGCTGTCCCCCGAGATCAGCGCCAAGGTGTGGAACGGCTACGAATTGGGCCGGGAAGACCACGTCGAGTGGCAGCGCCGCCTGCACCAGCGCGGCTGGGGCGGGATGGGATGGCCGGTCGAATTCGGCGGACCGGGCTGGAACTCCGTGCAGCAATACATTTTCGAGGAGGAGTCGGCACTCGCAGGCGGACCGCGGCTCATCCCCTTCGGCACCAAAATGGTGGCACCGGTCATCATGGCGTTCGGCAGCAAAGTCCAGCAGCAACGCTTCTTGCCGAGAATCAGCTCCGGCGCCGATTGGTGGTGTCAGGGATATTCGGAGCCCGGTGCGGGATCCGACCTCGCGTCGTTGAAAACGCGTGCGGTGCTCGAGGGCGATCACTACGTGGTCAACGGCCAGAAGACCTGGAACACCTTGGGTCAGTTCGCCGATTGGATCTTTTGTCTGGTGCGCACCGACAGCCAAGCCAAACAGCAGTCCGGCATTACTTTTCTATTGATCGACATGAAGTCGCCCGGCATCACCGTGCGCCCCATCATGCTGTTGGACGGCGGCCACGAGGTCAACGAAATCTGGTTCGAGAATGTACGCGTACCCGTCGAAAATCGCATCGGCGAGGAAAATCGCGGCTGGACCTACGCCAAATTTCTACTGGGCCACGAGCGCAGCAACATTGCCGGCATCGGCATCGGCAAGCGCGAATTGGCGCGCCTCAAGCGCATCGCGTCGAGCGAGCGGCAGAACGGGCGGCCCTTGATCGAGGATCCGTTGTTCGCGGCGCAGATCGCGCAGGCCGAAATCGACTTATGGGCGCTCGAGATTACCAATCTTCGCGTGCTGTCCGCAGAGCGCAAGTCTGCCGCGGTGGGTCCCGAGGCCTCGATACTCAAAGTCAGGGGGACCGAGATTCACCAGAGCATCTCGGAACTCTTGATGCGCGCGGTCGGACCATATGCGCTGCCGTTTCGCCGCGAGGCGATGGAGGCCGGCTATCAATTCGACGCGTCGCGAGAATCACCCGGTCCGCGCTATGCCTCGACCCTGGCAGCCTCGTATTGCAATCAGCGCAAGCTCTCGATCTTCGGCGGCACCAACGAAATTCAGAAAAACATCATCTCCAAGATGATCGTCGGCCTTTAGGAGAATTCCTTGAACTTCGAATTCAGCGACGAACAGCGGCAGCTGCACGAGGTCGTCGAGCGCTATTTGAACGAGCAATACAGCTTCGAACGCTTCAAATCGATCAAGAATTCGGCCGCCGGCTGGGATTCTTCGGTGTGGCGCGGCCTTGCGGAACTCGGCGTGCTCGCGATCACGGTGCCGGCGGAACAGGGCGGCTTGGGCTTCGGGCCGCTGGAAACGCTCGCCATGATGGGCGACTGCGGACGCAATCTCGTGCTCGAGCCCGTGCTCTCGAGCGCCGTGATTGGCGCCGCCGTATTGCGCGCCTTCGCCGATCAGAAGCCGGCCGCGGAGCTGCTCGCCGGCATCGGCAGCGGCGAGAAGATTGCGGTGCTGGCGCATTTCGAGAGCGGCGCGCGCTACGAGAGCCAGTGGGTAACCACGAGTGCGCGTCGCAACGGCGACAATTACACGCTCGACGGGCACAAGGGCGTGGTGATGCATGCCGGCGCGGCCGATACGCTGTTGGTGTCGGCGCGCACCTCGGGCAGCCCCGGCGATGCGCAAGGCGTGTCGCTGTTCATGGTGCCGCGCACCGCGCCAGGCCTCGTGCTCGATGAGTACCCGACGCTCGACGGCCAACGAGCCGCGGATGTGTATCTCAAGGGCGCCCAAGTGCCGCTCGCCAACCGCTTGGGTACCGAGGGTGGTGCGCTGCCGGCGATTGAAGCGGCGCTCGATATCGGCCTCGCTGCCGTGTGCGCCGATGCGGTGGGCGTGATGCAGGCAATGGTCGACGCCACCGTCGAATATGTGCGCCAGCGCCAGCAATTCGGTCAACCCATCGGCCGCTTCCAGGTATTACAGCACCGCATCGCCGACATGCTGATTCATCTCGAGCAGGCGCGCTCCATGAGCTATTTGGCGGCGCTTCGCTGTACGCACGAGGACATTATCGAACGGCGGCGCGCGCTGTCGGCGGCCAAGGCGGTGATCGGCCAGGCGGCGCGGTTCGTGGGTCAACAGGCGGTGCAATTGCACGGCGGTATGGGCATGACCGACGAGTTGCAGGTGAGCCACTGGTTCAAGCGGCTCACCGCCGCGCAGTTGATGTTCGGCGACAGCGACACTCATCTGCAGCGTTTCGCGGCACTGAAACGGGCATGAGTCAGCGCTGCCGGGCGGTGGTGGCGCGCGAAATCGGCAAGCCACCGACGGTCGAGGACATTGACGTCGAAGCGCCGCGGCACGGCGAGGTCACGATCAAGCTCGCCGCCTGCGGCGTGTGCCATAGCGATTTGTCGGCCACCAACGGCACGATTGCGTACCCGCTGCCGCTGGTACTCGGCCACGAAGGTGCGGGCGTGGTGACCGCGGTGGGCGAGGGTGTCACCCGTTACGCGGTTGGCGACCACGTGGTCAGCTCGTTCGTCAGCATGTGCGGCCGCTGTCATTACTGCCAGACCGGCCGTCCGCAACTCTGCGTGCAGTCGCTCAAGGCGCTGTACACCCTGCCGGATGGGACGGTGCGCACGCGCGACGGCGCGGGCGCTGCCCTCAATGTGTTTTGCGGCTGCGGCGTGATGGCCGAGTTCGCGACGCTGCACGCCGATAATTTGGTGAAGATCGATCAGGATATGCCGTTGGATCGCGCCGCGCTCATCAGCTGCGGCGTCATGACCGGAATCGGAGCCGTGGTCAACACGGCCGAGGTCGAGGCGGGTTCGATAACGGTGGTGTTCGGTTGCGGCGGAGTTGGCCTCAACGCCATCCAGGGATGTGCGATCGCCGGTGCCGGCATGATCGTCGCGGTCGACACCAGCGACGCGAAACTCGCATTGGCGAAGAAATTCGGTGCGACCCACGCTTTCAATGTATCCGGCCAGGACAACGTCGGCAAGGCGCTCTATAAGTTGACGGGCGGCGGCGCGGATTACGCCTTCGATTGCGTGGGGCTTGGCAAGATCTCCGAACAGGCCTGGGGGGTACTGCGCCGCGGCGGCACCGCTGTGATCGTCGGCATCGCGGGCCCGAAGGATCAGATCATTCTCAACGCGCAACAAGCCGCGATCAGCGAAAAGACCTTGACCGGCAGCTACTACGGATCGGCGCGTCCAGCGCAGGATTTTCCGCGCCTCATTGGCCTGTATCGCAGCGGCCGATTGAAACTCGACGAGCTGATCACGCGCACCTACTCGATCGAGGAGGCGCCGCAGGCCTTTGCCGATCTCGTCGCGGGACGCGAAGGCCGCGGGGTCATCGTCTTTACGAGCTAAGCCTTCCAAGTGATCCGATAGCCGAGGCCGCACAGCACGCGCCCGCGCCCGTGCGCCACGTATCCGGGCGAGCACCGCTGCGCAATGCGGCCGGCAGGTATCCAAAAAAAATCCGCGTAGGAAAAATCTGACATTGCGCGCGGAAATTTCCATCGTTTGTAGGACAATTCAAGCAACGCGCGGGCAACGTGAACTGCGCACACTGACCGCCGTCACATATCCTCTTATAACGCGTCGACGCAATGGAGCGTGGATAACAAACTGATCGGGTTACGGGTTCGGATGTCATCGCTTGCGCGTAGGAATTGCAGCACGGCTATTGATCGGCTTGAGCGGCGTGGCGGTGCTCGCGCTCGCCGCCAACTTCCTGGTCGAGCAACGCGTGCGGGTGGAACAGACCGAAATCACCCGCATCGAACCCCCGGCCGCGCTCCCCGTTGCGCCGGTGATTCCCGCCGTGCCAGCGGCAGCGCCGGCCGCCGAACGAACAAGCGTCGTGAGTTCGGATGTGCTGACGGGCGCCATCGAACGATTTGGCCGCGCGGTGGCGGCACGGGTCGAGAACCACAATGACAGCGCGGATTTGGAGCAGAGCCAGTCTGCGAGAGACCTCAGCCGCCACTTAGGCACGTACTTAGCCGATGTGGGTGCGCTCACCGTCAAGCTCGATCTCAAGGCAGTGGCCGACCACGTCAAGGCCTACCAAGCCCACGGAACCCTGCTCATTCAGAGCGCGGATGACCGACGAGCCGCGTTGACCGCCTATGCGACAAGCTTCGAAAGCTTGAACGCCCGGGTCAAACATTCTCTGGACGGCGCGTGGACCATTTTGGGTCGAGTGGTCGCGCGACAATCGCTGCTGCGACTCAGCCAAGATCTCGACACGTTGCGCACCAATTCCGTGACGTTGGCCGCGAAGAAGGCGACCGACCCTGACGCGTTGACGGCGCTCGCCGGCAGCGAGGATACGTTCGCCAATACTCTGGCGAGCAACGAGAAAAGCTTGCGCCGTTCGCAAGGCGATCCCTGGTTCGAGGCCATGCAAGGCGACTTCGTTAAGTTGCTGCAAGCTCGCAAATCGGTTTTGCAGATATCCGAGGAATTGCGCGGCCAGAGTGAGGTATTCGCGGCTGACGGATCGAGTCTGTTCAAAATGATCCCCGCCAAGGTCGAGGGGCGGCCGCGCGTGCATGCCAGCCGCGTCGCGGATCGAGCGGCCGCGGCGCCACCGCCGGTCAGCGCCGCCGCTTCGCCGGCGGCGGCAACGCCGGCGCCGGTGAGCCACACCCAATCCTTCACCGAGACCAAGCCGGAGGACACGCATCACCATTGGCTTGCCTGGATCAGCGCCATTACCATCGCCGCGCTGATCTACTTATGCGTCGGCACCGTGCTGAGTGTGGTCCGCCCGATCCGCGGACTGCTCGAGGCCACCACGCGCATCGCCGGCGGCGACCATCAGGTGCGCGTCGAGCGCGGCGGCATCAAGGAACTCGATGTGCTGGCGCAGGCGTTCAACTCCATGGCCGAGGAACTTGGCAAAGCGAAAGCCGTGGTGCAGGAGTATCAGCTCAATCTCGAAACCAAAGTGATCGAGCGCACGCAACAACTGCAGGAGCTGGCGGAGCGCGACCCGCTCACGGGCTTGCCCAATCGCCGCCAGCTATTCGGCCTTCTCAATTCCGCCATCGACCAGGCGCGCCAACGCGGTCACTTGGTGGCGGTGTTCTTCCTCGACATCGACAATTTCAAATACATCAACGACAGCCTGGGCCACGCCTTCGGCGATCGCGTCTTGGTGAGCCTCTCGAATCGATTGGTCGAGGCGTCGCGCTCTTTCGGTTTCGCGGCGCGTCTCGGCGGCGATGAATTTACGGTGGTTTTCGAAGATGCCGGCACGGAGGCGGAAATTCGAACCGCCGGCTTGCAGGTGGTGCGCGAGTTTCAGCAGCCCTTGGCGGTCGATGGACGCGACATCATCGTCAGCGTCAGCGTCGGGGCGAGCATTTATCCCGACCATGAACAAGATGCCGAGGCGCTGTTGCAGGCGGCCGATGCCGCGCTGTTTCGCGCCAAGAAGCTCGGTCGCAGCCAGCTGTCGGTGTTCACGCCGGATCTGTTGGAAACGGCGGCGGCGAATTTCACCACGGAGCAAGGACTGCGACGCGCCATCGAGCGTGGTGAATTCGAGCTGTTGTTTCAGCCGGAACTTTGCGTCGAGACCATGGAAACGTGTTTGGTCGAGGCGCTGATTCGCTGGCGCCTGCCCGACGGCACCCTGGCGAGTCCGGGGCAGTTCCTGGCCGTGGCCGAAGAGTCCGGTCTCATCATTCAAATCAGCGAATGGGTGTTGCGCTCGGCGATCGAGGCCGCAGCGCAATGGCACCACGGCGCATGGCCCGAGGCACGGGTCGCCATCAATGTGTCGCCGCGCCAGCTATTCGACAATCAATTCGTCGAGCGGCTGCGCGGGCTTCTCGATCACTATCGCCTGCCTGCGCGCTGCATCGAGATAGAGCTCACCGAGTCGGTATTGCAGACCGGGCCGACCACCGTGGAGGCATTGCGGCGACTTCGCGAACAAGGCATCGCCATTGCCCTGGACGATTTCGGCACCGGCTATTCCTCGCTCGCTTCCTTGGAGCAATTGCCGCTCAACCGAATCAAATTGGACCGCAGCTTGATCGCAGGACTCGGCACCGACTCGCGATCCGCCGCCATGACTCGTGCCATCATCGCCATGTGTCAGGACTTGGGGCTCGAGATAACGGCGGAGGGGGTCGAGCGCGCCGAACAGTTCAATGCGCTGCTCGGCCATCGCTCGATGTATCTGCAGGGATACCTCTTGTGCCCGCCGGTGTCTCGAGACGAGCTGCTGCCGGCGATGGCGCGGGCCTCGGCGCTGGCGAGAGAGCTCTTGCTGCTGTCGCAGCCGGCGCCCAGAGCTTTGGATCTTACGGCTTTTGCAGCCGATGTTCCTGCCGCGGCCAGTGCGCGAGAAAGATCGCTATAAGCAACGCAGCCTCCGCAGAGAGGCTGCTCATTGCATAGTCTACTCGGCGACGACGATCTTGTTGTGAACCGAAGTGACTCCATCCGTGTCCTTGGTAATCATCTCGGCCAGGTCGCTGGCGTCCTTGCTCGGCGCAATGCCGCTCAGCCATACGGCGCCATGGGCGTCCGTGTCCACTTTGATTTTGGTGAGCGTCGCCATGTGCTTGGCGGCGAGCTTCGCCTTGACCTTGGTCGTGATCACAGAGTCTTTGACGTACGTGCCCGCGGCGTCCGAATCCACCGCGTAAACGACTGTAGTGAAAGAACCGACGGCCAACATGGCCGACAGAAGCAGGGTTTTCATGAGAATCTTCCTATTACCGCAATGCAGAGGAATTAATCGCGGCGCGACCAAACGACGCCGAGCAGGAAGCCTATGCCCGCAACCACGGCCAAGGTCTGCAGAGGATTGCTGAGCGCCGCATCGCGAAAGTTATCGACGGCCTCGCCATAACTGCGCTGCACCTTGCCCACACCTTGTCTGACCTTGCCCTGCAGTTGGGTCCCGACATCGCCGGTAGCACCGCCGAATGCATCTTGTGCCTTGCCGGCCACGTCTTTCGCAATGCCCTTCGCCTGATCCATCATAAAAACCTCCCGCGCAAGTGTTAAGTGACGCACTCGAAAGTGCAGCACTACTTTGCACGCAGAGGGTCAGACGCACCATGCCGCAGAATTCTCAATTGCTGTAAGGCAGCTCCTACATCGCGGTAGTGGCGAGCGGCAAGACGTAACGCCGTTTGCCGGTGGCGGCAAAAATGGCGTTGGCAACCGCGGGGCCTAATGGAGCGACGCCCGGCTCGCCGACGCCGGTGGGCGGCAGGGTTGAAGGCACGATGTGCACTTCGACTTGCGGCATTTCATTCATGCGCAAGACGCGGTAGTTGTTGAAATTGTCCTGCTCGACGCGGCCATCCTTCAAGGTGATCGCGCCGTAAAGCACCGCCCCCAAACCAAAGCCGATGCCGCCTTCCATTTGCGCGGCAATGATGTCGGGGTTGATGGGCGTGCCGCAGTCGACCGCACACACCACGCGATCGACCTTGACCTGGCCATCCTTGTCGACGCTGACTTCGGCGACTTGTGCGACGAAGGTTTTGAAGGCTTCGGCAACTGCGATGCCACGGCCCTTGCCGGGCGGCAGGGGCGTGCCCCAGCCCGCCTTCTGCGCCGCCAGTTCCAGCACCGCTTTCATGCGCGGCTCGTGCTCGAGCAAGTTGCGCCGGAAGGCGAAGCTGTCTTGACCGGCGGCGTGCGCCACCTCATCGATGAAGGTTTCGACGGCGAACGCCGTGTGCGAACTGCCGACCACGCGCCACCAGAGCACCGGCACGCCGGTCTTGGTGGTCGATAAATCGACCGCGATATTGGGAATTGAATAGGCGATGGTGGATGCCCCTTCCACCGAGGTGGGATCGACACCATTCTTGATCATTGCGGCAAACGGCGTATCGGCGACGATCGACTGACCGACGATGACGTGCCGCCAGCCGGTGAGTTTGCGTTCGGCGTCGAGGCCCGCCTCGAGCTTGTGGTAATACATGGGCCGATACAACCCGCCGTGAATGTCGTCCTCGCGGGTCCATTGCAGTTTGATCGGCGTGCCGTCGGCGCCGTAGGCCTTGGCAATCGACACGGCTTCGACGATGTAATCCGAACCGGGGTTCGCGCGACGGCCGAAGCTGCCGCCGGCATACAGCGTATGGATGCTGACTTGCTGCGGATCGAGGCCCGCGGTGTGAGCGGCATTCGCCTGATCCACCGTTTGGAATTGATCTCCGGCCCAGATCTCGCAGCTATGGGCATCGAGCTTCACCACCGCGTCCAGGGGTTCCATCGGCGCGTGTGCCAGGAACGGGAACTCGTAGCTCGCGGCTACCTTGTGCGTGGCGTCCTTGAGTGCCTGCAGCGCATCGCCGGTCTTCAGCGCGGACGCGGCGGGTTGTTCCGCGAGGCGCCGATATTCCTCCATCAGCGCCGCGGAGCTGCGCTTCTCAGCCTTGGAGTCGTCCCATTCCACCGTTAGGGCGTCGCGCCCTTGCTTGGCGGCCCAGAAACTTTTTGCGACCACCGCAACGCCGGCCGGCACTTGCACGATTTTGACGACGCCGGGAACGGCCGCTGCCGCCGTGCCGTCGAAGGATTTAACGGTCGCGCGGAACAGCGGCGGCCGCTTGAGCAGCGCCACCAGCATGCCCGGCATCACGAAGTCGAGCGTGAACTGAGCCGTACCGTCGGACTTCGCCGCCGCATCGACGCGCGGCACGCGTTGACCGATGAGCTTGAATTGCTTCGGATCCTTGAGCACCACGGTGTCCGGAACCGGCAGCGTGACCGCGGTCGCCACCAGCGCACCGTAGGTGGCCTCACGCTTCTTGCCGGCGTGATACAC
>Ga0302320_10006169_pt1 | contig 26692 bp, 22 predicted proteins | sample Bog_T0_3_FD_202130 | JGI IMG/M metagenome (GOLD analysis project Ga0302320, IMG submission 202130) | Peat permafrost microbial communities from Stordalen Mire near Abisko, Sweden - Bog_T0_3 | ecosystem: Environmental > Terrestrial > Soil > Wetlands > Peat | place: Sweden: Abisko, Stordalen Mire...
GCAGGTGCTTCGCTAGAAGCGGACCACGAAAAGCTCACATCGCCAGCGGCTATGCGGATTTGCGATTCCCATTCGAGGATATAGAGGGAGTAGCATAAGGCCGCTGGCGGAAGTGCCTTTGCAATCTCCTCTTTGAACGCTCCGGGCTCAATTCGGTCAAACACAAACCAAATGCTGCCCGGATGCCCGAGAATTCTACCGTTCTCCGGGCACTCGATCGCACAGAATAATACCTGGTGAAACAGTATCTCGCCCGAACGATAGCGAAGGCGGTTCGTAATATCCTCTTCTGGTGATCCAACGACGATTCGAACATCCAGCCTGACGATAGCTCTTTCATAGTCGTGCGTCAGCGCACCGATCTGTGCATCGTGCAGTCCGTTCTGCAAGGTCCGGTCCAGATCTTCGAGCGTCATTGCACATTCCTCGGCAGAGCCAGAACCTTCAATTGCTTGCCAAGTTTTTCAAAATCCGGGTCGGCAGTTACGAGCGCAGCGCCCATCCGAAGCGCCAGTTCTGCCGCAAAGCTATCCGCAAAGCCAAGCTTGTATCGAATTCTGAGCATCGCAGCGTCCAGCGATGCTTTCTGATCGATCGAAACCGCCTGAACCGCGTCCTGCGTCTTCTCGATAAAGCGCAGAGCCTCATCGGGGCGAATGAACCGCGAGAGTACATGGAGAACTTCGCCCAGGTTCGCAACCGAAATCGACAAACGCGCCTTCCCAGCCCTCGCTTGGTGCACTAGATGATCGACCGTGTCTGCCCCGGGAGCATCGCGATAGAGCCTCACGAGAGCATTCGCATCCAGCACATACTCCTTCATGAATATGCCTCAAGCTTCGCATCCTCGCGTTCACGTTCCTTGCGTTTCTCTTCCATCCACCACCCCTCTACGTCTTCTTCAATGTGGCTCAAGCACCCACGAAGAGCCAGAAGCGCGTCATAAGGGTTAGGAGTAAGCGTGATCTGGCCGTCACGCTCCCCAATTGCAACGCGTGTCCCGCCTTTCAACTTGTACTTTCTCCGAAGCGCCACCGGAATCACCAACTGCCCCTTCGAGCTGATCGTCGCCATCTGCGCCATCGTGTCTTACCTCCAGGTAAGACATATTGTACGCCCACATCGGCCCCCGGCCTCAATCGTTCGCCACGTCAGCCACCCGCTTGTTCTACACTGGGGTGTTCCATCCGGAGTCATCCTTCATGCCCACTACCGCTGTCTCCATCGACACCAAACGCCTGCCATCTCCCGCCCTGCGCCGCTTTGCCTGGGCCGTGCTGGCTTACTTCATCGCCGTCATCTTGTGGGGCACGCTAGTCCGCGCCACCGGTTCCGGCGCCGGCTGCGGCGCTCACTGGCCCCTGTGCAACGGCACCGTGCTCCAACACTCGCCCCGCGTCGACACCATGATCGAGTTCACCCACCGCATCACCAGCGGCCTCTCGCTGATCTCAGTGGTTGGCCTGCTCGTCTGGTCGTTTACGGGCACGGTGCGCGGGCATTTGGCGCGAGCGGCGGCCATAGCCTCGGTGATCTTCACGCTGCTGGAAGCAGTGCTGGGCGCGCTGCTGGTCAAGCTCGGTTACACGGCGCAGAGCCAGTCGCCACTGCGCCCTGCCTTCCTGGCGCTGCACCTGGCCAACACTCTGCTGCTGCTGGCCGCGCTCACCCTCACCGCGCACCTGCTCGGCCGCGACAAAGGCTACCTGCGCGGAAGCGTGCGGCTGGTTGCTCCGTTCGGCGCCGTCGCTGCCGTGGTCGTCGTCATGATGGTGGGCATCACCGGCTCGCTGGCCGCGCTCGGCGACACGCTCTTCCCCGCGTCCTCACTGGGCCTTGCGCTGGCCCAGGACTTCTCCGCCGCCAGCGGCTGGCTGGTGCGCTGGCGCTGGATGCATCCCACCGTCGCCTTCTTTGCCAGCATCTTCCTCATCTGGCTGCTGGTCCGCGCCGCGCGCCACACCGCGCACTGGGACAACCGCCGCCTCTCCGCGCTCGTGCTGCTGCTGCTCGCCGCCGTTTACACGCTGGGCATTCTCGATGTGGTGCTGCTGGCCCCGCTCTGGATCCAGGTGGCGCACCTGCTGGCCGCGGACACGCTCTGGGCCTCGTTGGTGGTCCTCACTGCTAGGCTCACGCTGCAACCACGGGAACAGGGTTCAGGGTTCAGGGATCAGAGATCAGGTTCTGAAACGCGGTAGGAAGAGACTGAGATGATTCCCGTTGGCTATTTGGCGAAGAGCAACTGCAAGAAGCCGAAAGGATTCGAACTGTCGAACATCGATGATGTTTATTCCGTTGGCTGTTGCGTCAACGACGACTTTGCGGACTACATCGACTATTGGAAACACAATGGCTATTGGCTCTTTGATTCGCCTGAAGTCATTCGCGCGGTTGCACAAGAACACTCCATCGACCTTCATGGTTCGAAGCTGTTCTATTACGAAGCGCATGAGTTGGAGTTCACAGGGGAAGGTTGGCGGTCATTTGCACCTGATCAGCACATTACAACAAACGTCGTTCCGCCAGCAAGCAAGAGGTTGGAAGGCTTCGACGTGGTCACGTTCTACTGTGGCACTGGGCCAGAATGCTCACCCTTGTCGTGCAACGGCCTGGCAGAGGAACTCCACACGAATTCCCATTGCCTCTTCGAATCGTTCGACGATGCCGAAACCAGCCTGAAGTCGGGAAAGTTCGAAGGGGGTGAGCCAGGGCCATATCGCATCTTTGCTGTATACAGCATCGACTGGCCCTGAGCCCTGATCCCTGTTCCCTGCCCTACTTCACCAGCACTCCGGTCGCCGCATACGTGCTGCCTTCCACGATTGCGTCCGAAAGGCTCGGCAGGGTCGGCGTCGCGGTCAGGTTTTCGATTCTGCCGTCGATCAGAATCACCGTGTCTTCCACCTTGCCGCCGCGGATGCTCGGGTTCCACGCAAAGGCCTGGTTGTTGACGACAACCTCGGTTCCCTGCGGCGTGGCCACCCACTCGCGTTCGCCGTAGCCGGTCGGCCCGCCCTGGTGATGGAAACGCTCCTCGCCTGGGTAACCCTCGGCCACATAAGCCGCTTGCGCCACCTTGAACAACTCGGCGGAAGTTGCGCCCACGCGGCTTGCATTCAGCAGCGCTGCATTCACCTTCGCAGACGAGTTGAACCGCGCCGCAAGCTCCGCCGGCAGCGCGCCAAAGTGGATGAACCGCGTAATCGAAATCACCAGTCCCCACTTCCGTGCGCAGAGGTTCAACATCCCGTACTGCTTCAGACGGCGGCCGCGCGGCACGGCGTGCTTGTAGTTGTAGATGCGCTCGTCCACGGCATAGAGCGCCACTGAAGGCAGGATGCCGCGGCGCAGCAAGCCGGCAGCGGTAATCGCCTCCAGGTCGTATTCGCTCAGTCCGGGCTCGACTTCATTGAGAGCCTCGACAGTCGCCGCGGTAGTTTCCGCGCCCAGCCAGCGGTAGCGGGCAATCTCGGTCTCACTCAAAGCCGCGCGCAGCGGGGCCAGACTCACCAGCGTTCCCACACCCGGCGTATCCGAACCGATGGGCCCGCCGGCCAGCTTGGCTGCGGCAGCGGCCGTATCGTCCGCCCACCAGGGGAAGAGCACCGGCTCAAAGTCCAGCGCGCCGAACTCCTCGTCGTGCAGGCGCGGCGCTTCGTTTTCCGTGGTCAGGTAGTAGCGCTTGCCGGCAGCCGTCACCAGCAGAGTTGCCACGCCCGTTTCGGCCGCGGTGCACACCACCAGTTCAACCGCGCCGCCCGTCACCCAGGCCACATTTTCGTTGTGCCGGATGAGGACGCCGGCCAGCCCCTGCGCCTTGAGCCACCCCGTCAGCCGCTCCTGCTTTGCTTCCAGCTCCGCATTCCACGCGGCTTCCGTCACCAGGGTAGCGCCGTTGACTACCAGGTTCTTGCCGATTCTCTTGCTCATTGCTGCGTATCCTCTCAGGGATCAGGATTCAGGGATCAGGGATCAGGGCCGTTGCGTCTCGCCCTTATCCTTGATCCCCTCCAAGATCCCGTGAATCATCTTTCCGACTTCGTGCGATAAACCTTCTGCATCGTCGCGCGCCTTGGAATCTCCATAACCAAGAGCGCGCGCGATCTCGATCTGTGTTTGCAGCTCGAAGTTAGAACCGTGGGCGATGCCCAGGAATTGCAGGTATTCGCCAGTACTCAGCCGTCCGTGTCCCTCTGCGATGTTGCTTGGCACAGAAACCACAGAACGCCTCATCTGGCTTGTTAGGCCATAGAGTTCTTCGCGCGGGAAGCCCTGCGTCAAGCGGTAGATGGAAACAGACAACTGAAACGCTCTTTGCCAAACCAGCAAATCCCGAAACGACTGCACCATAAAATCGCCTCAGCTTCCCGCGCTGATCCCTGACCCCTGAGCCCTGCCCTTAGTCTTCCAGCGCAGGATGATAATGGCTTTCCCAGCCCATGTAGCGCGCGGCCTCGTGAATGGCCTTGGAGACGTCGCTGAAGTTGGCCGCCACATGATGCTCAAAGCCTTCGCGGCAGATGAACTTCAACAGCTTCTGCAGTTGCGGAATCTCCGCCACGCCCGCGCCGCCAAACGTCTCCAGCGGATCGTCGGTGAATTTGCCAACGCCCGTATAGCCGCGAACAACGCCGTGGCGATCGTCGGTGGAGTAGCGCGCAAAGCTCATGCCGCCGGCCTTCACGCGGCCCACGCAGGTGCCGAAGGTGTTTTCCTTGCCCACCGTGCCGGCGATGATCTCTTGGTAGTCCATGCGGACTTCCTTGAAGAAGTGCTTGGGCAGGTTCGAGCAGTGGAAGCACACGCACTTGTTGGGATCGCTGCCGTAGTTGTTGTTCCAGTCCAGCAGCGCCGACGGCGTGCCCGAAGCCAGCGCCAGCATATACATGCTCAGCGTGCCCGGTACGTCCGTTTCGCAAGCGGAGGGAATCAGGTTGTCGCTCATCATGCTCATGATGGTGCAGGGCACAACGCCGAAGAACTCTTCCATCGAGGTCCAGCACTGCACGGCGCTGATGGTCACGTTGGCCTGCTTCATCCAGCCGTCGATCACCGCGCCCAGCTTGGACATCTTCAGCAGCGCCGCATCGGAGATACCAGTCGTGGTCACGTAGCTCTTGATGGCCGCCAGCTTGGCCTGCGCGGCGTCGTCGGTGTCCTTCATCTTGTTGATGCGGCCGAAGATCTCCGACAGGTCGAGAGTCTCGATGGTGATGCCGCTGGTCTCGAGAATGCGCTCCGAGTAGCGAACCGTGTTGAAGGCCGTGGGCCGCGCGCCAATGGCGCCGATACGCAGATTCTTCAGGCCTTTCACGACGCGGCAAACCTGCGAGAACCACTCCAGGTCGGCGGCGAACTCGGGCGAGTTCAGGGCTTCGGTGTGCAGCGTGGTCAGCGAATAAGGAATGCCGTACTGCATCAAGTTATTACAAGCACTCATCTTGCCGCAGAAGCTGTCGCGGCGCACCGCAATGGTCATGTTTTCCGAGCGGTCGGGCGTGGCCTGCACCAGCACCGGAACCTTCAGCCCGGAAAGCCGGATGGCATCCACAATGCCGCGCTCTTCACCAAAGTTCGGCAGCGTGATGATGATGCCGTCGATCTCGTCCGCGTGCTTCTTGAACAGGTCCGCGCACTTCTTCGACTCGGCGTAGGTCTCCACTGCGCCGTGCTTCGAGTCCTCGGGTCCCAATACAATGGCCTTCGCTCCGGCCGCTTCCAGAACCTGGATGATCTCGTCGCGGCCAGTCTTGGCCAGGTGGTCCGGGAAAAACCCGCGATTGCCTACAACAACTCCGAATGTCATGATACGTTTCTCTTCCATGTGTCTAACTCCCTCAATCCTTGCCGCATTGGCGGCGTTCTTTTTCCAGCGCGGACCCCGGATATGCCGTCATCTGAACCGGGACACCCGCCACTGGAATCGTTTCAACTGCTTCTCGCGTCTGACCGGCACGGCGCGCGAACTCTTCAACACAACCTCGTCCCCTGCCTGAGACTACTGGGCGCGGCCGGGACGAAACTTGACCACATACAACACGCCAAGGATCGTGAGAATGCCGCCCCACCAGATGGGCGTGTGCAGGTTGGTCAGCTCCACCAGCGGCGGATAATTCCCCGTCGCCAGTTCGAAAATGCCATAACTGAAGATCATGACCCCATACAACAGCAGCAACACTCCAATGAAAAACCAGATCGGAATCCCTGAACCATGCATATGATTGAATCCTTTCTTCTCTTATTCCTTAGCCGCTTGGTTACCAGAACAGAATATTGAGCGTCGCAAAAATCACCACCACCAGCACGGCCCACAGGTACTCGTTCTTGTAAAACACAACCGGTGGTTCCTTGGGCAGCTTGGTTGCTCCATATACCAGTCCGTCCAGTTCCGCGACCGGTCTGGGTTTCGTAAACAGACTCACCACAAAGATCACCGCGACGCTGGTCAGGAACGCCCACAGCGCGCGATAGAGATTCGCCGACATATCCGTTGCATCCGGCGAAAGCGCCACCGTGGCCACTGCCGCGGGGCTGAACTTGACCCAGACAAACAGGCTGACGGAAGTAATGATGCCGATCAGCAGGCCCAGGAAGCCCGCGGGCGCCGTGGCCCGCTTCCAGAACATGCCCATCAGGATGGCGCCCAGCAGCGGCGCGATGAAGAAGCTGAACAGCGCCTGCACGTAATCCATGATGCCGTGCGCATGCATCACCAAGTACGCTGCTCCGATCGACACCGCTACGCCGATCATGATCGACAACCGGCCCACCAGGACGTAGTGGCTATCCGAGCCCTTCTTGTTGATCAACGGCTTGTAGATGTCGTAGGTCCACACCGTCGAGAAGGCGCTCACGTTGCCCGCCATGCCGCTCATGAAGCCGGCGATCAGCGCCGTAATGCCAAGGCCCAGCAACCCCGGCCCGCAATAGCGAACCATCATCAGTGGCAGCGCTTCGTTGTAGCTGTGCAGCTCGGTTCCCGGCGCGCCCGTCAACACGCTCTTCTGGTACTCCGGGGTAAGCGTCGACTTGGTCTGCATCGCCGTGGCGCACGCCTGAGGATCGGCTACCTTGTCCTCCGATGCGCTCACCACGCAGGACTTGACCACGTCCTCGCCCACAAGCTGTCTCCGGCTGTGATCCGGGTTCTGCAACAGCACCAGGCCCAGCAGGCCGGGCAGAATCACGATGAACGGAACCGCCATCTTGAAGAACGAGCCGATGATCGGGGCCATCCGCGCCGCGCGCAGGTTGTGCGCCGCCAGCACGCTCTGCACCACCAGGAAGTCCGTGGTCCAGTAGCCGAAGCTGATCACAAAGCCCAGGCCAAAGACGATACCCGTCCAGTGCACGCCCATCGGGTTGGCGGCAAAGTGGCCGGTGTCGCGCCACAGATGGAAGTAGCTGTCCGGAGCAATGCTCGCGCTGGCGGTATGCAGGTTGGCGATGATCCGGGTCTTCAGCCCCTCCACGCCACCGGCCTGCACCAGGCCCAGGATCGGCACCAGCAGCGCGCCGCCCCAGATGAGCACAAACTGCAAGACCTCGTTGAAGATCGCCGAGCGCAGTCCGCCCAGGCCCACATACAGCGCCACGGCCACCGACGACACCAGAATGCTGAACGTGATGTCCCAGCCCAGGACGACCTTCATCACCACGGCCATGGCGAACATGTTGACGCCGCTCATCAGGATCATCTCGGTCGCAAACGAGACCGCCGCCACGCTGCGCGCCGCCCCGCCAAAGCGCAGGTCGAGGTACCCCGGCACCGAGTGCGTCTTTGAAACGTAGTAGAACGGCATCATCACCAGGCCAAGAAACAGCATGGCGGGGATGGCGCCGATCCAGTACCAGTGCGTGGCCAGAATGCCGTACTGATAAGCCGATCCGGCCCAGCCCATCAGTTCCAGCGAACCCATGTTCGCCGAGACAAAGCTCAAGCCGGCGATCCACGCCGTCATCTCGCGTCCGGCCATGAAAAACTCTTCGCTGGTGTTGGACCGGCCCTTGAGATAAAAGCCAATCCACACCGTCATGCCGAAGTAAATGACGATAACCGCCATGTCGAGCGGGCTCAGGTGGGCCAGCGGTAAAGCGCTGAAAGCGAGAAGTGCCGGGATGTGCGCGAGTGCGCCGGCGGCGGGAAGAGCTGGTACCAATCCGAACATTGCGTCACCTGATGGTGGGTGAGTTCGTCCTTGAAGACTGCGGACGTTCGCCCCTAAGTAAATGGCTTTACTGCTGTACTTGTCAAGGGGCAAAGCGCGACGGCCCGAAAAAACTGCGGCTGCGGTTTGCCGGTCTGGCGATCCTCTGCGGTTCCTGCCAAAGCGAACGCACCGGATTTCGAGAAAGCGTTTTCCCGCCGAAGTGTATCACAACCGGCGTTTGCCAAATCAACTCATTTTTGCGGCTGTGATTTCCATCACTCCGCCGCGCCGGCCTCGCGCAGAAATGCGACTGTCCGGCTCTCCGTTCCCGGAAACAACCGCGCATACCCCAGCGGCGTGCACTCCACAAACTCCTCCGGCCGCTCGTAATGCCCCGGCAGTTTCGCCCGCACTGTCAGGTCCGCGCCCATCTTCACCAGAAACTCCACCACCGGAAGGCCCCAGTCGTAACCCTGCGCAGCTGCATGAAAAATTGGCGTTTGCCCGCCAACGCCAGACGCATCCCGCTCCGCTGGCGCATTCACGTCCGCACCCCGCTCCACCATCAACTTGGCCGCTTCCAGGTTGCCGTACTCCGCCGCCACATGGAGCAGCGTGGAGCCGCTCAGTTGCAGCCGCCGCGCAGCCGTGGACCCGAAGTCGAGGTCGGGAAACCGTTTGCCGGTCAGCGACGCATCCTCATCGAGCCGCCGGGCCAGCAACTCCATGCTCCCGCGCAACAGATCGACCACCGCTGGCATCTTCCTGCGCGATGCACACCCTGCCGCGATCAGAATGTCGATACACTGCCCGAGTTGCGCCGACCGCGAATACGTTCCAATCACGTAATCGAGAGCCGTGTCCGGATGCTTGCGTCCGCCCTTCGCGCAGTTCGGGTCGGCTCCGTGATCGAGCAGCCACTTCAGAGCGCCCGGCTCCACGGTTTCGCACGGCGCAAACACAATGGGGAAATCTCCATTCCATTCCGCGTTCACATCGGCGCCGTTGCGAAGCAGTAACTCCATCATCGGAATCCGGTAGTCCACCAGCGCAGCGCGCATCAGCGGGCCGTCGCCGCCCTGGTGTACATCCGAGCCGTTGTCGATCATCCATTGCGCCATTTCGAGACGCATTGCTGTCGGCGGTTCCCATGAAACGCGGCACTCGGCAACCCAGGTGAGCGGGCCGTTCTTGTTGTAGCCCAACGGCGCGCGGTGCAACGCGGGGTTCCGCGTCATCATCGCCTTCACGCGCGCCAGATCGTTCGTGTCGATAGCCTGCTTCAACTCCGCCACCTCACGCATGGAAGCTTCAAGGGAATCCACATGCGCCTTGAGTTTGGGCCAACTGGCGAAGCCGTAAAGGTGCGCAATCTGGAATTGCGCGGCAGAAAGCGACGCGGCTTCTCCTGCCTTTACAAGGGCTTTGGCTTCATCTTTCAAATGGCGGAGATTGGCCCGCTCGGGCAGCGGACGCGGATTTTCTTCGGTGGGCATGGCAGCCTCCTTTCAGATTCATCGCCCGTTGTCCGCAATGCGGGCCGAAAGAAGGTGCGCGCAGATTGTGTCGATTCAGGGGGGGCTTGAAGCCCTTTCCGCGGACCGGATGCGTCCCTCACGCTGAGAAAGAGCGTAACAAAGTTCCGGTGGCGCGCGCTATCTCCATTTGCGAAGAAGCGAACTCAGCCGCTCATGCACGCCGGCTGAAAATACCATGGATTTCTCTCTTGTCTTCGCAGCCATTCAACGATACCTTGAGATATGGGACCCTCTTTCTCCCGCTTCAGCCAACCAAACATCCCTCCCTCGATTGCGCACCCGCGCACAATGCAGTTTCCTGTTCAGCCCATCCTCGTCCGAAGGAGCATTGCCTATCATGACAGCACCTGTTGTTGACCCCATTGGTTGTAGTGGCTTCTCCCGCCGCACCTTCTTCCGCTTTGCCGCTGGCGCGTCGGCGCTCGCCACCGTGCCCATCCTCACCGAAGCCCATCTTGCCCTCGCTCAGCGCCCCGCCTTCGCCGATCCCAACAAGGGCATTCACATCGACGCCAATGAGAATCCACTCGGCCCCAGCGAAGCCGCGCGCAAAGCCATGGTTGACATCGTTCCCCGCGGCGGACGCTACCTGATGGAGATGGAAGAAGACCTGACATCGACCTTCGCCAAAATCGAAGGCCTCGATCCCGCTTCCGTGATGGCGTTTGCCGGCTCCAGCGAGCCGCTCCACTACACGGTGCTCACCTTCACCGACAAGAGCAAGCCGCTGGTGGTGGCCGACCCCGGATACGAGGCGCCCATGTGGGCCGCGCAGATTGCAGGCGCTCCTGTCCTCAAGGTGCCGCTGGCCGATCCCAAGGGCGCCGCATCGCATGACATCAAGGCAATGCTCACCGCCGCGTCCACGCCGGGCGTCATCTATATCTGCAACCCCAACAACCCCACCGGCACCTGCACCGCGCGCGCGGACATTGAACATGCCGTTGCCAATGCGCCCAAGGACACAATTCTCCTCATCGACGAAGCCTACATCCACCTCTCCGAGGAGCCGAGCGCACTGAATTTCGTGAAGGAGGGCAAGAACGTCATCGTTCTGCGCACCTTCTCCAAGCTCTATGGAATGGCCGGCATCCGCATGGGTTTTGCCGTCGGCCGCCCCGACCTGCTCAAGCAGATCTCGGTGCACGGAGGGTTCAACTCGCTGCCCATCACCGCGGTGGCCGCGGCCAAAACCAGCCTACTGCAAGCCGATCTGGTTCCCTCCCGCAAGAAGATCATCGGCGATGTCCGCGCCGAGACGCTGGCCTGGCTCAAGAGCGAGGGGCACGCCACCACGCCTTCGGTCAGCAACTGCTTCATGCTTGAAACCGGACGGCCCGGCAAGGAAGTGCTCGCCGCCATGGCGGCAAAGGAAATCTACATCGGCCGCATCTGGCCGGCATGGCCCACACAGGTGCGCATCACCGTCGGCACCCGCGACGAGATGCTCGCCTTCCGCAAGGTTTTCAAGGAAGTGATGGCCTCGACCACCGCAGGCCTCGAGCCCATGCCGCTGCCCGGCAGGCTTGCCGAGCATCCGTTCTCGCATAAGTCGTAAGAGCAGCCTTCAGCTTTTAGCTATCAGCTTTCAGCTACTGATTGCTGCTCCTGACTCCAGTCTCAACTCAAGAAGCGCCGCCCGCGAAATCACGCTGGCGGCGCTTTCGTCTATTCCAACGTTCCCACATGAAAAAGCCCCCGCCGTTGAGCGAGGGCCTTTCCATGCGAGTTGATACCGTTTGCGACTGCTCGAGAAAAGCTAATAGCTGAAAGCTGAAAGCTGATAGCTGCTTTTAGAAAATCAGCTTCAGTGCAAGCTGCACGTTGAACGGCTCGCCAGGACCGATACCGGGAGCGTAGTTGCCCGAACCGATCGTGGAACCGCTGGTGCCAAAGCCCGAGCCGGACCCATAGTAGTCGTTGCATAGCTGCGTGCAGGCCGGGCTGGCCAGGTTGACGTGGTTGAACACGTTATACATTTCGGCGCGGAATTGGGCATTGATCGGGAAATCGTGGATGTCGAACTTGGTGTTCTTGAACACCGAAAGATCGAAGTCCTCGTATCCAGGCCCGAACAGGTTGTTGCGCGCAATGGAGCCCCATGTGTTGGCAGCCGGCGCCGCAAACGCATCGGGGTTGAGCCACTGCACATACTTCCCGCCACTGGAGTTGGTTTGGATGGAATGCGTAATGCCTGCGAAGGGCTTCCCGATCTGGTTCACGCGCTGCGTGTATTCGCTGGTGCCGCTGGTGTCGTTGTTGTCGTAAATCGTGATGGGCTGGCCACCCTTGAAAGCGAACGCCGAGTTCACCGCCCATCCGCCCGTCAGCAGCTTTGCCGTGCCCCAGGTCGGCAGTTCGTAGTTGATGTAGCCGACAAAGGAGTTGCGCGTATCGAAATCGGAGTTGCCGTAGTCGCCCGGATCGGCCGCGCCCAGGTTGTTCTTGAAGTTATAGCTGTCCTGCGGCAGCGCGCCGCGATACGCCGTCACTTCGTCGAGGTTATGCCCCCATGTATAGGCGGCCTGCGAGGTGAGCCCGTGCCAGTTGGTGGTGCGGAACACTGCCTGAAGCGAGTTATAGTTCGAGGTTCCAATGCTCTCAACCTGGTTGATATCCGAGTAGTAGTTGCCGCCGAAGTCACCGCTGTACGGCCCCGCTGCGCCGCCCAGGTGAGGCTGGTTGATGTTCAGCAGGCTGAGCAGCTTCCGGCCCTGGCTGCCCACGTAGCCAAATTGGAAGAAGGCCTTGGTGCCGATCGACTGCTCGATCTGAATGTTGAAGTTCACGTTGTAGGGCGAGCGGAAGTTCGAAGCCACGCTGAAAACGCCGCAGGGGTTGGCCTGCGTGCAACCAAGCTTCTGGGTCGGGATAATCTCCGTGCCAGCCACAATCTTCTCTGACTTGGTGGTGATCGTGTAGACCGGGCTCGATCCGCCGGGATTGCCCTCCAGCCCGTTCGGCGCGCTGTTGCCGGGCCGGTTATCGAGGAAGGGATTCGCATTGGGCGAGTCGAAGAACAATCCGCCGCCGCCGCGGATCACGGTTCCAGTCAGAAACCTTGGCGCATAACTGAAGCCGACGCGGGGGCTGATGCTGTTCCAGTCGGCGCCGTAAATCGAGTTGATGTCCTGCCCCTGGAAAGCAATGCCCGTGAGGGTAAGCCCTGGGCGGAAAACCGACAAGTCTTTCTTGCTGTCTTGAATCGGCTGCATGTAGTCGTAGCGGAACCCGAAATTCAAATTCAACGCGGTCGTAACCTGATAGCTGTCCTGGGCAAAGATATCGAACCCATGCGACACCACCAGGCGTTCCGGATTGCCAACCGCGATCGAGCCCTTGGTCAGGAATCCTGCCAGGAAATCGGCCAGCGCGGCGATATCCGAATCGGTCGTGTTCCAAGGCACCGAGCCGTCTCCATTCGGTCCCTGCCCTCCAACAAAGGAGAAGTTCCCGATTGCATGGCGGTGGTAGAACTCGTCGATCTGGGCACGCCTGAACTCGCCGCCCATGCGGAGCTGATGCCGTCCCTTGGTCCAGTTGAGCGCATCGTCCACCACGCCGGTAACGTCCTGCCGGCCCTCTGGAGGCGTGTTGCCGGTAGGCTCGAAGTCATTGCCGATGGTGATATTCGGCGCGTTGGCAAAGGGAGAGCCCGTGACAAAGCCCGCCGCCGTCACGCTGGCAAACTTCGTATTCGCATCGGAGAACGTTTGGTGGAAGTAATTGACGCCGGCTGTCACGGTATTGCTGATCGAAGGCGTGATCGACCAGTTATGTCCGGCCGAGTAGTTATAAACATGAATCGGGCCAATCTCAAAGAAGTACGGGTTGATGTCGGTCGTGCCCACCGGAGCTGTCTGGTTCCCCTGCCCCATGAATGCGCGCAAATACATGCTCTGCTTCTGGTTGAAGGTATGATCCACCTTGGCCACGCCGTTGTAGCTGTAGCCGAACTCGGGCGCCGCATTCTGAATGCCGCCCGGCGTGGTGCCTGCCAGCAGGCTTGCCGGCCAAAGCAGCGAAAGCAATTGCGAAGTGGCCGAATTCACCGGTACGCCCGCATTGGCCAGCAGTTGCTTGGCCTGCGTTTGGTAGTACTGGTTGGGCTCGTACCCTGTGTCGCCGGTTGCAATGTTGAATTTCTGCTTCTCGAAGTTGGTGAACCAGAAGGTGTGATCCTTCCAGAACGGCCCGCCCAGCGAGGCGCCCCACTGCACGTTCTCCAGCGGCAACTGGCCCAGCGTATTGAACGGATTCTGTGCCGCCAGTGCCTGGTTGCGCTCGTAGTAGTAAATCGATCCGTGAATTGCATTCGATCCCGACTTGGTGACCAGGTTCACGCTGCCGCCGGGGTTACGACCCACCTCCGCCGACGACTGCGTCTGCAAGCTGAACTCTGCAATTGAATCGATCGGCAGCGTGACGCCCGCGATGTTCTCAACGCCGCCCTGGTTCACGGCTGGAATATTGTGCCACCAGTCGTTATTGTCCGCGCCGTCGATCTGCCAGTTCACCTGGTTGCCGCGGGTTCCGTTCACTGAGCCGAAACCGCCCAGCGAGTAGCCGGCAAACCCGGGCGCCAGGCCAATCATCTGCGTAAAGTCGCGCCCGTTCAGCGGTATGTCCTGCACCGTGATTTCCGGAATATCCGTGGTCTGCGTCGTGGATGTCGTATCCAGGGCCAGGCCCGAGGCATTCACTTCCACCGTCTCGCCCGATGCGGCTACGGTCAGCTTCACGGGCAGCGTGTAGATCACGCCCGCCTTCACCGGCACCGCCGATATCTTCTCTGACTTGAAGCCGGAGGCCGTTACCGAAACTGTGTAGACGCCCAGCGGCAGGTCCTGAAAACTGTACTCGCCCGCGCTGGAAGAGATCGTCTTGTGGGCCGAATTGGTTGCCGTGTCGGTAGCTTCCACTGACGCGCCAGGCACCACGGCTCCCGATTGATCGGTCACCGAGCCATTGATTCCGCCGCGAAACGTCTGGCCCAATACCGTGGCGGGCAATACGACAAGCACCGCGATCGCCAGCAGCAAGGCTGTGAATACACTACGGGTGTTTGAATACGCCATTGCGCCTATCCTCCAGGTACTGCAGGTGAAGTTGTGCGGTTGCGCGCCCGATAAAGAAATAGAAGACTGCGAATGAGTGGGCGCTCATAAACGCACAAATGTTTATTTTTTCTTTGGGGCTCTACAGGGGTGCAATGTATGCAGGTCGACTTCCATGACCCAACTTACTAAGGATTCCCGTAAGGAATCAATAAAGATATACGAAATAAATCCGCCAGCAGCGATCCGGAACCGGCGTCCTGAGCGGAATTCTCACCTGGCCGGTGCCCGCATTGGGCAGGAGCCGGCCGGTAACTCCTTTCCCTCAAGCGCACTCCTCCTCAAACACGCGCACCAGCAAGACACCGGCGTCGTGGCGGAAGCCCACCACCAGCGTGTCCTCCGTTCCCGCAGGACCGCAGAAGCCCTCCGGCTCCACCGCCGACGACGGCACCGTCATCGAACACGGCCGCGGCAGCGACGACTTCAGCGTGCCAGCGATCATGTTGGCAATCTCCTTTGTCGCGTCCAGCGCGTCCGCCTCCCCCACCGTCGCCAGTTCCTGCATCATCATCGCCGCCGTCGCCTGGTACGCCAGCCCGTCCGCCATCCGGATCTCGATCCGCCCCTTCCACGCCCCGGACAGATCCACGCTGCCCATAATGTGCCCCGACCCCACGCAGAACTGCTCCGCCGAAGGCAGCTTCTCCAACGTCATCGCCAGCATCTGCTCCCAGAACTGGGCATTGGCTTTCACCACGCTGCTTTCGTCCAGTTGTGCCCTCATGGGCGCGCTTCCCTTCGCATTCCGCGTATAACTTCTCGCTTCTCCTCCCCTTATCGGGCAAGTCTCTGAACACCTTAAGAATCGCTCCACCCTCATCCGTGCCACAGTCATTGGAAGAATCTAACGACACGCTGAGGCTCAACAACCATAGGTGACCTGAATCACCCCAACGGGTGCTCCCCGGCACATCTTCCCCGGCGCGCCGGTGCCACGCTTTCCCTTGCGAGGTCAAGGCAATGATGGATTCGCTCCCTCCGCCGCGCCCGGAACCGGCGCCCTCCGCTTCTCGCGATCCAGCCATGGACCGCTGGATTCATCCCTCTGTCATTCTCGTTGCCACCGACCTGCGTGACCTGGATCGGCTTACCCCCTTTGCCTTCGACCAGGCCGAGCGTACCGGCGCCCGCCTCCTGCTCCTCCATGTGCTCGCTGCCACTGCCTCGCTCTCGGCCGACGGCGCGGGTATGCCCTATTACGATCCCTCCGGCGCGCTCGAGTTTGCCGCCAAGGAACTGGAAACCTGGTGCGAATCTGCCCGCCAGAAAAATATCCTCTGTGACGGTCTGGTGCGGGAAGGCAATCCCGCCCAGCAGATAGGAGCTGTTGCCCGCCAGTTCCAGGCCGACCGCGTGCTCATGGGGACCCGGAGCCGGGGCAAGCTGGGCAAGTTGCTCCTCGGTTCCGTGGCAGAACAAGTGCTGCGCTCGGTCAATCTCCCGGTCATGACCGTGGGTCCCGAGGCTCATCTCGCGGTGGAACGGAGCCGCCTGCAGGCGATTGTGCTCCACGCCACCACTCTTCGAGAGACCTCCCGCCCCAGCGCGGCGCTTGCCTGCCAGATTGCATCCAGCCAGGGAGAGGGTCTGCTGCTGCTCCATGTGCTGCCGCCCCTCCCGCTGCCGCGCACGGCGCTTCCGTTTCTGCCCCTCCCGAACCTGTCCATCGCCGAACTTCCCCTGGCGGCCGAAGCCTGGGAAGCAAAGCAGGCGCACCAAACCCAGCCGGCCAGCATGGACGAATCGGCCGTTCACGAACTCCGCCGCCTTGCGGAAGACACCGGGGCTGCGTGCGGCTGCCAGATCGAGACCCGCGTGGTCCACGGCAACCCTTCCATCGAAATCCTTGCCGAGGCCTCGGAGCGCCAGGCGAGCCTCATCGTGCTCGGCGCACGGCACCGGTCGGTCTTTGAGAATCTGGCCCGCGACCGCACCATCTACCGTGTGCTGGCTCACGCCCGCTGTCCCGTCCTCACGCTGCGCGAGCAGCAGCCCGCGCCAGTCGCTCCGCGCACCCCGCAAATGGCCAGCCGGATCTGAGCAACTCTCTGCCAATCGGCTTCTCGGCCGGGTCGGCTTCCGCCCGCTCGCACAAATCCTCTGCGGGAACGGGCGCTCGCGCCCAGGCACTTCGGAACCTTCGTAACCTCTTTCAGGCTCGAAGCGTGATTTGAATCACCCCACCCGGCTCGCCTGCGCAGAATAATCGTAGATGAGCCTTTGCCCTTGCCTATGCAATCGATTGCGCACTAAATTTGGCGTTATCGTTGCCGATGCCATAGACAGAGATCCGCACGGCGGAAACCGTGGCCTCGCGGTTGGGGTGGGAAGTATTTCGATGAAGATGTTGGCTGTCGGACTGTTGGCGATCTCCGCGCTCGGTGTATCGGTGGCAACACCCGTGCCGTCAACAGACCTGCGCTCCGTTCGCCAAATCTCCAACGCCGAGGCCGCCAAGGGGCTCCCCGTTCAATTTGAAGCCACGGTTACCTACTATCGCGACTACGACTTCGATCTCTTCGTCCAGGACGGCGATGCCGCCATCTATGTCCGCTTCCGCGCCGGCGCACCTCTCCTGCCTGGCGACAGGGTGCGGGTCCGCGGCAGAATGCAGGAAAGCTTCCGCCCCATCGTCGTCGCCGACTCAGTGACCGTGCTGCGCCATGGTGACCTTCCCGCGCCCGTGCAGGTCACTGCGAGGCAGTTGTTCGGCGCCGAGCTCGACTGCCAGCTCGCTTCCATTCAGGGCACGGTCCGCAGCGCGCAGATGGTGTGGAGCGCCGGGCGCCGCAACATCTACATGAAGATCCTCATCGACGGAGGATACGTCGATGCCGCGGTCAACAGCGGCGACGCTGGCGCCGCGCGCAAGCTCCTCGATGCCGACGTCGAGGTGACCGGGATCGTCACAACAGAGTTCGACCTGAAGATGCAGCAGAGCGGCGCCCGCTTCGACGTTCAGTCCCTGTCCGACATTCGCATTCTCAAACCCGCTTCGGGCACGCCCGAGTCTCTCCCGGTCACTCCCATGGAGGATGTCCTCCGCGGCTACCACATCCGCGATCTTTCCGAGCGGGTCCAGGTCAAGGGCTCCATCACCTACTACCAGCCGCGCCGCGCCGTGGTGCTGCAAAGCGGCGGCAAGAGTCTCTGGATCGTCACCCAGACCGATCTTCCCCTCCGCATCGGCGACATCGCCTTCGCCTCCGGATTCCCCACTGTGCGCAATGGCTACCTGACCCTCGAACATGCCGAAGTCCGAGACACCCAGCAGTGGCAGCCCATTGCGCCGCTCTTCCTGACCTGGGACAAGATCGGGATCGGCGAGTCCGCCTTCTCACTGGTTTCCGCCCAGGGCGAGCTGGTGATGGAAGCCCGCGAGGAGGCCCAGGACGAGTTCCTCCTTACATCGCATGGGCATTTGTTCTCCGCCATCTACCGCCATCCCCGCGGAATGAGCGAAGCGGCGCTTCCGCCCATGAAGCTGGTCCCGGCTGGATCGCTGGTTCGGGTGACCGGCATCAATATGTTCTACACCTCCGATCCCTTCGACGGCCCCGTGGAGTCCAACCTTCTGCTCCGCGATTTCGACGATATTTCCGTGATTGCCCCGCCCCCCTTGATGAGCAAGCGAAACCTGAAGATTCTGGTCGCCGTGCTCGCTTTTCTCTTCCTGGCCATTGCCGCGAAGGGCTGGCAGTTGGAGCACAAGCTCCGTCGCGCAACCGCCGCCGCCGCCGCGCAAAACGAGAGGGAGGCGGAGATCGAGAAACGGCGCAGCCGCATCCTTGAAAAGATCAACGGGACCGGGCCAATGGCCGACATTCTGCAAATGGTTGCCGGCCTGGTCTCCTTCCAGATGGGCGGCATCCCATGCTGGTGCGAAACCAGGGATGGAGACAGGTTTGGCGCGTATCCTGGCGAGGAAAGCGGGCTGCAAATCTTTCGCGAGGAGCTGGTTGCGGGTTCCGGCGGCAGCCTCGGCCTCATCGCCGCCAGCGTTCGCTCGCCCCTGCCCCCCACTTCCCTGCAAGTCGAAGCCCTGCACAAGGGAGCGGGCCTTGCGGCGCTGGCCATTGAAACCCGCCGGCTTCATGCGGATCTGGTGCGCCGGGCGGAATTCGACAGCCTCACCGATGCCTACACTCGCTATTTCATTGAGAAGGAACTCGACACGCTGATCCACACGGCCGAGGAAAACGGAGGAGCCCTGGGCGTGATCTACTTCGACCTCGACGACTTCAAGAGCGTGAACGACTCGTATGGCCACGCCGTCGGCGATGCCTACCTGAAACAAGTGGCCGCGCGCATCAAGAGCCAGTTGCGCGGGCAGGACAAACTGGCCCGCTTCGGCGGCGATGAGTTCACCGTGCTCGTTCCGCGGGTCCGCGATCGGGCAGAACTGGAAGAGATCGTCGCCCGCCTGGAAGCCTGCCTGGACCAGCCCATGCGGCTGGAAGGCCACGAGCTGCGCTCCTCTGCCAGTTTTGGCCTGGCAATTTATCCGGAAGATGGCAGAAGCCGGGAAGAACTTCTACAGTTCGCCGACACCGCCATGTACGCGGTCAAGCTGCGCAAGCGAACCTGAGTTGTTGAGTCGCGGATAGCTCCCACGAATGGAAATTGTGCACGCCGGTCTGGATCGGATCAACTCAATGCGCGATATCTGCAGCGCTAGGCGGTCAGGCGCTCAAGCTGGTCGGGCTTGGTGATGGTCAGGCTGGAGCCTTTGATGGTGATCCACTGGTCGCGCCGGAACTGGTTCAGCAGCCGGGTGACGGTTTCGCGCGAAGTGCCGGCCATGTTGGCGATCTCCTCGTGGGTCAGCGCCATGGTGAAGCGGATCTCCGGCTTGCCGTTGGCCGATTGACGGCCCCAGTCGAGAAGCAGCCGCGCCAGCCTGCCGACCGCCGAGCCGGAAAGGGCCAGGCGCTTGGCGTCGTGAAACACGGTCAGATATTCGGCGGACAGGCTTTGCGCCGCATGCATGCTGGCGATGCCGTGGCGTCCCAGGAAATCGACGAACTCCTGCTTGCGCACCGTTTTCACCTGGCAGGGCTCGATGGCCTCGGCGGTCACCTCGTGGGGAACGTTGGCCAGCACCGCGCTCAAGCCCATCACGTCGCCCGGTCCGGCGATCTTCAGGATCATCGTCTTGCCGTCGCGCGAGGTCGAGGAGATCTTGACCTGTCCAAAGCAGATGACGAAAACGTTCCGCGCCGCGTCGCCCTCGGAGAAAAGCTTGGCTCCGCGCGCGTGACTCATCATGATACCGATGCCGTCGTAATCGCGCAGAGCTTCGGGCGTGAGATTGCAAAACATCCGCAGATGGCGATGCTCACAGTTCACGCAATCTTCAGGGGGGTGATGGGGGTGAAACGATGCCATAGGTTTCCGGACGGTCCGATTGGAGTATATCGTACTTTGGCCGTGGAAACGACACGGATTCGCTCACACCGCCCGTTCGCGGCAGGAAACGCCTGGGCGGCGGACTTTGTATCGACAAAATACTCCCGGCCTATGCCGCCGAAACCCCGTTTCCGTGCCGCCGCGTCTTCGGCATCCGGCTCTGGCAACTGGCCTCGTAGCCGCGGGAAACCTCGCGGGCCAGCTCCTCCAACAACCGCATCCGCAACAGCGGATAGGCCTCGAATGCCTGGCACAGCGCCGCAAGCGGCAGCAGCAGAACCGATCCCGGCGTCTGCGCGGTGAGCGTATAAGTATGGTGCCCATCGCCCAGCGCGGCCGACAGCTCCACCAGGTCGCCGGGGCGGGCGGTTCCCAGGTTCAGGCGCGTCTCCAGCCGCTCGGTCCGGCGCATAAACTGCCCGGAGACAATTACATAGAGCCCACGGCACTGGCTCCATTGGCGAAACACAGCCTCCCCCGCCTCTACATTGATGCATTGGGCCGCGCCATTCAGCAGATTTCCGGTCTCCGGTGGGCAATCCAGCAACTCAGCCAGAGGACGAGCCTGGACCGCGGCCATGCGGCCGTTCCGAACCTCAGGCTGTCCCGAACTTGCTTCAGGTTGCATCGCTCCATCTCCCCTGGTCTGCGCGTGATACCCAGTACCGCGCCGAGTGCTGCCTGCGCTCCACGCCCGGGATCGTAGGGTAGGAGTGCGTTCGATATTGCGGATTTGCGGTGTCGCGTGTCGCATGGTGTGCAAACCCAACAAAAAATCAACATCAGAGAAATGGATCATTGAAATGAGTCGCGGTTCAAATTGCCCCCGCCGGCTCACTTCGTCTCTGCAAAGCCTCGCTGCGTGTTTATTGTGCCGCCACCACGGCTGAAGACTCCTGTGGGCCCGTACAGTCCGCCGCTTCGGGCGGTACGCATAAAACCGGTACGCGCGAGCGTGCCAGCAGAGCAAACGCAGTCCCATGCGGACCCGGTGTCTCGCTATGGCGCTTCACGCCCGCCACCAGGATGCTCGGTTGGTGCTGCGCGATCGCCTCCACCACCGCATCGGCCGGGTTGCCGTCCTTCACCACGAAACGAACCGGAAAACGCCCGCTCGGCTTCACCCCAAACTCGTCCAGCGTGGCCGCTCCGGGGTTCAGAAACGCCGCCGCCTCCGCCGCGCTGCGCGCATGCAGCACAATCAACGTCCGGTGAAAGATCTCCGCCAGCGAATAGGCCGTGGAGACCGCTGCCTCCGTCGCCTCGTTCCGCTCCATGGCCAGCAAGATCGGGCCGCCCGGCGCAGGGCGAAACTCCCCGGCATTCCAGTCCGCCGCCACCGCCAGCACCGGGCACGGCGACAGCCGCACCAGTTGCTCGGCGACCGAGCCCACCAGCACCGGGCCCGCGCCCTCCCGGCCCTTGGTTCCAATCACAATCAGCCCCGCCTCGTATTGGCGGGCCACATCCACCAGCATCTGCGCCACCGCGCCCTGCCGGATCTCCGAGTGGCTGTGAATGCCCTCCCGCAGAAGATCGCCCGACAGCAGTTCCAGCGCTCCGCGCGCCTCTTCCGTCAGGCTGCGCAGAACCCGCCCCGGCACCGCATCCACCGCGGCATAGTCCACCGGATCGAGCCCGTGCGCCAGCACCAGCCGCGCCCCGTATCCAGCCGCGAGTTTGCGGGCATACTCCAGCGCCGCCTCTGACTGCCCTCCCAGATCGGTGGAAACCACAATGGTCTTCATGCGGCTTGCAAAGCTCATGAATGCCTCCGGCGCTCGTCCGGCGCCTCTTACTAAATCCCTATTGGAATCCGAGTCTGCGCCCCGGCCGGATGAACAAGCAGTGACACCATTCACCCCGCGCTGTGACTCGTATCACAGGCTGGGACTTAGCGTCTGCAAGAACCATCGCCTCCCCGAGGGAACTTTGCGCAAAGACCGTATACATCTGCCCGTCAAATTTGTTAGCCTTCTCCGCGTCATGAAAAACCCTGCTTCCTGCAATACTCAATCGATTTCGCTCTTGCGTTTTGCGTGCCTGCTGCCTGCCCTTCTTGCCGGCTTTCTGGCCTCCTCCATCCTGGCGCAGGCGCCGGTGCCGGATTCGCCCGACCTCGAAGCCAAAGCCCATGCCTGGGTAGAAAAGTTGACTCTCGAGCAGAAGATCGAGCTGATCGGCGGCGTCGACGGCATGTACACGAATGCCGCACCCGCCATCGGCCTGCCACGCTTCAAAATGTCCGACGCCTCGGTCGGCGTGCGCACCTGGGGCCCCACCACCGCATACGCCGGCGGCGTCGCCCTGGCCGCAACCTGGGACACCGCCTTCGCCCGCACCCTCGGCGAGAGCCTGGGCAAGGATGCCCGCGCCCGCAGCGTCAACTTCCTGCTCGGCCCCGGCGTCAACATCGCCCGCTCCCCCATCGCCGGTCGCAACTTCGAGTACCTGTCGGAAGATCCCTACCTGAACTCGACCATCGTCGTGCCCTACATCCAGGGCGTGCAGTCGCAGGGCGTTATCGCCACCGTCAAGCACTACGCCCTGAACAGCCAGGAGTACAACCGCCACAACGTCAGCTCCGACATCGACGAGCGCACCATGCGGGAAATCTACCTGCCCGCCTTTGAAGCCGCCGTTACCAAAGGCCACGTCGATGCCGTCATGAACTCCTACAACCTCATCAACGGCGTCCACGCCACCCAGAACGAGTTCCTCAACCTCAAGGTGCTCAAGGGCGAATGGGGTTTTCAGGGCATCCTCATGTCCGACTGGGACGCGACCTACTCCACCGTCGGCGCAGCTAACAACGGCCTCGACCTGGAAATGCCCGGCCCCCGCTTCATGAATCCCAAAGCCGTGCTGGAAGCCGTCAAGAGCGGAGCAATCAAAGAGTCCACCATCGACGAGAAGCTGATGCGCCTCTTCCGCACCGAGCTCCGCTACAGCTTCCCCGATCGCCCGCAGTTCGACCCCTCCGTCTCCACCTACTCCGTGGCCGCCCGCGCCGTTGCGCTTCAAGGAGCGCGCGAGAGCATCACGCTGCTCAAGAACCAGGGCTCCCTGCTTCCACTCGACCCAGCCAAAATCAAGACCATCGCCGTCCTCGGCCCCAACGCCTGGCCGGCTGTAACCGGCGGCGGAGGCTCCTCGGAAGCCCAGGCCTTCGAGCCCGTCTCCACCCTCACCGGCATCGCCAGCCTGCTCGGCCCCAACGCCCACGTTCTCTACACGCGCGGCCTGCCCGACATGATGGACATCTTCTCGCGCACCCATTGGGAGGGCGGCGTCAAGGTGGCCATCTATCCCAGCAAGGACTTCACCGGCACGCCCGACTCCACGACCGCCGGCTCCATCGCCGACTATAAACAGGAGTGGTGGGGCCCGGAAGACAAGACCCCGCGCAGCATCCGCTACACTTCGTCTTACAAGGCCGCGCAGGCTGGCAAGTACCTGCTCCTTGCCGCCGCGAACGGCAACGACGACTACACGGTCAGCATCGACGGCAAGCCGTTCGCGACTCCGCCCAGCGTGGAAGGCCAGGCGCCGCACTCCTGGACCCTCGATCTCACCGCCGGCCAGACCATCAACATCGTTGTCGACTATCGCCCCGGATTTGCAGGGGTGCGCATGGGCCTCGGCATCGCCTATCAGCCCGACCTGATCTCCTCCGAGGTCAAGTCCTACGCCGCCGCTGCGGACGTTGTCGTCGTCGCTGTCGGCTTCAACGACGCCACCGAGAGCGAGGGCCTCGACCGCACCTTCGAGCTGCCCTGGGGCCAGGACGCGCTGATTGAAGCTGCCGTCGCAGCCAATCCCCACACCATCGTCACCCTCACTGGCGGCGGCGGCATGGACACGCGGCGCTGGCTCGCCAAGGTTCCCGCGCTGCTCCACGTCTACTACCCCGGACAGGAGGGCGGCACCGCCATCGCGGAAGTCCTCTTCGGCAAGCACAACCCCGAAGGCAAGCTCCCCTTCAGCTTCGATCACAGTTGGGAAGAAAACCCGTCTTACAACTTCTATTACCCCATCAAAGGCGCGGATGAAGTGCTCCACGTAACCGAGACCGACGGCAAGAAGAACGACTACGTCATTCCGCATGTGAAGTACGACGACGGCCTGATGGTCGGCTACCGCTACTGGACCTCGACCGGCAAGCACCCGCTCTATCCCTTCGGCTATGGCCTGAGCTACACCACCTTCAAGTTCGCCAATCTCCAGGCCCCCGCAACCGCAGCCTCCGGCTCAACGATTTCGGTCGGCTTCGACGTCACCAACACCGGCAGCGCGGAAGGCGCGGAGGTCGCCCAGCTCTACGTCTCCGATCCGTCGGCGAAAGCCAAGCGCCCGGAGCGCGAGCTGAAGGGATTTGCAAAGGTCCGCCTCGCTCCCGGCGAAACCAAGCACGTCACGCTCGACCTGGACGCCCGCGCCTTCAGCTACTGGGACCAGGGCAAGCACAACTGGACCATCGACCCCGGCAAGTTCGTCCTCCGCGTTGGCGACTCAAGCGAAAACACCCCGCTCACAGCGGACGTTACGCTGAACTAACCCCTTCACCAAACCATCGAAACGGCCGGCCGAGTTCAATCTGCAGGCCGTTTGTTCTTGTGTCAATCCGGCGTCTATGATCGCAACATGAAGCGAGTTCTCTTGTCCTGGAGCAGCGGAAAAGACAGCGCCTGGGCGCTCCATCGTCTGCGCCGCGATCCGGCTATTGAGGTCGTCGCTCTACTGACAACGTTGAATACCGAATTCCAGCGGGTCGCCATGCATGGCACGCGGCGCTCGGTGCTGGAAGCGCAGGCCGCTGCGGCCGAACTGCCGTTGTGGATCGCGCCCCTGCCGTGGCCCTGCTCCAACGAAATCTATGACCAGCGCATGACCGAAGTCTGCAACCGCGCCGTCGAGGAGCACATCGATGCAGTCGCGTTCGGCGACCTGTTTCTGGCCGATGTGCGCGCCTATCGAGAGCAGCAACTCGAGTCGACAGGGCTGGAGCCGTTGTTTCCCTTGTGGGAGATTCCAACCAGCCAGTTGGCGGACGAGATGATAGCCGGTGGCCTTCGCGCCAAACTGGCTTGCGTCGACTCGAAGCAACTGGCCGCCTCGTTTGCAGGGCGCGAGTTCGACGAGGTTCTGCTTCGGGAACTGCCGGCGGGGGCCGATCCCTGCGGCGAGCGCGGGGAATTTCACACCTGCGTGTACGCAGGCCCGATGTTCAACGCACCGCTACGCCTGGAAGAGGGAGAAATCGTCGATCGCGATGGCTTCGTATTCGCGGACTTTCAGTAGCTTGAGAGACTCGCGAACCCCTCAACCGCCTGGGTCGAATGTCAGAGAGTGAAGTCCTCGCCGGAAACGCCCGCGACTTCGCCCGGCTCGCCGAATTCTGCCCACTCGAATGGCGTGTAGGCTGATTGGGACGCGAAGGCCTCGGGCCTCTCTTGGTTTGGGCGGGAGCAACCGGTATCAGCGGGCGGCTTCGCGGCTCAATTGCTCGCTTGCAAAGCTGATCTGGAGGCGCGTGCGCGTGGCTTTGGCGAAGCGTTCCAGGGTACGAGTCGATGGGAGAACCTTGCCGCTTTCGAGGCGGGCGACAACGGCTTGTGTCGTCCCCATGGCCTCGGCCACCTGCTCCTGGGTCATATCCGCGTCCGCGCGCGCCTTGATCATGGCCGAGGCGAGGGCGAACTCGGCCTCCAGCCCGTCATAGGCCGCGGCGTACTTTGGATCCTTCTTCCACTCTTTGAACGATTCTTCGACGGGGATGAACTTGCTCTTCATTCGATCTCCTCGGCCTTTTTCAAGGCGTATGCAATTTCCTTGCGCGGGGCTTTCTGGGTCTTCTTGACAAAGACATGCACCACAACGATGCGCATGCCGGTTGCCGTGACGTAGAGCGCGCGGGCGATGCCGCTCTTGCCCTTCAAACGCATCTCCCAGAGCGGACCTTCCAGGTGCTTCAGATACGGTTCGCGGACACGGCCCAGGCCGTGGGCTTGGATCAGCTCGACGATGCGCTGGAAGTTGGCGCGCATATCCACCGGCAGAGCGTCGAGCGCAGCCTTCGTCTCCTCATCGAGGAATCCGACAGACCATAGCATGGAGCAAGTATACCATTTTTGCAATGTTTGCGGGAAGGGGAATCCTGGGTCGGAAGCGCGACTCGGTGCTCTCGGCACAGTTGGTGCGGGAGATACGGGCGGATCGGGATCGGATCTACATCTCGGGCGAACAGGATCGAACAGCAGGCTCAACGCCAGTTTCAGAGGTGCCCGCGCACGATCCACCACAGGATGAAGTAGGTGAACGAGGCTGCGGTCACAAGGAGTAGCCCCATCCGGACCCGCCCCCGATCCATCATCCCCGCATCGCCAACCAGCGGGATTTTGACCGTGCGCAGGCGAGCCGCCAGTTGCTCCGGAGTTTCAATCGACGCTGCCGTCGCGCTGGAAGCATTGGC
>Ga0302320_10006172_pt1 | contig 26685 bp, 16 predicted proteins | sample Bog_T0_3_FD_202130 | JGI IMG/M metagenome (GOLD analysis project Ga0302320, IMG submission 202130) | Peat permafrost microbial communities from Stordalen Mire near Abisko, Sweden - Bog_T0_3 | ecosystem: Environmental > Terrestrial > Soil > Wetlands > Peat | place: Sweden: Abisko, Stordalen Mire...
TCGGTTTCAAACTCGCGCACGGCGCTGATTTTCATCAACCAGATTCGCGAGAAGATCGGCGTGATGTTCGGCAACCCAGAGACCACGACCGGCGGACGCGCGCTGAAGTTCTACTCCTCGGTGCGCATCGATATCCGCCGCATTGCCGCCATCAAGGAAGGCGACGCGGTGACCGGCAACCGGACCAAGGTCAAGATCGTGAAGAACAAGGTGGCCGCGCCCTTCCGCGAGGCGGAGTTCGACATTCTCTACGGCGAGGGCATCAGCCGCGAAGGCGACGTGCTGGACCTGGCCGTGGCCAACAACATCGTGGAGAAGTCCGGCGCCTGGTACAGCTACGCTGGCGAGCGCATTGGACAGGGCCGCGAAAACACCCGCGGCTACCTCAAGGAAAACAAGGACATCTTCGCCAAGATGGACGCCGAGCTGCGGAAGAAGCTGAACATCGGCTCGGTGAAGGCTGACATTCCCGATGCGCCCGCCGGTGGCGCAGCCGAAGCCAAGGAAGCAGTCAAGGGCCGCAAGGGCTGAGAGACTTCCCAAATCTTTCAACACCGAACGGCTGCCCAAGGGCAGCCGTTGGTGTTTGCGACCGCCTTTTCCACGACACACTCGCGGCGTACTCCCGGATGGAGAAGGGTGGGTCTGCGCGGCCTGAAAGGTTGGCCCAGATGGTTGCGGCAAACCCGGAAATGTTCGCTTCAAGGGTTGCGAAACAGGGCCAAATGTTCGCTCAGATGGTTGCACTTCTTTGAGGGGTTAACCTCTCAGGCCACCCAATATTGCGAATTGGCTGCTCACAGGGTTCTGGAAATAAGCAAAGGGTTGTCTGGAACTACCTTGCGAACCATCAAATAGGGGTCAAATGGGGCGGAAAACGCGCATTTTTGAGTCATAAATGCGTTGTTATTCCGGGTTTCGCCGGCTGTGGGCGGGCGTGAGTTGTCAGTGGGCTGGCCGGGCGGTCTCAATCGTCGCCGGGCAGGAGGGGCAGGGTCAGGTTTTCGGCGGCGGCGGGGCGGCTGCGCGGGGCTTTCTTGAAGGTAGCGTCGCGGCGGTGGAGGGGGTACGCCGGCTGCTTGCCGTCCAGAATCTGCTGGATGGTGAGGATTTGGAGTTTGGGGTAGGTGGTGCCGTCGGTCGATTTGTAGAATCCGGCCTCGGCGGCTTCGCGAAGCATGGGTTTGGTGGGCTCCTCGAAGCAGAGAAAGACACCGATCTGGGCTTTTTCGCGGGTGAGGACGCCGATGAGGTCGCGAACCTGGGGAACGGAGACGCCGCCGGCCTTGACGGAAAAAATGATCTGCTTCGATTGGCCGGAGTCGTCGTCGTGGAAGTAGAGCCGTCCATCGATGCCGCGATCCGCGCCTTTTTTCTGCTCGGCGGGACGCGCGCCCACCTGGCCCAGCGCCCACCACTGGAACTGGTACTTGTCCTGTTCGGCTAACTCCGCGGCTCCGGCGTAGTCCGTGGGTTCGCCAATTACGTCGTAGGTTGATTTGATATCCGGGCCAAAGGCGTCGGAGAGGCGTTTTTTGATGAGGCCGATGGCGAGGTGGGTAATGTCGATGCCGATCCAGCGGCGGTTGAGGCGCTGGGCGACTTGCACGGTGGTGCCGCAGCCGCAGAATGGGTCGAGGACGATGTCGCCTTCGTTGGAACTGGCTTTTAGGATGCGTTCGAGGAGGGCTTCGGGCTTTTGGGTGGGGTAGCCGAGACGCTCCTGGGCTTGAGAGTTGATGTTGAAGATGTCGGACCAAATATCTGTGACGGCTATCCCTTTCATCTCATCCAGGAATCGCTTATACCTTGGGACGGCCCCCTGTCTGGGCTGAATTATTCGGCCCTCTGCGGCAAGGCCTTCCATCTTTTCTTTGTTATAGCGCCAGAATCTTGTGACGCCCATAAACTCGTATGTTGGGTGTCCCCTCATCCCCGCACCGGGCGCAGTGAGGTTATCCAACTGGTAGTGCCTACCATTCTCGTCAATGAGGCCGTAGTGGGATTTGATGTACTCGCCGCTGAGGGGCGCGAATGGCTGGCTATAATTTGCGTGATTTGCATTCTTGGCAAAATAAAGAATCACATCATGCACGCGTGGCCAGTTGGTCGCGCCTTGCGAGTAATCATTCTTCGTCGTTGTGCGCTTCCAGATGATTTCATTCTTGAAATTCTGCGGCCCAAACACCGCGTCCATCAGAATCTTCAAGTAGTGGCTGGCGGTGGGGTCGCAGTGGAGATAGATGGAGCCTGTTTCTTTCAACACGCGGCGGAGTTCGACGAGGCGCGGGGCCATCATGGCGAGATAGGCCATCATGTCGGAGTTGAAGAGGAAGGTCTTGAAGGCGCGGAGGGCGTCGGCGACACGGCCGCCCTGCTCGACGATGGACTCGTAGGCGCGCTGGGCGTCGATGTTCCACTCCCATGTGTCCTCGAAGGCGTGAATCTGGGAGCTGGACTGGGAGCCGTCTTTCTCAGCGAAGAGGACGTTGTAATCCTGGCGGGAGTTGAAGGGCGGATCGAGATAGACGAGATCGACCGACTCGTCCTTGACGTACATTTTGAGGACTTCGAGGTTGTCGCCGTAATAGAGCTGGTTCTTTTGAGTGGCCACGGGATTGGGTTGAGGGTAACACAGAGGGATGGGATCGATCCCAGGTCGCAGAGGCGAGACCTGAGGCGCCCTGCAGTGTTAAATCTAAGTACATCAACCCTGAACGGAGGAAGATCCGGATGGCGAATGAGGCGATACGTAAGCTCCAAGAGTTTTTGTTGACCCATCCTACGGAGCGTGATCTCAAGAGCTGGATGGCTAAGCTGAGCCCCGCACAGTATGTAGAGTGTGCACTTTATCTGGTTCGCCAGGGTCCGACCTCGTTCATTCAAGTCCTCAGCATGGAACATGCCTTCAAGAATCCGGACCAACTGAGCGATGAAGATCTGTTCGCACAGCTCGGCCACGCATTGGATGATTCAACAATGATTGTCGATGGGAAGATCTGTCCGGTGAATCCAAGGGAAAATCCAGAACCTTCGAGCCGATTTGCGTCCCTGTATAACGAAGCCGTCCGAAGGGGCTTCCAAAAAGATGACATTGGGTTCAGCATGCAACCGTACCTTCGGGAGGCGGCAAAACTCGACCAATTTGATGATCCCGATTGGAAGCGCTTCGAGAAACTGGTCGCCAGAATCCACCTAGCACTCTGCCGGGATGCAGAGGTGAAATGGTCCGAAAAGCTGGTCGATGCATCTGGCGCCGAACGCCAGATCGATGTGACGATTCGCACACGCACTGGCCCGCACGAAGTACTTGGGGTGGTTCAATGCAAGTTCGAGAAGAGACCCGTCAGCATTTCCGAGGTCGAGGCGTTCGTTAGCGCGAAGAGGGATCTAAATGCGGGCCTTGCCATCATGGTTTCGCGAAGCGGTTACCAGTCGGGGGCTGAAGCCAAAGGAAAGCTGCATGACATCCGGTTGTGGACGTTGCAAGAAGCTGAGCATGTAGCGTGGCGAGATGAGATGCGAGTCTTTCGTCTTCGATATCCGATGTTCAACGAAATCACATTTTCTCCGAACATTCCGGCCGACGCGTTCCCTCACAGTGGATCTGAAATAGATTTTAGATTCGTCATCATTGCGCAAGGAGAACAGCGCACCACTCTCTTGGATGTTCTAAGCCAGATGATTCATAACGTGGCCGAAAGGTGTTTGCCGCTACCGTGCTGGTTTGATGTGAATTTCCCCGGGGGGACGCTTTCGCTTCTCGGGAAAGATTTTCCGCTGGAAAAGGTCGAGATTCACTTCACTCGCTTTATCGAGATCGAGCAACGAAAGCAGATGAGAATACCGATTGGAAGCTCCTACTCATTCAAGCCAAACACGGGAGAAGGACTCTCAATTGCAGAACGCGATCTGCCTCCTTTGAATCCCAAATGACAAGAGACCGTCTGCGAAAACTGCCGGCTGCACCATCCTTCGCCGGGTGCCCCACATCTCGATCAGAAGCGAGACGCAGGCAATCGCATGAACACGGATGAGTTCCGATGAAAGGTTTCGACGCGGCCCTCCGGGGCGCTACAGCTTGATGGATTGCTTTCCCAGGATTGCGTCCGCCGCAGCGGACCCCATCCTGGGCTATTTTCGGGCCTCCCTACGGGAGGCAGTGCAGCGACTCCGCCGTGCGCATCGGGCAGGGCCGCGAAGTGTATACTGGGCGGTCTTCGGAATCCATCTGTTCGTTGCGATTCAAACCACAAATTGTGATTGAAACCACGCGGCCGGGCACGGATGCTGCCGGCCGTCAGAACCAAGTGAGGAAGCCATGAAAACCTTTTCGCGCCGCGCGATGTTAAAGACCACCCTGCTGGCCCCGGCCGTGGCCGCTGCCAGCGGCATGATGCCCATCGAGGCCGCAATCCAGGCTGCCGGTGAAAGCTCCGGACCGCTCTCCACGGCGCAAGGCGCACATGCAGCCGCTGCACCCAAAACGGAACAACCGGGCGCCGGGCGCGAGCGGCTGCTGCTGGATTTTGGATGGCGCTTCCACATGGGAAACGCCAACGACGCAGCCAAGGACTTTGGGTTCGGGAGCGGCAGAACGGGCAGCTTCCAGAAGACGGGAAATTTTCTTCCCGCCGGGACCACGGCATTCGACGACAGCGACTGGCAGCCCGTGGACCTGCCCCACGACTGGGCCATCGAGTTGCCATTTGAGAACGATCCGGCGCTTGCCAACAAGGGATTCTATCCGCTGGGCAGGAACTACCCGGAGACCAGCGTGGGCTGGTACCGGCGGGTTTTCGAGCTGGACTCCGCGGACGCGGGCAAGCGGATTTCGCTGGAGTTTGACGGCTCCTACCGGGAGACGATGGTCGTGTTCAACGGCTTTTACATCGGGCGCCATAGCGGCGGATACGATCCGTTCCGCTTCGACGTAACGGACTTTGCCAATCCGGACGGCAGAAATGTGCTGCTGGTGCGCGTGGACGCCACGTCGAGCGATGGATGGTTTTACGAAGGAGCGGGAATCTACCGCCATGTGTGGCTGGTGAAGAACAACCCGGTGCATGTGAAGCAGTGGGGGACTTTTGTCGAAGCCAAGATACGGCCCGGCGCCGCGGCTCTGACCATCCGCACGGAATTGAACAACGACAGCCTGGCTGCGCAGAATGCCCGCGTGGTGTCCACGGTGCTGGACCCAGCCGGCAAAGAGGTGGGCAAGGCGGTCACGGCCACGGTGTTTATTCCCGCCGCCGGAGGGGAGCAGACCTGCACGCAGGAGATGGCTCTGAACCAGCCGCTGCTGTGGTCACTGGAGCAGAGGAACCTGTACACGCTGCTGACCGAGGTGCGGGTGGGCGGCGAGGCAGTGGACCGCTACCGGACGCCGTTCGGGATTCGCACAGTGAAGTTTGACGCGGAGAAGGGATTCCTGCTGAACGGAAGCCCGGTGAAAGTGAAAGGAACCTGCAACCACCAGGACCACGCCGGCGTGGGCGCAGCGCTGCCCGACGCGGTGCAGTACTACCGCGTCCGCAAGCTGCAGGAGATGGGCTGCAACGCGCTGCGGACTTCGCACAATCCTCCAACCGCGGAGCTGCTGAACGCCTGCGACGAACTGGGCATGCTGGTCTTCGACGAGACGCGCATGATGTCATCGAACCCAGAGGGCCTGGGCCAGTTTGAAAACCTGGTGCGCCGCGACCGCAATCATCCCAGCGTCTTCATGTGGTCCATGGGGAACGAAGAGGGCACGGCGAACATCGACAAGGGAGAGCACATCCTGACCGCGATGAAGGCCCTGGCCACGCGCAACGATGGTTCGCGGCCGGTATCGATTGCGCCCACCGGGGCTATAGGAACCGGCGGCCTGGCGGTGTGCGATGTTGCCGGCTACAACTACATGGACCCAGGCGCGGAAGCCTATCACAAAGAGCATCCTGAAAAGCCGGTCATCGGCACGGAGACGGTGAGCGCCGTTTGCACGCGCGGCATTTACGTTACCGATGCCGACAAGGGCTTTGTGAGTTCCTACGATCCCTACACCACCACGGGCAGGGCATCGGCCGAAGGATGGTGGAGATTCTGCGACGCGCGGCCTTGGCTGGCGGGAGGCTTTGTGTGGACGGGCTTCGACTATCGCGGCGAACCTTCGCCCTATGCGTGGCCCAACATCAGTTCGCAATACGGAATCATCGATACCTGCGGTTTCCCGAAGGACACGTTCTACTACTACCAGTCCTGGTGGACCGCGCAACCGGTGCTGCACCTGTTTCCGCACTGGAACTGGCCGGGGATGGAAGGCAAGGAGATTGCCGTCTGGGTCCACTCGAACCTGGACAAGGTGGAGCTGCTTCTCAACGGCCAGAGCCTGGGCGTGAAACAGATGCAGAAGGACCAGCACCTGGCCTGGAACGTGAAATACGCAGCAGGCACGATTGAGGCGCGGGGCTACAAGGGCGACAAGCTGGCGCTGACGGCCAAACGAGAGACCACGGGCGCGGCTGCCGCACTGGCGATGGCCGCGGATCGCACGGAGATCAGCGCCGACGGCGAAGACGTGGCCATGTTTGCCGTGGAAGTGCGCGATGCGCAAGGACGCCTGGTTCCGGTTACGGACAACACGGTCAACTTCCGCGTGATTGGCGAGGGAAGGCTGATCGGCGTCGGCAACGGCGATCCCACCGACCACGCATCCGACAAAGGCTCGTCGCGCAAGGCCTTCAGCGGATTGTGCATGGCGCTGGTTCAATCCACCAAGGCGGGCGGAAAGATCACGGTGGAAGCGAGTTCTCCCGGGCTTGCGACCGCCCGCGTGACGATTGCGGCAAAGGCTGTGACGCTTCGCCCGCAGGTGGCGGTATGGGAGCGCAAGGCGCCCGCGGGTGCGGGCATTACCGGATTGTGGAGGCCCGAGCCGGACTCCGCAACACAGATATTTGTATTGCGGCAGGACGGAAACAAGCTGACGGGAACCGCGGAAGGCGTTGCCGCGGGCTGGGCCGGCGGAAGCGACCCGGCCATCCCCATTTTGGAAGGCAAAGTGGACGGGGACGCGGTGAGCTTCAAAGCCGGCAACGCGGCGTTCTCCGGCAAGCTGAACGGGGACAGAATCGAACTGGTTCGAGCGCCCAATCCAGGCCGCCCGCGGGCTGTGCCCGCGGAGCAGACAGCCGAGCCGCGGCCTGCCATCGGGCCTGCCCCGGATGGTTCCGATCCCTCGCGAAGCCCGTTCTGGCATCCGCCGGGAAATGTCACGGTGGTGCTGCGCAGGGTGCAACGATAAGGGGTGACGCGCGCATCAGTCCGGCGACCGGTTCCGCGGAGCCGATCGCCGGAAGGGCCGGGTCATACCGCTTTGCGACCCAGCCTGCGTGCCCTCGCTGCTAGAATCCGAGCAGGGAGAGACCTCTCCATGACCGTTAAAGCCCTCTATCCCGGAACCTTTGACCCGCCGACCAACGGGCATGTGGACCTGATTCAGCGCGGGTCCAAGCTGTTTGGGCACCTGACGGTGGCGGTACTCAACAATCCGGGCAAAAATCCGATGTTTACCGTGGCGGAGCGCGTGGAAATGCTGGAGGAGATCACCCACCACTTTCACAACGTCTCGGTGGCCACATTCGACGGGCTGATGGTGGAGTTTGCGCGGCAGCAGGGCGCCTCGGCGGTGCTGCGCGGCATCCGCGCCATCTCTGACTACGAGTACGAGTTCCAGATGGCGCTGATGAACCGGCGGCTGGCCCCGGAGATCGAGACCGTGTTTTTGCAGCCTGCCGGGCGCTACTCGTTTATCAGCTCGCGGATGCTGAAAGAAGTGTTCAGCTTTGGCGGCGACGTGACCGGGCTGCTTCCGCCCAACGTGTTCAAGCGGCTGCGCGGGCGGATCAACAAAAGCTAGGGCAAATTGAATCCCGGATTTCAAAAGCGACTGTTCTGAAACTTGGGAGCCTCATGCCGCCTGGGGAAACTTTTCCACCTTGGGCCGCTTGCGCCTGGCGGCGTGCCACAGATCGTACTGCTGCTGCAGGTCAAGCCACATCCCCGGCTCGGTTCCAAAGGCATCGGCCAGCCTGAGCGCCATCGACGCCGTAAACGACGCCCGTCCATTCAGCAGGCGCGAAAGCGTCGACCGCGCCACGCGCAGCTTTTTTGCCGCCACGCCCACCGGCACAGTGCCCAGGTACTCGCGGAGGATTTCACCCGGATGGGCGGGGTTGTGCATTGTCATCGCCATCGTGTTTCTCCTTAACCCTCAGTGGTAATCCCGATAATCCACAAGGATTGCGCTCTCATCCTCGAATTTGAACGTCATGCGCCAGTTTCCATTGACCTTGATCGACCAATGATCGGCAAGCATCCCCTTGAGCGGATGTAGATCCCAACCGGGAACATTCATGCGATTCGCATTCCTGGCCGTATTCAGCAGCGTAAGCTGCCTGCGCAGCCTGGTGGCATGTGCCGGTTGGATGGCCGCCTTGCTTCCAGTCAGGTAAAACTTCTCCAAACCAGCGTGCCGAAACGACCGAATCATGCTCACACTGTAGCGCGTAGCGCCTCGCGCGTCAAGACTTCGATTTCCGGCGGCGGGACAAAAGCCTCTAATCCGTGGATTTTCTGGGTAGTGGTCAAGTTTAGAACGGCCAGCCCTTGCTATCCTCTTGCGGACAGCTGATGATGTGTGCATGAACGCACATGCTCGGTGGATAGTGTTTGCTCTTGCCGTTCCGATTAGTCTCTATGTTTCCTTTTACGGTACGGTCTTTATGGGGTTTTGTCCCGGAATCCAGTGTTGGCCGCACACCTTCGCATGGACGCTTCTAGCCCCGTGTCTGCTCCTGGCAATTTGGTCACTGCGTGCCACTGCAATCGCGTCCGTACTACTTCTTGTCGCGCACGTTTACACCGAGGTTTATATCTATCAGGGCGGACTAAGTGCAGATACACTTTGGGGAACAGATAGGGCATTGGATAAATGCTTCTGGATTGTAGTTTTACTTTTTACTATTTCAGCGTTCTTTCCTAAGAACAATGCAACTCAAGACTGAGATTTCAAACCTGACCACTACCATTTTCTGCCGCCGGTTTTGCCTTTGCCCCAAAATCTGTAAAGATAGAAGAGCTATGACAGTCACAACTCCTACCAAAGTCTTTGCCGACCGGATTGGCCGGATCGAAGTTTCCGCAACCATGGCCGTGGCAGCCGAAGCCGCAAAACTGCGCGCCCAGGGCGTGAACCTGGTGGATTTCGGGGCCGGAGAGCCTCACTTCCCTACCCCACGGCACATCAAGGACGCGGCCATTGCCGCCATTGACGCCAACTTCACCCGCTACACCGTGGTGCCGGGCATTCCCGACGTGCGCAAGGCCATTGTGGATCGCCACGCGACCGACTTCGGCTCGGACTACGGGCTGGACGAGGCCATCTTCACCACCGGCGGCAAGCTGGCGCTGTTCAACACCATCCAGGTGCTGGTGGACCACGGCGACGAAGTCATTTTGCCGGTTCCCTACTGGGTCAGCTTCAAGGACATCATTCAGTACGCCGGCGGCAAGGTGGTGTACCTGGAAACCAGCGAAGCGGAGAGCTTCCGCATCACGGCCGACGCAATTGAGAAGGCGATTACGCCCCGGACCAAGGCCATCATCCTGAATTCGCCGTCCAACCCGGCCGGCTCGGTGGTTTCAGCGGAGGATTTGGAGCGAATTGTCCAGCTGGCTCACGAGCGCGGGATTTACCTGCTGCTGGACGAGTGCTACGTGTACCTGAACTATGCGGGCAAGCCGGTCTCTGGCGGCTCGTTTACCTGGGCCAAGGAGCACATTGTGGTACTCGGCTCGCTGTCGAAGACGTACGCCATGACGGGCTGGCGCGCCGGCTTTGCGCTGGCATCGAAGTCCGTGGTGGCCAACCTGAGCAAGCTGCAGTCGCAGTCCACATCCAACGCCACCAGCTTTGTGCAGAAGGCCGCCATCGCCGCCCTGACCTCCTCGCAGGAGTGCGTGAGCGAGTTCAGAGCCGAGTTCATCGATCTGCGGGACTATATGCTGGCCCGGCTGGCGGAGATTCCCAACATCACCTGCACCAAGCCCGAGGGCGCGTTCTACGTTTACCCCAACATCTCCGCCTACCTGGGCAAGGGCGGCATCAAGACGGCGACGGAGCTGGCCACGCGGCTGCTGCACGAGGCGCATGTGGTTGCGGTGCCTGGCGAGGCTTTCGGCACCGCGGAACACATCCGCATCTCCTACCCGGTAACCAAGCAGAACATCGATGAGGGAACCCGGCGGATGAAGGATTTCCTGACCAAACTGGTTTAGAACGGCTTTCCTGTTTACGTGTCTTTGCCACCCCCCGCAAGTTGCTTTTTTCTCAAGAAGAAGCAACTTGCGGGGGTGGTTTCGTCTACGGCAATTGAAAACCGTTGCAGCGGCCGGACAGTCGGGACCACATGCTGGTAAAAATGTATCCTTGGTCACTGTGCAAACATGGTGTTCGTCGCGTAGGATGTGTCTTCAATGTCGAACCCTATCGATTTTCGCCCTGTGATTCTTGCCGGCGGCAGCGGCACGCGCTTCTGGCCCCGTTCTCGCCGCGCCCGCGCCAAGCAGCTACTTGCCCTTGACGGCGAACGCTCCATGATTCAGCAGACGGTGGAGCGACTGAAGCCGCTGGCCACGCTGGAGAACACCTGGGTCATCACCAACGAGTACCTGGCCCACGAGATCGCCGACCAGTTGCCGGGCTTGCCCGCCGGGCAGATTGTGCAGGAACCCGTGGCGCGGAACACGGCCCCGGCCTGCGGGCTGGCGGCTTTCCTGATCGAGCGGCAAAATCCCGAGGCGGTGCTGGGAATTTTTCCCTCCGACCACGTCATCTCCGACGAGCCGCGCTTTCTGAAGGCGCTGCAGAAGGGCATCGCCCTGGCCGCCGTCGAAGACAACATTGTGGTGCTGGGCATTGAGCCCTCCCGCCCCGAGACCGGCTACGGTTACATTGAGACCGGCGACTTTACCAAGGACGATTCCGCGCTGCACGTGCGCCGCTTTACCGAGAAGCCCAACCTGCACCGGGCCGAGGAGTTTGTGGCCGCGGGCAACTACTACTGGAACTCGGGCATGTTTTTGTGGTCGGCGCGCACCCTGGCCAATGCCGTGCGCGAGCACCTGCCGGAGACGGCTCCGCTGCTGGAAAGCATTGCCGCCGCGTACGGCACGCCGCAATTTGAAGAGGTCTTTCACGCCCTCTATCCCAAGTGCGAAAACATCTCAGTGGACTACGCGGTGCTGGAACCGCGCTCGGCCAAGGGCGAGCATCTCTCCCACCTCTATTGCCTGCCCGCCGAGTTCAGTTGGAACGACCTGGGTTCGTGGGCGTCTCTCTACGAGTACCAGATAGAGACCAGGCTGCGCGGCGACGGCGAGGGCAATGTCTCTGACACCGAGGGACACCTGGCTATCGACGCGGCCAACAACTACATCTTCAGTCCGAAGAAGTTTGTAGCCCTGGTGGGCGTGGAGAACCTGGTGATTGTGGAAACCGAGGATGCGCTGCTGATTGCGCACCGCGACCGCTCGCAGGACGTGGGCAAGATCGTGAAGGAACTGGGCATCTCCGGCCGCGACGATCTGATCTGAACGTTTCACTGCCCGATCCCTTCACGGCTGGCCTGCGGGTTGGCGCGCCTTGCTTCGGCGCTGCTTCTTTTTTCAAGGAGGCTGCGCGATGAAAGCCGCTGCCCGCTGCAAAAACGACTCAAGAAGACTAGAGTGAATGGGGCGAGTCTTCTCTCGCCCGGGGCCCCAGGAACCGCAAGGGGCCGGGTTTTTCCCAGCGCGGTCAAATACCTGGATCACTCAGCAGGATGCAACCAGTAATTCAAGTGGGGTGGAGAATTGCCCGAGTCCATTGATTGGCCTCTCAAGTCACAGCCGTCACCGCCGCAACCAAGCCGCCGCGGATTTCTTATTCTCATCGCGATCGTTGCCGCCATCCTGTTTGGCAGCCGTACCGCGCTCACTTACTGGGTTGACCTGCTGTGGTTCCGGTCGCTCGGCTACGGCGAGGTGTTCTGGAAGACCTGGGGCCTGGAGTGGGGGGTCTTTGCGGCTTTTGCCGTAGCCACATTTCTGGTGCTCTATGGAGCATTTTCCGCACTCAAGCGGGCCCATGCGGCTGACCTGCCCAACGACCACACCATCTTCATCGCGGGCAACCCGGTGCGGCTGCCGATTGCGCCTGTGCTGAATATCGCCGCCATCGGCATTTCGCTGGTGATTGCCATCGCCACCGGCGCCGCCATGGAGGCGCAGTGGCCCACGCTGGCGCTCTACTGGTACGCGCCGCGCGCTACGGGTTCCGTTGCGGACCCAATCTTCGGCATGCCGCTGAATTTCTATCTCTTCACGCTTCCGGCGTGGCAGCTTTTTGTCGGCTGGCTGCTGACAATGGCCGTGATGGCGTGCGTGCTGGCCGTGCTGTTCATCCTGGTCACGGGTGGCTCGCGCGCGCTTGGCGGACGGCTGGACAGCCAGATTCCTCTGCCCTGGCGCGGCCTCTCCATCACCGTTGGATTTCTGCTGTTCGTCCTGGCGATGCGCGTATATATAAGCCGGTTTGAAGAGCTGTTTGAGCACCACACCATTTTTGATGGGGTTACCTATACCGATGCGCACGTAACGCTCACCGGCCTGCTGTTCGTCTCCGCGGCGCTGCTGCTGGGAGCGGTCATCGCCTTTGCCGGCGGCGCGATCATGCCGCGCGGGCGCTGGCTTGCCGCCCCCGTTGTACCGGCAGTGGCTTGTTATGCCGTGGTCGTCCTGGTTGGCTGGTACGTCAGCACCTTTCAAGTGAAGCCGAACGAACTGGTCCGCGAAGAGCCTTATATTGCCGACAACATCCAGATGACCCGGCAGGCATACGGCCTGGACCGCTTTGCGCAGCATGAGTTTCCCGCGGAAACAACCGTTGGAGCCGCCGACCCCGCCAACAACCAGCCCACGCTGCAGAACATCCGGCTGTGGGACGTGCAGGCGCTCAAGGATACGCTGCGCCAGATTCAGGAGATCCGCACCTACTACGACTTTCCCGACATCGATATCGATCGCTACGAGATAGACGGCACGCTTCGCGAGGTGATGCTGTCCGTGCGCGAACTGAACGTGGAAAAACTGCCGGAGAGCAGCCGCAACTGGATCAACGACAAGCTCATCTACACGCATGGCTACGGCATCACCATGAACCCGGTGAACGGCTTCACGGCGGAAGGATTGCCGACGCTGATGCTGAGCAATATGCCGGTGCAGAGCACCGTGCACGGCCTCAACGTGACGCGGCCGGAGATTTACTTCGGCGAGATGACCGACACCGATGTGTATGTGAAGACGCGTCAGCAGGAGTTCAATTACCCCGAGGGCCAAAGCAACAATCTCACCTCGTACCAAGGCGACGGCGGCATTGTTGTGGGCGGCTTCCTGCGCCGCATCCTGCTGGCGTTCGACCGCGGCGACCTTACCAAGCTGCCGTTCAGCGACGATGTGAACGCGCAGAGCCGCCTGCTGATGCGGCGCAACGTGCGCGATCGAGTTGCCGCGCTGGCGCCGTTCCTCACGTACGATCAGGACCCTTACATCGTAGTGGGTGACGATGGCCGGCTCTCCTGGGTCATGGATGCGTTCACCACATCGGACAGCTATCCCTACTCGACGCATCACGAGCTTGGCAACCTGCCGCTCAACTACATGCGCAACAGCGTCAAGGTGGTTATCGACGCTTACGACGGGACCACGACGTTTTATGTATTCGACAACCAGGACCCGATCCTGGCGGCTTATCGCGGTATCTTTCCCAGCCTGTTCAAGGATGCATCCGCGATGCCCTCCTGGCTGCGCAAGCACGTACGCTATCCGGAGTTGCTGCTCAGCCTGCAGGCGGAAGTGTACGGCCTGTATCACATGACAAATCCCGAGGTCTTTTACAACCGCGAAGATTTGTGGACCGTGGCCACGGAGACCGGCACAGGCGGCGGCGGAGAGCAGACGACACAGGCCATGCAGCCCAATTTTGTGCTGATGAATCTGCCCGGAGAGACCGGTCTGGAGTTCGTTGAGATTCTGCCCTTCACGCCAGCCAACCGCAACAACCTCATCGGCTGGATTGCCGGCCGCAGCGACGGCGATCACTACGGGACATCGGTGGTCTACGATTTTCCCAAGACAAAGCTGGTGGACGGACCGCAGCAGATCGAGGCGCGCATCGATCAGAACGCGCAGCTCTCAGGACAACTGACGCTGTGGAATCAGCAGGGCTCGCACGTGCACCGTGGCAGCCTGCTGGTGATTCCGTGCGGGAAGGCGCTGCTGTACGCAGAGCCAATTTACCTGCAAGCCAATAACAGCCCCATGCCGGAGCTGCGCCTGGTTGTGCTCGCGCTGCAGGACCGGCTGGCCTACGCGCCCACATTCGAGGCCGCGCTGGCTTCGCTGTTTGGCTCAGAGAGCTCAACACTGACTGCGACAGAAGCGCCGCTGGCAACGCCGCAAGCTGCCGGTGCGGTCAAGCCTGCTGTCGGCCTGGACACGCTGATTGCGCAGGCGGGCAAGGACTTTTCCGACTATCAGCGGCTTACTTCGGAAGGCAAGCTGGCCGAAGCCGGGCAGAAGCTGGACGATTTGAAGCACGTCCTCGACCAGTTGAACGCGCATCCAAAATAACCCGGCAGCTTCAAGCTGGAATGGTACTTTCAATGTTCCTCTTTCTGGATGAAAAGGCGGTCTGAACCTATGCGGGAGATCAACCGGCGCCAGCTTGGCAAAGGATTTGCGGCAGCGGCATTGATGGCGGCGCTACCGGCACAGGGCCGGGCCGGCGACGCCGGGAGCGAAGAACAGGCGCCCTCAAGCGCATGGACGTTGATCCATCCGGGCATTTGGCGCGCCACCATCGGCACGCCGGAAAAGTTCACGCCGGTCAGCTCGCGGCTGGTGGCTGCAAAGCCCGGGCCGCTTGCAGATTTTCCCACTGTTTCCGCCTGCCCGCTGGAGCCGGTGCGTGGCGGAATCAGCGTGCGCGGCGCCCAGTTGCGCCTGAGGCTGGAACCACACGAAGGCATCTATGGTTTCGGCCTGCAATTTTTTTCGATGGCGCATCGCGGCAAGAAGCGTGTAATCCGCGTCAACGCCGACCCCAAGGCCGACACCGGAGACAGTCACGCGCCGGTTCCCTTCTACGTGAGCACGAAGGGCTACGGAGTGCTGGTGGATACGGCGCGCTTTGCGGAGTTCAACTGCGGCAACGCAAGGCCGCGGCCTTTGAAAGCCAACAACGGCACACCGGCCAGCGTCGATCCCAACTACACGGAACACCTGCTGGCGGGCGACACTTCCGAAGTCGTGATTGAAGTTCCCGAGGCGCGCGGCGTGGATGTGTATCTGTTCGCCGGCCCGTCCATGCTGGATGCCGTGCGCCGCTACAACCTGTTCTCCGGCGGCGGCGTGGTTCCTCCGGAGTGGGGACTGGGCTTCTGGTACCGCGCTGACAGCCACTCCGTGCAGCAGAGTGTGGAATCCCTGGCACAGGAATTCCGCACGCACAAGATGCCCTGCGACGTGATCGGCCTGGAACCGGGATGGCAGTCGCACGCCTACTCCTGCACCTTTGTGTGGAACAAGGAGCGGTTTCCCGATCCTGCCGCTTTTGTGAAAAAGCTCGGGGCGATGGATCTGAAGGTGAACCTGTGGGAACATGCGTTCACGCATCCCGACTCTCCGCTGTTTGAGCCGCTGCAGCCGCACTCGGGCGACATGGGCGTGTGGAGCGGTTTGGTGCCCGATTTCGCGGGACCGGAAGCGCGCAAAATTTTTGGCGAGTATCACGCCAAAACATTTCTCGACATCGGCATCGCGGGCTTCAAGATCGACGAATGCGACAACTCCGACTACACCGGCGGTTGGTCGTTTCCGTCGCTCACGCGCTTCCCTTCCGGCGTGGATGGAGAGCAGATGCACTCGGTCTTCGGGCTTCGCTATCAGCGCGCGATCTGGGAGCAGTATCTCGAGCGCAACCAGGAGACCTACGGCCTGGTGCGGTCCAGCGGCGCACTGGCCGCGCCTTATCCGTTTGTGCTGTACAGCGACCTCTACGATCACCGGCAGTTCATTCGCGCGCTGGTCAACTCCGGCTTCTCCGGGCTGCTGTGGTGTCCCGAGGTGCGCGACGCCAAGAGCGAAGAAGATCTGATTCGCAGATTGCAGAGCGTGGTGTTCTCGCCGCTGGCCATGGTGAACGGATGGTACATCGCCAATCCGCCGTGGAAGCAACTCAACCGCGAACGGAACAACGCCAATGAACTGATGGAGAACTGGCAGCAACTGGAGGCCAGGTGTCGCGAGATTCTGGGCTGGCGCATGCAGATGATTCCCTACCTGCGCGCGGCTTTTGCCCGTTATGCCGCAGACGGCACGCCGCCCTTCCGGGCGCTGGTTCTGGACGACCCGGAAGACGCGACGCTGTTGCAGGTCGATGACCAATATATGATCGGCGACCGCATGATGGTGGCGCCGCTGTTTGCCGGCGAGGCTTCGCGCAAAGTGGTGATTCCCAGCGGCGGCTGGCACGATTTCTGGACGGGCGAAGCGATTGCCGGCCCGGCAGTCGTGGATGTGCCGGCAAGCTACGAGCGGATTCCGGTGTACGTGAAGGCGGGTTCGGTGCTGCCCATGGGCGGCGTTGCCAACTCCACCGCCGACCCGGCTACGCGCGCCCTGACGGTGCGCATCTTCGGCGATGGCACGCTGCCTTTTTCCATTGCGACGGGGAAACATGCAGAACTTCTGGTTGCCTGGAAAGACGGCAAGGGAAGCATCGAGCAACACGGCGCGGCGCGGCCTTACTCGGTCTCGGCATGGATTCCGGCAACGGCGAAATTCTAAGGGCTTTGCCGAGAAGGGTCCGCTGGAAATCTGCGTAGTGCATCGTCTGGGAGAGACGATGCACTACGCGTTTCCACCAGAATCCACATTCACCCGAGCTTTCACCACCGGCGTTTACCATGGATTCAACGCGCACGGCCCCTGCAGTCAAAGCGGCCGTGACGAAAAAAATTGTTTGTCATTCTTTCGACAGGAGACATGATGATTTTCCCGGTTCTACTGCTTTCATTGGCAAGCCTTGGTGCGACCACTCATGTTACGAATCCTCCTGCCGGCGAGCGCAATCCTGCCGCTGTGCAGGAGGTGATGGAAGGCAAGCGGGCTGAGGCCAGCGCGGCATGGTGGGGCTTTCATGCGGAGGACTCCACTGCGGCCTTGCAGGCGGCCTTCGATTCCAAGGCCAAACAAATTCTGATTCCCTACACGGGAAAACCCTGGATCGTCAGGCCTCTGATGTTGCGCAGCAATCAGGAGATCGAGATCGCGCCCGGCGTGGTGATTCTGGCCAAGCGCGGCGAGTTCCAGGGTGTGAACGACAGCGTGCTGACGGCGCGGGACGTTGAGAACGTGACGATTCGCGGATACGGCGCAACGGTGCGCATGTGGAAGCAAGATTACCAGAATCCGCCTTACAAAAAGGGCGAATGGCGCATGGGCGTGGAGATTCAGGGATCGAAGAATGTGCTGATCGAAGGCCTGCGCGTTGAGAACAGCGGCGGCGACGGATTCTATGTGGATGGCGGCAAGAGCCGCTTATGGAGCGAGGACGTCACCCTCCGCAACTGCTCGGCGGACGGCAATCACCGTCAGGGCATCAGCGTGATCAGCGCGGTGAACCTGCTTGTGGAGAACTGCACGTTTTCAAACACGGAAGGCACCGCGCCGCAGGCGGGAATCGACCTGGAGCCGGACGCGGCCAACCAGCGGCTCCAGAACATTGTCATCCGCAACTCCATTTTTGAAAACAATCAAGGGAGCGGGATGGACGTGTACCTGAAGCAATTGAACGGGACCTCGGCGCCGGTTTCGATCCTGTTCGACCGCTGCCTCTCGCGCGTGACCGAGGGAACCGTCACCTCAAGCGGCATATCGATCGGGGCCGTGCGCGACGCGGGTCCAAAGGGGCTCGTTGAGTTCCGGGACACCACGGTGGAGAGCGCGGGGATGTCGGACGTTGTGGTCGCCGCCAAATCCGCCGATGGCGCGCTGGTGCGCTTTGTGCGCTGCCACTGGAGCCACGCGTGGAGTGCTCCGCGCCCGGAATACAGCGGCCCGCGCGTTCCGGTGCTGATCCTGCTGCGCCAGCCCAAGTTGACACACCGGCTGGGCGGAGTCGAGTTTGTGGATTGCTCTATCTACGATACGGAGAGCCGGCCGGCAGTTCAGGTGTTTGAAGGGTGCGTGAAGTACACCGCCAAAGGCTGGTGGTGCGACGAGGACCAGACCAACTACGGCGTGTACGGCCTTCACGGGCGCATTTTCGTTGAGAATCCCACCGGCATCCACGCAGATTTGGGCCCCAAGCCGGCCGATACCGATCTGGTGCTGACCGCGGCCGAGCCATAACTCGCTGCTAACTGGACGCCTACTTGATGGGAGTCCAACTGGCCTCTTCCTGCGGAGACAATTCAATCGTCGATCCCGCGGCTACAATTGCCGTCTTTGACTTATCCACGAGTTTATAGTGGGTTTTGCCGGCGTAAAGAGCCGATAGATCCACCTTGAAGCTCCGCTTCTTCCCGGATAGGTTCTTCAGCGTAAAACCCTTTGCGTCATAGGTATATTTCACATCGTACCGGGGAATCCTGAACTCCACGCTGCCGTAGCTGTTGAGGTGCGGCTTGACCGACACATCGGCATCGCCGGCAGTTGCAAGACCTAATAAGTCAGTAATCAGCACCGAAGTGTAAACGCATGGATATTCGTAATACATTTCGGCTCCGTGCCAGTTCTTGCCATCGATGTAATAGATATAGTCCATGTCATATCGTTCGCCCATGAAGTAATCGGTTTTTACGCCTTCACTTGCCACTGCCTTGAGCTGCTTGAAGAGCAAATCGTTCTTATTGCTTGATTCCCAGAAAGCCGCATCCCAATACCAGTACCTGCCGGCAGCGCTCAGATCGTACGGGCCGCCGCTGCCGATCTCTGACTTGTCGTAGCCGGCAATGTCAACTGCCAGGAAGCTGGGGAATCGTTCAAAGGAGGCAAGATTGGCGTCGATCAGCCGCCGCACCGCCGCGGCCTGCGCATCGGATGCATACCCGAACAGCACGGGAAGTTCATTGGACAAGAGATGAATATGATCGTGCGCTTTGCCGTTCCGGTCGACCCAATCGATAAATCGATGATTGGTTTCATCCCAGAATCCCATGGGAAGAGGCTTGACCAGCGCGGCACTTATCTTCTTTGAGTAGCCGGAGTAATAGGTGGACTTATCTATCCGGCCTAACCTGGTTTCCATGTTTGCCAGCAAGCCGAAGGTATAAGCAGCGAACGCTCCCGCCTGAGTTACACGCCCGTCTTTGATGACCTGGTCTTCGTAATACACATCGGACCAGACGCGCCCGTAGCGGTCCGTATTGTCAACGGTGACTGAAGCGGCATTTTCCAGGTTGGTGATATTCCTGCGCAGCCAGACTGCATCTTTTGTGGCTTCATAATAGCGCCAGGACTCTTCCAGCACTTCAATATTGCCCGTCAGCAGAAACATCTCGGCGTTTTCGCGCCGGTCCTGACTGTTCCTGCGCACGTGGTATTCGCGAATGCCGGAAGGCTGAACGGCGCAGGGAATGCGGAACAGTTTCTCCGGATCGTCGTTCATCACTTTGAATTGAAGCTCGATCATGCGCCTGACAACATCCAGATCGGGCGCCGATCCCATGGCCAGGCGGCCCTTGATCTGAAATTCATGATCGACATCGGGATAAGTGCCGGCATACGACTTGGGGTTCAAGGTGCTGACCACAAAACCGTCGCTATAGGGATAACTCTTTGCCTTGGTTTTTTCCACGACCGACGGCAGCATGGTTCCCCAGTAAAAGCCGGCCAGGGCATTTTCAATCTGCTCTCCGCCGTCGATATGCAGGGAGTAGCGATTGTTGAAGGTGTCGCTGTGAGGCCGCGCCTCCGACTTATACAGCTCAAACTTGTTGCCACTTACGCGGACCTGCAAAGTGTCATCAAGCCGGGCGACAAGCAAATCGCCGCTTTGCAGCTTGATGTACCAGGAGTGATCGCTTGACTGGGGATTCACCGGCAGAACCCAGAGATTGGTGTTCACTTCAATCTGGCTGCCGGCTGCGCGAAGGGGCAAAACCCACCATTGCTCGCGCTCGCGATGGATGCCAATCCCCAGGCTGGACTTGAAGATCAGTTCCACCGGCAGGCTGCTGTCTTTTCTTGTGACCAGGACATGATCCCCGGAAGATTGCAGGTCAGCATTTTCGACGGACTGAAGAATTCCCTCGGTTTGCGCCTGGGCCGGCACGCCTGTTGAGGCAGCATTGAGCTGCGCATGGGAAGGAGCGGCCATCCATAAGAACATGAGCGATGCAAGCAGCATTTTCATTCAGCACCCTTGAGAGCAGATCCCCGGCAGAGCCAGGGGTTTTGGGATGTGACTCCAGAACGGCACGGCGCATGGCAATGCACCAGAGCAGTTTCAGAAAATCCGCAGAGTCGCCAAAGGTGTTGCAGGGTCGTCGCTCACTGAGGTTCGCGCCTACTGAGCATCCTGGCTTCGCTCAATATCATTTTGAAACTGCACCAGCCTGAAATTGTACAGGGATAGGCGTTGGAGGAGATTTTATATGGCCGTTGTTGAGTCCAAAATCGATCGCGATCTGCCCGATGTAGCGGCGTTGCCCTCTTAGAGCATTTTCGGAATACACGTAGACTTTTGAGAGTCGTAACAGGTGGCTTGTTCTTAAGGAAAAAGCCACTTGAGCGCATGGCTTCGGTCTACACCAATTCCGAAAATGCTATAGCCTATTGCGAATTTTCATAGTTACTGGATTTTCTTGAGTCCGGGGTCTGCGATCCACCCTACCTTGCGCTTTGGCAAGCTCAAGACCTGCCTTCGTTCAATTCACTGATATGTTCGCATCTGGCTCTGATATGCTTCTGTTGAAAATCAATTCAGATATTGAGATCTCTGGCAGTCGGCCTCCGCGCAGGCACCGGTTTTCGCTTGGGTAAAGAAGGCAAATTGAAGATAAGAAAACTGTGTTGCGGAACTCTGTCAGTTTGTCTCTTCGCGACCTGCAGTGCGTTTACGTCTCCCGCCCATGCACAGAGTCCGCAGTCATCCGCGGCTGCACAGAGCGGCCATGCTCCCGAACGATCCATTGAGGATCTGAACCTGAAGGGAGGTTCCGCGGACAATCCGCTCTTCACGGATACTGTTCTGGCCGTCGATTCCCCCATACGCCGCGATCTCTTTCGCCATGGTCTTCTGTTTCGCATGCAGGCCAGCGGAGCCTACATTCAGAACACGCTTCGCGCGCCCGTTGCCGCCGAAGCCCAGACCTATCCCGGTGAACGGCAGTTTGGCGATTATGCATTCAACCCGGTTCTCTCCGCGGATCTTCGGCAATTTGGACTCTGGAAGACGCAGTTGAACATCAATGGCCAGTTGCAAGCGGGCAGCTGGGACCCCGCACAGCCAAAGGGTGCGAGGATCAGCAGTCTGTATGTGTACCACGAGTTTGGTAAAGACCGTGCTGAGATGAAAATCGGCTATCTGACAGTTGATTTTCAGTTCATCGGCCTCACGATTGGCGGACAGGCCGCCTCTGGTGCGCAGGGGGTCTATGCCGTCCTGCCGTATGAGGTGGGACTCTCGCACGGGGTGGTTCAGGCGCCTGCGGTGACACTGAAATACCGGTGGGATTCAGGTATGTATGTCAAAGGCGCCGTGCAGCGCGCGATTGATCCAGGCCCGGAAGAAACGTCGCTCAAGCGCGATGCTGTCGGGCTGCGATTTGCGCCCAGCGGCGACAAATTGCTTCTGGCAGGTGAGGTTGGATACAAGAGCGCGGCCGCAGCAAAGGCATTTGGAGCGTGGTACCGCGCTGGATTCATCACCAATAACACGCCGTACACAAGCCTGCGCACCGGCCAGCAGAAGAGCGGGAACTACTGCGGCTATTTTTTGGCAGATCACCAGGTCTGGCAGCCGAATGAGACGAATCCGCAACGCGGTGTTTTTCTGGGCGGATCGGCGATGGTTGTTCCGGCTGATCTCGATGTCTATCGCCTCTACTACGAAGCGCGTGTCTACGATGTTTCGCCATTTCAGGGAAGGCCCAACGATTTTGCATCGATCGTAGCGTCCTATACAGCCATCAGCCAGGATCGGCTGCGCGCTCTTGCCGCAGCAGGCAAAACGTATTGGCGTGCGTCAGACTCGGTGACCGGCTCCTACACCCTGCATCTTGCCCGCGGCACCTACATGGGGCTGGGCTTGAGTTACGTCAATGGGCCGGCCGTAACGCCGAAGGTGCCGTCTGCCCTCACATTCACGGTGCAATCGAGCGTGTTCTTCTAAAACTTCGACTGCTTTCCCGGATTGAGCAGCAATCGGCATAGGGGGAGCGGAGTTCCTTTTCCAGGTCATCGCCGAACGGGCCGAGAAGGCTACCGCCATGATCACCACGAACCTGCCCTTTTCCGAATGGACCCAGGTGATCCCCAACGCTCGTCTCTGCAAGGTGTTACTGGACCGAATCACCGACCGGGCACACAACATCGAAACCGGCGCTGACATCCTCGTGGTTGATCCAGATGGAAGTGCCGAACCTGCCTTCCGATGCTCAGTATCGAAATCTCCTGCTTCATTACGTTCCGATCTTCACTGTGCGAGGCGATCGCTATCGGAGACCTTATATGGCTTTTCAGCGGGTTTGGAGCCCCGAATCCCAGTGTCTGCCGGCGGCATGGCACCCCCATCAATTACCGGTAATCTGAAATACACCCGTTTTCTGAATCTCGTACCCCCAGAAATACCCCCACCAGGATTTGGCTTCCACCATTCGCAGCGGGGCGAAATAGACAAAAGCCGCTGATTTTTCAGCGGCTTAACTTGATTTATAGGATGTCTCTGGATGTCTTAAAATCTGGTTTTGGTGGGCGCTGCAGGATTCGAACCTGCGACTTCCACCGTGTGAAGGTGGCACTCTACCGCTGAGTTAAGCGCCCGGGAGAAGGCTGGCAGAAGCCAAGCCAGCGGGGCATTCCGTAGTTTAGAGTAACACCAGCAGGGCTTTACGGCCAACCCTTGAAGCCAGGCGCCCTGTGCGGCCCTGGCCGCGCGAAACCCGACCATGCGCTGGAGAACCAGATCAACCCGGGACACAGGCGACTCGCACCCCGACGTGGATGCGGGAATACGCACTGTTCCCGGGCTCGGCGCTTTGAGATTTGCCACTCCCGGACAATTGGACGAAGGACTGGCCGGCGCCGGTTTCACGGCTTCGATGGCGAGGCTTGCCGCGTCCAGGCCGGGAGCGGACCGTAAGCCTACCGAGGACGGAGATTCCGGGGCGGAAACGGTTCCTGCAGCGCAACCTTCCGGCGGGAATGGGGTTCCAGAGGATATGGCCACCTTGGTGCTGGACAACTCGGCCCTGGGAGCGGGTTTGGCGGCAAGGCCGGACTCCATGCAGCCGCTGGGTTCGGGCGTGCGGTACGATTTGGACCCCGCCAGCGATGCAGCCATCATGCTGCGCGTGGCCGCGGGCGACGAAGCCGGCTTCAATTACCTGGTGGAAAAATACCACCGGGCCATGATTAACTTCCTCTTCCGGATGGTGCGCAACCAGGCTATTGCCGAGGAAATGGCGCAGGAAGTGTTTCTGCGCGTATACCGCTCGCGCGAGAGCTACCGCGCGGAGGCCAAGTTCACCACCTGGCTTTACCGGATTGCGACCAACCTTGCGGTGAACCAGGCGCGCGACACCCAGCACGAGCGGGCGGCGCAGACGATCTACCTGGACGCTCCGGACGAGGAGACAGGCACGACGCCGGACGTGGCCGACGACGAACCTTCGGTGGAGCAGCGCCTGATGCGGGATGAGCGGATGGCGGCGATTCGCACCCACGTGATGGCCCTGCCGGAACGGCAGCGCATGGCGGTCGTGATGCACAAGTACCAGGGAATGGATTACCGGCAGATCGGAGAGGTGCTGAAGCTGAGCGAGTCGGCGACCAAGTCGCTGCTCTTCCGCGCCTACCAGACGCTGCGCGACAAGTTGAAGGATTTTGTGTAAGTGGAAAGAAGCCGGGCGACACCGGCAGGAATCAGGGGGGTACACCATGGAACGGATGAATAAGAATTGCACGGGAATGGACACGAAGCTGGCAGAGATGCTGCTCGATCCGGAAGCCGTGCCTGCCAAGGTTCGTACGCATGTTGCGGAGTGCGACGGCTGCCGCCGGGAGCTTGCGGAGCTGCAGGCGACCATGGCGCTGCTGGATACCTGGAAGGGTCCGGAGCCGAGCCCCTATTTTTTGTCGCGGCTGGATGCGCGGATGCGGGAAGAGCGCGAGGCTGCGCCGGCCGGGTGGTTTCAGCGGTTGCGCGCCCGATTTGTGTACGGGCCGGCGATGCATGTGCGCCCGCTGGCAGCCATGGCGCTTACCGTGGTGATGCTGGTGGGAGGCGGAACCTACCTTGGCGTCACCGACTGGAATCAGACGGCCCAGCCCGCAGGTCAGGCAGCCGTGGTGAACGATCTGCAAAACCTGGATAACAACGCCCAGCTGCTGGATCAGTTGGAAGCGCTTTCAAGCAGCAATAACGGGGACTGATGTTGGCGGTTTTGGGCCGGGTACCGAAAGAGAGAGACTTGTGATCTGGGCATCCAGTACGGGCGGAATGCGCCGGGCGGCTTTGGCCGCAGCGGTGCTGGCGCTGTGCCTGCCCACGGCCTGGGCGCGCGGCCAGTACGGCGGTTCGCCCTCCGCTCAGCAGCGCGCTTCCGCACCGCAGCAGCGCGCTACTGCGCCCCGCGCTGGCCAGGGGCCCCGTTATGCAGCGCCGCAGACCCAACGCGGACTGATGCAGAACAACCAGATCCAGAGTTATCCCCGGCAGAATCCGGCACAAGGGTATCCGAGGCAGGGTACGGTGCAGGGTTATCCGAGGCAGAATCCAGCGCAAGGTTATCCGAGGCAGAATCCAGCGCAGGGTTATGCCGGCCGTCCTGGGTATCCGGGTCCCGCTTACCAGAATCGCGCTTATCCGGGTCAGGCTTATCCGGGACGCGCTTATCCGGGCCCCGGTCAGCCGGGCTCGTCTTATGCCCGTCCTGCCTACCCCAGTCCGGGTTATCCCGGCGCAGTGCGTCCCGGCTACAACTATCCGGGAGCGGCGCCTCCCGGCCATCTGGGAGACTGGCTCAATCAGCACCGGAACCTTCCCGTGCAGGATCAGGAGCGGATGCTGCGCAGCGACCCCAACTTCAACCGGCTGCCCGGCTCAGAACAGCAGCGGGTGGTGCAGCAGTTGCGCCAGGTGGACCAGTTGCCGGAGCAGCAGCGGGAGCGGCGGCTGGCCCGTGCCGAGGTTCTGGAACGCATGTCGCCCCAGGACCGCATGGGCGTGAATCTTGCCGCGCGCCGCTGGGCTACCTTGCCCGCGGACCGACAGGCCCAGATGAAGAGCGCCTTCCAGGATCTGCGCGCGGTTCCCCTGGAGCAGCGCCAGATGGTGCTGAACTCCAGCCGCTACCAGGGCGCATTTACGCCCGAGGAGCGCGGCATTCTCTCCAATGTTCTTCGTGCGGAGCCCTACCAGCCGATACGCTGACCGCCTGAACATTCTGTTGCCGCAAGCACGGCTGTCACAAGCGACGGGATCGTGAGGCTTGGACCCGGCAGCCCCAGAAGCACCCCTAAGTTACAATGGAAGATGGGCCAAGGCCAGATTTCATTGCGCTGTGAGCGCAAGCAAAGCAAGGAGCTTCAAATCTTATGGCGATTCCCGCCACTCATTTGCGTCCCGGCATGATCATCAAGCACAACGACCAGCTGCACCTGGTCTTCAAAGTGGAACACCGCACGCCGGGCAACCTGCGCGCCTTCATCCAGGCCAAGCTGCGCAACCTCAAGTCGGGCTCGATGTTCGAACACCGCTTCCGCTCCGCCGATTCCATTGAGAAAGTGATCGTGGACGAAATTGCCATGGATTTTCTCTACGCCGACGGCGACGACTACTACTTCATGAACCCCGAGGACTACGAACAGACCGTGCTCAAGGGCTCCACGCTGGGCGATGCCATCGAGTACCTGGTCCCCAACCTGCAGATCAAGGTCAGCTATCACGACGGGCAGGCCGTGGGCATCGACCTGCCGCCGGCTGTCGAGCTGACCGTGGTGGAGACCGAGCCTGGACTGAAGTCGGCCACCGCCTCCAGCGTCACCAAGGCCGCCAAGCTCGAAACCGGGCTGGTGGTCCAGGTGCCGTCCTTCATCAACGAAGGCGAAAAGATCCGCGTGGACACCAGCGAAGGCGCTTACCTGAGCCGGGCGTAGGGCATTTCCCGTTTAAAATGGCGAATTTTGGCCCAAATGTAACGCAATTCGGGCGATTTGCAGAGATTTCCGGTGTGAGCGAGCATAATTATTACTAGTCTCCTGAGTCTAAAGTTCGCGTACAAAATCGGGCGACGGAATCGAGGATCTGGTCTGCAGTTTTGTGCCAGACGAATGGCTTTGGATTTTTGTTGTGGTGCTGTATGTAGCTCCTGATAG
>Ga0302320_10006177_pt1 | contig 26669 bp, 19 predicted proteins | sample Bog_T0_3_FD_202130 | JGI IMG/M metagenome (GOLD analysis project Ga0302320, IMG submission 202130) | Peat permafrost microbial communities from Stordalen Mire near Abisko, Sweden - Bog_T0_3 | ecosystem: Environmental > Terrestrial > Soil > Wetlands > Peat | place: Sweden: Abisko, Stordalen Mire...
TCAATTGCTGGCCCACTTGAACGTAATTGCCCGTCTCGACCGCCTTGCGCGTCACAAGCCCGTCGCACGGCGCGAAAATTTTGGTGTAGGACAAATCCAGTTGCGCCGATTGCACGGCGGTCTGCGCTTGCCGGAACAGCGCGAGCGCCATGCCAACGGAAGCTTCAGTCGCCGCCTGGGTCGCCTTGGCCTCGTTGATTCTTGAAACGTCCGCAACTGCTTTTTGCCTGGCAGCGATCAAATTCGCGTCCGCTTCCTTGACCGCGTCCTGCGCGGCGTCAAATTCCTGCGCCGAAATGGTGTTCTGCGTCCGCAGTTCCTGGTTGCGCTTAAAATCAGCCTGCGCCCGCGCATCGGTGGCTTCCGCCGCGTCGGCATCGGCCTTCGACTGGTCGGCGGTGGCCTGGGCGGTGGCTACTTTCACGGCCATCAAATCCAGCGCGGCGAGCATCGTTTTGTAGTTGGCTTCCGAGGCGTCGGCGGAGGATTGTTTCTGCGCGGCGGTGGTGGCGTAATCCGCCGGGTCAATCTCCACCAGCAATTCATTCGAGCGGACCATTTCGTTGTCGAGCACATGGACGGCGGCAACCTGCCCGGAAATTCGCGGCGCGATGGAAACCACATGCGCGGCGATGAAGGCGTCGTCGGTGGATTCGTGCGTCAGCACGTCGAATAAATAGCCCAGCCCGAAAAACAGCAGCACGGCGAGCACGACGGTCGCAGGCCAGATGAACAGCGGTGAGTTTAATTTAGCCAGTTGCTTGTTGTTGAGCGTCGGTGATGGCGGCGGGCTTGCAGGAATGGTCTTGGTTTCACTCATAAATTTATTCCGGCGGCCGGTTCTCACCGCCATGGTCTTTGGCGATCAAAACGTAAATGGACGGAATCACCAGCAGCGTGAACAGCGTGCCGATGCTCATGCCGGCGACCAGCACGATGCCTATGGAATTGCGCGCCGCAGCGCCCGCGCCGGTGACGAGCGTGAGCGGGAAATTGCCGGCGATGGTGGCCACGGTGGTCATCAGCACCGGCCGCAGCCGCAGCATCGCCGCCTCGCGGATGGCTTGGATCTTGGTCCGGTTCTGGCGCTGGAGTTCGTTGGCAAACTGGACGATGAGGATGCCGTTTTTGGAAATCAACCCGACGAGCGTGATCAAACCCACTTTGGAATAAATATTGAGAGTGGTCGTCCAGCCATCCGTCCAGAAATGCAGGTTTGGATTCGGCATTTTCCAGAAACAAAAGATTAACGCGCCAAAAAGTGCCAGCGGTGCCGATCCAAGGACAATGATTACAGGATCGCGAAAGCTGTTGAACTGTGCTGCCAGCACGAGAAAAATCAAAACAAAAGCCAGCAGGAGTGACAGAAAAAATGTGTGCCCTTCGATTTGTTGATACCGCGCGTCGCCGGTATAATCCAATTTATAGCCGCTGGGCAGAATCCGTGCGCATTCCGTCTGTAGAAATTTCAACGCGGTGTCCAGCGGCACGATGGCGACTCCGCTGATTTTGACGGAATTCAACTGCTGAAACCGGTTCAGCGCCCTCGGCGTGGTGTGGTTTGTGAGATACGCAAATGTGCTGACGGGAATCAAATGGCTGCCCGGCCCCTTGACGTAGGTGTTTTCCAATTGTTGCGCGTCCAGCCGCGCGCCGCGTTCCATTTGCGGGATGACCTTGTAGCTGCGACCCGACAGGTCGAAGCGGTTCACGTAATTGCCGCCGACGAGCGTGCTCAAATCCGAGCCGACCGTCTGCATGTCGAGGCCGAGTGACGCGACTTTGTCGCGGTCGATGAACAGCTCGGTCTCCGGCTGGTCCACCTTGGTGTCGATCTGCGGCGGGAAGGCGAACATGCCGTTGGTGGCGCATTCCTGCTGCAACTGCTGAGCAAATCCCAAAATCTCCTCCGGCTCGGCGGTCGAGGACAGCACCAGGTTAACAGGAAAATTTTCCCCGCCGGTGGGCAATGGCGGTGGAGTGACCATGAACATGCGGATGCCGGGAATTTGATTCACCATCGCCTGCGTCTCCGGCAGGATCTGGAAAACGGTCCGCTTCCGTTCGGCCCACGGCTTGAGCACCATGCCGCCAAATCCGAAGTTGGGCTGGGTTAGTTGAAAAACCTGTTCTTTTTCGGGTATCGTAGCAAAGTCGCGCCCTGCGACATCGGCGTAAAATGAAGTTTGTTCGATGGTCGCATCGGGCGGCGTCTCCACGACGCCGAAAATCACGCCCTGATCTTCCGATGGAGCAAGTTCGGAGGGTGACTGCAAATACATCAGAATTCCCAATGCGCCCAGGCAAATCCAAAGTGTGTAAATCATCGGCCGCCGCGCGAGTGTCCAGTCCAGCACGCGACCGTATAAATTTTTCAGCCGGTCGAAATCGCGGTTGATGCGGCCAACCAGCCCGTGTTCCTCGCGGTCGTGGCTCAACAGCCCGGACGCCATCACCGGCGACAGCGTCAGCGCAACGATGCCGGAGATGAACACCGCGCCGGCCAGCGTCAGTGCAAATTCGTGGAACAATGAACCGGTCAGGCCGCCTTGAAAGGCAATCGGTGCATAAACCGCCGCCAGCGTGATTGTCATCGCGATGATCGGCCCGACGAGTTCGCGCGCACCGAGCAACGCTGCGTCCACCGGCGATTTGCCCCCGCGGATGTGGCGTTCAATATTTTCGACCATGACGATGGCGTCGTCCACCACCAGGCCGACGGCGAGCACGATGGCCAGCAGCGTGAGCAGGTTCAGCGTGAACCCGAAGACCTGCATCAGGAAGACCGCGCCGATGAGCGACAGCGGAATCGCGACAAGCGGGATCAGCACCGAACGGAATGAGCCGAGAAACAGGAAGATCACGACGGACACGATGGTCAGCGTGATGAGGAGCGTCTTCACCACCTCGCGTAGTGCAGCGGCAATATATTGGGTCGCGTCGTAGGCCACGCTCGCCTTTAGGCCGGTGGGCAAATCTTTCTGGATGGATTCCATTTCCTGGCGCACACGTTTGATGACGTCGAGCGAGTTTGCATTCGGCAGGACCCAGACGCCCATGAACACCGCGCGTTCGCTGCTGAAACGCACTTCGGAATCGTAATCCTCGGCGCCGAGAACCACGTCCGCCACGTCGCGCAAACGCACCAACTGGTCGCCGTTCCGGCGGACGACGAGGTTTTTGAATTCATCCACCGAGCGCAAATCCGTATTTGCCGTCAGGTTTACCTGCACCAGCGAACCCTTCGTGTGGCCGACTGCGGAGAGGAAATTATTTGCCGCCAGCGCCGTGCGCACCTCGGTCGGGCTGATGTTGAATGCCGCCAGCCGGTCGGGCTTGAGCCAGATGCGCATCGCAAACGTGCGGCCGCCCAGGATGTCCGCCTTTTGCACGCCTTCGATCGCGGTCAGGCGCGGCTGAACGATGCGCGTGAGATAATCCGTGATCTGGTTCGCCTGCAAAATGTCCGACGAAAAACTCAAGTAGGCCGACGCGAACTGCGAATCGGCGGTGGCGATGGTGAGCGTGGGAATTTCCGCCTCGGGCGGCAGATCGTTGCGCACCTGGTCCACCTTGGAGCTGATTTCGCCGAGCGCCTTTTTGGAATCGTAATTCAGCCGCAGATGCACCGTGATGGTGGACAGCCCCAGCGCGCTGGCAGATTCCATGTAATCAATCCCGTCCGCCGCCGCGATGGCGCGTTCCAGCGGCTGTGTGACAAATCCCCGCACCAAGTCTGCGCTGGCGCCGACGTAAACGGTCGTCACCGTCACGGTCGCGTTCTCGCTCAACGGGTATTGCCGGAGGTTCAGCGAGCGGATGGCCTGCAAGCCCGCGATCAAGATGAGCAGGCTCACCACCGTTGCCAGCACCGGCCGGCGTATGAAAATATCCGTGAAAGATTTCATGCGCGTGGTTTAGCTGTTCGGTGGGGTGGGCGACAGCGAGGGCTTCGTCACGTCGGTGTTGTTCACCTGCACGCTGACGCCGTTGCGCAGTTTGAACACGCCCGCGCTGACGACGCTGTCGCCGGCCTTCAGCCCGGATTCCACGCTGACAAAGTCGCCATGAATCAGCCCCGTCCGGATGAATTGCTGTCGCGCGACCAGATTCGTGGTGCCGGCCTGCGTTTCAAGCACGTAAACCGAATCGCCGAACGGCGCGCTCAAAACCGCCGTCGCTGGAATTGCAAGCACGGTTTGCTCGTCCGAAAAAAGCACCTCGACGCGCACGAACATTCCGGGCCGCAACGATTGATCGTTGTTATCCAGCGTCGCCTGCAAGGTCACGCTGCGGGTCGCGGAATCGAGATCAGGATTGAGCGCGGTCAGCGTGCCGTCGAATGTGCGGCCCGGATAAGAGTCGCTGGAAATGCGCACGGCCAGCCCGGTCTTCAGCCGGGCCAGATCCTGTTGCGGCAGCGAAAAATTGGCGTAAACACGCGAAAGGGATTGCAACGATACAATCGCCTTGCCCACATCGAGCGACTCGCCGAGGTTCACCAGCCGGATGCCCAGCTTGCCGGCGAACGGCGCGCGGATGGTCTTTTTGTCAATCGTCGCACGGATGTTGTCGGCATTGGCTTGATTTTGCTTGAGCGCGGCTTCGGCCTGATCCAGTTCGGATTGCGAAACGGTGTTGTCCGCGAGTAATTTCCGGTCGCGCTCGGCTGTAATTTTTGCCAAATCCGCCTGTGCCTGCGCCGCGCGCAACTGCGCCTCCTCCGACGATGTGTCGAGCCGCACCAGCAAATCGCCCTTGGCCACGGTCGCGCCGGACTCGAAATCAATCTCGCTCACCGTCCCGGCGATTTCGGGCGAGACGGTCACGCCCTGCTCCGCGGTGATGGAACCGATGGCGGTCATCGAGTCCTGCCATTTTTCCTCGCTCACCGTGGCGGCGGCGACGGTTTCCGGCGGCGGCACAAAGGCCGCGCCAAAGGCAATCATCTTGTGAATCTGCAACGCCTTCACGCCGGCCAGCGCCAGGAACACGGCGAAGACGATGGCGATCGCGGTAAAAATTTTCCGTTTCATATATTTTTCAATGGTTGATTTTTCCCAAAATGTTTCAAGTCCGCCGTTGCTTTACGCCCGCGCCGACAAGGAACAATTCCACGGTGCGCTTCGCTGTCTTTGTGTCCGGCACGCAGTCCCGCGCGACCAGGTGCGCCACGAGATAAAAATGAGTCAGGCCGTAAAAGCCGAAAGCCAGTTCGCGGCTGTCAAAACGCCGGTCCAGTTCGCCGCTTTTCTGCGCCTGCTTGATGAGCGAGTGGACGAACTCGAAGTTACGCTCGCATTTTTCCGCGCAGGGCAGGTCCTCCGGCACCTCACCCGGCGCGGCGAACATCGTGGCGAAGGAAATCCGCATCAATTCCCGGTTCCGGCGGAAATAATCGAACAACGCGGCAAGAATGTTCTCCAGTTGCGCGCGGATGTCGCGGCCTTTCTCCGCCGCCTCGCGCAGCAGGCGGTAGCGCTCGTCGTGCGCCTCATGCACGAGCGCCTGGAACAGCCCGGCCTTGTCCGGGAAATGATAATAAAGCGCCGGCTTGGACACCTTCGCGTCATCCACGATCGCCTGGACCGACGTGGCGGCGTAGCCCGCGTTGGCAAAATGCTTCAGCGCCGCGCGAAGAATGTGTCGTCGCGTTTCGGAATCGGCTTTTGGGTTGTTCACCGCCTTGGCCATAAAACTTACCGAACGGTAGGTAATTCACGGCTATTTGTCAAACGTTTGTTTGAATTTTTCTGTGGCGGCGCTCTGTGAGCGACGTCATTGCTTGACTCTCGGCGGTCACAGACCGCCGCTGCAATGCAACTTCCAGCTGAAGCTCGTATTTATTTCGTTGAGGTTCGGGAGCGGCGCTTCTGGACTTCGGAGTGACGGCAACTGTAAAGAAAATAAATGGCGATGCCGATGGCAATCCAGACGATAAGCCGCGCCCAGGTGTCAGCGGGCAGGTTCGCCATCAAGTAAGCGCAGGAAAACACTCCCAGCGGCGCGATCAGCCAGAACGCCGGCACGCGGAACGGGCGGTGGATTTCCGGGTCGGTGAAGCGCAGCACAAACACCCCGGCGCAGACAATCGCAAATGCCAGCAGCGTGCCGATGGAAACCAGTTCGCCGAGCAGCCCGATGGGGAAAAGCCCGGCGACAAGCATGGCCACCACGCCGGTGATGATTTGCGCGATCCACGGCGTCCGGTATTTCGGATGGACGGCGCTGAAAATTGGCGGCAGCAGGCCGTCCTTGGACATCGTGTAGAAAATCCGCGGCTGGCCGAGCAGCATCACCAGAATGACCGACGAAAGCCCGGCGATGGCGCCGATCTTGATGAAGTATTCCAGCCAGGCGAGCTTCGGGCCGAGGGTGCTGATGGCCACGGCGATGGGCGCGGGAACGTTGAGTTGCGTGTAATTGACGACGCCGGTGAGCACGAGCGAGACGGCGATGTAAAGGATGGTGCAAATCCCGAGCGAGCCGAGCAGGGCGATGGGCATGTCGCGCTGCGGATTTTTCGCCTCCTGCGCGGCGGTGGACACGGCGTCAAATCCGATGTAGGCGAAAAAAATCACGCCCGCCGCGCGCACCACGCCGCTCCAGCCGAATTGCCCCGGGCCAATCGCCGGCGGCACGAAAGGATGCCAGTTGGCGTGGTTGATGTAAGCCGCGCCGACCGCGATGAACGTGAGAATCACCAGCAGTTTCAGCGCGACGATGGCGTTGTTGAAATTCGCCGATTCCTTGATGCCGATGACGAGGAGAACGGTGACCACGGCAACGATCAGCATGGCCGGGACATTGAGCACCGCGCCGGTGCTCGTCCAGCCCTGGGCGAACAATTGCCACAAATCCCACCAATGCGCGCCGGGCGGCGTGACGTGGTCGTATGGCGCGGACGTGAATGTGGCGGGAATCGTGATGTGCAGATCCTTCAAAAAGGAGACGACATAGCCCGACCAGCCGACGGCGACGGTCGAGGCGGCGAACAAGTATTCGAGAATCAAATTCCAGCCGATGATCCATGCTATGAATTCGCCGAGCGTCGCGTAGCCGTAAGTGTAGGCCGATCCGGAAAGCGGAATCATCGAGGCGAATTCCGCGTAGCAAAGCCCCGCGAAGGCGCAGGCCAGCCCGGAGAGGATGAAGGAATAAACAATGCCCGGCCCGGCGTATTGCGCGGCGGCGTGGCCGGTGAGGACGAAAATGCCCGCGCCGATGATCGCGCCGATGCCCAGCGACGTGAGGTTGACCGGGCCGAGCACGCGCTTGAGACGCTGGTCGGTCAGCGCCTCGGCCTGCAAATCGGCCACGCGCCGTCGGGCAAACAAATTCATGCGGCAGTCTTCGAATTGCCCCGCGCGGAGTCAAGAAAATGTCCGGCTTAAATCCCTGAAAAGTCCTGTTGACTTCGCCCGTGCATCTGATAGATTCCGCCTCCCTTTTGTTTGGGTAAATAATGAAAACGCATTTGCCGAAAGTGAATTTAGACGAGCGCAAGTGGCATCTGATTGATGCCGATGGCGCGGTGCTTGGCCGTCTGGCCGTGCAGGTTGCCGACATTTTGCGCGGCAAAAACAAGCCAGTCTACACGCCGCATCTCGATGCCGGCGATTTTGTCGTGGTCATCAACGCCGAAAAAGTCCGCGTCACCGGCAAAAAGGAGACCGCCAAGGAATACATGACCTATTCCGGCTGGAAAGGCGGCGAGAAATACACGACCGTCGAGCGGCTGCGCGTGAAGAATCCCGAACACCTCATCACGCACGCCGTCAAGGGCATGATCCCCAAAAACCGGCTCGGCCGGGTGTTGCTCACAAAATTGAAAGTGTTCAAAGGCCCGAAACATCCGCACGCGGCGCAGCAGCCCGCAGTGCTCAAGGCGGCGGCATAAATCGATTTATGGCTGAAATAAAAATCATTGAATTTCTCGGCACCGGCCGGCGCAAAACTGCCGTCGCGCGTGTCCGGCTCGCAACCGGCAGCGGCAAGATCACCGTCAATCGCCGGGCCTTTGAAAATTATTTCCCGCTTGAAACCTTGCGCGCCACCGTTGTCCAGCCGTTGACGGTTGCCGGGGCGCTGGAAAAATTTGATGTTCGCGTCAACGTCGCCGGCGGCGGCCCGAATGGCCAAGCCGACGCCGTGCGTCACGGCATTTCCCGCGCGTTGCTGAAATTCGACGCGAACCTCCGCCCGCCGTTGAAGGCGGAAGGATTGCTCACGCGCGATCCGCGCATGCGCGAACGCAAAAAATACGGCCAGCCGGGTGCGCGCAAACGCTTCCAGTTCTCGAAACGTTAATCGCGCTGGAAATTTCCAGGCCCCGCTGGTTCAATCCGGCGGGGTTTTTTGTTTTGGGAAAGCGTTTTCTACTGTAAAAGAAAGGCGAAATGAAATCGAAAAAAGTGGCCATCATCGGAGCGTCGGGTTACTCCGGCGAGGTATTGGTGCAGTTGCTCTTGAACCATCCGCATGCGGAACTGGTTGCCGTCACCTCGCGCCAGAATGCCGGGCAGACGCTGGCGCAGGTCTTCCCGAAATTCGCCAGCCATCCGAAATCGAAGACGCTCCGGTTCTCAGAGCCAAATGCCGGATCGCTCGCGAAGCAGGCCGATGTCGTCTTTCTCGCGCTGCCGCATGGCGTCGCCGCCGAATACGCCGTGCCGCTGCTGAATGCCGGTTGCGTCGTGATTGATTTGAGCGCGGATTTCCGGCTCAAGAGCGCGGAAATCTACAAGGATTTCTACGCGCACGACCATCCCGCGCCGGATTTGCTGAGAAAATCTATCTATGGACTGCCGGAGATTTACCGGGATGAAATCAAAAAATCCCTGCTCATTGCGTCACCCGGCTGTTACCCGACCAGCATTTTGCTGCCGACAATTCCGCTGCTCAAAGCTGGCCTTGTCAAGCCGACCGGCATCATCGCCGATTCATTGAGCGGCGTGAGCGGCGCGGGCCGGAAGGCGGAGATTGATTATCTTTTTTGCGAATGCAACGAAAGCGTCCGGCCTTACGGCGTGCCCAAGCACCGGCATTTGTCCGAAATCGAGGAGCAGCTTTCGTTCGCCGCCGGAACAAAGGTTGTGATCCAGTTCACGCCGCATTTGATTCCGGTGAACCGGGGCATTTTGACGACGCTTTACCTTGCGCCGGAAAAATCCACCGACGCCGAGAAAATTTCCGCGTGTTACGCCAAAGCCTACGGCAAAGAACCATTCGTCCGCTTGCTCGAAGGCAAGGCGTTGCCCGACACCAAAAATGTCGCCGGCACGAACGTCTGCGAAATCGCGTGGCGGCTCGATCCGCGCACGGGCCGGCTCATCGTGATGAGCGCCGAGGACAATCTGGTCAAGGGCGCGAGCGGGCAGGCGGTGCAGAGCATGAACCTCGTGTGCGGCTGGCCGGAAACGGCGGGCTTGGTTTGAATTTGAAATCTTCAATTTCAGATTTGAAATTGCGTCCGCCGCCGGCTTCACCCGCCCGATGGAATGCCGCCGATTACGCCGCCAATTCCGTCGTGCAGCAAACCTGGGCGCGCGAACTCATCGCCCGGCTCGACCTGCGCGGCGACGAGCACATTCTCGATGTCGGTTGCGGCGACGGCAAAGTGACGGCGGAAATGGCATGGGCCGTTCCGCGTGGCTCGGCGATTGGAATTGATGCGTCACCGCAAATGATCACGTTCGCGCGGAAGACCTTTCCGCCATCGCGGATTTCAAATCTGACATTTCAAATCTGCGACGCGCGGAAAATCAAATTTAGCCGCCAGTTTGATTTGATTTTTTCCAACGCCGCGCTGCATTGGGTGGACGACCACCAGGCGATTTTACGCGGCATGGCGGCGGTCTTGAAACCCGGCGCGCGATTGATTGTCTCCTGCGGCGGCAAGGGCAACGCGCAGGATGTTTTTGTCGCGCTGCGACCGGAATTGCGCCTGAACCGATGGCGTGAATTTTTCCGCAGGATGCCGAAACCGTATTTCTTTTACAGCCCGGCGGATTATGAAAAATGGCTGCCGAAATCCGGCTTCAAAATCCATGCGCTCAAACTTGCTCCAAAGGACGCGACTTATGCCGGCGCGGACGGATTCGCCGCATGGGTGCGGACAACGTGGCTGCCTTATGTCCAGCGCGTGCCGGAAAACCTGCGCGAGGAATTCATCGTCGCCGTTACGGAGCGGTATGTCACCAAGCATCCGCCTGATGCGGAGGGCAATGTCCACGTCCGCATGGTGCGGCTGGAAATTGATGCGGTAAAAATATGACCACGAAATACACGAACCACACGAAAAGTATTTTGGTGGGGCGAGGCTCCTGGCGAGCCGGATTTACTTCAACGCTTGCGGCTCGCGGGGACGCTCGCCCCACCGGTTGAATTTGGGGTTCTGATTTTCGTGTCATTTCGTGTGTTTCGTGGTTCAATAATTTTGAAAATGAAAATGCAGTTCAAAGAAATTCCCGGCTCCATCGTCGCGCCGCAGGGCTTTCTGGCGAGCGGCGTGTTTTGTGACATCAAGCGCCTCGGCACCGGCAAAGGCTCGAACAAGGGACCAAAGCGTGACCTCGCGCTCATTGTGTCCGAAGTTCCGGCGACGGTAGCCGGCATGTTTACGACGAACCAGGTTTGCGCCGCGCCGGTAAAAGTTTGCGCCGAGCGCGTGAAGAAGGGAACCGCCCATGCCATCGTCATCAATTCCGGCAACGCCAACGCCTGCACCGGCAGGCAGGGCTTGAAAGACGCCCGCGAAATGACCGCCTTGGTGGCGAAACTCCTGCACATGCCGGCGGAACGGGTTTTGGTCGGCTCGACCGGTCGCATCGGCGTCACCATGCCGATGGCGAACGTGAAACGCGGAATTTCTGAAGCCGCGCAGCTTCTCGGCAACGCGCCCGCGCAAGCCGATGAAGCCTGCGAAGCCATCATGACCAGCGACACGCGACCCAAGCAAATTGCGGTCGAATTCAAGCTGGGCGGCAAAACAGTTCGCATCGGCGGCATTTGCAAGGGCGCGGGAATGATTCAACCGGGAATGTCCGCGACCGGCGTGCGACCGGCGGCATTGCCGCATGGTGGACTCCATGCAACGATGCTCTGCTTCATCACAACGGATGCGGCGATCGACGCGAAGCTTTTGCAGGCAGCGTTGAACGAGGCCGTCGCGAACAGTTTTAATCGCATCACCGTGGATGGCGACATGAGCACCAACGACACGGTGCTGGTGCTGGCGAATGGGCTGGCGGAAAATGCAGAAGTCAGAAGTCAGAAGTCAGAAGTCAGAATTTTCCAAGCTGCCTTGAATCATGTTTGCTTGGAACTGGCCAAAATGATTGTGCGCGATGGCGAGGGCGTTCATCGCGTTGTGACGGTGCGGGTGAATGGCGCGAAGACGATTCAGGACGCCGATGCCGCCGCGCGGGCGGTGGCGAACAGTGCGCTGGTGAAGACAAGCTGGCACGGCGGTGACCCGAATTGGGGCCGCATCATTGACGCGCTCGGCTATTCGCCGGCAAAAATCGTCGAGGAAAAGGTGGACATCGGTTACAGCTCCGCTGGCAGCAAACAAATTCTGTGGAGTCTTAAACGTGGTCAGCCGACAAAGGCGACGTTCAAGCAACTTTGTATTGCCGCTGCGCCGAAGGAGTTTGATCTGCATATCAGCCTGAACCTCGGCAAAGCCGGTGCCGTGATGTATGCCTGCGATTTGACCGAGGAATATGTGGATTTCAACAAGGGCGACGTGGGTAATCCGGGTTCGTTGGGAGGGTAACTTGAATATGCCGGCAAAATGAACCCTGACGATTATTTCCAAAAGCCTCCGGAATTCATTTTTAAGTATTTTAGGCCCGAGCGCGTGGATCTTTTGAAGGATTTAAAGATCCGATTTGCAAATCCGGCGACTTTTAATGATCCATTTGAAGTCTGTCCCAGATTTGATTTGTTGGCAGAAAAAATTGCAAATGCGACGTTGAAAGAATTAACAGCTTTGCACCCGTTGTTTGGAATTTCGCCAGAGCAATCGGCTAAATTTGTTGATGATTACAAACGGCACGGGCTTAAGGAACGGGTTAAGTTTCATGCTCAAAAATTTCAAAAAGAATGTGGAGAAAGATTTCGCATGCTTTGCTTTTCCGAAAGAGTGGACAGCCCACTGATGTGGGGACATTATTGTGATTGCCATGCAGGTTTCGCGCTACAATTTGATACAGGTCACCAGTTTTTTGAGGGGAGGTTAGTCAAAGTTCATTACGATAAAGAAAGACCAAAAGTTGACGGCCCTTTTCCCGGATTGAGTATTCCCCTCACGAAAAATGAAGAGTGGTCATACGAAAAAGAATGGCGAATTGTTCAAGAAGCTCCTTCAACAATGCCGCATTACGAAACGTTGCCGGCTGAATCCATAAAAGCCATTTATTTTGGCATCAGAATGACTGCTCTTGTCCGTGAAGAAATTGAAACTGCCCTGAATACAGAGCGCCACACTCACATTCAGAGGTTTGAGATGGATATAGATCCTTCGACATACAAAATAATTCCGATTCCTGTCATTAAATAGAACAGCCGCCGGATTGCTCCAGCGGCTTCAGATTTATGAGCGGATTTTAGTTTGATGCGCGTCCGATAACGCCCTTGGTGCCTTTGGTGATGGCGCGGGCGGGTTCCTTCGGACGCAGGGCGCGGACAGCCGCGCCGGCACGCCACATCTCGGAGTTGTGGAGTTGATCCAGTTCCTTCTGCAACAGCTTCTGGTAATTCGCACCGCCGCAGGCGGAAAGCACGCGGGCGCATTCGCGGCCATCCTTGACGCGCTGATACAAATCCTTGAAAACCGGCAGCGTTGCCTTCTTGAACTTGGGTTTCCAATCCAGCGCGCCGCGTTGGGCGGTGGCGGAGCAGTTGGAATACATCCAGTCCATCCCGTTCTCGTCCACCAAGCGGATGAGGCTCTGGGTGAGTTCCTCGACGGTTTCGTTGAATGCCTCGCTGGGCGAGTGGCCGCGGGCGCGGAGCACTTCGTATTGCGCTTCCATGACGCCGGCCAGCGCGCCCATCAAAATGCCGCGTTCGCCGGTGAGGTCGCTGAATACCTCATGCTGGAACGTGGTCGGGAACAGATAGCCGGAGCCGACGCCGATGCCCAGCGCCAGACAGCGCTCGGTGGCGTGGCCGGTGTAATCCTGCCCGACGGCAAAACTGGAATTGATGCCCGCGCCGGTGAGAAAATTGCGGCGGACATTCAGGCCGGAACCTTTCGGTGCCACCATGATCACGTCCACGTTTTTCGGCGGGACGACGCCGGTCTGTTTCTTGTAGGCGATGGAAAAGCCGTGCGAAAAATAAAGCGCGGCGCCGGGCTTGAGATTTTTCTTCACCAACGGCCAGATCTGGCGTTGGGCGGCATCCGAAACGAGCATCTGGATGACGGTGCCCTTTTGCACGGCTTCCTTGATGTCGAACAGGGTTTTGCCGGGCTTCCAGCCGTCGGCCTTGGCGCGGTTCCAGCCCTTGCCGCCGGGACGGTTGCCGATGATGACTTTGAAACCGTTGTCGCGCAGGTTCAGCGCCTGGGCCGGTCCCTGCACGCCGTAGCCGATGATGGCGATGGTTTCGTTCTTGAGCACTTTGCGGGCGCGCGCCATCGGGAATTCCTTCCGCGTGATGACCTTTTCCTTCGTTCCGCCAAAATCTATGATTGCCATAATCTACTCTTTCTTCGTTGCTATTGTTTGTGTCGTTAGATCGTCGAATGAACCGAGAATTCTAGCCGTCTTTGCGTGCCAGTCAAACGTAAACACGGTCTTGCTGCAGTCGTTGAATTCGCACCGGCTTTCGGTTACTACTTGCGCGGCAGAGCGACTTTGCCTGTGCGCGTGATTTCCTGGACGCCGAAAGAATTCATCAGGCCGATGAACTTTTCCACCTTGCTGTCGGCACCGGTGATTTCGATGGTGAGGCTCTTGGGCTGCACATCCACGATTTTGGCGCGGAAGATGTCCGTGATCTGCATCACTTCGGCGCGCGACTTGGAATCCACCGCGACCTTCACGAGCACCAGTTCGCGATCCACATATTCGCCCTCCTGGAAATTCTGCACCTTGATGGCGTTCGGCAGCTTGTTGAGCTGCTTGACAATCTGCTCCAGCGTCGCCTCGTCGCCGTGCGTGACGATGGTCATGCGGGAGAGTTTGGGGTCGTGCGTGGGGCCGACGTTGAGCGTGTCAATGTTGTAGCCGCGACCGCTGAACAGCCCGGCCACGCGGGTGAGCACGCCGAATTTGTTTTCGACCAGAACTGAAATGGTATGTCTAGGCATAAAATCGTTTGGAAACGGACAGACAGACTAACAACCGCAACGATTCCGGTCAAATCGCAATTCAAAAGAACGGATTGTGTTCCTTTTCCTCCGCGACCGTTGTCAACGGGCCGTGGCCGGGGCAAATCAACGTCGCCGCCGGCAACGATAAAATCTGTTCCCGCACTTTTTGCCGCGCCAAATCCCACGCGCCATTGCCGTTGCCCATCGAGCCGGCAAAAATCGCGTCGCCGACGAATGCGATGAGTGGCGCGTCTTCCTGCCAGTTGCCGACCATGTAGGTCACGCCGTCCTCCGCATGGCCGGGCGTCTCGCGATGCGTCACGCGCAATCCGCCGAGATGGACGATTTCCGCCGTCTTGTTCCGCTGGTCCACGGGCGCGCTTTTGGAGCCGGAATGCAGGCGCGCCTTCGGCCACGACTCGCGGATTTTTGGCAGCGCCTCGACATGATCCCAATGCGAGTGCGTGATGAAAATGTGCCGGAGCTGGAGCTGATTTTCCGCGATGCAGTCCAAAATCGGCTTCGCATCCAGCCCGGTGTCAAACAATGCTGCATCGTGCTGGACTTCATCCCAGACGAGGTAACAATTCACCGTCAACCCTTCGCCTGCCGTGGTGAACACGCGGATTTCGCGCCACTGGCTCAAATCCTCTTGCGCGGGCAGCCAGCCGTTGGCGATGGCTTCGAGCTTTTGCGAATTCAAGCCGATCAACTGCGCGAGTTTGGGGACATTGATTTTCGGCGCAGCCTTGCCGGATTCTTCCAGCGCGGACAACTCCGTTTCAGAAATGCCAGCCGCGCCAGCCGCAGCCGAAGTTGAAATATTGCTCATCGTTCGCGCCTTGCGGATGATGTCGCCAAGATGGTCTTCGAGATTCACGGCAAAACGTTAGCCGCGCAGCGCGCGTTGCCGCAAGCTTTTGCTGCCGACGAGGCACCTGCGCCATCGTTCATTTGCCGGCCAGACCGTCGAGCGCGAAGTTCAGCGTCATCACGTTCACGCGCGGTTCGCCGAAAACGCCGAGGTCGCGGCCGCTCGTGTTATGTAGGACCAGCTTGCGCAGTTGTTCTTCAGAAATGCCGCGAGCTTTGGCCACACGCGCAATCTGGATTTCGGCGTTGGCCACGCTGATGTGCGGGTCGAGGCCGCTGGCGGACGCGGTCACGGCATCGGCGGGCACCGGCGCATTCGTCGAAAGGTTGTTATCGGAACGGTAGGTGGCAATGTTTTGCGTAATGTTGGCCACCAAGTTGGACGAGGTCGGGCCGAGATTGCTGCCGCCGGAACTGGTGGGGTCATAACCGTTCGATCCGGCCGCCGACGGGCGCGGATGAAAATAGCCCGCGCCGGTGAAATTTTGCGCGAGCAATTCCGAGCCGCGAATTGCGCCGGATTTGTCCACGAGCAGGCTGCCGTTGGCTTGGTGCGGGAACAGCAGTTGCGCCGCCCCATAGACGATGAGCGGATACAAGCCGCACAGGATGATGGCGAAGAAAATTGTCGCCACAATCGAGCGGCCGAATTCAGCAAAGATATTTTTCATTATTTTCGAGTGTTGAGTTACGCGAGATGCAAGCCGGCGACGATGAGGTCAATCAGCTTGATGCCGATGAACGGCAGGATGATACCCCAGACGCCGTAAATGAGCAGGTTGATGCGCAGGATTTGTGCCGCGCCGAGCGGGCGGAATTTCACGCCGCGCAGCGCCAGCGGAATCAGCGCGATGATGATGAGCGCGTTGAAAATCACGGCGCTCAAAATCGCGCTATCCGGGCTGTGCAGATGCATGATGTTCAGAGGTGCGATGACGGGGAACGTTACCATCAGCATCGCGGGAATGATGGCGAAGTATTTCGCAACGTCGTTGGCGATGCTGAACGTCGTAAGCGCGCCGCGCGTGATGAGCAATTGCTTCCCGATTTCGATGATTTCCAAAAGCTTGGTCGGATTTGAATCCAAGTCCACCATGTTGCCGGCCTCCTTGGCGGCCTGCGTGCCGGTGTTCATCGCAACGCCGACGTCGGCCTGCGCGAGCGCGGGCGCGTCGTTCGTGCCGTCGCCGATCATCGCCACCATCCGCCCGCCGGCTTGTTCCTTGCGGATGAGCAGGAGTTTGTCCTCCGGTTTTGCCTCGGCGAGAAAATCATCCACGCCCGCCTCCTGCGCGATGGCGGCGGCGGTCAGCTTGTTGTCGCCGGTGATCATCACGGTGCGGATGCCCATCGCGCGAAAGCGTTTGAAGCGGTCGGCGAGGCCGCCCTTCACGATGTCCTTCAAATGAATCACGCCGAGCGCGCGGTCGCGGGTGGCGACGACGAGCGGCGTGCCGCCGGAAAGCGAAATCGCCTCCACGATTTTTTCAATTTCCGCCGGGAACATTCCGCCGGTGAAATGCCGGGTGGCGTTCGCCGAGCCTTTGCGGATTTGTTTGCCCTCATAATCCACGCCGCTCATGCGCGTCTGCGCCGTGAACGGGATGAATTGCGCGCCGGGCAGATCGTGAATCGTCCGCGCGCGGATGCCGAAATTTTTCGCCAGCACGACGATGCTGCGGCCTTCGGGCGTTTCGTCGGCGAGCGACGCGAGTTGCGCGGCGTCGGCAAGCTCCGTTTCCGTGACGCCGGGCGCGGGCACAAACGCGGTGGCCTGGCGGTTGCCGAGAGTAATCGTGCCGGTTTTGTCGAGCAGCAGCACATCCACGTCACCGGCGGCTTCGACCGCGCGGCCGCTCATCGCCAAAACATTTTTCTGAAGCAGGCGATCCATGCCCGCGATGCCGATGGCGCTCAACAAACCGCCGATGGTCGTCGGAATCAGACAAACCAGCAGCGCGATGAGCACGGCGTTGGAAAAAATCGTGCCGGAGTAAATGCCGAACGGCTTCAGCGTCACGACGGCGAGCAAAAACACGACCGTGAGCGCGGCGAGCAAAATCGTGAGCGCAATTTCGTTCGGCGTCTTCTGGCGGCTCGCGCCTTCGACCAGCGAGATCATGCGGTCCAGAAAGCCTTCGCCGGGATTGGCCGTGATGCGGATTTTGATTTCGTCCGAAAGCACGCGCGTGCCGCCGGTGACGGCGCTTCGGTCGCCGCCGGCTTCGCGGATGACCGGCGCGGATTCGCCGGTGATGGCGGATTCGTCCACCGTCGCCGCGCCGAGGATGACTTCGCCGTCGGCGGGGATGATTTCGTTCGTGCGGACCAAAATGATGTCGTCTTTGCGGAGTGAGGAGGCATCCACAATTTCAATTTTGTCGCCGGCGGAAATTTTGTTCGCGCTGGTGCGGGTTCGCGTGGCGCGCAGCGCCTTGGCCTGCGCCTTGCCGCGGCCCTCGGCGACGGCCTCAGCGAAATTCGCAAAGAGCACGGTGAACCAAAGCCAGATGGCAATTTGCGTGACGAACAGCGTCTGGCCGGGCGAACGGAAGGCGTCCACGGTGCTGATGACCGCGCCGACCATCGTGACGAACATGACGGGATTTTTCACCATCAGGCGCGGGCTCAGTTTCATGAACGCGTCGCCGATGGCCGGAACGAGAATCTTCGGGTCAAAAATGGAAACGGATTTTTGAGTCATAAAAATTCGGATTAAAACAGGTTGCCTTTCAGCATCAGGAAATGTTCGACAATCGGGCCGAGCGCGAGCGCGGGCAGGAACGTGAGAGCGCCGACCAGAATGACCGTGCCGACGAGCAGCGCAACGAATGTGAAGTCACTCACCGAAAATGTCCCGGCGCTGGCGGGAACGATCTTCTTGCGCGCGAGCGAGCCGGCGAGCGCCAGCAACGGCACGATCATCGCGAACCGGCCGAGCAGCATGTCAATTCCGAGCGTGGTGTCATACTGCGGCGTGTTGGCGTTGAGACCGGCGAAGGCGCTGCCGTTGTTGCCCGCGCAGGAAGTGTAGGCGTAAAGCATTTCGCTCAAGCCGTGCGGGCCGTTGTTGTTCAAACCGGCCAGCCCCCAACTGCTCACCGACGCCCAGGCCGTGAAGCCCAGAATGATGAAGGCGAGAACAATGAACGCGAGCAGCACCATTTTCACGTCGTAGGCCTCGATTTTTTTGCCGAGATATTCCGGCGTGCGCCCGACCATCAGCCCGGCGATGAACACGGTGATCACGACAAAAATCATCATTCCGTAAAGTCCCGCGCCGACGCCGCCAAAAATCACCTCGCCGGTCATGATGTTGAAGAGCGGCACCAGCCCGCCGAGCGGCGTGAAGGAATCGTGCATGGAATTGACCGCGCCGCAGGAGGCGTCGGTCGTCACCGTGGCGAACAGCGCGGAATCGAAAATGCCGAAGCGGACTTCCTTGCCTTCCATGTTGCCGGCGGCGGCGGCGACGCCGAGTTGCTGATGAATCGGATTGCCTTTGGCTTCCGCCCACCAGCAAAGCATGACTCCGGCAAGAAACATCGCGAACATGGCCGACCAGACGGCCCAGCCGTGTTTTTGATTTTTTGTTTCGCGGCCCAGGTGATAAGTCAGCCCGCTGCCGATGGCGAGAATTGAAAGCATCTGGATGAAATTTGAAAACGGCGTGGGGTTTTCGAACGGATGCGCGGCGTTGGCGTTCGTGTAGCCGCCGCCGTTCGTGCCGAGCATCTTGATGGCCATCTGCGACGCCATCGGGCCTTGCACGATGGATTGCGTGTCCACTTTTTGATCCACCATGACAGGCATGTTGGTGATGACCGGCTGGCCTTTCGCATCAAGCTGCGGCACATCCATCATCACCACCACGCCGTTGGTCATCAGCGGGTGTCCTTTTTCATCCAATTTCGGGGCTTGCACCGTGACCGCCACATTGGTGGTCACCGGCTGGCCTTTGGCATCGGTTTGCTGAACTTGGATCGTATAAGATTCGAAAAGCTTGGCCGACGTGTAAGGCTTGAAATTTTGGATCATGCCCTGTGAGACAAGGAACACGGCGTAAATCATGCAAATCGGGAGCAGCAGATAATACATGATGCGCGTCACATCCACCCAGAAGTTGCCGATGGTCTGCGCCGTGTGCCGGGCGATGCCGCGCACGAGCGCGGCGGCGACCGCAATGCCGCCGGCGGCGGAGAAAAAGTTGTGGATGGCCAGTGCGACCATCTGCGAAAAATAAGACATCGTGGATTCGCCGCCGTAGCTCTGCCAGTTCGTGTTCGTGGTGAAGCTGACGGCGGTGTTGAACGCCAGGTGCGGCGACAACGCGCCGAACTTCTGCGGATTCAGCGGCAGATATTGCTGCAGGCGCAGAATTGCGTAGGTGAAAAGGCAGCTCACGAGGCTGAACAGCAGCATCGCGAACGCATATTGCTTCCAGCCCTGCTCCTTCTGCGGGTCCACGCCGAGCACGCGGTAGGTGAGTTTTTCCAGCGGGCGCAACACCGGGTCGAGCCAGGTGCGGCCGCTGGCGTCGAGCACGCGGTTGAGATACAGGCCGAGCGGCTTGGTGACAAGCACGAGCGCGCCGATGTAGAGCGCGAGTTCCAACCATTGATGGGAGTTCATGGCAGTGGGTTAAAATTTTTCCGGCCGCACCATTGCGAGAATTAAATAACCGCAGAGCGCGACGGAAATGATTCCGAGGATGAGGTTTTCCATAAATTTAGTCAGAGCTTCTCACAGCCGGCTGCATAAATGCAGAAGGAGATGAATGCTCCAAAAACCAGTCCGATATAGATTACGTCCAACATAGTTTTAACAGTGGCGCTTATGCCATGAGCATAACAAACCACAATTCATTTTTATATTGGGTGAACTTGGCTGCCGCGGACTTCGCGGCGCAGAGGCTCGCCCTTCCAAATGCCTGCGAGATTAGCTGTCGGGCTTGGCCTTGAAAGTGGCCTTGAAACCGGTTGCCCGGCTTCGTTCGCCCCGTCCTCAATCGCTTGAGGAGTTTGGGTCTCCCGCGCCCGGCTTCAGGAAGGAAGCCAGACCTCGGCTGCAACGGCGATAGGAAATCATATTTGCCCCGTCTTGTCAAATCTTCACTGAAATCATCCGCGTAAGTGATTGATGCATAGTGAAATAAAAATATCGTCGCGTTTTGACAAGTGCCCGGAAAACAGGCCGTATTTGCAGGAAATAGTTTGCCAATTGCCCCGCAACCGCGTCTAAATCTGCGCGCCATTCAATGATCGCCCGAAAAAGAACTTTGTCCGTGCTCGTCTGGCTGACGCCCGCGATCCTGTTCGCGTCGGATTTCGTCTACCAGCCGGTGATGGTCACGCCGCCGCAGCCGCCGCGCGAATTTCGCGGCGCGTGGATTGCCGTCGTCGCTTCGAATCAGGATTGGCCTTCCCAACCCGGCCTGCCGGTCGCGCAACAGAAGGCGGAATTGATTTCGCTGCTCGACCGCGCGGCGCAACTTCATTTCAACGCGGTCATTCTCCAAATCCGCCCGTCGTGCGACGCGCTTTACGCCTCGCCGATTGAGCCGTGGTCGGAGCGCCTCACCGGTGTGATGGGCCGGGCACCGGAGCCGTTTTACGACCCGCTCGCGTTCGCCATCCAGGAGGCGCACAAGCGCGGATTGGAATTGCACGCGTGGTTTAATCCGTTTCGCGCGCTGCATCCGCTGTCGAAATCAATCGTCGCGCCGAATCACATCACCAGGACGCACCCGGAACTCGTCCGCGAATACGACACGCAATTCTGGCTCGACCCCGGCGAACCCGCCGCGCGCGAATACGTTTTGCGCGTGGTCATGGACGTGGTGCGGCGCTACGACGTGGACGGCGTGACGTTCGACGATTATTTTTACCCTTACCCGGTGAAAAACGCGCTGGGACGCAAGCTGGACTATCCTGACGATGCGAGCTGGCAGAAATACGGCCTGCGCAGCGGACTGGCCCGCGACGATTGGCGCCGGCAAAACGTGAATGAATTTGTCCAGAGCGTTTATCAATCCATCAAGGCCGCGAAACCGTGGGTGAAATTCGGCATCAGCCCGTTCGGCATCTGGCGTCCCGGCTATCCGAAATCCGTCAGAGGGCTGGACGCCTACGCGAGCCTTTACGCCGATTCGCGCCTGTGGCTGGCCTCCGGCTGGGTGGATTATTTCGCGCCGCAACTTTACTGGCCGGCGGACGCGCCGCAGCAAAGTTTTCCTGTCCTGCTCAATTGGTGGGCGGCGCAAAACGTGAAGGGCCGCCATCTCTGGCCCGGACTGGACGATTACAACGTCGGCAAAGATTGGGGATCCGAAGAAATTGCGCGACAGGTGGAAACGGCGCGCGAAGCCTCAATCGGCGGCGAAATTCATTTCCACCTGCGTGACGTTTTGGAAAAGTCCGCGCTCGCCAGTGTTGTCCGCACCGAATACCTCCAGCCCGCGCTCGTGCCGGCGTCGCCATGGCTCGGTTCAATTTTACCAGACAGACCCAAAATTTCCGTCACAACCCAGGCGCGCACCAATCTGGTCGTCCGCTGGGAAATGGCGACCAACGAAATTCCCGAATCGTGGGTCCTGCAATTTCGCGGCACGAACAATGTCTGGACGACGCGGATTCTTCCGGCCAATCAAACCGGATGCGTCTTTGCGAAATCAGCGCCGGAGGTGATTTCCATCAGCGCCGTCAATCGTTTTGGAAATATCAGCCCGCCCGCCGCCGTTGAAAAAACAGCGCCGCCACCGCCAACGTGGACAACACCACCTTCGACACCAGCGCAGAAACCGGCGCCGAAGATCCGCCGGATGGGAAAGCAAATTATTTACGATTGACGGAGAAAAGGGCCGGCGGGACGAGTTCCACGAGTCCCTGACTTTTTGGAAATGGGACTCGCTCGTCCCTCCGAAAATCGAGAATGGTTTTGGAAGGGCTGTAAGCCGAATTCTGTCTGCGCCTTGCGGCGGAGAGAATCATTTGTCTGGGCAGCCGATACCCGAAACCTGTCCGCTTTCACGGAACTTGGAGCGGGCCGCTCCGGGGTTTCCTATTTGGCCTTGCACCCGATGGGGTTTTCCGTGCCGCGTCGCTTGCGCTTCGCGCGGTGGTCTCTTACACCACCTTTTCACCCTTGCCGGCGGCTCTTGCGAAACACCGGCGGTTTCATTTTCTGTGGCACTGTCCGTCGAAAAGTCTTTCAACTTTCCGCCCGCGTGTATCCCAATCGAACAGACTTGGGTTACGCGGCATCGCGCCCTTTGGTGTTCGGACTTTCCTCTTCCGGCTCGCGCCGAAAGCGATTCTCCGCCCTTCCAAAACCAATGCTAAGTTAGCGGGAGTTGATTATTTTTCAAGCGGAGAAATCTAGCCAAGCGCATATTGATTGGGTAAAAAGATGGCAGGCTTTGTGTCGGCAGGCGAATAAAATAATTTAAGATGCCGCCAGCTCGTCTGGCAAATCGAGCCAGATTCCGGGGACATGTTTGCCAGTGTTCAAATTTATGAAAATTGGATTTTTGTTTGCGCGCCGTGGTCTTGTTCTCGTTGCCATTGCACTGGCGGCATCGCCCGCAGGCGCTGACACAAACACGGATCGCTATGCCGGCGGTGAGTGGTCGCTGGTGGACGCGAAGCCGGTGATGGTTGCGGCGGCAGAAATCACGCCGGAGAAATATCCGGATTCCGACGCCGTAACGGTGGATCAAAAATCGGTTCGGGTGTATCGCGTGGATGGCACGGGCGAGTGCCAGGACGAGACCTTCACGAAGGTGCTCACGGAGAAAGGCAAGCGGGACAATCGCACGCTGACGATGAATTTCATGCTGCCTTACACCACCGTCGCGGTGCCTACGCTGGAGGTGATTAAGCCCGACGGCACGGTTGCTCCGGTGGACGTGTCGGCGAATTCCAAGGAGTCCATTGATGACAGCCAGATGGCGGAGAACATTTACGACCCGAATATGCGGATATTGCAGGTGAATATCCCGAGCCTGGAAATCGGCGACGTGATCCATTCGGTGGAGCGCGAGAACATTGAGCGCTCAATCATCCCAGGTCAATATGCCGAGGAAAATGTTTTTGAAGGCACGGGTTTCATCCGGCACATCACCTACGAAGTTCATGCACCGGCCGACCGATCGTTAAAGCGCATTGCGTTGAGGGACGAGGTTCCTGGAACTGTAACCGCTTCGATAGGCCCGGTGACTAACAACACCATCATCTATCGCTGGGAAGTGAATAACGTGCCGCGTATGTTTGACGAGGCGTCCATGCCGCCTTATGAGGAGGTTTTGCAGCGGCTTTTTGTCAGCACAATGCCGGATTGGACGGCAGTTTCGAAATGGTATTGGGATTTGAGCCAGTCGCATCTGGACGCGACCACGCCGGAAATGCAACAGACCAACGCGATTTTAATTGCGAACCAGCCGACGGACTTGGACAAGGTGAAAGCGATTTTTTATTTCGTCTCCAACAAAATCCGCTACATGGGCATCACTCCGGAAAAAGATCGGCCGGGTTTTGAACCGCATGACGTGTCCATCACCTTCGACAAGAAATACGGTGTTTGCCGGGACAAGGCGGCCCTGCTGGTTTCGATGCTGCGACTGGCCGGATTGAACGCATATCCGGTTCTTGTAAGTGTCGGCACCCACAAGGACGCCGAGGTGCCCGATCCATTTTTCAACCACGCCATCGTCGGCGTTGAACTCCAAAATGGACAGATCCAATTGATGGACCCGACCGACGAGAACACTCGGGACCTGCTGCCGGCGTCTGATCGGAACCAGAGTTACCTCGTGTGCCGGGCCGATGGAGACAACATCCGGTTGAGCCCGATCCAATCGCCGGATCAAAACCTGCTGCGGATTAAAACCACCGGGACTTTGAATCCGGATGGCCTCATCGAGGCGAAGGCGGAATTATCATTCGAGGGCGTAAACGACGACGCGTATCGGAACGCCTTTTCGCACATGAAACCGGACGACGAGCGCCGGTTTTTCGAGCAACGCCTCAAGCAGGCCATGCCGGGCTTGCGCCTCAAATCTTTGAAGCTCACGCCGGAAGACATGAGCGACGTTTCCACCGGCCTGCGCGCCGAGCTGGAATTTTCCGTGGACGGCATGACTGCCAACGGCGGCGGCAAATCGGTGGCGACCATGCCGTGGATTGGCAAGCGGCTGGGCGTGGCGAATTTTATCCTTGATGGCACCGGCCTGGAGAAGCGGAAATACCCGCTTGAAACCGAGGTGACTTGCGGCGTGCAGGAGGACATTTCGCTCAAGCTCGCGGATGGATTTGCAGGCGCGGTCTCGCTGCCGGCGGCTTCGTCGGTGGAGGACGATTGCGTGAGCTACCGGCAGCAGTTTGATGCGACGGCGGATTCACTCGAAGGTTCCCGGACGCTGCAATTGAAGGCGGTCGAGTTCAAGCCGACGCAATATCAAAACCTGAAGCAAACTTTGAAGCTGCTGGCCGATGATGGCCGCAAGTCGCCGATTCTCGCGCTCGATGAAAAATCCGCGAACAACGGTCCGGCGCAGGCCGGCAATTCCGGCACGCCGCCGGTGGAATCCAACGCGGAAATTCTGGACAGCCAGAAGGAACTCGACGTGACCGATCCGCACGCGGCGGTTTACCGCGTGAAATTTTCGAAGCGCATCCTGACTTACAGCGGCAAGATCCGGGAATCCGAGGTGAAGATTCCTTACAATCCTGCCTGCGAGCAGGCGCGGCTCATTAGCGCGGTTGTGACTTCCGCCACCGGCGAGCGCCAGGAAATTTCCCAGGACGAAATCAATGTGATGGACGAAGGTTGGAACGCGTCGGCGAAGCGATACACGGGTGGGAGAATCCTGGTGGCGAGCCTGCCCGGCGTGGAGGTTGGGTCCACCATCGAGGTTGAATATGAAATCGTCTCCACGAACAAACCGTTCATTTCGGGGTTTGAGTCATTCCAGTTGCCGGACGAACTGGATCAAAAATCATTTAAATTGACCGCGCCGGTCGGCATGAAAATCCAGCGGCTGGTCAGCGGCGCTCCGGGCATCATTGAAGGCTCGGTAAAAAATGATGACGGCAGACAGGAATTTCAATGGCGCTCCGGAAAAGTTGGGGCGTTGCCGGCTGAAACCCAGCTTCCGCCGGAATGGGTCTATGCCGCCGGCGTGGGCTATTATGTCGGCGACGTGACGGATTACTTCAAGGAATTGGATGAGACGATGCTGGATCGGTCGCACCAATCCACAAAGGTGGCGGAATTGGCCCGGCAACTCACTGCAAACGCAAAGAGCAAAATTGAATCGGTCAAGGCCATCCGCGATTTTGTTGCCAAGACCATCCGCGACGCCGGCCCGTCCTTCACCGAATTGCCCTTGAGCGAATTGTCCGACGCCGACACGACTTTGGTGGACGGATATGGCCACGCGGCGGACCGCGCCATCCTGCTTCACGCGATGCTGACGGCAGCGGGATTTCAGCCCGAGTTCGTGCTGGCTTCGAGTCTGCCCGCCATCGCTGGCATCACGAATACGGCGATGACGTTTCCCTTGCCCGAATCATTCCAGACGCCGCTCGTCAGAATCACCCTCGATGGTGTGAATTATTATCTGAACGATACGGATCAATATGCGCAACTGGGTTCCACAGGCTGTGATGGCGCGCTAGGCATCGCGCTTTCAAACCCGGCGTGGGAAATCATTCACGCCGCCAAGGATTGCGAGGACGCGACCCGGACGGACTTCACACTTCTGCTGGATGACAACGGCCGGACGTTGCTTCAAGTTTCGCAGTGGTATTACGGCGAAAATTACGGCGACAGGAACAAGTATTTTTCCGAACTGCCGCCGGAAGAGCGGAAACGGTATTTTCAAGAAGCGGTTTCCCAAGTGGCCCAGGGCGCGCGCCCGGTCGGCGACTTGAAGACCGCCTTCGACACCTATCCGGGGCTGGAACAATTCTCGGTGATCATAGACAACTTCGGAATTGCCTCCGGAAATTATTTTTACTTCAATCTGCCTTCACCTCCTCCGCTGATGGCAGCCGGGGCCGATCAACGCGCGCTGCCGCTGCTCATTTCGCAGGAGAACAAAAATACCGTTCATATCGCGGTTGATTTGCCGCCGGATTTTCCGATGGTCCTGATCGAGCCGAAGAGTGAAAACCTTGTGGCCGGGGCTGAAACAGCGCGCATGACCACGCAAAACACACAGGACGGGTGCGTCCTCACGGATGAATTTGAAACCTCTCCGGCCATCGTCAGCCCCGCCGGTTATCAGGCCATGCTGAAGGTCGAATCTGCGATGGGGCGGAAATCATCGAGAGTTTTCCTGCTGGAACAGAAGTAATTCGGGAGTATGTAGATAACGCAAATTTTGGTTTTTTTTGCGAGGGTTACCCAGCCAATGTCCAACCTCGTCATGGAAAATATTTCCATGAATGATAAAAAACATCCTGAGCTC
>Ga0302320_10006178_pt1 | contig 26665 bp, 29 predicted proteins | sample Bog_T0_3_FD_202130 | JGI IMG/M metagenome (GOLD analysis project Ga0302320, IMG submission 202130) | Peat permafrost microbial communities from Stordalen Mire near Abisko, Sweden - Bog_T0_3 | ecosystem: Environmental > Terrestrial > Soil > Wetlands > Peat | place: Sweden: Abisko, Stordalen Mire...
CAACGCCGCTCACCCGTTGCCGAGCAGAGAACTATTAACTAGGGTGGGCCAAATGAGATGAGCACAGGTGGGCCAAGTCAGGTTGTCAAAAGCACCTTCCTCGCCGGTCGCCCTGAACGGATGCAAAACAATTGAACCATCAATGGCAAGAAGCGCGACATAAGGTCAGTGCTACAGTCGATGGAAGTGTGCCACCTGAATTCCAGATATCCCGTCGCGGCTTTGACGGATAACTACGGACGCCAGTTATTGCACAATGTAGGCAAGTTTCCCGACAGGAACAATTTACGAATAGCCGTGTGATACCGGGAAAAGAGTCGAATCCCCGCTTCGAAACTTACGATTCACTCAATGCCGGGCTCTTCCATGAGTGGACGAAGAGCAAATTGCGCTCCATCGAGGTGCAGGATCGGCAGCACGGCTCCGTCGGTAATCGGGTCGAGAAACTTGTTGGACTGCCATGAGGTCGCCAAAGAAGCCGTTTCCGCTTCACCATCGCCGATGATGCAGGCGACGATGAGGTCGGGGTTGTCGAACGCCGCCCCAAAGGCATGGCTGAGGGAGTAACCCAGCTCGCCGCCTTCGTGAATCGACCCGGGCGTTGTCGGCGCAACGTGGCTGGAAATCCCGCCGGGAAAGGAGAACTGCCTGAAGAGCTCCTTCATTCCGGCTTCGTCCTGGGTGACATTTGGATAAATCTCACTCCAGGTGCCCTCGAGGTAGACGTTGCCCACCAGAGCCGCCCCTCCATGTCCGGGACCGGTTGGCACCGACAATTGCTACGAATGATTTGGATAATGAGTGTCTGCGGCATCACCGCCTCGATAAACAAGCCGGTCTTAAACAATCATCCTCGGGACGAAGCCCAGCAACCTATAGATTCATCGTCGCTTCAGCGTTGCTCACGCCATTGCCACACCGACAGGATTATCTCCTCGCACTCTATTCGCAAAACCCGGTGGTCACCTCCCGAAGCTCGTAACCGCGCACGGTTTATTGCAAGTCTGGTCGCGACCCCAGCACATCCGGCTCTTCTGTGGAAGGCCTACCAGACGAACAGGCGAGCACCACCGCCGGACGATCGGATCCTGCCAGCCATGACAGAGCGCTGACGACTGGGAGCCATGTCATTGCCGTCCGTTCTAGGGAGGTGTGGTTCCGAGCCGCTGAGTTCTTCGATCTCTACGGCATGATGACGGTTCATAATCTCAGCAGCCGCGTCCGTCTTCTCGCCCGAATCCGTTGCGAAAACCATGACTCCTCCACGGCGTACTCCCTGGACGTAAGCTTCTGCATCCGCTTCGGTGGCGCCGATCGTTTTCAGCTCCCGGATCAAGTCCACTTCAAAATCAGTATGTGGAATATCCATAACTCCGCTGCCTGCCATCTCCCGTGGCTCGCCTAAAATACGGACGTCGTTCCGCGGGAAACCGCTGGCCTCGAGATCGCGAACAACCTCGTCGACCAAGTCCGGATTCTCAAACAAACCAACTGCCGTTTTTGCCATATCGGCCTCCATCAATTTAGTCTGCAGCACTGGATTCGTCAGCTCGCCAGGGCAATGTCTGCAGCATTGCCTTGTTTCGGGATGTTGCCACCGCTTCTCGTTCTGCCTTCATCTGGGGGTGGCACAAATTCTCTGTGCGCTGCTGGTGCCGAACTTCACCGCAGCGGCCGCAAGTCTGTCCGCCGCCACAGATGTACCGTGCTGGTTTCCGGATAAACTGCGCTATTGAGTCATCGATAGGTTCGCTTATTCCCTTCCGAAATACTGTGCAGAATGGCTCACTGCCGGGCTTCCGGCAGAAGGGCAACATTGGCGCACACGCGGGTCCTCATCCCGCCTTCGCCAGGCGAAAGGTTTCTCATCTTAATTGAGCCAGCCCGAAGTAACTCATGCAGATATCGAGGAAATTTGTCACGGTGAGCCGTAAGGAACACGGGCGCACTATCCATCGACATTGTGCAATAGGGAACAGTCTGGCGGTTCGTGTTCCGTCATAGTCGGGGTCGGATCTTAGTTTGATGTTCCGAGAAACGACGGCAAGTCGCCGAGGAGACGAAGAAATGTCCAAAGTAAGTTCAGTTGTCGCAACATATCACACGCATGCGGAAGCGGATCAAGCGGTAAAAGAGCTTCAGCGTGGCGGAGTCGACATGCACAAGTTATCGATCGTCGGCAAGGGCTACCACACCGATGAGCAGGTGGTGGGTTACTACAATACCGGCGACCGCATGAAGTATTGGGGCAAGATGGGTGCATTCTGGGGAGGCTTTTGGGGGCTTCTATTCGGTTCTGCTCTTTTTATGATTCCGGGTCTCGGCCCAATCTTAGTGGCTGGACCGCTAGTGGCGTGGATCGTGGCAGCGTTGGAAGGTGCGGTGGTGGTCGGAGGGTTAAGTGCTCTTGGAGCTGGCCTCTACAGCATCGGAATTCCTAAGGACAGCATTGTGAAATACGAGAAAGCGCTGCAGACGGACCAATTCCTGTTGATAGTCCACGGGACGGCTGCAGAAGTGGCCAATGCGAAGGACATCATCGAGTCTACACATCCCGCCGAATTGGGAATGCACTCAGGCGAAGCGGTAGCCGCTTAGGTTTCCCGCGAGTTGTATGGGTACCTGAATCGAGTGCCCTTGCTTATTGGTGTACGTACCGAGTCGACGAACCGCCGAAGGTGCGGCAGGGTAGAATTCGCGGCCAGTTGGACCAGGAGAACCACATGACAGGCAAATCGCAACCTGGGAAAACACAATCCGTATCCTGGAGGAAGCCCAGACGATTGTCAGCGATGCAATGGCGGCGTCGGATCCGAGGGAGAAATCATGAGCGACCAAACCCGCGTCAGCCACCCGATCTACAACCTTCTACCCACGGAGATCGAGGGGTTCGATTCCCTGGCGGAACTCGCCTTGGATGTGCATTGGTCGTGGAATCATGCCACCGACGGACTGTGGCGCACGCTCGATCCAGTACTGTGGGACCTCACTCAGAATCCCTGGGTAGTCCTGCAGACGGTCTCGCGGGACCAACTCGAGCGCGTGCTGGCCGATCCCGCCTTCCGCAATCGTCGGCCACGTGACCAACGGAGTCCACGTGCCCACCTGGGACTCGGTTCTATCCGACGATTTGTGGACGGAAGCCTGTGGCAAGGAGCGTTGGCTGGGGACAACGGAGAACTTGGAGCAGGACATTCGCCGCGTCTCCGACACCACGCTTTGGAAATTCCGCGCCGCCGCCAGCAAGTCTCTTGTGGAATACGCTCGCGGGCGACTATGCCGGCAACTAGCTGTCTCCGGCGCGTCACACGAGGCGATTGACGGTGCGAAACATCTATTTGATCCCAACGCACTGACGCCGGGCATACTTCCCCAATGGACGTATTTACGTGCTCGATGAGGTGGTACGCGCCGGGATCCTAGCCGATGATTTGGCGCAACTCTTATTGCAGCGCTGGTTTCTCGAGGAACGCGGGCCAGGGAACTGGGTGGTACCAGAAAAACCAAAGGCGTTTCAGATGTGGGCTCTCTCTCCGGACGCCTGGGCAAAGACTGGAATCAAGGGCGACATGGACATTGCGCTTACCCGCGCGGACCAGATGAACGCGGTCATGGCGCCGTACCGCATGGGCTTCATCGCCGCGAACAACGACCGCCAGGGCGGCTGGCAGCACCTGTATCGCATGCTGCGCTCTGGCGAGTTGGTAATCTGCGGCGACGCCTGCCCAAAGTTGGTGCGCGCCATCCCCTCCCGAATCCACGACCCTGACAAGGAAGACGACATTCTCAAGGTGAAGGGTGATGAACTCGACGATTGCTGTGATGGGAGCCGCTATGGACTCTACGACATGACCCAGGAGCAATTCGCTGAATCGGCTAGTGTCTCGGTAGATTTCCTCAGCCTGGCGGAAAGAGGCATCAACTCTCCATCATTCGAGACCTTGGAACGGTTCGCGAGGGCGTTAAAGGTCCGCGTGGCAGAGCTTTTCAACTTTTGACAGCAGGAATCTGAACTCGGTTATGGGCGACCCAGTATCGAGCGAAGCCTCGACTTGAATATCATTTCCGCCGGCGACTTGCCGTTTGTGTCGAGCCACTTCTCAAACTCCAAAATGCGGACGCGATGCTCAACTGCTGGCTGCGGCACGTGAACCGTGATCGTGTCCCCTCGCCCGATCTGGCCCACCCATTCATGGCTTTTGAATGCCGCAAGGGCCTGTGCAACGGCTTCGTAAAGCGTTTCTGCCGTAACTTCAAGGGAGTGCTGGTGGCCGTCCGAGTCTTCGCAAGATACCGTGCAGGTCCGCAAACTCAGGGCGACCATCTCTCCCGTCGCACAAGAATCTCCGCGATTAGTGACCCTTTCACCCAGTAGGCGAGCGGTTTAATTGATAACGAAGTTGAGGCCAACCGCAGATTCCAAGGTGGCACTGGCTGCGTGCAGGGAGACTGCCCAGGTCTGGTCCCCGACAACGCCATCGACAGCGACGCCACCCCAAGACTGAAATGCCTCGACTGCTGCCTTGGTCAGAGGTCCAAATTGTCCGTCAATCCCTTGCGGGGTTACGCCCCACTCACCTTCCGCGCCATTGGTGAGAAGCGTCTGAAGGCTGCGAACTACATCCCCGGACGAGCCCTCTTGAAGCGTTGGCATGGGGCCACCATCGGGCAGTGCGTTCCAAGTGAGCGGACCAACGATGCCGTCGACCGTCAGGCCCGCGCCCTGCTGGAACTGCTGTACTGCCGTCTCTAGCTCGGGACTGAATCACTTCCTGGGCTACGCTGGCCGCTACATCCGCCGCCTTCCCATTGCCCAGAACCACATTCTCAAAGTGACTGAGTACGAAGTGGTTTATTTGGCTAAAGACACTAGGACAAAGACCTTGGAGGAAACCCGGTGCACGCCGGCCGAGTTCGTTGCCCTGCTCTCTCCCCACGTTCTAGACCGATACCAGCACTCCATGCGTTATTTTGGCTTGCTGGCACCAGGGACGAAAAGGCTGACTTCCGCTGCCGTGTTTGCTCTTCTCGGTCAGCACCCACGCCCTAACTAAGCCCCCACGTCAGCACTGGCGCGATTCGCTCAAGCAGTTCGGGGTTGACCCGCTGATCGATGAATTCGGCAATCCTATGCATTGGGTAGGACGCCGACAACCTGTACCCATCAGGGCTCTTCCGACAGCCGCACTATAAGACGATTTATGATCCTGCACTTTCCATCCTCTTGATGCACGTTGCTGCCGACCTCTGGCTCCCACCGATCGAAGCTATAGTTCCGACTCTTGTCCAAATCAGAGGTTCATGGGACGATCTGCGGCGCAAGCTGCTGCAGGCGCATGACCGTGGGGAAGGAACCCTGGAGCAACTGGCCCAGCGCTTCTCGGTGAGCGCGCCTTGGGCGTGGAAGATCTCCGCCCAACGGAAGCGTAGCGGACAGATGGAGCGGGTCGAACAGCGCCGCGGCGGAAACCGCAAAGTCACCGCCGCAGTCGAGCAGCAGTTGCGCGAGTGGGTGCTGGCCCAGCCGGATCTGACCCTGGCGGAGTTACAGCAGAAACTGGCTCAGACTCAGCCTCTGCAGGTGAGCATCGGACGGTTGTGGCAGGTGCTACGTCAGATGGGTCTGCGGCTGAAAAAAAGTCACTCCACGCCATCCGGTTTTGGGTGATCGCTGAGGAGGATGGATTCGCTACTTCCTTTCCTGTAGGGCTCTTGCATCCCCTACAGCATGCCGGTTTATCCCGGCGCACCCGAGTTGCCCGTGATCCAGGCACAAGTGCCAGCACCTGCCTAGGGCGGCAGCTCAAGTTGCAGCCCCCTGCGCCTGCGGCATGAAAAACGACATGCACCTGGAATGCGAGTGGATCAGCCGGAATTCAAGTAGACAGAAGTCAGACGGAGGTTGTGCAGACCGGGTCAGGAACAGCCCGATTCGAAGGAGAAAGGCTAGAGCGACGGAGCCCAACCCCTGGCCGGACTTGTGTTTCGAACAGCGCGGGCAAGGAGACAACCTGGCAGGAAATACCTTACATCGAATGCCCCCGGATTTGAAGAGCATGTACGCGCCACTATCAAGATGTTGAGACCACAAGTTCCACGGCGGTAATTCTGCCTTCCCTACCCTTCGGTTGAGTACAAACCATTCATCGAGCTGCCCTTGTCTTGCTGGGATCCTTCTGAATCCGGTCCTGGGCTACTCAAAACCTTCCGGGCCTCCTCTATATCCTTTTGCTCGACGGCACGCATCAGATAAGCGAACCGCGCTGACCATGCGCTGACCACTTCGGGATCCACATTCAAGACCCTGGCTCTGCCAGAGGACGTCTCCACGATATCGTCAGACTGAACCGAAAACTTAAAGAAGGACGGGCGATATCCAATCTGCCTGGCTTTGCTGAACTGCTCCTTGTAGCGCGCCAAGTGGGCAAGCAATTTGCCGACGTACTCATCCATCGAGTCGCTCCAGGTAGCAATATCCAGTATTGGCATCGCGTCAGCCTCGAGCAGGTTGCCGGTGCTAAGTTCCTCGAGGATAGGGTGCTTTAACTGTCCCGCTGCTCCACTGAACGCCCCAACGATGAAACATGGCACACGGTGCCACCGGGCAAGCGCGAGTTCCTCCATCACTCCCGGGTTGTAGCCGGTATCAATGTGGAGCTTGCCACCTACTGCCACAAGAACGTCAATGTCCTGAATCATGGCCAGCCGCATAGCCGTGAGGCTGTTATTGCGGGTTTCGGGGTGGCGATAGTCGCCTTTGCCCACTTGCCTAGTGAGAACCACCTCGGCTTGCGCCATGCGGGCCGCGCGCCAAGTTACTTCAGGAAGGTCACCAAACAATTGGGACGCGAACAGCTTTAGAGGTCTCAGGCCTTCATGGGATTGGCGGCGGACTTGCTCGGCCACAACCGGTGTCAGCAACGGCTGGCTGCCATGCACTACCTCGCCGCCGTAGCGGACAATGAGCGCCGAGAGCTGCCCGACAAAAGCTAGAATCAGCCTGTCGAGGTCTGGGACATCTCCCCAGTATTGGCGCTCGGGGACGGCGCCGGAGATGCCTACGCGCAGCCCTTCCAGCAGCGGTGTTGAGGCGATCGTTTCAGCCGGCTGTTGGATCATTATCGTAGTCTCGTGAAGGTTGTGGACACTAGGATTTCCAACTCGTTATAGTGGGCGAATATTGCGTTCACTCCGGGAAGATTGTTCCGAAGGGTCTTCATTTCAGCCTGGCTCAACACGTTGTCCCGATCATAGATGCAAAGCTTTTGGTTGATGTTGGCGAGATCGCGGTTTTTTTCCACATGGTTCCAGTACGCCACAAGGGCCGGTAGGTATGTAACGTCCTGTACCAGGCAGTGAGACAGAACGATCATCTTACCCACCAGATCGATTTCCTTGTCGGCCAGGTACATTCGCAGCCGCTCGTCGAGAGCCTGCCAGTTGTACCCGTTCGCTTGAAACGTCGCCTGCGCCCGCGAGAGGATTTTCAAGCGGCGCCGGAAAGTCGAAAGCAGCAGCTCTTCTATTTCGCGTCGCACGCCTTCCCACTCCGCATCGCTTAATGGAGCAGCGTCGAGCCCATTCTGCTTGACTAAAGCCTGGCGGCGCAGCGACTGGAGCTGAATGAATCGCGAAGTGCGTTCACCGCCTGCGACTATCGGCAATACTGGAAGCAATTGCGCGTTGGCCAGGTCAACTTCAATCGAAACCCACGGGGAAGCCGGAGCATCGGGCGTGTCGACCAGCAGAATCAGCGCCGCGGTATCGATTCCGCGCTGGATGTCATTCTGAACATCAGCGCCAATCGCGATGTTCTCCTTGGCGACGTCCAGCCATGGCTGAAACGACGCGGCTTCCAGGCGCTTGTAGATCTCTTGGGCGAGTGCTGCACCGTCGGTCTGACGGTACGACACAAAAATGCGTTGGCTCCCAGGACGCAGCGCTTGTCCCAGGAAGACACCGGCAACCTTGACAATGCGGTCCAAGGTTGCCGGCGTGCCATCGTATTCTGCTGCTTTGATTCCCGAAATTGGCTCCGGCGGCCTCTTGAAATCGGGATTCGTAGAAACTGGGATGATGGCCTCGCGCGATTTGTGCGCGTCACGATACGTCTGAATATAGTTGACGGCAGGGTCGGGCAAAACCTTGGACTGGTAGATAACGAAGAGCAGGTCGTCCCATTCGACGCTGCTCTCCCAAACCGCGCCGGACGGAACCAGTTCCGGCGCGCGCGCCAGGTTGTACTGCTGCTGCAGCGCGGCGGCGATTGCCTGCGCTGCTGGTTCGCTTGTTTCCTCCGCCAAAATCCGAATCACTATGCCCCTCCCAGGCTACCCCAGATGCTCGTCCTTGATGGCATGTGGCGCCAGGCGCTTGTGCGCCGCGTCGCTCTGGCACAAGAACACTTTAACGTGGCGGTCCAGATCGTCCGGCCGGAGCGGTATCTGGAAATCGGTCGGCATCGGTTCCAGCTTCCGCGGCACGCCGTCTATCTCGATACTTGATATCTTGAGCGCATCCCGGCCTAGGAAATCCGGCAATACATTTATGGAGGACAGACCGCTGTGTCCGCTTGGGCGAAAATGCAAGCAGAAGGTGGTATGTTGCTGCTGCTCGCGCGGAATGTAGGCGAGCTGATAGACGTGAGCCAGGTAGTCGAGCTCGAAAGCGTGGTAGCCGGAAACCGAATGCCCGCCTTTATCGCCATACGTCGAGCTCACAACCGGTATGCCATTGTCGCTGACGCGAAAGAAAATCCCGTTGCGCTCGCGATCAAGAAAGTAGAGATTCCAGAAGGCACTCAATTCACGGGCGAGTTCCAGAAACTCCGGAGCCTGCTTCGCCGACGGATCGTCAAGGTGGCCGAACATGATCAGATAGGCTAGAATGCCCTGTTCCTGCTGCCAGAAGTCCTTGGTGTTGACCCATGCAAACTGTACGGGAACATCCGGCGCAGCTGCGGGCTGACGCTCCATGGCATCAAACACCCCGCTGCGTACCTGATCGAGCCCCAGCCCCGACATTTTCTTTCCAATGTCGACCGCCACTGAAAACAGCTTGTCCGCACGCGCATTATCGCCTTTAGCGCGATAGTAGTTCGCAACGCGCGTGAGGTTCCAGGCAATCTTCAGATTGTGGCCTACGATGCCTCGGTTCTGCTGCCATCGCCAATCTTTTATGCGATTCCAATCGCGGTCGAAACGCTCGTTGACGTAATCGCATCCGGGTTCCGGAAACTTCTCGGCAATCAGGCAGGATGTGACTTCGAGAATCTCCACGCAACGATTTAACAGATTCTGCAGGAACTCTTTTTGCTCTCCGGAAGGATCGTCCCGCACCTGGGGAAGTGGGTCCAATGAAAGTATGAGATTAATCAGATAGGCCGGCAGATGGTCTCCCACAGAGTTCCAGTTCTTGCGGGCGCGATTGGCGCGCTGATCCAGTTCAGGACTATCCCAGCGAAAGGTGATGGCATCGATGTGGGAGAAGAATCCATCATGCTTGTCGGAGCAGGCGCCCTTACGGCGATCAGCATAGAGAGCATCCATGGTGCGCAGTGTGTGGTAGATGTCTTCCAAAGTTTCGCGGTCGTTGGTGATGCGATAGAACTGGGCCAGACCGGCGAGCGCATAAATCTGCTCATAGAGCGGAATGGTGTTCAGGTCGTCGTCAAACAGGCATTGCAGCACGTCGAACGTGCCATGGCGGTCCCGTTTGCGCGCGTGCAGCCAGAAGCAGAAACGTCCGTCGGCGCTGTAGCTGCGAAACGCCTCGCGTTGATAATCGACGCCGGCTTTGGCGGCCAGAAAATAGCGCTCGTCCCCGCCCAGCAGGTAAGCGGAGGAGAGGCCGTAAATCAGGCGCGAAAGCGTGGCCATCTCCTGCGTGTCGTCTGTGATAGGCTGGCCTTCGATAGACAGCGTGGTTCGGTACATAGCCGCAAAATCGTCCAGAGCATAGGTGCGCTTATCGCCGAACAGCACGTCCAGCCACTTGTTCGCCATCGCCTCGATCTGTCCCTTCCACCAATGGGTATGCTCGAACAGGTAGTACCCCAAGTGCGATTTCAACAGGTGCACGGTCATGGCTTCATAACGGAGCGTGTCGGCGAAAACGTATTGCACGCCTTCGACCCCGATCAGATCCCCCTCGGCGACATTGGTCTCAAGCGGACCGGGCGAGGAGCCAGCGGTCTGCGGTGGCTGATATCCCACCGGAAGGCGCTGCCGGTTCAACCGATCGAGATTGGTTACCGTATCGAACCATGTGGTCGGCTTAATCAAGACTTCGAAGACCGCTCCGCCGCGCGTCTTCAAGGTGAAGGTACGTTTCTGATCGTTTTTCCCGGTCACGTGTCCGATGATCGGAAGCTGCACAGTGAGTCCATTCAGCTGGTTCATGTCATTTCGCTCCCTAGGATTCGCGTTGAAATACGACCAGACCGTTGGCGGGCACTACACACTCGAACGAGCCGGGCGAATTTTCCAGAAGTTGGCCGAGATTGCCTACGTTATCGCCGCCGAAAACCGCAGCGTCGCTGTTGAAGATCTCCCGCCAACGGCCAACCGGCGTGCGATCAGCGTGAAAGAGATAGCCGGGATTGTTAAATGGCCGGTTATTCAGGCTGGCCACGACGAGAAAGTCTTCCCCGTCGCCCCAGCGATGAAAGACGATGAGCCGGTGTGCGTTATGACTGAACAGCACGTCGATGTTCGGACTCTTCAAGCCGGGATGGGCGAGGCGCAGGCGGATAAGTTGAGAGTAATACTCGAACAGAAATCGGCCAGAGCCTTTGCGAAGCGCATTGAAGTCCTCACGGTTTTCGAGCACATGGTTGTAGAGGAACTTCTTCTGCGTGCCTGCTTCCTCGCCAAAGAGAAACATGGGAACCCCGGCGGAGAGAATCGTAACTCCGGCGGCGAAGCGGCAGCGCGCTTCCGCATATAGTCGTGTTTCGCCGACCAGGGGAGCACCGTTTGCGGCAACGCTGATTGTGCGGTCTGTCAGCGGGCCATTGCCTGCCTCATCGTGCGACTCGTTATACACAATCTTTTTGTCGCCATTCGTTGCCTGCAGCGCACCCGCGAAGTAATCCATAGCGAGCGCGCGGTTGTCACCCATACCGGCGGTCTTGATCAGCTTGGCGTAATCGCTACCTTTGTCGGTATCGCCGATCAGGTGGTGATAGAAGTCTGCATACCAAACGGCGTCGAACCCCAAGCCTCCTGAATCAGCGGAGACCGTCGTTCCCTCCCATCCGCCATGGTCCTCCGCCATTAGCTTCACATTGGGACGCACGAAGCGAATCGACCGCGTCAGCTCGCGGATCAGCTTTGCACCGAACGCATTGGCGTTGGGTACGCCCTGACCATTGGCATGAAGCGAATTGTAGGAGCGGATGGACGTCGTCTGGTCCACGCGAAAACCGTCCACGTTGAACTCGACCGCCAGCGCAATGGCGCTGCTGACGAACATATTGCGGACAATCTCTTCCCAATAACGCGGCGCCCATCCGGACGATACATTATCCAGATAGCCGCCCTGACCGAATCCTTGATAGTCGCTGGGATGGCCTTCGTACCAGTAGTAAGCATTCTTCTCGTCGGAGTCGGTATCGTACATCCATTCGGCGCGTTCGGCCTGGTGGTTGTAGTGGTTGTACACCACGTCGAGGATGACGGCTATGCCGCGTCGGTGGCATTCGCGGATGAACCACTTGTACTGGTCGCGCCCACCGCCGCTGTATTCAATCGCGTAGTAGTGCGAAGTAGCATAACCCCAGCCGCCACCACCTCCTCCAAACTCCGAAAGCGGCAGCAGTTCCACCGCATTGACGCCCAGGTCTTCAAGGTAGTCGAGAAACGCGATGGCGTCTTCGAGCGTTCCAGAGTGGTTTGGTCCGCGGTGGAATCCCAGCGCGCCGACGTGCAGTTCATAGATCACCAGGTCGCGCACGCTAAGGTTGTCGAGACCAACCTTGGGTGGAATCTGTCGAAAGAAATCGTCCTGCGGAGTCCATTTGGTTTCGGGCCACAAGGGTTCGAGAAATTCGGTGGTTACCTTGTCCGGATCCACCACCACCGAGCAACTCACAGTACCGTCGAGCCCCAAAGTCAGGCCCGTGTAGCCGTCGGCCGGTTTCTCCGACCCATATCCGATTTGGCAACGCGAAAAAAGGTCGGTGCGATAAGCGATATTGCCATTGTCCTTGGTCACCCGAAACATGTAGGGAGCATGGTCGAACTTGCGGAAATCGCTGAGTGCCGGATCATCTGAACTGGTCGCCCAGACGCCATCGGCGGCGCGTTCCATCTGGAACGGTCCCCACTTCTCGTGCACGCCAAAATTCGATCCGTCCGCTACATACCCGCCACAAATTGCGTATCGATTCGACGACTGTAGCGCCGGCGCTTTCTGCGTGTCGATCAGAGATCTTGCCTTCGGGTCATCCCCTTGCTGCCATAAGTCGGCCATGCAGACTTCAACAGTCATAGCATTAGGAGCCCACACCGAGAAGCGAATACCGGAACCATGCTTCTGCGCACCCAGGCGGCGCGAGTGATTCAGGTAGTAGATCTGCTCCTCGGATTCGCCGCCCTCGAGGGTGAAGGTCCGTCGGCGGCTGCTCGAGGCCGGATCTTTCTCTTCCGACGGAATTGCCCACAACTGCTTCCCAGCCGGTCCGTCCACCTTGACGCCCCAATAGAAGACCTGCTGAGGATCCTCGTTCTCAATCTCCGCAGTGGCTGTAAATGCAGGGCATCCGTCAGGTCCCGTTATATTCCTCATTGCCACCTCGGACCATTGTTCGGAATATCTGCCGGCGCCATCCCAGGTGCCGGCGAGAACTGGGTTATCAAAGAGCTGTGGAGCAATGCCTGTGTAATAGGTGAACCTGACTGTTTTTCGCATCTCACCCAGCCAGCCTGGACCGAATCAATTCCGCCACGGCACTTTTCTCGCCCAGGACTTCGCAGGCAAGATGCAAGACTGTCTTCCCGTCGTGACCCTTCAAGTCGAGACGTGCGCCGGCCTCGATAATCGCGCGTGCACAGTCCTCATAGCCGTGCCAAAGCGCGTCGTGCAACGGAGTGTAACCGTTGATAGGCCCTTGAACATTGAGATCTATATCGGGGTGAGCCACCAGCATCTTCAGAATCGCCAGATTGCCGTTGTAAGTAGCTTTATGGATCGGCGCCCCTTTGAAGACCCAGTCTTCCACTCGCACTTTCGCTCCGGCACGGAGCAATTCGCCTGCTATTTCGGTATGTTTGTCCCGGGCCGCTACCAAGAGCGGAGTGTGTCCATCCAGGAAGGAGTTTACGTGGGGATAGACTGTATTTACATCCGCCCCCGAGGCAATCAGCAATTTTATAGTTTCGAGATCGCCTTTGTTGACCGCGGCCATCACCGTCTGGGCTGCGATGTCGTCTCGTGCAGCTGCCCGGCCTTCCTCGATATATTCTTTGATTTTTTCGTACTTGCGTTTGTCCTCGCCTTGATTCACGTTCAACTCGAAGGCAATGTGGTCGTCGAGTGTAAACCCATAATGCGTGGCCAGATTCAGATCCTGCCCATTCTCAACTAGCAACTTCACAAGGTCCGGCCACTTGTACCAGAGGGCCTCCATGAGCGGCGTGTGCCCGGTCGTGGGGGCAACCGCATCGATAAAGGCGCCATATTGAAGCAGTAAACGCGCAACTTCAAGGTTGCCACCTTGCCCCGCTTTGTGCAGTGCGGTTGCTCCGGTCTTCGCATCGGTGGTGAGAAAGTCGGCCCCCGCTTCGAGTAACAAAGCGACGATTTTCGCGTTGCCCCGGCACGCCGCCATCATGAGTACCCTGAGCCCCGTCTGCGGATCACGCGCGTTGGGATTTGCTCTCCGGCTTAGGAGATACTCCACAGCTCCCGCGTCGTTCGCGTCTACCGCTTCGCGCAACCTCGCCGAAAGGTCGCCCCGAAACGCCGCAACTATGGGCGAAGGATCACAGTACGACTTCCAATGCGTTATCTTGCCACCGGAAATAGTTAGCCAGGTCGCGAAGGTAATGTCGAAGTCGAGCCCAGTCGCCACGACAGTGGCCTGATCGTTGATGGTGCCAACCGCCCGATTGCCGTCCACAACCAGGTCGAGCGGCTTGAATACCTTGATCTTTACAACCTGGTCTCTGATCTGAAACGATCTGGCTACTTCGGCGATACCCTGGCATGTTCCCAGCCACGGGATGATATCGCTAACCCCCGGCACCTGCGCCAGATTCACCCATTCGATGTCTTGGGCGAGGCACCCTAATGCAGTAGGGATATCGCCTCGGCCCAAAGCATCGAAATAAGTTCGGGCCACTTCTTCTGCTGTAGAACCTGGCACTTTCGACCTCCAAAAAAGGCGTTCAGTCCAACCGTTGAATCCAGCTATGCCAGACCCTGTCGAATATCGGTACCGATAATCTCTTCAAGACACCTTTCCGCGATGGCGGCGATAGTGAAAGCGGGATTCGCAGGCGTGGTAGAACCTGGCATCAGTGCTCCATCAACGACGTAAAGACGCGGATGACCCTTCACTCGTCCATAATGGTCGCAAACTCTGCCCATGCACGCCCCTCCAAGCTGATGACCGGTGATGTTGAATGAGACGGGTGACACATCTCCACCGCTAGCGGCACTCAACCGCTTCGCCATACCCTCGGCGGCGGCCTGCGCGACGGGGTCCGGAGCGAAATCCAGATCGACGGAATCGGACGAGGCATTGTAGTGAAAGGCCCCGCGATGCATGGTCTGGGCAAAGACGAACGTGCCGATTGCGTTCTTGTTCGGGAAATCCTGGGCGAATCGCGGCAAGGGCGCTCGCATCATGAGAGTAGGCGCCACGGGATTGTCGTAGTTGAGCACCGCAATCGCGCCCGGTCCTCCGAGATGCGGATTGGTAACCTCGTTCAGATTAGTCCGATACACAAATGTGTCGCCGTTGTTTCCAACGCCCTGTCCTAGTTCGTCGTTGATGTACGGCAAGCGACCTCGCGCTTTCGCCTTTATCAACAGCTCGTTGGTGGCCAGCGTGCCAGCCGCAACGAAGAGATACTTACAGGTAATGGATCCGCTCTCTACGACGTAGCCAGTCTCTATAAAGACATTGTAAGTAAGTTTATAAGTACCGGAGGGCGTAGTCTCGATATTGGTCACTTCATGAAGAGGACGGACTTGTACATTGCCCGTCGCTTCGGCTAGTTTCAGATAGTCGCGCTCCAGCGAGGCCTTTCCGCCGCTGTTATTGCCGTACCAGAACTCAGCGGCAATTACCGAGGGGACCTTTGTCCCGGCAATCTCTTCGCGGACGATGTCCCAATCGACAGCCATGGGAAATCGCACCGTGCAGTCGCCGTCGGGGTTGATCTCCGCAGGCTGTTCCGGGAATCCCGACTTCCCCGCGTGCTCCCGGAGTACGCGCAATCCGAGGTAGTACTCGCTGTTCAAGATGTCATCCGGTATGGGCGCAACTTTGATGATGGAGCGAACGCGCGGATAGTAGATGGCACTCATTTCCTCGTAACTAATGGACGCAGGAAAAACCTGCTTGAACAGCCTTGCCGTTGGCTGAATCAGGATACCGCCGTAAACCAGCGATCCGCCGCCGACGCCTGCGCCCGCCATAAAGTTATAACCGCCAATGTTGCGGTTTTCCAATACGCCGGTGTACTTCTCGATCGGCGTGCCTTCGTAAGCAGGGGCCTTTGTTGTGGTGTTCAACCACTCGGCACGACCATCGGGCTTCTCGAAGATCGGAAACGTGGCGTTGGATGCCGGGTCAATGATGTCCCAGCGGCGGCCACGCTCCATTACTAGGGTTTCGACTTTCGCCTGCCCCAGACGCAGAGCGGCGACTGCACCACCATAACCGCTGCCAATGACGATCGCCAGTACGTCAGTCATCAAATCCTCCTAACTTGGATTTGGTTTACTAAGCCTGGCCCTAGGCCGACAGCAGCCCGAGCTGGTTGTGCAAACCCAATTCATCAAAGCTGCTCCATACCTGCTCGATTTTGCCTTCGGCAAAGTAGAAGATGGAGACACCGGAATATTGCAATGGCTTGCCCGTGGCGGTCCTGCCCAGAAACTCGCCTTGATGAGTACCGCGCACAGTCCACCGAACTCCGATGGCATTGCCTTCGCCAATCTGCTCATCGACCGTGTGATGAAAGCCGAAAGCGGTGCGAAACACAGGGCGCTGGGATCGGCCTTCTGCTTTCCAGTCGGCTAAACAATGACCAACGCAAAGCCGCCGGATGGGCCCTCGCCTTGGTCGGAGGCCTTACTACGATCCCGCTGGCAATGGATGTACTAGTTAAGCAAGAAGAATTCGGTTTAGTCCGCCTGCACCAGTAGAGTCTGGGTCCGATCGACAACGAAACGGCGGGCCTAAGTTGGACAAGTTGAAGCAGGCTACAAAAGGATGTCAGTACTTCCAGCCGCTCTGCTTCTGATCAGCACGGCCCGATTTCTTATTGGCTTACGGTTTCTGGGTTGATTTGCACGGTCGGGCATCATCCCCAGTCCAATTTTCTGGTTCAGATTGAGTAGCACCTGATACAAGGAGTCTGTTCTCGGCTAATGTTTGATACCCGCAAATCCAATTCTTGTTCTTAGCATTTGATTGCTCCCGTAGAGACGGAACGTCCCGTCCGGTGCGCACACATCAATCCAGCCGTCTCGGTTCGAACCGAGACGCTAGGGCGTACAAGAGAATTTCGCAAGCGGCAACCCGTCGTGCGCCGACTCCTGCTTTCAACCACGAATATTTTTGGTCTATCTCAAGAAATTTGTGTGGAAGCATCAACGGGAACTCCTGGGGAAGGACTGCTTGGTTTCCGCTCATCCTCTTCGACTCTCCACGGCCACAGCAATGACCGATTGTGCTCTGCTCAGGATCACCAAGGCCGAAATGGTTCGCGTCCTTCACAAAGAACGAGCATTGTCCGAGATGTTCACGTCTTTTCTTCTGGCGCGAAACGCTCGCATCCAGGCTGATCTGGTCGACCAGCTTTTCAATTCAACTGAAAAGCGGCTGGCGAGGGTTTTGTTGTTGCTCGCCCAGTTCGGCAAGGAAAGCAAACCGGAGACCGTGGTTCCTAAGATCAGCCAGGAGGTATTGGCTGAGATGATTGGCACAACCCGATCTCGAGTGAGTTTTTTCATGAATCGCTTCAGAAAATTAGGCTTCGTCGAATATAACGGCGAGATTCGGGTGCACAACACCCTTCTGAATATCTTTCTGCAGGAATAACGGCGCCGATTTCTTCGGGCGGACACTCTCTCGGCGTGAGACCCACGAATTTCTGCGCCGGCCCAGTTGACCATTGTTGATTAGACTAGCGTGTTGGCCATCGTCACTGTTGCCACCGTGCTGCCGTATGCGCCGCTGGGGAAACTGCTTCCGCGTCAGATGTACTCTTTGGCTGAAGCTGTGCTGATTCCGTCTTCAAAAGCTGCCTTGTCTATGCGACTTTTCTCGGCTTGCTCTTCAACTTCTTCCATAGAGGCCAACGCATCGTCGCCAGTCTCCAACTCTTTGTTGCTTCTCAAGATTGGATCCGTCGAGGCTGTTCCATTTTCACGTGCCGCGTTCTCCACGTTATCTTCCTCAGTTTGCTCCTCAACCTCCTCCTCATTGGCCGCAACATCGTCGTGTGTTGCGATCTGTTGGCTCAATCGAGATTCAGGGTTCGTTGCAGATTTTCCGACGGTTTTCATAATTCGTTAGCCTCTCTCCCTTTGTGCCTTTCATAGAGTCGCCGAACCTCGTTCGCAATACTGGTCAGAAGTGACCAGCCAATCTCAGGCATGACGCTTGAAATTGCTACCGACTGGTCACAATTGGACAGCTTGGCCGAGGACAGTTCTGCCACTCTGCGGTCATGCCAACGAAAACGATTCCGGAATACCTCGAGGACGAGCGCCGAAACCGTGAAGGCACTCAGCTGCTGACGGACAAAGAAGCCGCCCGCATCCAGTCTCTGGACGAGGGCCACCATCGCACTCGGAAACGCCTAAGCTGGAATTGCAGGCTCCGGTTGAAGTCGTAGTCAAAGCGAAAGAGCCCGGTGTGGCTAAAACGCGAAAGCCTGCCGTGGGCAAATCAAGAAAGCCACCTATGGCCAAAGCGCGAACGCCTGTCGCGGCGAAGGCGAGAAAAACTGGCGCAGCCAAAGTGACAAAACCTGCTGGAGCAGCTCGGAGAAAGCCAAGCGCCGCGCGCAAACTGGCTCGACTGGGCCGTATCGATGTTCTGGTCATTGATGACTGGCCATGGCGCCGCTGAATGAAAACGAGCGCCGCGAAGTCTGGGAGATCTGCGAGGATCGCTACCAGACTCGTTCCACCATCCTCACTTCCCAGTTGCCGATCTCGCGCTGGCACGAGCAGATCGGCGATCCCACCATCGCTGACGGCATCCTCGACCGCCTGGTTCACAATGCCCACCGCATCGAGATGCGCGGCGAGTCCATGCGCAAGAAACGCAATCCGCCGCAGGACGAGAAGAAGGAATGAACGAAAGTTAACATCTTTGAGTACGGGGTGGCGATTTATCGCCAATAACTTTGTTGTTAAATCCTCGTTTCGGTTAGGGAGGCTTGGACTCCATGATCACATCACGAGCGACGAAAGTGTCCGCACACTTTTCTTGATTCCCCATTCAGGGCGCCGGTAACTCTGATTACGTGCGCGAGCCGGTAGACAAACGGACGAAATTTCGACGCCCTGAACTACGTCGTGAAGGCGATTGGAGCTGCCCGTGCATTCTGACGCTCTTAGCGCCGGTCACGTCACATACGATCTATTCCCGTCGTGAGTGCTATCGCTCTTAAGAATAGTCCTAGATTGTTTCTAGCTTTTGCTTTTGGCTTTTGGCTTTTGGCTTATGTGAACGCTCTTGATTATTGCCGGATGGGTTCAAATGCTCAGGAATTCCGGTGATAAGGCCTTGATAATCCGTGAGGCGGTCACCCATGATGACCACGCCCTTGGAAGTGATTTCATATTCGCGGATATCCTTGCTATGGTTGCCACCGCGCATCTTGATAACCACCATGATCTTGCGAAGCTGGCCGTCGATGCATACGTACCGAAGCCGGATAATGTCATCGGTGAGAAAGGAAATCGAGTAAGTACTGAACGGGAATTCTGTGAAAGACTCGTTCACCTCAACCGTGCTTAGAATCGTCACCCCGACTCCGGTCAGAGCGGTGATCATCCGGTAGAGCGATTCGCGAAAGTCCGCGCGGAAGCCGGGGGCCAGGGCCATCTCAAAGCCCGCCAGCGAATCAATCACCAAGCGTTTGGCGCCAATCTTCTGCACCGCATCGAGAATCTCGTGCATGGTTTCATCCACCGAGAGGTCTAGGGGACGGAGGTAGAGGATTTCGAGTTTCTTCTCATGTCGCGGTGTTTTCAAATCCAGACCGAAGCTGCTGGCCCGCTCTGCATACTCTTGCGGTCGTTCTTCGAAGACCACCACAATTCCTGGGTCTCCCTGACGTATGCCCTCAGCAATGAATTGGGTTGCCAAGACTGATTTTCCCGTTCCCGAAGCCCCTGCCACCAGAACACTGTCTCCCTCGGGAATGCCGCCCCCGAGCATCTTGTCCAATTCCGGAATACCAACGGAAAGGCGCCGTGTACTGGGTATCTTCCTTGCTTGTCCGGCCAGCCCAAGAGTGCGCGAGAAGGCTTGTAGCCCAGCTTGGGTAATGCGGAAGGTGTGCAGTCCGGGCACGGACGCCTGCCCGCGCAGTTTCACGATCTGGAGTTTTCGCACAATGGAACTTCGCTCCGACGTTTGGTAGAGCCAAAAAAGGCCGTCGGAGACCGTGAATACGGGATTGTCTCGGATTTCACCTTCGACATACTCCCCGACCAGAAAAGTCGTAGATTGCCAACTGGTCAGGAGCAGGGCTAACCGCTGAATGAAGGATTGCAGTTCCACTTCGGTTGTGCCACCGAGCGCCTTCCGCACCACGGTGCGAAAGGAGTCCACTACTACGATGCCGGGGCTTGCCTTCTCAACCTCTTTCGTTATTTCCTGTAGGACCGCGTCTAAGTCCTTCTCCAACACAACCTGGCTCAGGTTGATAAAGCGGACGGCGGTGTTTAACTTAGCCTGGTCGAAGAACGTGTACTGTTGCTGGTATCGCAGCATTTTGATGGCGGGTTCGCCGAGGATAGTGAAATAGAGCGCCGGGCGCTCCGGCGTCGCGTTGGCGAACACGATTTGGTGGGCCAGCGTGGTCTTGCCGCTTCCCGGGGCTCCCGCGATGATATTAAAAGAAAATTCCGGGAGACCGCCGCCCAGGATTTCATCGAGGCCCGGCACCCCGGTCGGCAGTTTTTTTATTATCACTCTATCTTGCGCGCTCAAGCTTCCTCTCCTTCTCGGAAACGCGGCCGTCGAAGGCGGCCTCCGGCCACACATCCTGAACCAGCCGCAACGTTAAACCCTCGCCAATGAAAGTGAGGAGTAGCCCGATTAACTGGGCAATGAGAATGGCTCCTCCGTCCCTGGCCTGTTCCTTGTCAGTTTGCGACGCAAGCCCCTCTAGACCTTTTAAGGAGCCATCCGCCGCGACCTGTACTGCGTTAAGACTGGGAGCTTCCGCCCTGGCCAGCGTCAGAGCACGAGAAAGCAGCGAGCGAAACCCGGCAACTCCCGCGAGTGTAATCAAGGGCAGGCGCAGCTTCGCACAGACGCGAAAGGCCGCAGACTCCGCTGGCTCGGAGTTCTCGCCCGTAACGGCTTCGTAAGCAAGAAGGCGTTGGGCCAAACGTCGTGATTCTGAAAGACTCACGATTTCCTTTTCCGTGCAGGACGCGAACGCCGTACTCAGTTCGGCTTGGGGCTTTTCATTGCCGCCACTACCGCCAATACCGTCGCCGTGTTTAGGACGTTTCCCGAGATAGTCATCAGCGCTTCTGTGACGGGAGGATATTGCTCCGCCAGTCCCTCAAGACGCGCACTGACGCCTTGGAGATCATCGACTTCGTTGAGGATCGCTTCGAAGCCCATAGGTATAGCGCTCTTCGAGAGAAACTTAGAGTCTGGAAGAATTTCAGATGTCACCAGCTGCAACGTAATAGCTTCGCCAACTACTCGGACAAGCAGCCCGATTAACTGGGTAATGAGAATTATTCCTGCTTCCCCAGCTTGGTTCGCATCGACTTGCGACCGAAAGTCGTCTAGACCCTGTAAGGAGCCATCCGCCGCGACCTGTACAGCGCTAAGACTGGGAGCTTCCGCCTTGGCCAGCGTCAGAGCACGAGAAAGGAGAGAGCGAAACCCGGCAACTCCCGCGAGTGCACATAGAGGTTGGCGCAAAGTCTCGCAGACGCGAAAGGCCGCCAATTCCGTCGGTTCGGAGGTTTTGCCGGCAGCGTTTTCTTGTGCAAGAAGGCGTTGGGCCAAATCTCGCGTCTGTAGGGGAAGCATCATTTCCGTTCCACTACCCCGTGCAAATGCGCGTGACACTTGGACGTGAAGCGTTCAGCTTTAATGTTACCCGCTTTGGGGCTGTTCGGATAGGGCACGTACCTGTTTCATCAGATCCTTCGGGCGCGGAGCGCGCCCCGGATTGCCGCGCACAGCCTGGCCTCCAATCGGGATGGTATGGCCCGCTAGTCGTGGACAACGACGTTGAGAAGTGAACTGTGAACCTGTAAGCGTAACTCCCCGGTTTCTTGACGGCGTATAATCTGGAGGTGTAAGGGCGCTGCCCCTTCGGAGGTATGAAATGAGCGCAGACGCCATTCCAACCGGCAGCCAAGGCCGGCCCGCCAAACGGGTTCCATCGGCTAGGTCGACGCGGCCCGCAAGACCAGCGACAGGCGAAATTGCAAAGCCTGCCCGGCTCCAAACGCCCAAGCTGCAAACACTAAACGGCGGTACGGAATTCGATCCCAAGGCCTTTCTCGCGAGTGCCGGGTTGGGCAGGCAGGTTCTCAACCTGAAGAAGAATGAAACGGCCTACGCGCAAGGCGACGCCGCCGACGCGATTTTTTACGTGCAGAAGGGCCAGCTGAAGGTAACTGTCACCTCCGCGAACGGAAAAGAAGCGACGCTTGCCTTAGTGGGTGCCAACGATTTCTTGGGAGAGGACTGTATGGTCTCAGCTCATCCTCTTCGACTCGCGACTGCTACCGCGATGAGTGACTCTGCACTGCTCAGGATCAGCAAGGCGGAAATGGTCCGCGTACTTCACCAACAACACGCGCTGTCGGATGTGTTCGTTTCTTTTCTGCTTACTCGCAACGCTCGGGTCCAGGCGGACCTGGTGGATCAGCTTTTCAATTCCAGTGAAAAGCGGTTGGCTAGGATTCTGTTGTTGCTCGCCCAGTTCGGCAAGGATAGCAAGCCCGAGACTGTGGTTCCAAAGATAAGCCAGGAAGTCCTGGCGGAGATGATTGGCACCACTCGTTCGCGAGTGAGGTTTTTTATGAACCGTTTCAGAAAACTGGGCTTCATCGAATATAACGGCGAGATTCGGGTTCACAACTCCCTTCTCAATATCTTCCTGCAGGAATAAAGAGGTCGCTGCGGTTTTGTGGCTTCCGTGCGAAAGACAAGCGCCTCCAGCCGCCGGGTTCAACGGTTTGAGAGACGGCTTTGGAGCAATTCTGCCGCGCCCGCTGTGGTCAAGCATCCCTACTCAGACGGACTCAAGTGCGTTGAGGGCGAGGCTTCCACTAACACAATGCCCGTAGCCTCAAACGATGACGCAGGGCCCGAGGAGAATCGGGCGGGAAGCCGATGAACTGCCAGGAAATACCGCGCGCTAGAACTTGCACCCGTCCTTGAGGTGGTAGTTTCTTGAGGTGGTAGTTTCTTGAGGAACTGGTCTGAACTGACCGTTCTTGCTTTTCGGGACGTGACATGATGGTTTCATGCCGCAGAAGGAAGACGAGAAGACAGAATCTGACGAAGAAATTCTTCGCGACGTCGAGCGGGAAATGGCAAAGCCCCGCATTGCGAAGTCGGCTAGGAGAGCTGCCGCCGTTCCCCCGGTTCGGGAGCCCCATCAACCGGAACGATTGTAAGGCTGCATCTCTGTTATTGGAGGCAAAACTACCCCGTTCCTCTTTGTTAGCCGATAAAGGAAGTTATCGTCTGGCAACTCACCGGCACCCCACCCACCGATACGCAGGCAGTACTCTAAAGGTCAAATCGTGCAGTCCAAATATCTTATGGGCGTGCGCTCGGATTGTACGGCTTGGCCGGAGAAAACTCTCCGGCGACGGCGCGCTCGTGCAATTCCCAAGCCGACGCTCCCGCCTTGCGTGCCGCGATCATCTTTTCGGGATCAACATGCGCCATCATCATTCCGCGCGAGACCCTTAGGTGCTCGGTTGCGGTCCAGGCATCGCTGTAATTGCTCGCATTGACCTCGACTCTGTTCTGGTCAGGATCCTCGTAATAGAGCGAGATGCCCACGCCATGGTCCGCGGCCCACACCGGCTGGACTCCTAAGCTTTTTAGCCGGACATACGTGCCTAGAAGGTCGTCCAGGGTGACGCATTCGAAAGCAACATGCTGCAGTCCCGTGTGGCGCCCCCGGTCGGGGTCGACCGCAGCACCAGGCACTTCAAACAACACGAGGCGATGATCCAGCTCATCGTTGCTGAGAAATGCAAAGGCGGAAAACGGCGCTCGGTCCTGTGCTTCGGGCGGTACCGTCGCACGATGGTTGACGCTCATGCCGAGCACTTTGCGATACCAGTCCGTCATGGCATCCAGGTTTGCGGTGGTAAGCCCGTAATGCTGCAGTTTGGGATGGATGGTGATCTCGGTGTTCATGGGAAACTCTCCTTTTCGCTGGGGCCAATTCTGTAATAGTTAGCCAGCTAACAAAAAGATGTTAGGTGCCTAACACTAGTCGAAATATTTTTGGGCCTGGGAAATGTATTTGACGTATCAGATAGTTAGGCGCCAAACTTATTCCGGAGACATGTCATGGGCATTCGAACGCCGGTCGAGCGTCCTCAGGGACCACCGCCTGCAGTCATGAAGAAAATCCGCCAGCGCCTCTCGGAACGGGAGGTGCAGGGGCTGAGAACGGTATTCACCCTGCGCGCGAGTGCGCAACATGTTGACAACGCAATCAGCGAGTGGATGGCCGGTTCCGTGGGATCGGTAGCCCGTTATCAGATCCTGATGGCGCTGTGGGCGAGCGAAGGGAATGGCATCTCGCACAAGGACATCGTAGCGGCCATGGGCGTGACGCGCGCAACCGTGTCCGGCCTCATGGCAGCTCTCGAACGCGATGGTTTAGTGAAATCGCAGATAGACGGCGAGGACCGCCGCAAGCTGATCGCGCGACTGACCGCGAAAGGCGAGGCCGTGATCAAAAAGCAGCACAAGGTAAACATGGTTAGGTTTCGTGCTGCCTTCGCGTCCTTTACCTCGGAGGAGCTGGCGAACCTAACGTCACTCCTGCACCGTTTCCGAAAGGTGTTCGCCGCCGCTGCTGAACCCTAACTGTTGTGATCAGGACAACTCGCACCCAATCCGTCCAGGACAGAATTATCAGCGAAACACCCACTGTCCAGAAAACCGGCTTCCCGGAGGTTGGCAGGTCAATTCAAGCCCAAAGGGCTTAAGGTAGCGCTTAGGAGTGGGAGCGGCCCATGAGTCACTTCGTTCTACAAAGAGGAAGCAGGGGCAAAGGGGCTGCCGCCCCTTTCCCCTGCGCCCCCAATCCCCGCCGAGCCGCCTCCGCTTCGCTTCGGACAATCTCGCTTGACGATTCCGAACACTTGCTCCACAATCACCGTGTCAGCGTCGCTACGCTCCGACTGCTGTTCACCTTCGCTCCGGAATGCCGTTCGGCTTCCCTCCGGAATCGATGTTCACCTTCACCGGAATACCCAGTTTCTCCGGATTCTGCTCGATGGCCTCGTATTCGTGGCTCTCAATACTGAATGCGGCGGTTTTCAAATGCTGTCGACTTGTGCGGCGGACGGGTATGGATTTGCCGCCCACGTCCACGGACGTACCTGTCATCAACTGCGAGGCGACCGACTTTAAGAGTTCCGCGTCGAGCATTGGGAAGTATCCGGGCCGGAATTCCAGCATGGCATCAACAATGCTGCGCGTTACTCGTGTTCCTTCGCATCCTGTCTGGCCAAAGGCCAGTTGCACGCTTCACGGTACTGATACGCTAGATGCCCATCTCGATTACTTCCGGATCGTCGACAAACCGGCAGTTATCACAAGCGGCTCATCTACTTCCTGGAACGACCAGTCGTCCAGCGAGAAACTGATCATCGTCGCCTTACCTCCGACCCTAGTTCAAGACGTCATCCAACCAGTCGAATATGATCTGGTGCGCAAGGCTCTCGTCGTTTACTCCGCAGTGAGCCTCCCCACCCTCCTTCGTGGTGATGATGTGCTGCGCCTTGGGACAGGTCAGCTTGTCGTAAAACTTCTGACCGTCAACAGCCAGTTGTCCCTCGCCTTGTCCGCCGATATTGAAATACGGGCAGGTGAGCTTGTCCTCCAAACCCCACAAGTTGTACTTGCTCAGCCCGTCGATGAATTCTGCGATCGTTCCGCCGCTCGCACCATGTCGATAACGTATGTCTCCCTGGGCGATAAATCTGCTCGTCACGGTCGACAGATCGATTTTGCTCTCAAGATTTCTGGGGCAAGGTTGATCCGCCGGTAACCCGAGTATTTCCAGAACATCGGTCTGCCAGTTCGTCAAGGTCGTGCTCGCAATGCAGGCCTTTATCCGCTTCTCGAAAGCGGCTGCCCTCGGCGCAAAGTACCCGCCCAGGCTCCAGCCGACTAAGGCAAGGCGTTTCGGATCGACATCCGCGCGAGCGAGCACCCAGTCGCAAACGTATTTCAGTGGAACTTCGGTGTCCGGTCGGAAGAACAGTTCGGCACCGGGATTCGAATACATCGCACCGCGCTGCCCCGGAATCTCGAACAGTAAAGCGTTGTATCCCCGGCGAAGCGCCGCCGCGCCGCCGCCCCAGAAATAGAGTTCCTCGCCGAGGGAGCAGGCCGCCACGGAGCTGGCTGACTGCAAGTACGCAGTGGCATCTTCCCGTGCCGAACCACCGAACGCGACCCAAGCAGAAGATAACCTCGACAAGGCAGTAGCGTATTTCGTCATAAACAATTCCTCTCGTTCCATCCAATGTTTGTGGACGGAAGTGTGAGGGCGAGATCCGCCGCATGATAATTCGGCCCGAAGGCCACCGATCAGGTTGATGACCAGAACCGTTACGGCAATGGCCCAAAAGAAGGTGGATCACACCGCCGACGAAGTGGAAAATGAGTCACCATGTCGCCCAGAGCTTCGCGAGGAAATTCCGCGCGTACAAGCCTTCTATGAACGCATTTTCAAATTCCCGTCACAAGGCCAACCGTACTGGTTGTGTACGGACGGGGGCTGTGCAGAATCGCTCAACGGGGCTGAAATTAACACTTTGATTTCGCTACTCTGATCTGGCCCACTTGTGCGCGTCTGATTTGGCCCACCTTCATCGACTAATTGGCTACTCTGTCGGCGGAGCCGACAGGGAGGCCGATGGACAGGAGAACGAAGGTGGAGTTATTTGAGGCGATCAGACGGGAGTATGTCTACGGGAGCGGGACGATCCAGGGAGTATCCCG